>TARA_R110001599_G_scaffold77009_1_pt1 | contig 79014 bp, 63 predicted proteins | sample TARA_R110001599 | Tara Oceans TARA_R110001599 (sample SAMEA4398360) | marine metagenome | biome: Polar Biome; feature: [MES] marine water layer (ENVO:01000295) within the mesopelagic zone...; material: water (ENVO:00002006), including particulate matter (ENVO:01000060) such as...... | reverse complement strand
CAAAGCATGCGGATATGAATTCATTACTTAGTGACAAGCGCTAGGTTCGAAGGTCGTTGCCCGATGCGTCAATGCCCGCTGAATATCGGCTTTCTTTTCTCTCGAAACGCCAATCGACCTTCCTCATAATCGGAACTGTCAAAAGTGGACCGAGCCAAATCCTCGGCCAGCAACCGGTCTTCCTTGTTTCCAGTGAGCACAGCGCGGATGGCCGCCTTTGATGCCCTGTTCGATATCGGCGCATTTGCGCAAATCTGATCGGCCAGTGCAGTCATCGTGACATGGAGATCCGCCAGACCGCAGGTGGAGAGGATAAAGCCAGCAGCCTGCGCGTCGCGTGCGGTCATTCTTCCACCCGTATAGAGCAGAGAACCTGCGCGTTGCGGCCCCAGCGCTTCAACAATATCACTCATGGCGTCTACCGGGTAGGCAAGCCCCAGTCGCCCGGCCGGTATCGCGAAAAGTGCTTCATTGCTTGCGATACGCAGATCCGCCGCCGCTGCCAGCCCGAAGGCCCCGCCGAAGCAGATACCATTGATCATTGCCAGAACGGGCAGTTGGCACAGGCGAACAGCCCTGAAAGCGGACGTGTTTGAGCGCTCATAGGCCTGCCCATCAGGAGCGGCCTGTCGCATTTGCTCAAACTCGGTGATATCAGCGCCGGCCGAAAAATCTCGCCCGCCTTCGCCGCGCAATATGATGCAGCGGATGTCACCCTGGCTGCATAACCAGTCCAATGCCAGTGGAATTTCCTGCCACATTCTGAAGTTGATGGCGTTCTTGCTCTCAGGCCGGTTGAAGGTGAGATATCCGCGATCATCCTCAGTCGTGGCAATGAGCGCATTTTCAGAAAATGAGTGACTTGATTTCATGAAAATATTATCCATTTGAAATTCAACATATCTGCTCTATCTTTACTGGATGTTGTTCAAGGTGCGATAGAGCATACGCGAGTTTTTGACGATAGGGATGATTGGGCCTCGACAGGGTGGTCATCAGAAGGGTGCAATATGATTGCCAACAAAGCCATCAGTACCGAGCAGATCAAGTCCATGGACCCGATCTGGGATGCCATTCGAACCGAAGCACAGCAGGCAGTGGAAAATGATCCCATGCTTGCCACCTACCATTATTCGACGATTTTGAACTTCCGTTCGCTGGAGGATGCGGTGATCCATCGGGTCTGTGAACGACTCGATCACCCGGACATGCCAACAAATCTGCTGCGACAGACCTTCGAAGAGATGCTGGCAGACTGGCCCGAATGGAGCAGCGTATTGCGGGTTGATGTACAGGCCGTTTACGACCGTGATGCGGCCTGTGCCCGTTTCATCGAACCTGTTTTGTACTTCAAGGGATTCCACGCCATTCAGGCGCATCGTTTGGCCCACTGGCTTTGGGAACAGGGCCGCCGCGACTATGCACTCTATTTGCAGAGCCGGTCTTCAGAGGTCTTCCAGACCGATATTCATCCCGGTGCACGCATGGGCAAAGGTATATTCCTCGACCATGCGACAGGTCTGGTTGTTGGCGGCACAGCGGTGATCGAGGATGATGTTTCCATTTTGCATGGTGTGACGCTGGGCGGTACCGGTAAAGATGCTGGCGACAGGCATCCCAAAGTGCGCCACGGTGTTTTGATCGGTGCCGGCGCCAAGATCCTTGGCAATCTTGAAATCGGATGTTGCTCGCGCATTGCAGCCGGTTCGGTGGTCTTGCAGGCCGTGCCTGAAGCAACGACCGTGGCCGGTGTGCCTGCGCGTGTCGTTGGCAAGGCAGGTTGCCGGGAACCCGCACGACTGATGGATCAGATTCCCGGGAAAGAATGAACCATACGGCAGATAAACGCCGTCGTGAACCAGGCAGTCGGTCGGTCGAATTGTGGTTCGCTGGTTATTAAAGACAAACCGCTTTAAATGCTCGGCGAAGGTCCGAAGGGCTTTACAGCGCGATTGGTGCCGTGCGAGAAGCCGTGCAGACAAGACACCAGAACGGAGATCATTTTGAAGCCCGAAGAACTGCGAAAACTCGATTCCTACTTTAAACAGACCTTCTGTCAGCAGATGGCTGTGCGCGCCAGACCGCACAAAAACGACTCCGCCGAAGTGTACAAGGGCGATGAATTTCTCGGCGTATTGTTTCGCGATGAGGAAGACGGCGATTTGTCTTTCAATTTTTCCATGGCCATTCTGGAAATGGATCTGGACGACCACTGAAGATGCCGATCCGATTGGCGAGAAGCGTCAATCGCATCTGCAATCATGTGTCATCATGCCGGGGACTGCGCGGTACCCGGTAGCATTGCTTTTTCAATGAAATTATAGATAGCCCTGTCCAGTTGCTGCCATTGTGGAAGCAGGCCGTTGGAAAAACGGTATGTGACGCTCAGGTTCTGGCCGATATTGATATCCCGCATGCAAGAACGCGAACCGCTTGGAAGCTTTTCCTCCTTCAAGCAGCGAACAACAAATGGTTTGCTGTCTTCTCGTGCGCCGACATAGAGTATTTCGTCGACGTAACGGCTATCTTCGGTGAACTCCAGCGCTTCAAGCCCGTCAATACTGGACGCCATACCAGGCGTTGTCAGCTTGCTGTAAATCGGCGCAAGGCGCGCTGACATGTCAAGTTGCATTGTTTTTGGCATCAGAGACAGAAAAATCAGATTCCCGGATTTTTCGCTGTTGTTGAATTGCTCTCTGTTGGCAAGGGAATACCCTGCCAGTTCCGGCCAGACAACATAGAGGTCAAGACGATCAGATGAGCCGCCTGCGCGTTGGCTCTCAAAGCGGATCGTATTGGCGGGAAATGTCATCCTGTCGCCAGCGATTGTAATTGTTTTAAGGCTTTCGTCGACGTTGTAACCACCGGCTGCCATACGTTCGCCATACCATCGGCCGCCAATATTGAGTATGATTGTAAGAATTGCGATCAGGAGTACAACGGCCATCGTTCTGCGAAGCAGGCGGGCAGATATCAACGGTTCATATATCTCTGCCGATACTGTTTCATTGGGTTGTTGCATGAACTCGCTGACTCGCTCTTTTCCCGACTCGATTTCTTTGCGGGTTAGGTATTCTATTTCAACCTTTCAGTATTATGGTTAAATCCGAGTAAATTTGATGCAATATTCCGTCAAGTCTCGCGGTTGCAACAACATTGACAGGAAGACTTGTCGTTTCATTTCCGACAGGGTTTCATTATGAAGTGTCACAGGCCGCGGTTCTTATACGCCGTCGCTGCGTTTTGACTGATGAATGGAGAAAACCATGCCGCTGTACAAACTTGAAGCCAACAGCCCACAGATGCCTGAAGGATTTTGCTGGATTGCTGACACTGCTGTTGTCATAGGCCGGGTGGTCCTGGAAAATGACGTTGGTATCTGGTTCGGAAGCGTGTTGCGCGGGGACAATGAGTGCATCACCATCGGGGCAGGGTCAAATGTTCAGGAAAACTGCGTGATGCACACCGACAAGGGTTTCCCCTTGACGGTAGGCACGGGGTGCACCATTGGCCACAAGGCCATGCTTCATGGCTGTACCATTGGCGACAACAGCCTTGTCGGCATGGGAGCAACGGTTTTGAATGGCGCAAAAATCGGCAAAAACTGCCTGATAGGCGCTGGCGCTTTGGTGACGGAGGGAAAAGAGATTCCCGATAACTCTCTGGTGATTGGTGCGCCTGGCAAGGCAGTCAGGCAGCTGGATGATGATGCAGTGAAAATGCTGCAATGGTCCGCCCGCCATTATGTGGAAAATGCCCGTCGGTTTGCCAAGGGACTTGTCCGGATTACCCCATGAGGGGAAGGGAGCCGACCGGGTAGGTCGGCTCCCAAGGCCATGGTCCGAGACGGGAAGGGTGGGGACTGACCAAGGCCTTTCACGCGCATATGGTTTCCACGGAGCGTGCAACCATTGCTTTGTGTCTTTATTCCACTTCGATAATCAGCATTCGGTTTTATCGTTTGCAGATCTCGTTCCGGATGTGTTTGCCGTAAAGTCTGCCAGCTAGCGATCAGAGGCATCTCCAAGGTTTTTCTCTAACGTTGATTCCGGGTGATCACCGGATGCATTTGCGTTTATCTGTCCTTGATGCTGCCGACAATCGTTGTGCGGCTATGCTCGATTTTTGTCCATTTTCCGGTATGGCGGGAAGATTGACGCTTCAGGAACGTGTATTCCGTATCTGACCACAGGAGCACCTGGTTGCGCATGTTGTCGAGAATGAAGTCGCCGTTGTCTGTCCGAACGGTCAAGACGGCATGTCCGGAACCATCGGGTTGGCGAACAACGGTGATGAGCAAATCCGACGGGCTGTAGCCTTCCTGCATCAGCAGGCGCCTCTTCAGCAGCACGTAGTCTTCGCAGTCTCCAACAGATTGCGGATAGGCCCAGTATTCTTCCACCCCGAACAGTTCCATGTCGGTGCGCGGTTCAATGGCCATATTGACGCGCTGGTTGATATCGATCATCTGACGCCACGCCTCGCGGGTCAATTGCATTGGGCGTGTTTTGCCCGACCGCTGGCTGCATTCGCCAGGATTGCTTTTGCAAAAATTGTAATGCCCGATTGGCTGACTGGTCAGGCCATGGGTCTTCATGCTCTGTGCTCTGGCCATAACTTCAACTGGCATCAGGCTCATTCCGCACAGGATGGCAATATTCAAAATAGTCCCGATTTTCATATCATTGTTTCCCGTCTTCGTTGGGAGCACAATGACATTGATATTTTTAAATCCTGAGAATATAAACGATAGAAACAAGTACAAATAAACTATTCATTTGAGTAAATTGAATATAAAATAAGTATAAAAATTGCCTCAAATTCGACTGATTTGGTCAACCTGATGTTTTCATTTTCAACGGCAGGTGATTGCCGGCGGCAATGAAAGGATCGATCTTTGGTATGATACCAGGCCCACTGCAGCGTGTGATCGTGTCCGCTTAAATTACGCGGACACTTAATTTGGCGAACCGTGGCAAACGCAAGCGGCGGAGTTATTCGACAGCCTTCAAACGTCGGGTCGTGGCCGAGACGATGGAGCCGGGTGCGTAGGTAGCGGAGGTCGCGAGGCGACACGGGCTCAACGCCAACATGGTGTTTCTCTGGCGTGGCGATCCACGGTTCGGTCCTGGCCGGGAGGCGGCCGCGTTCCTGCCGGTTGAGATCAATTCAGATCAGTTGCTGTCGGCACAAGGGCCGTTCAACGTTTGCGGTGCCGGTCAGATTGAGATCGCCTTCGTCTCGGGGCGCAGGCTGACGCTCAGCGGCCCCTTTGACATAGGTGCCGTGCTTCGTCTGGCCAAGGGTTTGGCTGCGCCATGATCCCGGTTCCTGCACGCACGAAGGTCTGACTGGCGGCTGGGTTCACGGATATGAGGAAGGGGTTCAACGGTCTGTCTGCGCTGGCCGAGAAGGTTCATGCCGAAGACCCGTATTCGGGTCACCTGTTCGTTTTCCGGGGCCGCCGTGGCGATTTGATCAAAGTTGTGTGGTGGGACGGAAAGGGGGCGTGCCAGTTCTCCAAACGCCCGGAGAATGGTCGGTTCGTATGGCCCTCGGCGGCGACCGGGAAGGGGACGCTGACACCCGCTCAACTGGCGATGTTGCTGGAGGGGATCGACTGGCGCGCGCCAGCAAGGACATGGCGTCCACTCACTACGGGATAGTCGACAATTCTTCACAAAAACAGCATGAGCTTGCGGGTTTATGATTCCCTGAGACGCTGGATTCTGGTATGAACGAAGATGTTCGAAGCATCCTCCGATCTCCCCGATGACGTCGCCGAATTGCAGGCAATGATCGCGCTTCGGGACGCTGAGATTGGAACGTATCTCCAGAAGCTGTCGATATTTGAGACCGAGATCAAAGAGCGCGATTACCGGATTGAGAAGCTGGAGCATCAACTGGCGGGTTTGCGCCGGCACCAGTTCGGCGCGCGGTCCGAAGCCCTTGATCAGCTTGAGCTGACGCTCGAAGACGAAGAGATCGCACGGGCCGTTGAGATACCTGTTGCCTCAGATGTCTCTGACACGCCGAAAGGCAAACCAAAGCGCAAGCCTTTGCCTGACCATCTGCCTCGCAATGATGAGATACTTTCGCCTGGCACTGAATGCAGTGCTTGTCGTGGGTCGCTAAAAACACTCGGCGAGGACATCACCGAGGAGCTTGAATACATCCCGGGTCGTTTTGTCGTAAATCGGATCATCCGACCCCTTATGGCCTTTACTTGCTGCGAGGCGATCTGCCAGTCGCCGCTGCCGTCGCGCCCCATCGAGAAAGGGCGACCGGGACCGGGGCTGCTCGCGCATGTTCTGGTCAACAAGTACGCGGACCATCTTCCGCTCTATCGCCAGTCGCAAATCTTCAAGCGCATCGCCGCGCTCTATGGCATCGAGAAAGAGGTGCGCGGCCTGTTGCCAGCAGATCGTGCCAGCATCCGACAGGAGAAAGCCAAACCGCTGCTCGACGAGTTGGACCGTTGGCTTGGCGAACAACTGCCCAAAATGTCTGGTAAGTCCGAACTTGCTAAAGCCATCCGCTACGCCCTGACCCGATTGCCTAAACTGCGGCCCTATCTCGACCATGGCATCCTGGAAATCGATAACAATTGCGCCGAGCGATCCATGCGTTATGTGGTTCTCGGCAGAAAAAACTTTCTGTTCATGGGCTCCGAAGGCGGCGGAAAATCAGTCGCAATCGCCTATACTCTGATCGAAACGGCCAAACTGAATGGCGTCGATCCGCAGGCATGGCTAACCGATACCCTCGCTCGCATTGCCGATCATAAGATTACCCGTATCAACGGGTTGCTGCCTTGGCGTTACGCTGCAGACGCTGCGTAACAGCGATAGTCGCTGGGCGTCAGGTGGGGTTCGTCGGACGCACTCTGGTGAAATGAGTTAAAAGCTCCACCTTAAAAGCCTTCCGATCCCCATCGGCGGGCTTTCTTCTTTTGCGGCATAGAAATCTGCTTCGCAAATTGGTTAATCTTTTCACTCGAAAATCACCCCCGGAATTGCTCAACAGATTTGGTTGTTGGCCACGAGTAGCAGAATGATGCAGCACGCATGGAGTTTGACGTGATGTGGCGGCGTTTTTCCTAATCTATATGCGTCATAACGAGCGGCTAACGATCTATGAGGCTGCCAGCGCCACGGAAAGTCTGGGTATCATTCCGGGCAATACGAATAGGGTTCCGAACAGAATGATATTCATGCGGAATGTGGCTGGAAGCTAGAATTTCAGCGCACTAATCATCTGTATTATATTCCATTTCTTCTTCTTGTTGTTCTTCAAGCATCGGATAATAAGAACGATATGTATCGAAGCGATGACGCTGTTTCAGTGTATCGGATTCTCCGGAATACAGACGAATGCCGGCAAAGACCCTGTAATACTCGTTCTCTCCGACAGCTCCATCAACAAACAAGGATAAGCCAGGCAATGCTGCAAAGCCGGGCCGGTATTCAACTTCACCTGTGCCAAGCACATCATGCTGGGGGTTTGTTTCGACACCCGCCTTTAAGAGAAAATCATCGGTAAGGTATTGTTGCCATTCCAACTGGCCAATAAATCCATCATCCATATCGTCTGAGAATTGAACGCCAGCCAAGCCAGACAGTGTGGTCTGGCTCATATATAATTCGCTTTCGAATGCAGCGATGCCAATATCTTCCCAATCAGTGCCACCACCGACCTGATCTTTTTCGAATCCCCAGTATCCACCCATGATGCCAAATGCACCCTGGTTCGGATCTCTCCAGAATAGCCGAGCGGCTCCACCGGCAAACCGGTTGTCATCCACGGTTCCGAACACGCCATCAATCTTGGCACCAATCTGCTCGCCAAGCGGAACAGTCAGCATAATATCTGCAACGCCGGCTTGTTCGCCTTCTACGACCCCGCCTTTAACCGAGAATTCGCCATTGATACCAGAGACTGCAGCGGCTGCTTCCAGTTCCTGTCCATGTGCTGCCGACATTGCTCCGATACTGATTGTTGCTGCAATAGCGGACAATACAGTGCCGAATTTGCGCATAGAACCGATGGCGCGAACCGGCTTCAATGAGCGTTCTTGCTGCTTGCTCATCGAAGAGTTAAGCGCGTGTATTGTGACACCCAACAGTGATTTTTCCGTGCGGTCAGGAACAATCAGAGATGACCTGCCGAATTCGGCAGGTAGCAACACATCATTTAAATCCTTATGGTCCAGAATTGACATTCGATTGCCCCCAAAACCCCAATATTCCAGCGAATATACAAACCTAAGGGGTGTTTGGCAAGCAAGTCTTGTTAACGATTGTTAACCATATATCAAGCCAGATAGAAGGCTCATGGAGGTGTTTCGCTATATGGTGTTTCGCCGAAACGCGAGTTCCGTATCTTACAAGTGATGTTGGATTTTACATTGAGGCTGGCTGCTTTTGTGCCAGGTATTTATTCGGCACATGAGCACCAAGCGTCGATATCCGAAACGATCAAGAATTCAGTTACTTGACTGTTTCATCCTCAGTTTATGTTTCAAGTATTACATGGCTGGATAATGGAGTTCGTCAGAGTGGGTGCCTCTGCCCGATGGTTCGGCTGCTCTCCCACACCGGATCAGGTTTACTTCAACGCGCTGACACCAATCCTGGCGGCAGCATAATCGAGACGGAAAGCCACTTATCAAAACGCCTTAGAGTCGGTCCGGAAAGTTATTCATTTTGAACAGAGCCTTCGCAGCATGAGGCGGATAGACGCGAGTTTGAGAAAGGCGAGCGCGTTGCGCGAAAGGTTCTCGAAGTCCTTTGCCAGCCTGCGGCATCGCCCAAGCCACGCGAAAGTCCGTTCGACCACCCAGCGTCTCGGCAGAACCTCAAAACCCTTGACGATGTCGGATCGCTTGATGATCTCGATCGCCAGCCCGGGCATGGCCTTCTTCTGACCCTTGGCGAAGACAGGTCCCTGATAGCCACCGTCCATTGCCCGGCAGGCAAGCGAAGCGCCGCCGAGAGGGGGCAAAGAGTTTCTTCAAAAACGGATAGCGCCCGAACAACGTCTTGATGACCAGCAGGCCGCCGTCGCGGTCCTGGATGTCGGCCGGATGAACCAGCGCATGCAGCAGCAGACCTACCGTGTCGACAAGGATATGCCGCTTTTTGCCCTTGATCTTTTTCCCCGCATCATACCCGCTCGGGTCGATACAAGCCCCCCTTTTTCCGCGCCTTTGACGCTCTGGCTGTCGATGACCGCCGCCGTCGGGCTGGCCTCGCGTCCCATCGCCTCGCGGCATTTCACATAAAGTTCCTGATGAATACGGCCGAGCGTGCCGTCCCAGTTCCAAAGGTCGAAATAGCTGAACAGGGTGCTCTTCGGCGGCAAGTCCTTCGGAACAGCCCGCCATTGGCAACCGGTGCTGAGAACATAAAGCAGGCCGTTAAGAACCTCGCGCACATTGACCTCACGCCTGCGGCCACCCCGCTTGGCAGGAGGTATCAAAGGCTCGACCAGCGCCCATTCCGCATCCGTCAGATCGCTGGGATAGCGCAGACCATCCCGATTGTATTTCCCACGGTTCGCTTTCGTCCACATCGCTTCCATCCCATCGTCGAATCAAATCAACGGCATGGAATCACAAACGATTCATATCATTCAACTTCTTTGTGGACCGACACTTAAACTGTACATCTGATATTTCCAAATTTACGCTGTATAGTTCAGATCCACGGCGGCACTTGAATGGTCGGGGCGTTCTATCTCAGGTTTGTTGGACTCGATTTCGTTTTCGGGCCGGGCGGCGGTTTCGAAGCAACCGGGGCAATCGTCAGGGAACTTCGCGCGATATTGTGTTGGCGCCAATGTTCGAGGGTACAGGCAATCCCATGCGGGGCCAGCCAGTTTGGCAAAGGCCGACATTGCTCAGTCGATTGAAATCAGGGCAAATTTTGACAATGATGGGAAAAAAATGGTCAAACCCGCAATGACAGTGGACCGTCAGTTTCGATAAGCGACGATTGGCTCTGATCGATTTTATGAAATGGTCAGATTCTGAAAATAGACTTCAGCGGGAGGCATGTTGCAATCAAGTTCAATCGCATTGATGCGATCAAATGTTTTGCCTGCCGCTGGTTTTTACAGAAACCCTTCGAGGGATTCTGGAGGCTGAATGGTCACAAATTCAATGGCAATGCCGTCATCAAAGTGACGAATAACCCGTGCGCGCATGCTGCCAAGCATGACTTGTGAACCCATTGCGGGGCGTTCGTCCAGTTCCAGTGCTGCACCGGACATGGACAAATCGACGATACGGCAAGGGTAGCTATCGCCATCAGCCAACCGCACTTCGGCATTCGGGCTGCGTGGGACAATGCGTTCGTGGCGCCGGTCTTCCGGCAGGCCAAGCTCATTCTTGTTGGCGAACCAGGTTAACTGGGCGGCCAGTTTTTGGCGTTTCCTGTCGGTTGCATTGACTGCGATCTGGAAGCCATTGTCCAGCAATTGTGTGACATTGCCTTCAACGCGCCCGATATGGTCGATATAAGCGACGATGCGTTCATAAACACGCGGTCGCGCTGCGCAAACAAATTGCACCTCACCGGGTGACATTTTGGCAGCGATACACTCATACTCGTTGAAGTCAGCACACATCAGTCGTCCGTGCAGTTCGACAACAACATTCTGGAATGCCGTATCCTCTACCAAATTCGGTTCATTTGATGTTGCCAACCCTTTGACTAATTCCATTTTGATAAAATCCAGTCGTTGCGCCCAATGTGGCCATAATACGGCGCGTCCGTTAACAAGCAGTAAGCAGCGATGCGTTTGCAAAAGAAAGTTTTAAGAGTTCCGGTCAACCGGTAGACCTCTGGGGACTATGCAATTCACTGACAATTTTGGCGTTAAGGTTAACGATCACTTTACTTTGCCGATATGCTGGCAGTATGGCATAAAAGTATTAATGGTTCACTGTTGGCGCAGGCCACAGAAATCAGCACAGACTGACGTTCGGGTGGGGCCCGACCAAGGCCGTTTGACAGCAATGTCAGACGGCTTCTTTTTTATGCAATTCTGCTATATGACGCCTGTTGTTGCGGTAAATGGAAGGCATGATCATGGCTGATGAACTGGATTACCGTGGAAGCGGTCGTGTGCCGTCAGGCCCGTCCGATGGCCGCCCCATACGCCAGCCGATGTTCAATTTGCCCGTCGTTGTTACCTGGCTCCTGGGATTGATGTGGCTGATCCAGGTTGTTCGGGAATTTGTTCTGACACAGGTTCAGGATTTCCATCTCATCGTGGAGGGTGGATTTATTCCCTTGAGGTATTCACTGGAAACCGCCCAACAAAGTCTCGCATGGCTTTGGACGCCCTTGACCTATTCCTTTCTTCATGGGGGATTCGGACATCTTGTGGTCAACTCCATCTGGTTGATGGCCTTTGGTGCCGTTGTGGCGCGCCGCATTGGTACCGGCAGGTTCCTGGTCTTCTGGCTCATCTCATCGATTAGCGCTGCTGCGCTTTACGGCCTGTTCAATCAGGGCAGCAATGTGCCCATGATCGGTGCATCCGGGGTGGTATCTGCGCTGATGGGTGCTGCGGCACGTTTTGCCTTCCCCAAAAACGGGCGTTTCAACCGCTTCCATGCGCATCTCTTGCCGCGCCTCGGTTTGGGCGAAACATTCGCCAACCGTACTGTGGTGATCTATGTGGTGATGTGGTTCGGAATCAACGCGTTGGCTGCTTTCGGATTTGCAGCAGGCGCACCGCAAGACGCACAGGTGGCCTGGGAAGCGCATATCGGTGGTTTTCTGTTCGGCTTTTTTCTCTTTCCGTTGTTTGATACCAGGCATTTTGGCGCCAATGAATTCTGAAAAGCGTGAGACTTTTTTGATCTGCCAGTAAAAATGGATGGGTTCTGCAAGGCCGTGCAGCAAAGGCTGCAAATTCGCCGCGATTGCTGCAAGTGACGCTTGCAATTCATTATTTCTCTGCGCACCATGGTTACCGAGCAGGCATGTGGTCCCCTTGTCGGGGGCATTCAAGTCGGGTTTATTCGCGTGAAAGGATGTCACAATGACAGTTAAAGCCATATTGGATCAGAAGGGGCGGGATGTTGTCACAGTCGGCCCAGATATCTCCGTCGCCGAGGCTGGCAGGGAGCTTTCCAGGCACAAGATTGGTGCGATTGTCGTTGCGGATCCCGGCGGAAAGATTTGTGGCATTCTGTCGGAACGCGATATCGTGCGTTCCCTGGCAGAAAAGGGGCCATCAATTCTCGAGACCCCGGTGTCGAGTGTCATGACGAGCAAGGTCAAGGTTTGCGACGAAAGTCATTCGGTCATCCAATTGATGGAAATGATGACACAGGGTCGCTTTCGCCATCTGCCGGTCGAGGTTGATGGAAAAATTGGCGGCATTATCTCCATTGGCGATGTGGTTCGCATGCGGATCGAGCAGGTTGAACGCGAAGCTGAGGAGATAAAGGCCTATATTGCCAGTTGATCCGCAGTCTGGATTATTGCGCCAATACCCGGCGGATTTTTTCCGCATTGGCCTTTAATATATCCGGGTCTTCCATCTTGCCGGTGTGCGGCAGCAGCTTTACGCCGTCAAAGCGCGGGATAATATGCACGTGGATATGAAAGACGACCTGGCCACCCGCAGGTTCGCTGAATTGCTGCAAGGTGATCCCGTCTGCATCATAGGCAGTCATGGCCGCTCTTGAAACCAGCCGCGCGGTCTCCATGATATTGGCGAAATCTTCCTTCTTTACATCCAGTATGCTGCGCGCGCCGACCTTGGGAATGACAAGGCAATGTCCCGTTCCCCTTGGCATGATGTCCATGAAAGCAAATGTTGCGGCGTCCTCGTAGATCTTCTCACAAGGGATGGACCCCTCAATTATCTTTGTGAAGATATTGTCGCTGTCGTAGGGTTCCAAAGGTTTCATGCCGGGTTCCTTTCGTTGCAGAGCAGTGAAGATTTCATGACGAAAGCCGATGGGACGGGCAAAGCGCGAGCACGGTGACGTCAGGCCAGGCGAACATATTCCGTCATGTCTTTCATATCTCCCGCGTTCGATGCGCTGTCAATCCGTTGCCAAGTCCTTTGTCAGCCCTTTACCAAATCCTTTGAGAGCCTGCTGCCCGTTTTCGCATCACTGTGATGCCGGCCTGTTGATCGGATTCAGGAAATTGTAGTTTGCGAAGGTTATCCTGACGGCAGCCATGTTCGAAATCGGTCAATGTTTCATATTGGCGTCGTTCAAAGCAGCCGTGTTGAGGCAATTCAAGCAATCCAGCACAGCCTGTTGCGGTTTCCATTGGGCAACAGACACAGGAGTGAACAATGGCAGTGAAGAAAAACGTGTGTGACGTTCTTTTTGACAATCTTCATGCGGCTGGTGCGCGTCGGATATTCGGGGTGACGGGTCATGCCATCAATCCGTTGCTGGAAGCCATAAGGCGAGACGATCGTTTTGAATGCATCTCCGTAAGGCATGAGGAAAATGCAGCCTATAGTCAGGTGGCATTGTCCGGCGGCATCGGCGTCTGTGCCGGGTCGGTCGGCCCAGGCGCACTGCATTTGATCAACGGGCTATGTTTTCAACAATAGTGAACTTGGTTTTGTCAAAATGGAAATGGAGGTTTCCGGATACACCTATAATCGCGATGCCACACATCTGCTCAATCCTGATTCTGCGGAATATGCCAAAATCTGTGGCGGAGACGGTATCCGTGTTGAAAAGGCTGTCGACGTGCTGCCGGCAATCAAGGCTGCCATTGCATCCCCCAGGCCCTATATCACTGATGCAATTGTGTCACCGGGCGAGTTTGTCATGCCGCCTCATGTGACGGTTGAGCAGGCTTGGGGATTTGGCATGGTCAAAATCAAGGAGGGCATTCTTGGATTGAAAGGTGACCATGCGCAGTGATAAAACTGGGAACTCGAGATCAAGGCATTGCTATGATTGAGTATTTCTGGCTCCCTTTCGGTAAGTGGAGGGTCCAAAAATGGCAATTCAACATTGCGATTTTGACGACAAGACGACAACAATTTGTTATTAACCAAGACTTGCCATAATTGGTGCGTATTTAAACAGGATTGGGCTTTATGCTCCGCTGCCGGATGTTGCAGCTTCGGTATTTCCGAGCCCATGTCGGATGTGTATTGCGTTCCGGAATACTGGCGGCATTGCCGCTTCCGGACAAGGGATCAGGGCGATCGATTGGGCCAAATGGCTCAACCGGTAGAGCCATTTGGAAGGAAGGGTATTGCAGGTCGGCTGGTTGCTTTATGTGGAATGGCGGAAACGGCGTTGGCTGTATCCGTGAAACCGACATCTGGCCCTGACTGCGGAATTTCCGATGGCAGGTGATCATTTTTGCTCTTTGTGGCTCAAACGTGCGGCAATCCTGCAGATTGCGGCGTCGATGCTTGTTGTCGGGTCTTCACCCTCGGCATCAGCCTTTGAACTGTTCGGAATTCACCTGTTTGGGAAAAAGAAGGCTGTTGAAGTCGTCGAGGAAGTGCGGGATCCGATCCAATACGATGTGGCCTTGAGCGTCGATGATCCTGAGTTGGAATCCCTGCTTCAATCCGTTTCCATCCTATGGACGAAAAAGGATACATTGCCATCAGGAACGATCGGTCTCCTGACGCGCGCCAGGAATGACAAGAGGCGGTTGATCGCTGCGCTTTTCTCCACTGCTCACTACGGTGGGACTGTCAGCATAATGATCAATGGCCGCCCTTTTGAGCTTGTGCCAATCGATTCCAAATTGGAACGCGGTGGCATGGCGCATGTGGTGATCCATATTCTGTCCGGTCCGGTTTTCACATTTGCCCAACCAAACGCACAGACGACAGACGGGCAACCGATTGATCTGAGCGACTATGGAATAACCAGTGGTGAGGTCGCGCGCTCTGAACTTGTTGTTGCGACGGACGGCAAACTGGTCCGCGCCTGGCGTAATATGGGCTATGCCTTCGCCAAGGTGGTTGATCGTACGATGACCGCCGATCACACGACACGCAAACTCGACGTTTCCGTACTTCTCGATCCGGGGCCCAAGGCCATATTCGGCGCTGTCACCGTCACCGGCACCAAGGATGTGGATCCCGACTTTGTCATACAGCAGGCAAATATTCCGCAAGGCGGGATCTTCAGTCCAAAACAACTTGCTGCTGCCGGCAAGCGGTTGCGAGCACTTGGTGTATTCAACAGCGTGGTGATGAACGAGGCCGAGGCTCCGGGGCCTGATGGTTCCGTAGCGATCAACATTGAAGTCAGCGAGCGCAAACCTCGGACATTTGGTGTTGGCGCCACGGCTGCCACGAATGATGGACTTGGCGCGGAAGCATTCTGGCTGCATCGAAACCTCTTCGGACGGGCGGAATCGCTGCGGCTGGAAGCAGATGCATCAGGCGTCGGTCGTTCGAATTTCTCCACATCACTCGACTATCATGTTGCAGCCATCTTCACCAAACCCGGCGTTTGGGGGCCCACAACAACCTTCCGTTCACGTCTTGAGGCGGACCTTGAAGATACCGATGCTTTCAAGAAGACGTCGGTGAATGGCAATGTCGGGCTGGTCAAAATATTCAACGAGCAATTGACCGGTGAAGTCAGTCTTGATGTGGAATACGCACAATATGAGGACACCAATGGACCGTCCGAAAGCCTGATTGTCTCAACGCCGATGGAAATTGTCTATGATACGCGAGACAACAAACTGGACCCGACGTCCGGCTACAGAATGTTGTTTTCCGGTGCGCCTGCCTATGACACGCTTAACAATGTTGCATTTTTCAAGACGCAGGCAGCCTTCAGTGCCTATCGTGCTTTGAACGAAAGCGGATCCTTTGTGCTGGCCGGCCGGGTTGCTGCCGGAACCATTGTCGGGGCAGACCTGACGCAGGTGCCTGCTGATCGCCGGTTCTATGCCGGTGGCGGTGGCTCCATTCGCGGTTATGCCTATCAGGCAGCAGGACCGCGAGACAAACTCAATGAGCCGACCGGTGGTCTTTCCAAAGTTGAAGCCTCCATTGAAGCCCGGCTGAAAATAACTGAATCCTTTGGACTTGCCGCTTTTATGGATTCGGGTGCTGCATTCACCTCATCGATGCCGGGCCAGGGAGGTCTTTGGTATACGGGCGTTGGTGCCGGTGTGCGATATCTGACACCTGTGGGGCCATTGCGGCTGGATGTGGCCGTGCCGCTTAAAAGAATCAGTGGTGAACCGAGCTTCGGTGTCTACATAGGTCTTGGACAGGCTTTTTAAAGCCATCTTCATCAGTGAAAACTGCTTTTGCGACCTGAAACATCAGGTTGTTTGAAGGCCGAACCCATCAGAATGTTAGGCGTTCTGCCTCGGGTTGAGATATTATTGAAACGGCGAATCCCTTTACAGGACCTACTTGATGAAACGATCGCTTCGCATCCTGACTGTCATTTTTATCGTGCTGGCATGCCTTGTCGTGCTGGTGTTGGGGCTCCTGGGCACAACGCCGGGCCTTGCCATCACGACATCATTCGTCAGTTCGCTGATAAGCACGCCGGAAAGAAAGATAGAGATCAGTGACCTTTCGGGAATTCTGACCGCAAAACCCAAGGTGGGAAGCCTGGCGGTCAGCGATACCGCTGGCGTCTGGTTGGTGGCAAAGGATATTCAATCAGGTATTTCTCCGGGTGCCTTGGTGTTCGGACGCATTGACATCAGCCATTTGTCTGTTGGCGATGTTGATATCGCCAGGAAACCCGTCCCCGCCCCAAAGGCCGAGACGGCAGCGGACGATGGAGCGCTGCTGCCTGCAATTGGCATTCGGATCGAGAATATATTCGTTCAACGCATGCATTTCGCCCAGCCGGTGCTGGGCGAAGAGGCCTTGCTGCAATTGACCGGATCGGTTCTGCTGGAGGATTCGCCAGTGGACCTTTCCGGCAGGTTTGATCTTGTGCGCACTGACGGGACGGAGGGTGAAATATCGGCGCAATGGAAAATATCGCCTGAAAGCAATGAATTGGAACTGGAGCTTGCGGCAAGGGAACCATCTGATGGCCTGATCGCCCGTGCCATCAATATATTTGGGCTGCCGGCTGTGGAACTCAATCTCTCCGGCCAGGGGCCTTTGGACAATTGGAAGGCCCAACTGGCCGTCAGCCTTGATGGAAACAAGACTGTCGAGGGTAACGTTCTGCTCTCGCTGAGCGAAGAAAAACAGGCCATAGACGGGACCCTGGACGGAAACCTCGCCCCCCTGTTGCCGCGGGAAATAACGCCGCTTTTCGCCGGCAATACGCATATTGAACTTTCGGCCGAACGTGCCGGCGACAAGACGCTGCGCCTGCACAGGTTCACGGCAAAGTCCGCGCTTCTATCGGCCGATATTGCTGGTCATGCTTTGCCCGACACGGATGATCTTGATTTTCAAGGTGTCATGACATTCGGATCACCTGACAGTCAGGTTGCCTTCGATCTGCCAGACGGCAAGACCCTCAATGTGGGCTACACAAAGATCAATACATCCTTGAAAGGCAGGCTTGATAAGGCGGACTGGACATTGTCCGGTTCCCTGCAATCTTTGTCTGATGGAGCCTTTACGGTAACGAATGCCGATATTTCCGGTCGTTCGTCGGCGATTGATTTTCTGGCGCGCGCGGGCTCCATCAGCATGGAACTGGGTATTGCCTCGCTCGCAACCGGGCAGGACGCGCTGGATGAATTGCTCAAGGGACCCGTTCGCGCCGCTGCAGACGTACAATTTGATCCGAAAACCGTTGACATAACAGCTCTTCGCAGCAGCGCCGGCGCATTGGCCGTTGAAGGTTCAGGCGCCTATTCAATGGCCAATGGTGCCTATGATTTCCTTTTGAATGCACAGATGCTGCAACAGGAAGAAGGTCCGTTTCATAAATTGTTCGGTTCGCAAACAGCACGGTTCACAGGACGTATTGCACAGGACGAAAACAAAGAGATAAGCCTGTCGGATTTGCGGGTTGAAAGTGGCAATCTGCAGGCGACAGGCAAGGCGAGCCTGATGGACAAACAGATATCGCTTGATTCCAGCATAACGCTGGCCCAACTGTCCATGCTGCAGCAGGAACTGACGGGGGGGCTGGATATTGCCCTGGATGTCACTGGAACGATGGACCAGCCGAAATTTGATGTTCGTGCAACAGGCAAGGACGTTTCCATTCTTCAAAAGCCACTGAAAAACCTTGTTCTTTCTGCCAGCGGAATAGCCTCACCATCCAATCCCCAGGCCAATATCAAGCTGGATGGTCGCTATGAAGACCAACCGCTTTCGCTTTCGGCCATCGTGACAAGCAGCGCGGATGGGCTCGTCACGGTTGACACTCTTGATCTGCGCGCACCGGGTGCCCGGGCGCAGGGGCAGATGAGGGGTGATGTCGCGGGTATCATGACAGGCGATCTGGATGTGGAGATTACATCCCTTGCGCAATTGGGGCCGTTGTTGTTGCAGGAAGGTCTGGCGGGTTCGTTGAAAGGCGCCATTTCCTTTTCGGCCAGGGACAACAAGCAGATTGTCAGTGCCAACATCAATGCAGATGATCTGCAAGCGGGCGGTGCCCGCCTCAACAAGGTTACTGTGACGGCCGAGTTGGTTGATCCGCAGGGACAGTTTGAATTGGATGCAAGGATTGCTGCCGGCTCGGTCAATGTTGGTGATAATGCCATCCAGGACCTGCGCGCTGCCGTGACGGGCAATTTGCAAGCCCTGCCATTTTCCATCACGGGCGAATTTTTTAATGAACCTCTGGCCGTGACCGGCGAGGTTTCAACGGCTACGGGTGCGACAACGGTGGAACTTCGCACGGCCACTGCGCGTGTGCGGGCAATCCCCATTGAACTTGCCGAACCGGTCACCATCACCTTGGCAGAAACGGCGACACATGTTGAGAAGGCGACCTTGCGTGTGGGTGAGGGGACTGTCAGCATCGTTGGAAAAGCGGCAGATCAACTGGCCTTTGACGTAGCTGTCAACGGATTGCCGGTTTCCCTGATCGAAAATATAGCTGCAACCGGATTGGGGCAAAGCGGAACGCTCTCGGCCAGCGCGACCATTTCGGGCAAAACATCGGAGCCCATTGTTTCCTATGAACTGGCGATCGCGGGCTTTTCCGTCGAAGCCATGCGCCAGGCACAGATATCGGCCATCGGGATCAATTCAAATGGCACATTGCGCTCCAATGTTTTGACAACAACAACCCGGGCTTCGGGAAACGGGCTGGAGCTTGATGTTTCCGGCACCGTTGATCTGGACAAGGGACCAGGGCTTGATCTGAACCTTTCCGGCACGGCACCATTCGGCATAGCGGCGCTGCCATTGTCCGATGCGGGTATCCAGCTTCGGGGGATTGCAAATCTCTCAATGGTGGTGACCGGAAGCACGTCAGATCCCGTTATCAATGGGCGCTTGACGACTTCTGATGCCGATTTCCTGGAACAAAACAGTTCGCTGACGATAAGGCAAATCAATGCAGAGCTGGATTTTGATGGTGCCGAGGTGAGGATTACTCGGCTTGATGGGAAAATGGGCTCCAGCGGCACCGTATCGGTTTCGGGTACAGTCGGTATAGATCCGGCCAATGGACTGCCGGCAAACCTGACATTGAAGGTCAAGGACGGGACCTATTCCAATGGGGAATTGGTGACCACGCGTTTTGATGCCGATATGACGGTTATTGGCCCTCTGACACAATCGGGGACAGTGGGTGGGTCTGTGCTGCTTCAGCGCACGGATATCAGTATTCCTGATCAGTTGCCTGCCTCCATTCCCTTTGTGGACGTCACGCACAGAAATGCTTCGCAGAGCGTCGTCGAACAATCAAAGGAGTTTGAAAGGACGCCGGCAACGGCTGAGGGCAATGGCGGCAATGGCGGATTGCTGCTGGATATCTCGGTTGGTTCACCTACGCAGATATATCTGCGTGGACGCGGTATTGACGCCGAATTTGGCGGATCAATCCAGATTACCGGTTCCACTGAGGCCCCGCGTATCAGGGGCAGTTACAATCTTTTGAGAGGACGCATAGAGATTCTGGCGAAACGCTTTGATTTTGACAAGGGTACGATCACTTTTGCCGGGCCTCCCGATCCACTTCTGAATTTCCAGACGTCGACAACCAGTAACAGCGTCACCTATTCCATCATTGTAGGCGGCACGGCCTCTGCTCCAAAGATCTCGTTCGGTTCCTCTCCCACCATGCCGCAGGATGAGATCTTGGCCAATCTGTTTTTTGGAAAGGGAATCTCCAACCTTTCTGCATTCCAGATTGCGCAACTGGCCAATGCGGTTGCAACGATCAGTGGCGCCAATTCCGGGTCCAGTCTGCTTGACCGTCTCAGAGGCGTTGCCGGACTTGCCGACGTCGAACTCAATACGGGTGACGGGATTGAAGATTCGTCGGTTGGTGTCGGCCAATATCTCAACGACCGGACCTATATCAATGTCGAAAAGGGCCTGTCGGGCAATTCCGGTCGGGTAACGATCGATCTGGACCTGACAGAAGATCTGAAGGTGCGCGGAGAGGCCGATACGGATGGGAACACCAAGGCCGGCGTGTTCTTTGAACGCGATTACTGAATATTTTCAGCCTATGCTGTAAACCGCGGCGATGGGCTGTGTTGGCGCGGGGCCGCTTACTGGTATTTCTGCGGCGATTTTCCCGGCGCAGTGATCTTTGCCTAACAGCCCTTTGAATGCTATCAGAGCCTCGCGTTTACAGCCGAGATCGGGACAAATGATGACAGCAAATGACGAGCCTTCAAAAGAGACAGCCGCCATTCCAGAGCCAGCGTCGGATACCACCTACTCTGTCTCCGGCGGGCTGCTCGCGCGCCTGGCGAGACTCGACATTTCCATTGCCTTTACGTCCTATCAATCCGGCCTTCTCTACTTTATCGGCCGCAATGGTGAAGGCGGCATCAATGTCCATCAGTCAGCCATGCCAAAGCCGATGGGGCTGTGCATGGACAGCGGTTCAGCCGGCAGCGGGCTGACCATGTCTTCGAGCTACCAGATCATGCGGCTGGAAAATATCCTGCAGGGCAACCAGAGAATCAACGATGCCTTTGACGCCTGTTATGTGCCGCGCACCATCCATGTCACCGGCAATCTCGATGCGCATGATGTCGGCATTGATGAAAATGGCCGGGTGATCTTTGTCAACACCCGGTTCAATTGTCTTGCCACGACCAGTGCCCGGCATTCCTTTGAGGTTGTCTGGCGACCGCCTTTCATCACGGCGCTGGTCGACGAAGATCGCTGCCACCTCAACGGACTGGCGATGGAAAACGGCAAACCGCGTTATGTAACAGCCGTTTCCCGTTCGAATACGATTGATGGATGGCGGGACCGCCGCGCCAGCGGCGGAATCGTGATCGATGTTCAAACCAATGAAATCGTCTGCACTGGCCTGTCGATGCCGCACTCACCCCGCATGCACGATGGACAATTGTGGCTTCTGAATGCCGGTACCGGTGAATTGGGAACCGTTGTCGCAACACCGGAAGGCAGCTACCAATTCGAAGCCAAGGCATTCTGCCCGGGCTTCCTGCGCGGATTGAGTTTTCATGGCAACCTTGCTTTTGTAGGGCTTTCCAAACCTCGATACAATCGCTTTGAAGGGCTTGAACTGGATCAACGTCTCAGCGACGCCGACAGTGAACCGTGGTGTGGCGTTCAGGTCATTGATCTGAATACCGGTTCCTGTGTGGACTGGTTCCGCATCGATGGTACGATCAGTGAATTATATGATGTTGAAGTCGTGCCGGGGGTTGTATGCCCGATGGCTGTATCGCCTTTCAGCCATGAAGCAGCTGGTTTGATCACCTTTGCAGGCATGCCTGCAGGGGATTCAACCTGACGTCACTGCCAAGTAAAGACTGGCGTCTTTTATGTTCATCCGTCATCTATATTTATTGTTATTTTTACAATCGAGTGGCTCTGGCAAGCAGAGATATCCAATTCTTTCGATTGAACGTTCGTTTGTATAGACTCAATACCGGAAAAACCCTATGGGTACCTTATAGGTAAACAAACCCCTAAATTTTTTTGGGTTTGAGGGGGTGTGTATTGCGTGAAATTGTTTCTTTCGATGAATCCGGTCTTCATACCCATGCTATGAAGTCGGCATCGGGCATGGACGAGCAGATTCGTGCGCGTCTGTTGCGTGGCGGGCGTATGACGAAGCTGGCCGGCAAGGTCGCCAGCTACTCGCCCACGCCCGGCATGGATGGCGGTCCGGTCCTCGCACCCAGGGCAAGCCTGTCCGGCATGCCCTCTGTCCTGTCGGCGCTGACATTCGCATTGATGGCTGCAGTTCCGGTTTTTCTGCCAGGTATCCAGGCGTATGCCGACCCGGTTCTGGCCGGATGTGCGGAAGGTGTATCCGGGCAATGGACATGCACAGGCACGGTAACCGAAACACAAAGTCCGACCGCGGCCACGGGTGGCGCTCTGACCGTCAATGTTGTTGAGCCGCTGAGCATCATTGCCGCATCAGGCAACGGAATCACATTGACCAACAGCGCCGGCGATACGGATATCACCTTTATAGATGTGGCAGATGCCGATGTCGCAACGGTGATCAGCGGCGATACCAGTGACAACAGCAATGCGAGCGGTATTGACGCGCGCAACTACGGTTCGGGAGCCCTGTCGATTACCACAACGGGTTCAGTCAATGGTGGCGTTTATTACAGTGGCATCTCATCGGGAATCTGGGCACAGAATGGCACTTACGGTGCCCACAGCACCAACGGTGCCGGCACCAGCCTGTCCATTACAACCGGCCCGGGCACGGTCACCGGCGGCAGGCGGGGGATCTATGCTTTCAACAACGGCACAGGCGGGACGACAATCAGTGTCAATGGCGATGTTACCGCCACCAATGTCGGCGGCCGGGGCGTGCATGTACGGAACCATCACTCGGCGCCTTCCAGCCATACGGCGATAACCACGGCCCTGGGCACCCATGTCCAGGCCGATGGTGGCGGTCTCTACGCCAAAGCCGTGAATGACACGTTGACCATAAAGAATTTTGGTTTGGTCAGCGCGAAATCGGGGTCAGCCATTCGTGGGAGTTCGAACAACACGCTGACCATCAAGACCTATGGCGCGGTGACCAGCGACAACGGCGTTGCTGTCAGCGCCACTGTATACAGCCACGATGCAATCTCCACCGTGGTGACCGGCGATGGTACCGTTTACGGTGGAAAAACGGGAATCAACGGGAGCACCAGTGGCCTTGGAACCCTGTCCATCACCACGGGATCGGGAACCGTTACTGGCAAGAACGGCGATGGTATCAAGGGAGATTTGTCCGGCAATGGCGGCACCCTGGAAATCGATACGGGCGCTGCCAAGGTAAGCGGTGGCATAAACGGTATCAAATCCTATGCTTATGGCACCAATGGTGACATGACCATAACCACAACCGGCGAAGTCAGCGGAGGGTCAAACGGTATTTATGCCTCCACCTACTACTACGACGGTTCCTCGGTCTCAACGGCAATCATCACCGGCGCGGGCAAGGTCTCCGGTGGAAAAAACGGAATTATTGTCCGCCAGTTCCAGGATAAGGACGAAGATACTAACAGGACAGGTACGATATCGATAACAACCAACGGACTTGTGGAAGGCACGGCAGGCAGCGGCCTATATGCATCCTCTCTCGACGGCTCAATGGATCTGGATATCAATTCCGGCCTGTCCGGCGCGACCGAGGGCATATATTTCAATGCCGGCAGTGGCGATGTCGCACTGGATGTGGATGGCGATGGGTCCATTACCGGCAAGACCGCTGCCGTGCATGGTGTGACATCCGGGAAAATGACTTTCAACAATGGAGGCATTCTCAACGGGCTTGTCAATGTCACCGGTTCAAATGCCGCCACCTCGATGTTGACCAATAGCGGCACATGGAATGCCTTCGGCGGGGCTTCGGTCTTCGCAGGCGCCTTTACCAACAAAGGCACGCTGGATCAGCAGAATGATGAACCTGCAGACACCATCAGTGGCGCAAACATTCTCCTGGACAGCACATCGATCTGGAAAATCGATGTAAGCAACAAAGGTGCATCCGACATGATGGCCGCCATGGGCACTGTCACGCTTGGTGGCACGCTGGATGTCAGGGCCACGGGTGAGGAGGTCGATTTCAACAAAGGCATCGAATATACAATCATAGACAATGACGGCACCGCAGATGCCGTGACAGGACAATTTGCCTCAATAACCACGAATTTTGCATTTCTCACACCCTCGATCAATACGGCAGGCGGCGACAACAACGATGTTGTTTTGACACTTGTTGCCGGTGCGACACCGGATTTCACACCCATTGCCGGCAATGCCAACCAGGCGGGAGCGGCCAATGCGCTGGCAGACTTCGATTATTCCACGAAGGAGGGTACGCAATTGAAGGATGCCCTGACGGGCATGACCAAAGAACAGGCCGAACAGGCCCTCGGTCAGATTGCTGGTCAAGACCATGACGCAAGCCTTGGCCTTGGCAGTGCGCTTTCGCAGGCGTTCCGTTCAATGTCGATGAATCGTGGACGCGGTGGCAATCGCAGAAGCGGCAGCCGCCTGTTTGGTTATGCGGCTGAGGCGGTGGATGAAACTCCGGCGGCAAATCCCGAAAACGCCCCGTCCAGTTTCTGGGTGAAGACCTTTGCCGCCCGTTCCACGGTCGATGGCCCATCCGATATCTCATCGAATGGTGCGGGCATTGCCATCGGCGCAGAGACGGGCGGGCTGAGTGCGGACTGGACACATGGTGTCAGCGCGGGTTACGCGGCGGCGAATTTTGATACCGCCACACCGGGTTCCTCATCGACTTCCGACAATTACCATTTCGGCTTCTACAGTTTTGCAGGCGCAACGGATTCCACCCAGACAGGATGGGGCTTTTCCGGTGCAGTCGGTTACAGCTATCATCGCTATGACAGCCGCCGGGCTTTGCCTCTGAACCTGGTTGCAGCAGCCGACTATGATGGATACACCATCAACGGTGGAATGAAAGCGCGTTTCGGCATGAAAAGTCCTGACGTGGCAAGCCCTTTCGTCTGGGCGCCAATTGTCGCCGTCGACTTTTCCCACAGCAGGAACAATGGCTTTGGCGAGACCGGTGCCGGACCTCTCAATATTACGGCGTCGGCCTATGAAACCAACCAGTATGGCACAGCGATCGGAGTCGAGTTCTCCCGTCAGGCATTGTTGGGCTCCACGCCTGTCACCACCTTGTTCTCGATAGGGTGGCACCACGAATTCGGCGACACGAAACAGAGCAACACATATCTCCTGCAGGGATCGCCCACCGCCTTCCTGGTCTCTTCGCCAGAAGAGGCCCGCGACCGGTTGCAACTTGAAGCCAGTGCCGATTTTGCCACCAGCATCAACAGCCTTTTCTCGCTGGCGGCGCAAAGTGAGCTGTCGGAGACGAGTGTGCAATACGGCGGTGCCATGACCTTCAAAATGTCATTTTGAAGCATGTCCTGATGAAAAGGGAGCTCCCAAAAGGGACCTCCCGGACATTCCGCTGCAGGACGCAGGAGAGCTCTTTCTTCAACATCACGGCAGTGGCCGTTCGATAGTTCAGGCGGGAGCAGAACCGCTTGACCTTCGTCCTGGACTCTGTCGCAGGTAGCGATTTTCCAGACCGATGCATCCCCAGATGATCCCCAGCAGTATGTAAAAATGCCGCCAATGGTCCGTATCGATAATGGTGGATATCAGGATGTGGCCGAAAAAGACGATATAGGCGCAAAGAAAGTAGGGTTGCCAGGTACGCGGGCGCAACAGACATTTGAAACCTGCGACAAGTGTCCAGATGACCAGTGTGGCATAGGCGAGGAACCCGAGCCATCCATAGGCCATCAGCGCCTTCAGCCAGATGTCGTGGGGATCCTGATGGAACAGTTTGCCGAACGCCATGGGGCCGACGCCCAGAGGCCGCTCCATAGCGAGCAGGAACCCGAGGCGGTAGCGATCAAACCTGCCAAGCTGCTCGATGTCATATTCCTGAACCAGTTGGGCGCGCAGGAAAAACAGGTTGGAAACCTGTTCGAACTGCAGGGCGATGCCGATTGTGATGGCCATCAGCAGAATGCCGCAGATGCTGATGACGAAAATCCGCATGCGAAAGGCTGTTGAGCGTTCATTCAGCAACATGAAGAAGACAAGCATCAATATGGAAAAGCCATAAAGGCCCCAGGCGGCTCTGGAAAACGACAGGAAAATGGCGAGCGTCAAGATCGACAGTGCGACAAGACGCGGCACCGAAGACGCCAATTTGCCGGCCAGTATGTTGTGCAGCAGAAAGCAGGCAGGCAGAACAAGATAGGGTCCAAAGACATTGGGGTCCTGGAAAGCGCCCTTGGCGCGATCGTAGAGCGTGAACAATTCACTGGCGGGCAGGGCGCCGAAGTAACCCAGAATGCCGAGAAGGCCCGTTGCCAGGGTTCCGGCCAGATAGGCGTTGAAAACCGTTTTGAGTCTTGTCCAGTCATCTTCTATGACCGCAGCGAAAAATACGGCGGAAATTGCCAGAAAAAAAGAAACGCCGAGATAGAGCAAGGGGTCGGGACCGAGGTCACTCATCACTGTCAAAGACAGGATGCCGCCACAGTTGAACACCATGAGAATGGTCAGGAGGATAGCGCTGCTGCGCGATATCCTCAGACCGAACAGAAACCAAAGCGCAATCAGACCAGCCATAAACAGCTCATAGGGAGCCGGTTCATACAGCACAAAGCCGCTGAGGAATGTCCCTGCAGCCAGTGCATATCGGCCCAATGCGGCAACAGGCACCGATTGTCTCGCATGGATGGTTGCAGCATTTTCCATCAGAAGGCGTTTTCCGTTTGCAGGAGCCTGATTGGTGTGAGCAACAGAATTTTCAGGTCAAACAGCAAAGACCAGTTCTCAATGTAGTAGAGGTCAAAGGCGGTGCGCTGTTTGATTTTTTCGTCATCATCGATTTCGCCGCGCCAGCCATTGATCTGCGCCCAGCCGGTGACACCGGGCTTGACGCGGTGCCGGGCGAAGTAGCCGTCCACCACTTCGGCAAACAACAGGTCATGGGATTGCGCGTGTACCGCATGAGGACGCGGTCCGACAAGTGAGAGATCACCGCGCAGGGCATTAAAGAATTGCGGCAGTTCATCCAGTGATGTCCGGCGGATGAATCGGCCAACCGGGGTGACACGCGGATCACCCTTGGTCACCGGTTTTTTGGCGGTGGGATCGCTTTGATCCGCAAACATCGAACGGAACTTGTAAACATTGATGATTTCATTGTTGAAGCCGTGCCGCTTTTGCACAAAAAACACTGGGCCGCTGGACGTCGCTTTGACGGCAATCGCCGTTGCCAGCATCACCGGAAAAAAGATCACGATTCCCAACAGGCTGAAAACAATGTCAAAGATGCGCTTTGCGACCGAGTCCCAATCGTTGATCGGTCGGTCGAATATGTCCAGCAACTGAACGGAACCAATGCTGGAATAGGCTCTTGGCCGAAACCGCAATTCGGTGGAGTGGGCCGCCAGGCGAATATCCACTGGCAGAATCCACAGCTTTTTGAGCAGTTCCATGACACGTTTTTCAGCGGTCAGTGGCAGCGAGAGGATGAGCATGTCAATGCGCACCAGGCGCGCAAACTCCACCAGCTCGGATATGTTTCCCAGTTTTGGATAACCGGCGACGACCGGCGGGGATCTGCGGTTGTTGCGATCATCGAAAATGCCGCAAATGCGAACATCATTGTCCAGCTGTTGTTCCAATGCACGAATAAGCTGTTCTGCAGCCTGACCACCGCCGACGATCACCGCCCGGCGTTCCATCGTTCCATCACGGGCCCACCGGCGAATGGCAAAGGCGATGAATTGACGCCCGATGACCAGGAAACAGGATCCGGCGATATACCAGGTTCCAAACCAGACCCTGGAATAGTCAGCGCTGATTTTCAGGAAAAAGGCGATGAGAGCCATGATCGCGAAGGTAATGGTCCATCCGACGAGCATTCTTGGTAAAATGCGCAGGGCTGAGCGAAGAGATTGCAGCTGGTATGCGTCACTCGCCTGAAAGACCATGATCGCAAGCCCGGCAGCAGCGGCAGTCGTTGCAATATAATAGGGTACGAAACCGATTTTCGGGAATACATAAAACAGATAGATGACGAAGCCGGTCAGGAAAAGTCCGGTGAATTCGAACAGTCGCGTAATGCCGGTGACAAGGCTGGGAGAATAACTTTCATCCCCCAGTTGTTTGGCTATCTGACGGGCAAGTCTGCTGACCTTTTCAAGTTTCTCCACGCCCGCATCATCGCCGGAGGGCGATGGGGGCACAACTTTCAAATTTGACGGTTTTGGTGTGGTCATTTAGTCAGCTTTTTTGGCAGGACTCCTGTGGCGGAGTTTTAACAGACAGCTCTTAATATTGTTTGACCCGACATGCAGCGCAATTGTGGCAAATATCAGCGTGTTGGCATGCTGCATTCGTGGTAAAAATCAATCATGCAATCGGCCATGGTTTCCACCGAGAAGCGATCTTTCAATTCTGTCTTTTTCGGCAGGGAATCGATGATTTCCTGCGGCCGAAGAATCGCGAGTGCCATACGCTGGGCAAGGGCTTCGACATCCCCCGGCGGGACGAGTGAATCTCTGTGTTGGCCGAATATCTCGTGGATACCGCCGACATTCGTGGCTATGAGCGGGCGCCCCGCAGCCAATGTTTCAAGCACCACATAGGGCATTGATTCGGCGCGCGACGGAACCACTACGATTACGCCCAATTGCAGAGCCTTGGCAATTGGCATTGCCGGATACAGTTTGACACGTTCCGGTCGTCCGGTCTGCAGGACAAGTTTGGCCAGTTTTTCCTTGTCCGCGCCGTCGCCGACAATCGCGGCCGTGACAGGTTTGCCGACCAATTGCTCCACTCTTGCAATGGCATCGACAAAGAGATCTGGCCCCTTCAGTTGGCGCATCATGCCGACATAGAGAAATTGTGCGGCATCCTGATGAACGACCACGTCGTCGAACTCTCGTTCAGCCAGACCGTTATAAATCAGTCTGCTGGGTGGGCGCGGCTTGCCCACTTTCTTCAGATAGGCACTTCGCTCATATTCGCTGACAAAGACCAGTCCGTCTGTATATTTTTCAAAAAACCTCTCGAGCCTGAAGTAGAAACGCCCGGAAAGGCTGGATCCACTGAAATGCAGACTTCCGCCATGGGCGGTATAGATGCGGGCTACGCAATACCTGGATGCCCGTAATCGTGCGCCGATCAAACGGGCAAGTGCGCCACCCTTGGCGCCGTGCCCATGAATGATGTCCGGCTGAATTTCCTTGATTTTACCCATGCATCTGTAAAGCGTGAGGAGATCGGCAGGGCCAACCGATCGGTGGATTGGTGTTCGTACAAGCCCCAGTGCGAGATAGGGGCGGATGCTGTCAAACAGCGCCTCCTCGTGGGCGCCGCCCGTTGTGCTGTCGCACAGGATGCCAACCTGATGGCCGGCTTCGTGGTGCAGCCTGGCAAGATCACGCACATGGCGAAATATCCCACCGACTGGTGAACGGAAGCAATGAAGTATGCGTAACGGTTTTTGATCCGGCATTTCCACTGCGCTTTCTGCACTCAGAACAGTCTTTCGCGGACATAGATGGTGTCTCCGGCCAGTATCGGATCGGAAATCGTAACGCGACCGGTCAGAACGTCCCCATTGACCTTTCTGGTTATGTCGACGTTGACCTGATTGGCGCGGACCGAATATCCACCGGCGATGGCAATGGCATTTTGCACGTTCATGCCGGGAACATAGGTGTATTGGCCAGCCGCATTGACCTCTCCCAATATGAAGAACGAGCGATGCTGGTCCACCTGAATGGAGACATCGGGATCACGCAGGAAGCCCTTGCGCAATTGACCGGCAATCTCGCCTTCCAGTTCCTGAACGGTTTTCCCGCGGGCGTTGACTGAACCAATGAGCGGAAAGGCAATGTAACCGGCCTGGTCAATCGCATAGGTATTTGTCAGGGCGCTTTGTTCAAACACGGTTATGCGCAGGTTGTCTCCGGAATCCAATCGGTATGGTTCAATGACAGCCTGATGAAAGGCGTCGGGCGCAGGTCGATAACCGGAGCAGCCGACGAGTGCCAGCATCAGGCCGTAAAGGGCCAGGGCAATTATGAATTTTATTTTACCAAACGCCATTTTCCGTAAATTCTCTTTGAAATTGGAAAGACCGAACGTGGCTCAGTTATCATCCCATTAAGGTTAATGGCCGGTAAAGCATCGCCAACTTTCATCCCAGGCCTGTCAAAACGTCAAGGTTGAGGGGAGAGGCGCACCGGCAATGCACTGCGCATTAACTCTTGCGTTACCATAATCATTTACCTTTCGCGCAGTTGTGGTTTGGAGTGATTGGCAATGTCCCGCCCGGAATTGAATGGCAAAGATGAAGACATCGATATCGCGCGTCTGTTCGCTGCGATATGGCAACGGCGTGTGGCGATCATATCCTTGATGGTGATTGTATGTGCGGTGGTTTTCATCATCAGCAGCATGATTGCGCCACGCTATCGCGCCGAAACCCGAATATTGATTGAATCACGAGAGCCGGTGTTCTCACAGTCGACCCAGAGTGATGGGGGGCAGACGCAATATCTTGATCAACAGGGCATTCTCAGCCAGGTTGAGGTTATCAATTCAACGAATCTTATCAAATCGGTAGCGGCAGATCTCAATCTGGCAGATCATCGCGAATTCAGCGCAGCGGCCAATCCATCACTGTTGTCCAGCGCGTTGATCATGCTGGGACTTTCATCCAATCCCAATGAGGCGGAACCCGAGGAGCGCTTGATCGAGACCTTCCGCGAGCACCTGAAGGTCTATCAGATTGCCAATTCGCGGGTCATCGCGGTCACCTTCTGGTCGACCGACAAGCAATTGACGGCCAAAGTCGTCAATACCGTGGCCAATACCTACCTGAGCATCCAAAGCAGAGCAAAGCTGGTCAATAATTCGGATGTGACCGCCTGGTTAGGTCCCGAAATCACGGATCTCAGAGAGCAGGTCCGGATTTCCGAGGCCAGGGTTGCTGACTTCAGGGCAAATTCAGGTCTCCTGATGGTGGATGAGAACGCGACATTGTTTACCCAGCAACTGGCGGACATTTCGACCGAGCTCAGTCGCGTCAGGGGAGAAAAGGCAAATGCCCTGGCCAGCAGAAAGGCCGTTCAAAACGCCATCGCACGGGGTGAAACGACTGATGATTTTACCAGCGTTCTGCAGTCGCCTGTGATTCAGAGGCTTCTTGATCGGCAGGGCGACATCCAGGGCGATATTGCAGATCTGTCGGTGACGCTGCTTGATGGACATCCCAGCATCAAGGCCTTGCGTGCGCAGCTTCGTGATATCGAAGTGCAATTGAAAGCAGAAACCCGCAAGGTTTTGAGTGCCTTCGAGAGCGAAGCCGAATTGGCACGTTTGCGTGAAGAGGAATTGCTGGGGCAACTCAACAGGCTGAAAGCAGAATCTGCCCGCGCCGGTGGCGATGAAGTCGAATTGCGCGCGCTTGAACGTGAGGCTACGGCGCAACGGGAGCTGCTGGAGGCTTATCTGGCACGTTACCGCGAAGCCGCTTCCCGATCGGACAGGGGCAATCTTCCGGCTGATGCACGGGTCATTTCCCGCGCCTTTGTTCCCGGCGAGCCCTATTTCCCAAAAACCCTGCCAATGCTTGTCATAGCTGCATTGCTGACGGCTCTCATATCAGCGGTCGTCGTCATGCTGCACGCATTGTTTTCCGGACAGGCGTTCAAACCTGTTGATCAGGGCAAGGTCGATGCGTCTGCCTCCTCGCAGTCCGTTTCGCCTGAACCGGTGTCGCCTGAACCGGTGTCGCTGGAGCCCGTTTCACCGGAGCCCGTTACGCCAGAGCCCTTGGCCCAATCTCCGGCATCTTTTTCCAAAGAGCCTTCGCCCGATGAAGGGTGGACTCTTGATGCGCACAAGAGCAGTGGGGAGCATGCGGCATGGTCTGCTTTGGCACAGATGCCCCCCGTCGAACCCTTGCCTGTTTCGACCGACAACACAGCCGACGACGACGACGTTGAGAGGGATCCTGCCGTTGACAAGGATGATAGGGCAGATGAGGAACTGCGCGATGCAGCAGATGAAGATACAGACAATACAGCTGATGACGCTTTGGATGCAGCCGTTGAGCCATCTGTTTCTGCTGCAGATGGCCTTGCGGACCACGCCGGGTATCAAACAGTCGATACAGCCGACGACCTTCAGCCGGAGATCGACGAAACACCGCTCGCTGCCTACGACGAGGCATCCGCAGAGCCGATGCAACCGGGCAAGCGCGACTCCAGCGCATTGATCATTGATCCCAACGCAGAATACAGCGTCAGCGCCGTGACCGATCACCTGATCGCAACCGGGACACATGTCGCCGTAGTCGTGTCTCCAGAGGGTGACAAGGGATCCACCACGTCGGTGATGCTGGCGCGCATGCTGGCCAATGAAGGGCAGCAGACGCTGCTTTTGGACATGACAGGTTCTGCATGTCCCAGCCGCATGATGGCGCCACAATCCGATCTTCCGGGGATAACCAATATATTGGTGGGAGACTGCGCGACGGCTGAAGCGCTGCATGGCGACCGTCTGTCCAACGCGCATATCCTGCCCCAGGGCACCGCCGACCCGATCACGGCCATGCGGCAGGCATCACTATTGCCTGAGGTGATGGATTCCATATCGAGCGTTTACGATATTGTCATTGTCGAATGTGGCCCGGCCAATTCCGCCGGGGTCAAGCGGCTTTTGAACGGGCGCAATGTCGAAATGATCTTTTCGGTTATCCACCCTGAAAAAACATTGATTACGGAATATCTCACGGACTTCTATGCCGGTGGATTTGAGAACCTGCTGATGATGAGCCCCGGTGCCGGAGCGCCTCCGACGCATCCTGACAGAAGTGCTGCCTGAATTGGCTTGCTCTATCGCTTTTGTTTGAGGCGAATCCGCACGGCCTTGGCCAGAGCGAATATCTTTTTGTTTGATTTGAGGAAACGCTTTGCGTCAATCAGCCATTTTGCCCCCACGGCGCCCAGGTATCCTTTCGTCGTAACCGGCAATACCGCATCAAAATGCACTGTTTCGACGTCACACCAGGAGCGTTTGTATTGTTCGTCTCCGATGCCGAAATCGAATATTTCAGCCTTTTCTTCGCAGGCGCTGCGGATCATCAGGTAAAACAGCAATTCACCCGAGCTTGCCGCTTCCAGCTCTCCGGTGGCAATTGAACTGAACTGGCAAATGACATGGCCGTCTTTGCGCGACAGCGCAGAAATCGCGCAGATGGTGCCATCTTTCTTGAGACGTATGGCGCATAATTCAATCATCTTGCGCCGCTGACCGATGCTGTCCTTCGTCAGACGATGAAAAAAGGATTTGATTTTTGCATCCTCAAAGACATCCGGTATGCCCTGAACTTCAAAACGAGCCGCCTTCTGCCTGAAGAACGTGTCCAACAGGGACTGCGCATCTTCGGCGCCTGTTGCTGTGACATACTCATAGCCACCCCATTCCTCCAGCCGCCGCTCGGACGTGCGGAATTTCTTTCTGCGCCTTTTGGCATTGCCACGGGCCAGCACGTTTTCAAAGGCACAGTCCAAAGTGACCTGAAAGGCATGGTTCTGATTTTCAACAGTCGCCAAACAGGCAATCGGGTGTGGCGTTCCTCTCCATTGCCGCGGCTGACGGTCCAGCACAAAGAGGTCAACATCCAGCGGCATAGCGGCGATATCTTTCCAGATTTTCCGCATCCGCTGCGCATCAATCCCGTTGATGAACGCCGGTGAAAAGACGCCAAAATTTATATTGTTGTATGCGGCGCCTATATATCTGGCGACGCGCAGGGGGCCGGTTTTCTCGACGCATAATGGCAAGATAAATGCGGTTTTTCCCTTTTGCGGACCCGAGGCAAACTCTCCTGTAATGAGCAGCGGTCTGGCATCGGTTTCCTCGATCCAGCAGCGACACCAGTCATAGGTCTGGTGAATACTGCATTCAGGCGCAGCCTCCAGGCCGCGCCAGCTTTCCTCAAGTGGCTCTACCCGGTCAAAATGCCGCAAGGTCAAATCTATCGGTTGTTCAGCGTCTTGCATTGCATGTCTCCGCCACCACAGCCGCCCATTTCGGGAACAGTGCCGGTCGTCTGTTTCCATGCAACAGGCTTGCGACTGAACCGCTGATGGCAGCGTTGTGTGTTTAAAATCTTGATGCCGCCATTCTAACCGCACCAGTTCTAATATTTCGTGAGCGGATGAGGGGGCTTGCCATTTGCCTGTCTGGACCGATAACGGGCTATCAAATGACCAGGCAGGCTACCCACGCCGGGTCCATGGCGTTGTCTCTTCTGCGCAAGGAGACCGCCGGAAGACTTTGATTTTACGTGTGAAATTAGTTTGCGGGTTTGCCGATGCCGCTGGCCGGTCTATTTCGCCGGGCCTTTTTTCGGCTTTTCCATCCAGCGAATGATCCACATGGCGGGCAGGATCCACAGGAGACCCGTCACCAGAAAATAGATCAGATGGACCCACCAGGGTGATTCCCCCAGGCGATAGGATGCGACGGTTGTTGCAATCAATGCGTAGAGGACAACCAGGGCTATCAGCAGCAATGTGCCTATCAGTTTTCGAATGCGAGGGGGCATGATTTCTCCGTTGATGCTGCAAATATAGGAAATGCTGTCCTTTTCAAGTTTATTCTGGTGCGCGGGGATGGGACATCTTGCGCCTTGTATTCTGAAGGCGGGTGATACAAATGTGCGTGCACACCCACAGATCATCTGTTCTGAAAGACTGCAATGACCGAATCCTCCTCACAAAGTGTCGTTAACAGGAACCGCCTGAGCATTCGCATCTGGCTTGCAATCGTGGCAATTGCGATATTTGCTCTGGTGATTGTCGGAGGCGCGACCCGGTTGACGGATTCGGGGCTGTCAATCACCCAGTGGAAGCCCATCCATGGTGTTGTTCCGCCATTGACTCAGGATGAATGGCAGGAGGAACTGGCGCTTTACAAACAGATTCCCGAATATGAGCAGATCAACAAGGGCATGACCCTTTCTGAGTTCAAATATATCTACTGGTGGGAATGGACGCATCGCTTGCTGGCGCGTGGGGTAGGGGTGCTGTTTGCCATCCCCTTGCTGGTGTTCTGGGTTTCCGGTCGCATCGAACGTCGTGTAAAGTTGCCCTTGCTGGGGATTATGGCGCTCGGCGGACTGCAGGGGTTCATCGGCTGGTGGATGGTTTCCTCCGGGCTTGTCGACCGGGTTGATGTCAGTCAATACCGGCTGGCAACACATCTGACGCTTGCCTGTATCATCGTTGCGGCAATTGTCTGGGTATCACGTGGTTTGGCGCATTACAGCAGCGACAAGGCGCCTTCGGATGCATCAGGCAAGGTTGCGGCCATGATCGCCATCATGGTGCTTGTTCAGATCTATCTTGGCGGCCTTGTCGCCGGCCTTGATGCGGGACTGGCCTATAACACCTGGCCCTGGATGGATGGTGCTGCGGTTCCGGCGAACCTTCTGGTGATGAAGCCTCTTTGGGTCAATCTGTTTGAAAATGCCAAGACCGTGCAATTTACCCATCGCACCTTTGCCTATGTTCTGTGGCTGGTCGCATTGGGCCATATGGTCGCCAGTTTGCGCCTGGCCCCGGGATCTACCCATGCACGTCGCTCCATGGTGCTCTTTGCACTGGTGACCATACAGGCCGTCTTTGGCATTACCACGCTGCTTTTACAGGTGCCGGTCAGTTGGGCCCTGCTACACCAGGGCATGGCTCTGGTGGTTCTCGCATTCGCTGTGGCGCACTGGCGTGCGTTCATTGGCAGCTATCCATTGCCTGTGAAGCAAGAATAGCAGCGCTTACCGGTGCAGGCTTTGTGCACCGGTAAGCGTGGCCGTTTCAGTGAGACGGGACAACCGTCTTCGCGATTGCTGTCAGCTTGCCAGCATGAGGTTCATGTTCTGAACCGCTGCACCTGAAGCACCCTTGCCGAGATTGTCCAGCAGAGCGATCAGATTGGCATGAATGCCGTTGTCACTGCCGCAGACGAAAAGCTTCATATGGTCGCTTCCGGCCAATTCCACAGCATCAATTCTTGCAAGTGCAGCGCTTTCCTCAAGGGAGGCCACCTGGACAAATTGCTGGCCTGCATAATGATCGCTGAGGATCGTATGGATGTCCGCCAATGAAACCGGTCCATTCAGCATGTCGAGAAACAGCGGGACCTGTACGATCATGCCCTGGGCGAAGCGTCCGACACTGGGCGAGAACAAGGGAACGCGTTGCAGCAGGCCGTGCTCCTGGATTTCAGGGATATGTTTGTGATTGAGCGCCAGCCCATAGGCAAAATGCGGCGAGGTGATGTGCTCCGGATTGGACTCATCTTCCATTTTTGCAATCAATTGCTTGCCGCCACCGGTATAGCCGGAAACTGCATTGATGCTGATGGGATAGTCTGCCGGCAGCAGGTTGGCCAATCTCAAAGGCCGGACGAGCGAAATTGCACCGGTGGGATAACATCCGGGATTGGAAACAAGCCGGGCATGGGAAATCCTGCTCGCCTGATCCTTGTCCATTTCGGCAAATCCATAGGCCCAGGTCGCATCCGTCCTATAGGCAGAACTTGTATCGATCACCCGCGTTGAATTGCTGCCCTCCAGCAGGGATACGGCCTGTCTGGATGCATCATCGGGCAGGCATAAAATGGCAATGTCAGCCTCATTCAACCGGTCCTGGCGCAGGTTTTCATTGCGACGTTCGGCCTGAGGAATCGAAATCACATTGAGATCATCACGTTCTGCCAGCCGGGTGCGAATCTGCAAACCGGTTGTGCCGTGCTCTCCATCAATGAAAATTTTCGGTTTCATGCCTGTCTCTTTTCCTGTCCGGGTGGAAGGTAGTTCTGCCTATCTGAATAATACGCAATTCTATGTGAATAATAAACTCTCAATGTGTTTGCAATAAGCAAACGCATCCGCAGCCGCGCATTCGCGCCTGGGAGCCTGCGGCAAATAGGATGTTTCAATTGCATGCTCAAGGCTCTAAATAATGCGGATATTTGTTTCAACTGGGCAGGTTTGATGCTGGCAATGGGTCGCTATACCGCAGGTGCTGCATTGCTTATCGCATTGTGTGGTCACAGTCTGCCTGCAAGCGCACAGGATGCGCCCTACGGGTCTGTTGAGGACCTTGGCGAGGCGTTGTTTTTTGATGTCAATCTGTCGAGAAACCGGACGCAGGCCTGTGCCACTTGCCACGCCCCGGATGCAGGTTTTGCCGACCCGAGAGACAATGGTTTTGAAGGGCCCGTTTCACGCGCTGTTTCACTGGGTGATGACGGGCAGTCGATCGGTGATCGCAATGCGCCCACGGCAAGCTATGCACGATACAGCCCCGTCTTTCATCGTCAGGACGACGGCAGCTATATTGGCGGGTTGTTTCTTGACGGCCGGGAAAAGGATCTGGAAGGCCAGGCTGGTGGCCCCCCTCTCAATCCGTCGGAAATGGGGATGCAGGGCAAGGCAGAGGTTGTCGCCCGGCTACAGGAAAATGCCGATTATATCGCGGCCTTCAAGGCGTATTTCGCAGACGATCTGTTTGATGATGTCGATGCGGCCTTTGCCGCCATGACGCAGAGCATTGCAGCCTTTGAGCGCACGGATGAAGTGTCACCCTTTGATTCGCGTTATGATCGCTATCTGAAAGGCGAAGCCCGCTTCACCGATCAGGAAGAGCTTGGTCGCGTGCTGTTCTTCTCGCAGCAGTTCACCAACTGCAACCTGTGTCACCAGTTGCAAAAAATTCCGGGTGCAGCCGAGGAGACATTCTCCAATTACCAGTACCACAACATCGGCACGCCGGTGAATGTCGCCGTGCGAACTGCCAATGGCAGCGGCGAGAATTTCGCTGACCTGGGATTGCTCGCGAACCCGGACGTCAGCGATCCGAAACAGGCCGGCAAGTTCAAGGTCCCAACGCTGCGCAATGTGGCCGTGACAGGCCCCTATATGCACAATGGGATTTTCGAAGACCTTCGCACGGTTGTGCAATTTTATAACCGTTACAACAGCGATGCGCCGTCTGCGCAAATCAATCCGGAAACCGGGAAACCCTGGGGCGAAACAGAGTTCAAGAACACGCTGTCTGTCAAGGAATTGACAACCGGGCCGGCGCTCGATGACCAACGGGTTGACGCGCTGGTGGCGTTTTTGAAGACATTGACCGATGCGCGCTATGAGCACCTGCTGGACGATTGAAGCCAAGCCGCGATTACTGCCGCGCGGATCCGGCAAGCGGGAAATCAATCTGTCGGGATATCGCCAAAAAGTGTCATTCCTTGCGTTACGAACCGGGCGCCTTGCAAAGTGAAATGGCCATAATCGAAGGCCACAGGCACATCATTGTCCAGTTGGCTGATACAGCGGTCTTTTTTCCGGCCACACAGAATACTGATGACAGATTCGTAATGCGCACCAGCGCTTTCAGCGATCAAACCCATTCTCTCATCAACTTCAAAGCTGTATCTGTTGACCAAGGGGGATGGTATCTCAAACGACCTTACTCCCAACCGCATCAGGATGGCTGGCAGGGAATCAATATATTCGACAGTCGGACCGAATACGACAATATTGTCTACGCGGCTTTTTAAGGCCTCGATGGTTTTCGCCAGTTTTTTCATATCGGCCTTCTTCCAACGGGCCGATAGAATGATGGTATGCACATCATTGGCTTTCGTCAGAATGTCGTTGAATACATAATCCACCATTTGCGTGCAGCGCTTTTCCCCGGTCAGCGGCAATAAGGGTTTGCAGCCAGATGCGCTGGCTTGCATGAGGTTTGCATCTTTGAAATTGAAACGGATAGCGCTTGCAAAATGCGCAGCGTGCGAATCGCCAATCAAAATCACATTGCGCTTGTTGCTGCTCAGATCGAGACAATGTTCCTTGTCGAACAGGGCGAAATCATCAGCACCCGTATACAGGAAACAGCGACCCAACTTGACGTTCTCAATCCATTCGGCCCTGTCTGCATATCCCAGGTAACCAAAGACATTCATCTGGGCTGGTGTCAGGTTCGTTTCGTAGAGAGTCCTGAAGAATGAAGAGGAGGATGCCCAATAGCCGTAGGAGCCAAAAGCCAGCATTGCAGATAGGGCAGAAAAGGCGATTGTCTTGCTGCTCCAGACGTTTGTCGACTGTGATCTGAATGGCTGCTCAATGAATTTCCAGCTCATGCCGGCAAGCGCAAAAGAAACAGCGCTCAAGCATAGCATCAATTGCCAGGCTGGTTCCTCGAGAAGGCGAATGCGCGTAAAGGCGAACAGCGGCTGATGCCACAAATAGGCGCTATAACTGACCAGGCCCAAACGCACAGGAACAGGATTGGCCAGTAGTCTCCCAATCCAGGTCTCGGAATTTGCGTAGACAATCAGCAGAACTGTACCCGCCACTGGCAGCAAGGTGTAAATGCCGGGAAACGGTGTCTTGGTGTCAAAGGAGACAAATGAGGCAATGACTGCCACTAAACCCAACAGCGCAGCTGTATTGTTGTTTTGAACACCATTTTTTCTGACGATGAAGGCAGCAAGTGACCCTGCGAAAAATTCCCAAATCCGTGCGGGCGCCAGATAGAAAATGCCGCTTGGGTCATGTCGCCATCCCCATTCACCAAGCAGCAGACTGGCTGCAGCCAGTACAGCCATCAGCCAGAACAGGTGATTTTTTCCATAGCGCCAAACCAGGAACAGAAAGATCGGGAAAAGCACATAATATTGCTCTTCCACTGCCAAACTCCAGGTATGCAGCAACGGTTCCTCAGCTGTTTCAGACGCAAAATACCCTTTGTTTTGACCAAACAGGATGTTTGAAGCGAAAAAACTTGTGGCGACAAGGCTTTTTGAAAAGTCCTCAAACTGGCTGGGAAGCATCCACATCCAGGCAAATGGAATGCATAGCAACATGATGAAAAACAAGGCTGGAAGAATACGCCGCGCCCTGCGCTCGTAAAACTTCAGCAGGCTGAATTTCTTCTGTTCGATGTCGTCAACCAATAGGGTTGTGATGAGGTATCCACTGATGACGAAGAAGACGTCCACGCCAACATATCCACCTGAGAATATATCAAATCCGGCATGAAAAAGAATGACAGGGATTACCGCCAGTGAGCGAAGCCCGTCAATCTCCCTGCGGTAGTGCATTGATTTGCCCCCGTTCAATTGCCTCTGATCCTGTAGACGAGGCCTTCAGGGATACAAGCCAGTTTACGCCGCAGCAAGGGGCGAATGGCCGTGATGGGGTTTTGTCCGGCAAGCACCAGATACAGAAAAAGCGCGATATGAATCGCGCTTTTTCAAAGGCTTCAACGAAGCAGAAAGGATAGGATCCTTAACGCTTGGAGAACTGGAACGAACGACGGGCTTTTGCCTTGCCGTATTTCTTACGTTCAACCACACGGCTGTCGCGGGTGAGGAAACCACCTTTTTTCAGAACGGCACGCAGGCCAGGTTCATAAAGCGTCAGTGCCTTGGATATCCCATGACGAACAGCGCCGGCCTGGCCGGAAAGACCGCCGCCTGCGACTGTTGCAACGATATCAAACTGGCCTGTGCGGGCAGCTGCCACGATAGGCTGCTGCAGGACCATCTGCAGGACCGGACGCGCGAAATAGGTTGGAAAATCCCTCTTGTTGATGGTGATTTTTCCTGTTCCGGGCTTGATCCAGACGCGTGCGACCGCGTCCTTGCGTTTGCCTGTTGCATAGGCGCGGCCGTGTTCGTCCAGTTTCTGGACGTAGGCAGGCGCCTGAACTTCTTCAACAGCTGCAACACTGCCGAGTTCTTCGAGCGAATTGAGTTCAGCCATGATCAGCCGTTCCTTTTGTTCTTGGTATTCATAGCGCCGACATCGAGAACGGTAGGCTGCTGTGCTTCATGTGGATGTTCGGTTCCTGCATAGACACGCAGGTTTTTCATCTGACGACGACCAAGCGGACCGCGCGGGAGCATGCGCTCAACGGCCTTTTCCATGACGCGCTCGGGGAAGCGGCCTTCGAAAATCTGCCGCGCAGTGCGTTCCTTGATTCCGCCGGGATAGCCGGTATGCCAATAGTACTTCTTGTCGGTAAATTTCTTGCCGGTCAGAACCGCTTTATCAGCATTGATGATGATGACGTTGTCACCATCGTCGACATGCGGTGTGAATGTAGCTTTGTGTTTGCCACGCAGACGCAGCGCGACAACAGAAGCAAGGCGACCAACGACGAGACCTTCGGCGTCGATAATAACCCACTTCTTCTCGACCTCTGCAGGTTTTTGCGAGAAGGTTTTCATAGGAATGACTCTCTTTTTTGGACCTTTGTCATCAAAGGCATTTTTTGTTGCTTGACGCCGGTTGATACCGGCAAAAACATATCGGTCCCGTTAAGGACCGACAATAGGGCGGTTTATAGGGGATGGTTTCCCGCTGCGCAAGCAAAATAGCCCGACTGCGCCTGCGGTAATGCCAATAAAAACAATGACTTGCAAATTAGGTAATATATTACCACATAAATCAATGCTCGTTCGAAGTCTCAAAAGCCTGTTTGCGCGGTGGAATGGAATAGGTGCCTGTGGCGTGGGCGACCACAGGGCCATCAGGCGGGGAGCGCATTTCGATATCGAAAACCATCAGGGATCGTCCCATTTTGAGGATGCGGCAATGGCCGTCAATGGGACCGGGTTCGGCCTTGCGCATGAAATTGATATTGAGGTTTGTCGTCACGGACAGAGCCTCTTGCCCCAGATGCGACAGCACGCAGACATAACCGCCAATGTCGGCAAGTGTAAAAAGGGAAGGGCCCGATACAGTACCGCCCGGGCGCACATGCTTTTGTGATGCTTCCAGTCTTACGACACATTGCCCGGGTCCGACTGAAACCGCGTAATATTCAGCCAATGTGTCATTGAGCTGCGGGTAGACCTGAGCCAGATAGGCGTTGACTTCGTCGGCGGTCATAACGGGGCTGATGTTTTCAGATGCCATGGTGAATTGATCCGGTATTGTTTGAATGTGGTCTAACTGCCCTTGACGGAATTGATCGGGCGATTTTCAGTCCAGTCGAAGGTTCCAAGGTCGCGCTCGCGTACCGCCTGTTTCCATCCAATATCCTCGGCACGGGCCTTGAAATTCAGCCCTTCAGGCGAGTGGCGGGTGATGCCGTCAAACAGGGTTGCAAACATTTGTGTCTGTTTGAGCCCCATGGCCTCAATGGCCTGATTGACCACAAGCTTCTGCATCATCAATTGATTGACGGGCACGCTGGCCATGCGTTCAGCCAGAGCCTCCACTTCGTCGTCGAGCCTTTCGGCAGGTACTGATTTGACAACGAGGCCCATTTGCTCGGCTTCGCGCCCGTTGATTGTATCGCCGGTAAACAGCATGCGTTTGGCCTTTTCGGGGCCGAGCCGGTAGACCCACATGGCGGTTGTCGGGCACCCCCAGACACGTGTCGGCATGTAGCCGATCTTTGCGTCATCGGCCATGACAATCATGTCGGCGCATAGGGCGATGTCCGAACCGCCGGCAACGGCAAAGCCATGCACCTTTGCTAGGACAGGCCGGTGCGAGCGCCACAGCGACATAAATGCCTCGGTATTACGCATCATGAAAGCGTAGTCTTTCATCGGGTCCCAGGGCATTTCCTGGGTGGCCTGATGGCCTTTGCCCTCGCGTGCCTCGGCATAATATGCAAGGTCATAGCCGGCGCAAAATCCCTTGCCGGCGCCCGCCAGTATGATGACATGGATATTATTGTCATCATTGGCACGCCTCACGGCGTCTTCCAGTTCACGGGGCAGGTCATCGTCAATGGCATTCAAGACCTCAGGGCGATTCAGGGTAATGCGGCCGATGCGACCGTCCTTTTCGAAGAGAACCTTTGCCACACTATTCCTCCTGCCTGCGCGCCTTCAGCTAACGTAAACGTAAACGTAATTGGTCCTGCAGTGCTTGCCAAGCAGAACAGAGGCGATATACCAAGGAAAAGCAAAGGATAGCCCGCAGCCGATAAAAGCTGCCGGGCCGCACGACAGTTCAGGAGAACCTTATGTCTGAAGCAGTGACGGCAAAAGAACGCGACAGTGGCGCATTGGTGGTCTCGCAAGTCTATGATGGCATATTGCGTCTGACATTGAACAATCCGCCGGCCAATGCCTTGTCAATGGCCCTGTTGGAAGCCTTGAAATCGTCACTCGACAAGGCAGGTGAAGACAAGCAGGTGCGCGTCGTGATCATCGCCGCCGCGGGAAAGCTTTTTTCAGCAGGTCATGATCTCAAGGAATTGACATCTCACCGGCAGGACGCAGACCGGGGCAGGGCGTTTTTCGAAAAGACCATGCGCCTGTGCGCCGAGGTGATGATGACCATTACCAATTTGCCGAAACCCGTCATTGCAGAGATTGACGGGGTGGCGACTGCTGCCGGCTGCCAATTGGTTGCCACATGTGATCTTGCCATCTGCACCGACAGTTCGACCTTCGGCACGCCGGGCGTGAATATCGGACTTTTCTGTTCGACGCCGATGGTTGCCCTGTCACGCACTGCGCATCGCAAGCAGGCCATGGAAATGCTTTTGACCGGTGAGCAGGTTGATGCGTCCTCAGCCAGGGAATACGGGCTGGTCAACCGTATCGTGCCGAAGGAATATCTGCGCACGGTAACGGACAAATATGCTGCCGTCATCGCATCAAAGTCACCCTTGACCCTGAAGATCGGCAAGGAGGCTTTCTACCAGCAGCTTGAGCGTCCTTTGCTGGAGGCCTATGATTATACAGCTTGGGTGATGACAGAAAACATGATGGCCAGGGATGCCGAGGAGGGGATCAATGCCTTCCTGGAAAAACGTGACCCCAAGTGGACGGGGCGATAGTCACTGCCGTGTCGCTGTTGGTCGCCTGGATCAAGATCGCCCCAGCAGCTCAAGATAACGTTCGCCGCATTTTCGCGGGCTGTAACCGGCCATTGTGGTGCGTGCAGCAGCAATGAACCGCGTTCTTTTCTCGTTGTCCTGCGCGCATTCCTGCAAGGCCAGTGCAGCCTCCTCAACATCTGGTTCCAACCATGTCTGGCCCTGAAAGAATGCATAGTCGCCTGCAAAAACCGGGACCTGTTCGCCGCTGACCAACCAGCTGTTGTTTTCATTCATGAAGTCGAGATTGCCGGAATAGGCGGAACCGATGACGGGTATTCCCATCGCCATTGCTTCGGCCATCAAACGTCCGAACCCTTCTGCACGGTGCAGGGACAAGACCACATCACAGCACCTCAGAAGCCGGTAATAGTCCATCCGGTCCATGACTTCATTGCGGATGATGATACGCTGGTCCAAAGCTGCTCTGCGCAGACATTCCCGCCATAGGGAATCGTTGGATATATTCATGGCTTTGATGATCAGGCGGGCATTATCATGTGTGGCGCGTGGAAAGGCTTTCTGAAAGGATGCAATGGCGCCCAGGGGGTTTTTGCGGGCAATAGACGAGGCGCCATCAAAGGCAGCGAAAACAATAAATGCCTCTTCAGGCAACGCAAACATTTGTCTAGAAACGGGGGGGATTTCAGGCACCAGGACAGGCAGGGGCACTTTGATAACCGGTTTGTCGGTGGCGTTGCGAAAAGCCGTCGCCGAATGTTCGGAGTGGCACCATATCTCATCAACCAGTTCGAGTGCCATCTTGGCGATTTCCGGAAATTTGACCAATTCCCATTGACAGAAACCGATTTTGCGATGGGCGTTGAAGGCGTGCAGACCGAACCTGTTGACGAGCGTCAGAAGATCAAACGCCGGCATCACATAGAACATGACCTCGCCATCAAATATTGCTGCGTCGGCCTCGACTGATTGCTCGTCTATCATCTCCCGCGCTGTAGTGTGCCAGGGTGCTTTGACGACAGTCGGCTCGACTTCAACCGCTTTCAATGATTGCCGGAGAAGTCGAATATCTTCACCAAGCCCGAACTCTCCGCGTGGATAACCGATCAGGGAAATATCGTCACTCCCGGTATCGGAGTCCGGTCCGGTTAGAGCGCCGGTGTTCTTGTGATTGGCGGTCGCCGCCGGGTGCCTGGTCTTGCTTGGGTCGCCCTTTATCTCAGGTGCATCTGGTTTGAATCCCTGGCCAAAATAATGGGTCTGGCCGTGGTCTTTCCACCACATCCAAAGTTCTGCGCGGCCCTTTTCTGTATTCAGATCAAATTGCCTCTGCAGGTCGGGTCTGTGCCGATAGATCAGCGACATCAACCGAGAGGGCAGTGCGGGATTGGTCGCTGATTCTGCCTGCAGAACATCAAAATGAATTGTGTTCAGAAGATCCATAATTTCCGGGTGGCGACCTGCCAGTAATGGGCGAAGCTGATTAAGGCTGGCAAATCGCATGGCATCAATTGATGGATCGTAGCCTGCAGTATTGTGGTCCAATCCATTTATAAGTGTAATGAATTGGCGAAGCGCCTGAGAATCTGCGTCAATGCCATATTCTTTCTGTCCGTTCGACAGCCACCACTGCCAGAATGTTTCAATGCCCTGTTTCGTCGATATATTGAAAATTGCCTGCAGATCCGGCCTATGACGCATGACCAGCATTTGCAGTTCGGTCAATTTCGGGTCACTTTGCGAAGCCATCGCCGATTTGAGTGGGTCGAGGTGCAGGTTTTCAATCAGCCTGGCATCGAGGATTTGACGCAGTCCGGGAAATTCATTTGTGCCACTGGCTATCCACCAATACATCAGTAAATCAAGCCCGGCATCTGATTCGATATCATGGAGGGTCTGGAAATCAGTGCCGGCGCAAACCCACACCCCAATTAAAGCCATTGGAACGTCATAACCGAAGGTGAGATTTGTTGTGTATTTTCGGGACAGGAAGGCCGGTGTTATGGTCTTGGTTTGCATGGTTTTTTTGCCTGTAACGCTCTGGTGTTTTGCATGCCGTCGACCATTTGCCGATGGGACGGCCTCACCATGGTATGGTGTCCGATTTCCAATGTCGTAGACGATGTGCCGTCGAACATTGTACCGGCAAAAATCAATTGCCGAGTTGGACTTTAGGTTCGATTGATATAACGAAGGGGTGGCACTTGGCCAAGGCTGCAGTGTTGAGTGTTTATGGGTTGTTTTCATCCTTTGACAAAAGGATGCGATAACATAACTGGTTAGAAGTATGGTGTTGAACCGCAATCCAGATGCACTTTCTCCTTTCCCTGGCAGTGTGGTCCATTGTGAAAGCCTGATCAATCCTCGTAGAGAAACCGTCATGGTGCTGCTGCATGAGGCAAGCAGATCCGGAGCACCCATACTTGGGTGGAATATCATCAATGAACTGAAAATCGACCACAATGTAGTCGCCGTTGTTTTGAAAACCGGCCCCATCATTGCGGCAATTCAATCTGCAGCAAATGAAACGGTGATACTTCCAACCGCCACCGCCTGGGATGGTGATGATGGTGCACGTCTCGCGCATGAACTCATGTCTACCTATAGCCCGCTCTATGTTATAGCAAACAGTGGCCTGACCAGTGGCGTGGCCGTTCATATGGAGGAATGCGGAGCACCGGTCGTTGCGCTTGTTCACGAGTTCGCTTCTGACAGACCAAACACCGACACATTGAATGCCCTGTTCAAACATGCCAGCCGCATCGTGTTTCCGGCTCAAATCGTGGCAGATGATTCGCTTGCTGCCTATCCTGATTTGGACGTTCGAAAGACTGTAATCCAGGCACAAGGGTCAATGAAAATTCCTCCGATTGGCAAAGCGGTGTGGGCTGAAGCCGGCAGAGCGGATGCTACCTGTGGCCAGTTCATGGGCAAAGACGGCCGCTTCACCGTGCTTGGCATTGGATCGATCATCTACCGCAAAGGCGTTGATCTCTTCGTTTCGACTGCAGATTTTCTTCAACGTGAATTGGGTCGACATGACATTCGTTTTATTTGGGTCGGGCAAACCATTGCTTCCGAGATGCGATACAGACGGGCAATTGAGGCGCAGGTTAAAAAATGCGGTCTGGAAGGTGTCGTTGAATATTACGATGAAGTTGACAATCTGGATCCATTTTACGAAGCAGCAGACCTTTTTCTTCTGAGTTCCCGCTTTGATCCGCTGCCAAACGTTGCCATCGATTCTATGTTCCAAGGTGTGCCGGTCGCCTGTTTTGCCGACGCAGGTGGCTTTTCCGAGATTGTTTCGAAGTGTTCGCTGACCGGGGATTTGGTGTTGCCCTATGGAAGCGTTAGCGCTGCGGGACGCGCTATTGCGGACCTGATGGATGCGCGACGCTATCGGGGTGAGCTTTCTGCTCATATCCGCCAGCAAGCCTTGGAGCATTTCGATTTTGATGGCTATATCAGAAAAATAACTTCCCTGGGTCATGAGGCTGCCGAGCAAATGCGCCAAAAGCGCCGGGATACAAAAACGATTTTGGAGGCAAATGTTTTCAACAAGGAATTATGTTTTGGTGAACAGGCGCGCGACAAGACTGAACAAGCGGTAATTGCAGAGTATCTGGAAGCCATTCGCTTTCATTGGCCACTTGGCAGCTCACGGGCGAAGTTGCATTTTGGCCGTCCTTTGCCGGGTTTCAATCCGCTGATCTACGACCTGGAGCACCCCTCCAAGAATGGTGTTTTCAGGGACCCTCTTACAGATTACCTGCGCAAGGGAAAACCCCAAGGCCGATGGGCTCACAAAGTGATCGAGCCATCTGATGGATTTGGCGCGTCTCCGCTGCGAACAGCTCTGCATGGACATTTCCACTACCCTGATCTGCTTGAAGAGTGTCTTCAATCCTTGAGCGTCAATGAGACAAAACCTGATCTCTTCATTACCACCACAAATGAAGGGAAAATACAAAAAATCAATACGATACTGGAAAAATCGGGATGGGAGGCAAAGGAGGTCTGGGCCGTTCCCAATCGTGGTCGGAATATATTTCCCTTCATCACAGATTTACCGGAACGCTTAAAAGGTCAGTATGATATCGTCTGTCATATCCATGGCGAGAGGAGCAAGTATCTGTCTGCCGACAGAGGCGTCCGCTGGCGCTCTTTTGCATGGCAGCATCTGGTGGGCGACAGGGAGCCCATGATTGACATTGTCGCCGCTGCATTCTCAAACAATCCTGATGTAGGTCTCATTTTTCCCGAAGCCCCATATTTTCCCGGGTGGGGCGTGAATGAAGGCGTCGCAACGGAACTGGCGGATAGGATTGGCGTGGAGACGCCGCTTCCCAGGCATTTTGATTTTCCCAATGGAGCGATGTTCTGGGCAAGGCCGGAAGCATTGAAACCATTGTTTGAATTGAAACTGGACCTTTCCGAAGTTCCCGTCGAACCGCTTCCACTCGATGGCACCAGCCTTCATGCCCTTGAACGGCTGTTACCACTGGTCGTGGAAAAAGCCGGCTATGGGTATGCGACCACCTATGTGGCGGATGTCATCCGATGACGATGCATCTGGTTTTGGGTGGTGCTGGTTTTCTCGGTCGGCACGTCGTCCGATCCTTGCTCATGCGCGGTGACGAAGTGACTGTTGCCGACAGAACTTACTTTCCCGCTCTGTGTGATTTGCCGCCGCCAAAGGTGGTCATGATCGATTTGGCAAGGGCCACTGGGTCGGAACTGGACGATCTTGTTTCGTCAGCTGACGTCATCCACAATTATGCCTGGAGCACAATACCGCAGACCGCGAATGCTGACCCGCTAGCGGATTTGGTTGGCAATGTCGGGTTGGTGATCAAGCTGCTTGAGGCTGTCCGTAGACGCGGTGGCGGGCGGATCATTTTTTCTTCGTCGGGGGGAACCGTTTACGGGCGTCTGCGATCTGTTCCTGTGCCCGAAACACATGCGCTTGCACCATTGACAGCCTATGGCGCATCCAAGGTTTCTGCAGAAACCTATCTCAATTATTATCGTGAATTGTATGGATTGGATACGCGTGTCGCGCGCATCGCCAACCCCTATGGCGCCGGACAGCGTATCGAGCGATTGCAGGGTGTGGTTACAACGATTGTCCACCGCGCTTTGTCCGGTGACAGCATTGAGATTTGGGGCGATGGTGAAGCGATCCGGGATTTCATTCATATCTCGGACGCCACGAATGCTCTTCTGAGCATTGCGGATGCGCTGGAGAGCACCGACAGGTCACCATTCCTGTTCAATATTGGCAGCGGGACCGGCTCCAGCATCAATCATATTCTGGCCATTATCGAACGAAGACTGGAAAGGAAAATCGCTGTGCTGCACAGGCCCGGTCGCTTGTTTGATGTTCCAATCAGTGTGCTTGATATAAGCAAGATTAAACAGGCGTTTGCCTGGCGGCCGGAATTTTCTCTTGAAACAGGAATCAGCGAGATGTTCGACGATCTCGAAGAGGACCCAGCACGGTTGTTTTCGTCAAGGGTGAGACTCTCTGACAGGACGGGTTGACAATCCGGCCACGCGGTAACAATGACATCTCAATTTGATTGGACGTCTGCGCCTGAATGAATGCTCGAAAATAGAACGGCACCCCGATGACTGCTCTCCATAAAAGTTCTAAATACAAACATGTTGGTTGCAACTTCATCCGGCAAAGCGAACTGGCAGATATAGAACCGTTTTTTGATGAAAAATTCTATCGCCTTTCTGATGAAGCGAAAGATGCCGGCATCCGCCCTGTTGAACATTATCTTGTCTTGGGGGAAAGGCAGGGAGTGACACCCAGCAAAGATTTTGACCCGGTGTTTTATGCCAAACAATACCCGGATCTTTTGAATTACAGATACAGTCTCTTTCACCACTATGTGCTTTATGGGCGTTCCGAAGGTCGGTCCGGGCGCAGTATGGTAGATCAGGCGGTTTTCCCGAACGAACACATCAATCCGGATAGAAAAACTGTACTGGTTCTTTTTCATGAAGCATCCAGAACCGGCGCGCCCATTCTTGGCTGGAACATTCTCAATGAGCTGAAACGGGACTACAATGTCGTCGCGGTATTAATGAGAGGCGGACCCATTTCCCATGCCATTGAAATGGATGCAGCGGCAATGGTGGAATTGCCCCATGGCATGAAACTGGGGAGCTATGACAGCCAGCTTCTGGCGCAGAAGCTCAAGGCTTGCTATCGCCCTCACTATGTCGTTGCAAACAGTGCCATGACCCACGTGCTGGCAGTTCAGCTGGAAAAATATGGTGTGCCCGTTGTTGCTCTGGTTCATGAGTTTGCATCCGATATGCCGCAGGAAGGCATTTTGAATGGCCTTTATAAAGAAGCCTCACGCATCGTTTTTCCTGCCAGAATTGTTGCCGAGGATTCTCAGGCAACCTATTCGGCTTTGCGCGGCCGTGCGGTTGTTACACAGCCTCAGGGGCCATCCCGTATTCCCTCGCGGCTCAGATCAGCGCCCGCATCGGATGAACGTCGTGGCTCCCCGGTCGTGCCCTTTTTGAAGGATCATCGTTTCACGGTATTTGGAATGGGAACATTCGTATTCCGCAAAGGCGTCGACCTGTTTGTTTCCGTTGCTGATTACCTCCAACGGGAGATGAACCGGCGTGATATTCGCTTCATTTGGATCGGGCATCTTTATCCAAGGGAAATAAGTTACAAGTTGGCAATCGAATTGCAGGTCAAAAACTGCAATCTGGATGAGATTGTTGAGTTCATCGACGAAGTGGATGATCTGGGGCCGTATTATGAGGCCGCTGATCTTCTATTCCTGAGTTCGCGAACAGATCCGTTACCCAATGTGGCAATCGATGCCATGTTGAAAGGTGTACCAATTGCCTGTTTTGAAAATGCCAGCGGTTTTTCCGATATTCTTGCAACACACGATGAAACCCGGCACCTGGTTGCTCCCTATGCCAGCGTCAGCGGGGCGGCCAAAGTCATTGCGCGAGCGATGGATGATCAATCGAACGCCTGCGAGGTTTCGACATTTCTGAAACAACAGGCTGCGGAGCTTTTTGATCTCAAAACCTATGTTGAGAAGATAGACAGTTATGGCAATGAGGCTGCCGCCCATCTTGAACAGATGCATCAAAATGCAGATAATATATTGGACACGGGGTTGTTCAACAAGGAGTTTCACTTCGGGGATGTCGGGCGGTCCATGGAGGAAACACAGGCGGTCAAAGAATATCTCAACAACATACGCATGAACTGGCCCCTGGCGCGCCATAATACCGGTACATTCATTCGCCGTCCCGTGGTTGGGTTCAACCCGCTGATCTATAACTTTGAGAACCCGGTTCAGCCGGGTGTGTTTTTGGATCCACTCAGTGACTTTCTTAGTAAAGGGCGCCCTGCAGGCCCTTGGCTTCATCGGGTTTTCGGACCCACAAAGGAATTAGCTCCGTCAAAACTCAAAACGGCCATTCATGGCCATTTTCATTATCCGGACCTGCTGGGCGATTTTCTGCGGTCCCTGGGTGTAAATCAGACCAGGCCGGATCTTTTCATTACCACGACAAGTGGAGAAAAGATGGCTGAGATCAACGTGGAGTTGGAGCGAACGGGGTGGCATGCAAAAGACGTCTGGGTCGTTCCCAATCTAGGCAGGGACATATACCCGTTCATAAAGGAATTGCCGCAGCGATTGGCAGCGCACTACGATATTGTTGGCCACATACACGGCAAGAAAAGCAAACACGTGGACGCTCAAATTGGGGATCGTTGGCGAAACTTTGCCTGGCAACACATTTTGGGTGATCAAAACCCCATGGTCGATTTAATCTCAGCCGCATTCTCAAACAATTCTGACATCGGACTTATCTTCCCGGAGGATCCTCATCTCAACGGCTGGGATCGGAACGAAAAAATAGCGACGGAGATGGCTGGCCGAATGGGCCTGGCCACGCCTCTGCCGATCCATTTTGATTTTCCTGTCGGGACAATGTTCTGGGCGAGGCCGGAAGCCTTGAAACCATTGTTCGAGATGGAGCTTGATTCATCTGAAATTCCCGTCGAACCCGTGGCTGAGGATGGGACCATACTTCATGCTTTTGAGCGGTTGATACCATTTGTCGTGGCCAAAACCGGATTTAACTATGCCACTACGCACGTGGCCGGGGTCAACAGGTGACGGTGAATAAGTCCATTTCATCGCCGGGTATTCAGGCTTCAGGTGGCAGCAAAGCAGAGATTTCTGTGTTTGCCGTTGATGATGCAGATTTAGAGACAACAAATGCGCTGGGGCATGGGGCCGGCAACCGAGATGTCCCATTGACCGCATTGACCTGACGGTTGGTTGAATATTCGAGGTTGGTTTAACATGGCCCGGACCGTTGGTTTATTTTGCACAAGGGTATAATTCCGATGCTTTCGCAAACACAGGATGCAGACCAAAGCGGCCCTCCGGTTCTTGAGGGCAGCGGTCTTTTGAAGGTAGAGAAATCGCCACCTGGCGTGGTCAATGATATCAAATTGGCATTTTTCCTGGCTGTCTATGATGTCAGACACAGATATGCGCGTTCCATTATCGGTCCTTTCTGGATCACCCTGCAGACAGCATTCTTTGTGGGATGCATTGGCTTCGTCTTCAGTGCAATCTCTGCTGTGAGCACACGAGATTTTCTGCCCTATTTTGCCATCAGTTTCGTTCTGTGGAGCTTTTTGTCCGGTTCAACCAATAATTCGACAACGACCTTGCTGGATGCCGGCGGCTTCATAAAAGATCGCGGTTTACCTGCCTATGTGTTTTTCCTTCAATGCTTTTTCCGTCACCTGTTATTCCTTGCCCATAATATTGCTGTGCCGATCCTGTTGTTTGTGTTCCTGGGCGGAACGACCTTTTTTCGCGTCATTGCAGCAATTCCCGGCCTTGTCATTTTCGCGGGCGTGACGCTATGCCTGTCCCTTGTTGTGGGTTCGCTGGCGACACGCTATCGTGACGTCCAGCCTGTCGTCGAATCCCTGATGAATTTGGCATTTCTGGCTTCTCCCATCATGTGGAAGCCAGATTTGTTGTCCGGGCGTGAATTTTTGTTGCACTACAATCCTGTCGTGCATCTTCTGGCTGTCTGGCGCGATCCGATGCTCAATGGGGTCATGCCCTGGGGCAGCTTTGCCATTTCGCTGATGTTTCTTGCAGTGCTTGCATCCCTGGCATGGTACGCTCTGACGCAACTTCGCAATGCACCTTTCTGGATCTGAGCAATGGCTTCCATTTCGCTTGAAAATGTCACTCTGGACTATCCGGTTTTCGACCTGAACGATAAATCATTGAAGCGACGATTGCTGACGGTCGTTGGCGGGCAACGAGAAAAAGCGTCGGTCATCCGGGCACTTCATGGCATTGATCTGGAGATCAAACCCGGGGAACGGGTCGGTCTTTACGGCCCTAACGGGTCAGGCAAGACGACCCTGTTGCGCACGATTGCAGGCATTTTTCCGATATCGGGCGGTCAAATCAATTCGACCGGCCACATTACGCCGTTGCTCGGCCTGGCTATAGGCGCAAACAAGGAGATTTCTGCCGAGGACAATATCCGGTTGCTGCTGCGGGTCGATGGTATCAAACCGACTGCGGATGTGGTCGATTCCATCTGGGATTTCACCGAACTCAAGGACAAGATGCGAAGATTGCCGTTGAGGACCTTCTCATCTGGCATGTTGATGCGGGTATTGTTCTCCGTATCCACGGCTTTTTCACCGGAGATTCTGCTGCTCGACGAGTGGCTGAGCGTCGTTGACAAAACGTTCAGCAAAAAAGCCGAGCAGCGCATGGAGGATCTGGTGTCACGGACCAAAATCCTGGTGATTGCCTCCCACAACATCAATATGCTGGAACGGGTTTGCACCAGGATCGTGTGTCTGGATGAGGGGCGAATCATTTCCGACGAACCTGTCGTTGCCAAGCCCAAAGTTAAAGAACCTCTGGAAGTCGCGGTGCATGATTCGGCAATAACATCGCAAGGTCTGTCGTGACGACGATCCATATTCACGCCCGCGACATTGTTCGCCATGACGCAGTCGGAAATTTCGCGTGCCAATCGGCATTGTTGGCTCAAAGCGCTGGCTATGTTGTGCGGCTATGGGCGGAGAACTTTGGTGAAAAATCAGCGCCGTGCAGCATTGAAAAACGAACGTATTTTGGTGAATCGATTCAACCGGATGATCTGGTTTTCTTCAACCACTCCATTCACGATCCAATGCTTGAGGACATCATTGCTCTGCCCAATCGCAAGCTTGTCTATTTCCACAATATAACGCTACCTGAATTCCTTTCCGAAGCCGATGAACGCACTGTTAAAAATTGCCGCAGGGGCCTTGAGCAGCGTCGGCTTCTGGCCGCCTTTGATGGCATCCTGGCCAATTCACGCGCAACAGCCGATTGTCTGCTTGAGGGCTTTGACCCGATTGACCGTGCGCGTTGGCAGGGCAGGGTCGTTGTCTGTCCTCCTTTGATCGATGCTGATCGCTGGAAGCAGGTCGCCGCGTGTGATCTGCCAGCATCGCCCGAACGCCGGCATATTCTTTACGTGGGTCGTCTGGTGGCAAACAAGGGTGTCCTGGAATTGCTGGAGATTCTCGACGATCTGTCAGCGAATATGCCTGACATTGCCGTCGACATCGTTGGTGGTCCGCCTGATGGCGCCTATTTTGAAACGCTCACACAAATGGCCCGGCAAACGGAGGAGACATACGGGGTCCCAATTTCCTTTCATCATGGGATCAGCGACGGCCGTTTGAAGGCGCTTTACCGGCGGTCTGCTGCCTGTATTACCTATTCAAAGCACGAAGGGTTTTGCATTCCGGCACTCGATGCGCTGGCTTTCAACAAGCCGATGTTTGCGCCACCTTTACCCGCAGTGCTGGAACTTCTGGGGCAGGCCGCTTTAACCCTGCCTGATGACGATAGGGGCAAGGCGGCCCAGATGATCGAGCGGGTCCTCAACTCGGACGAACCGGCAGCCCATGCGAGGCTGCGTCAGGAGCGTTTCGGTCAATTGCGATTGCTGGCCAATGGTGACTTTCTCCTGCAGGCAATCAATGATCTGGGAGCCTCTTGATGCGCGTCGTCTATGCGACCTATCCATGGGCATTTGAAACACCGGGCGGTGGTGAAATTCAAATGTTGAAATACCAAGAATACCTGCTGCAGGCGGGACTGGATATCCAGCGCCACGATCCATGGCTCGGTGATCTTGGCAAGGCGGATGTGGTGCATTTTTTTTCCTGCATGGGCGGCTCTGGCCATTTTTGCAATTACGTGAAGTCCCGAGGCATTCCGCTGGTCATTTCCGCCAGCCTGTGGCTGACAGAGGAAACGAAACACTTGTATCCTGTTGGCGAAATTGCTGCGCAACTTTCACTGGCGGATGCAATTGTCACCAATGGTGAGATTGAAAGTGACCAACTCGCTTCAGTGTTGGGTCTTGGGCGCGAACGGTTTCATACGGTGCGCAACGCCTGTGATCCCTGGTTCGCCGAACCGGGCGAACCGGAGATGTTTCGCTCTGCCTTTGGGATCGAGGGTCCGTTCGTATTGCATGTGGGCAATGTCGAGCCACGCAAAAACCAATTGGCGCTGATCCATGCGGCGAGGCAGGCAGGAAAATCGCTCGTTTTGCTGGGGCAAGTCCGCAGTGGGGTCTATGCAGGTCAATGTCTTGCCGCCGCTGGGGACCATGTGCGTTATCTTGGACCCATTGCGCACGACAGCCCGATGTTGCGGTCAGCCTATGCTGCCTGTGAGGTTTTTTGTCTGCCCTCGACGCTTGAAACACCTGGACTTGCAGCGCTTGAGGCTGCCGCAGCCGGGGCGCGTCTCATTATAACGGGTGAGGGCTCGACACGCGAATATTTTGGTGAAGATGCGCTTTATGTCAACGGCAGCAATGTGGACGAAATTGCTGCGGCGCTTGTTGCGTCGTCCATTGCGCCTGCAACGGAAAAACTGAAACGTCGTGTGGTGTCGCAATTTACGTGGGAGACGGCCGTCCAACCGTTGCGCGATCTGTACAAAATGCTGGCCACGACGCGTTGACAGTCCCGTTTGAATGCCGATAGGACACCCAGGCGATGACTCCAGAGATTGTCTTTCAATGATATTCAGTGCCGTTCGAAATGCCGCTCGTGGAGCAATGGCGACTGTTATTGTCTATCCTTTGACGGAACGCTATGAAGCGCGCGATATCCGCAGTAAAATGAAATGGGTGCGCAAGGAAATAGACCTGCCTGTTGCCGCGCGCCGCGCGCGCGCCGTCGCGCGCCTTGCTCAAACCGTACGTTTTGCAGGTGCGACGGTACCCTACTATCGTGATCTCTTTGTTTCCATTGGTTTTGACCCGGATAAAATTGATGCTGATATCCGGTATCTGGAAGATCTGCCCTATCTGACCAAAGATATTATTCGCGAACAGGGTGATCGCCTGTTGAACGAGAACCGTGGGGAGGAGCGGATCCATATTGCCCGCACTGGCGGATCAACCGGACCATCGGCTGAAATCCACTATGACCAGGCGGCTGCAGACTGGTCGTCTGCCATTACCCGGGAAAGCCGACGACGTATCGGCAACACCCATTGGCGCAGTGAACTTCATTTTGCCTCCAGTTTTCCTGAGGTCTTTCCCTGGCGCGATCGCCTGCGTGAGCAGATTAAATGTCTTGCCATGAATCGCGACAACATCTTCTTTGAAGATTTTTCAAGCGCTGAGTTTGAGCGGATCTGGCGAAAAATTAAAACAATTCGCCCACATCTGGTGCATGCGCATCCGTCCACAGTGGATCAGTTGGCCGCTCATGTAGAGAAAACACGCAGCAGCGACAAGGGATTTGCTGTGTTTGAATCGTCAGGAGAGCTGTTACAAACATCCCAGCGCGACAGGATCGAGCGTGTGCTGAAATGTCGGGTGATCAATCGATATGGTCTGGCGGAAGCAGGTGTGGTTGCCTATCAACTTGAACAGGACAATACCGACATGTCCTTCCACGATTTCTTTGCCTGGCCGGAATTGCGACCGGATGCAGAGACCGGTTTGGACAATGTTCCGGATGGGGCAGACAGCGGTGAACTGGTTATAACGCCGCTCTTCAATCGGTTGATGCCATTGCTGCGTTATCGCACCGGCGACAATGTGGTCTTGTCGAGCGGTCCCAATGGCTTTGCCATCCCTCGCATGATCGGTCGGGTTCATGATGTCGTCATGCTGGCAGGCAAGCCGTTGCCCACCCACTATATTCAGGACGTTCTTGATCGTGTCGGTGGCATTCGCGAATTCCAGATCCAGATGAGAAATGACAAGCCGGTCTTCCGATTGGTTCCCGAAGACGGTGCCGACACCAGCGCGATCAAGGAACGTATTGCTTCCTGGTGGGCCGATGCTGTCGATGTCGAGTTCATTGCGCTTGATGCTTTGATACGGGTGGGTGCACGGCAAAAATTCAGGCATGTCGTGCCCGAAAAGGTGGCCAGCCTTTGATTATTCTTTTCGAGGGAACCAGACAGGATTCCGCGACCCAGATTGTGGCGTTGGCCTTGCGTCGCTCCGTCACCAATGGTCTCGTGATGATCGCTTTGGATGATGACCCGGCTTTGATCTGCAATGGCGGTGTCTATGTTTTTGTCTCGCCGAGCAGCAGCCAGGCGCCTCTGGTGGCAAAAGCCCGCCGGATGCATGCCAAGATTCTGCTGTTGGGTGCGCTGCCTTTGGAGATCACGGCCTTGTGCGGCTTAGGCGCACCAGGACCGCTGGGCGAGGAGTGGACGCAGGCTGCTGCCTGCGCTCCGGCGCCGGTCCATTCGACAGCGCAATCGGCAGCACTGGTGCAATGGAATCAGCATGCATTGGCGGCGGCGTCACCCTTCACCATGCGACCTTTCCTGCGATACGATTTTGCGGATGAATGGAACAATCTGGGCTATGGGCGCATAACGAGCGATGGCGGCCCTTGGTCGATGGCGATGGCGTGTCAGGCAACGGATGCAAGCATAGTTGCCACGGCGCGTGTGCCGGGCGTGGTGGCAAACCTGCCTTTTGTAACGCTGCTGGAGGATGAAACTTCGTCCTTGCTTTGGTGGAACCGGGCAGTGGGACCAGTCGATAGTGCTGAATGGGCTGTTATCGAAACATTTTTGGCCGATTGGCGCCATCATGACAGACCATGTGTGCCGGTGATTTGCGAGATTCCCCATGGATTTGATGCGGCGATTACCATGCGTCTCGATTGCGATGAAGATATCGCATCGGCAAGGCCGCTGTTCGAGCTCTATCGCGATCGGGGTCTGCCGTTTTCGCTCGCCGTCAAGACCGATCAGGATGACGGGGATCAACACATTTCTCTGCTGAAGGACGTGATCGCAGCGGGTGGTTCTGTGTTGTCACATTCTGTATCCCATGCGCCGCGCTGGGGTGGTTCGGATGAGGCCTGTTACGCAGAGGCGCGTGGTTCGTCGGACTGGCTGGAAGCGCGCCTTCCCGGTTTGAAGGTGCGCCATGCGGTCTCGCCGTTCCATCAAAATCCCGCCTATGTGCCCAATGCCCTTGGGCGTGCAGGCTTGAGCGGCTTCATTGGTGGCATTATTGCCAATGATCCCGAAATGCTGCTGGCAAAAGGTGGTGTCGTGCCGGACTGCACTAATGATGTGGTCAGTCACAGCCAGCAATGCATGCTGCATGGTGATTGTATTCTCGATGATGGTGATCCGCTTACGATCAACAAACAGGCGTTTGCCTCAGCCCGGCGTGCGGGCAGCATATTCGGTTACCTTGATCATCCATTTTCACCGCGCTATGATTACGGATGGGGGTCGGAAGAACATCGCCTGTGGCATCATATTGAGTTTCTGGAATATTTCGAAAAAGAAATGGAGGGCCTGGCAACGCTCTGGCTCAACGAGGATGATGTGCTGGAATGGATTGCCGCCAAGATGCGCTTGACCCTGCGGCAGACGGCTGATGGTTTTGAACTCGTAGCAGGCGAAACCACGCCTACCTGTGGCGACCTTTCCTTTGCGGTCCGGTGGCGCGGAACAAGGTCAAGTCTTTCGGAGTTTCTCGATGGTTGAGGACAGGATGCGCGCGCCAATGATGATCGGTTTACCAGCCGAAAAAAGGTTGAGTCTCGTTCACAAGGCCTGGGTCCAAATACGCGCAGAATACTGCTGCGTTGTCATGGCGGTCGATCCTGCGCTGAGGGGGCAGGTGTCGTGACTGACAGCGAACCCCTTTACACGTTCATCATGTTTTCTACCGCCGACTGGGCGGCGCCTTACTGGACGAATAAACAGCACATTGCAGAACGATTGGCCATTCGTGGGCACCGCGTCCTCTATATCGAATCGCCGGGTATAAGACCTCCCAAAATCAATTCGCGTGATCTGTCGCGGATTTTTAGCCGGCTGAAGAGGGCATGGTTTTCGCCCAAAAAAATGCGTGAGACCTTGTGGGTCCATGCGCCATTGACGATTCCCATGGGGCACAAGAGCAGAATTGTCCTGGCGTTCAACGGTTGGCTACTTCGCTCCACGATTCGCAAATGGTTGAAGCGGGGAGGGCATAAGCCAACGATCATATGGACCTATCACCCCTATTTTGACGATGCGGTGCGCGATATTGACATGCATTCGCTGGTCTACCATTGCGTCGATGATCTGGCTTCCATTCCGGGGGTGGATTCGGCAACCTTTCGCAAGGCGGAGCTGAATTTGTTGCGGCATGCGGACATGGTCTTTACAACCAGTCCGCGTCTGCAGGAACATTGTGCCAAAATCGTTGGGAAGCGTAGCGTCTATGAGCGCAATGTTGCGGATCTCGAGCATTTTTCAAGGGCCCGCCAAGACGGTGACATTCCGCCTGAACTGGCCGCAATTGAGGGGGTGAAGCTCGGCTACACCGGTGTGCTCTCTGAATACAAACTGGATTTTCCGTTGATCGAACAATGCGCAAAATCCCGACCGGATTGGAATTGGGTCTTCATTGGTGATGAACCGGAACGTCAGAACAGCGAGGCTGTCGCGCGGCTGAGTGCTCTGCCAAATGTGCATTTTCTTGGCTATCGTACCTATGAACGCTTGCCGGATTACCTGCGTGGTATCGATATTGCTGTCATGCCAAATCTGACGAGTGGTTATATGTCGAGCGTGTTTCCGCTGAAGCTGTACGAATATCTGGCCGCAGGCAAACCTGTCATCTCCACGTCCATAACCGCACTTGCAGATATGGGTGACGTGATCAACCAGGTCGATGGCACGAATTCCTGGATGTCTGCGATTGAAGCGACTGTCGAAAACAGGCCACCCCCCATTCCTCTGGAGGATCCGCGGATTGCCGAGCACAGTTGGGACAAGAGATTGGACAGAATGCTTGAAAGCCTGACGATCGCCGATCGGTGAGCATTTGCAGAAATAGTGGATTTTTAGGGGCCATGGCTAATCTGCTCATGCCATGATTGCGCCCTGATGCTCTTCGAAATGCGTGTTCTGCCATCGGGTGGGTCACAGCAAAGACAAACCGCCTATCAGCAGATCAAACGCGTTTCGATTGTTTTGATATTGTGAACTAAGCTCATTGTGCACCCACTAGCCTGTAAAAAGCCCCTAGGCCGGTCTGGCATCGCTCCACAATCTCTTGCCTGTTCAAAACAGGTTGAACGCCAATTACTCTTTTTATTTGAAGGTCACCAACCAGCAAGCTGACGTACCAGCGGGTCATTTCGCGCTCCTGGACTTGCTGGCGCGGTTTGATTGCCGTCATCAATTGGCCGATAAGCGGTTCAATCACATCGCGACCTTTGGCAGAAATGGACCGACCAAGTTCGCCGGTTGGATCCGTTGCCGCGACTCTGTTGAGAAGGATCGCTCGCTCATCCAGAAGCGTTTCAAGGAAAACGAGCGAAAATTGTTCGAGCGTTTTGCGGGGGTCGTCCTGCTTTTCAATCGAGGTCTCCAGCAGATGCTTCATCAGTGCTGCGTTGTCCTCCACCATCCGCTCAAACAGACCCCGCTTGTCGCCGTACCATCGATAGAGCGTCTCGTTTGAAGCCTGTGCTGCCTTGGCGATGCTGAGCATCGAGGTTCCATCATAGCCTTTCGCCGCCAGCAGCCGATAGGCCGCATTGACGATGGCTTCATGGCGGGACTGTTTTTTTGTGGCGTCCATATTTTTTCCCGAATTGCACTTGCCATTTACCGTACACAACGTTACGGATACAGCCAAGGCGTAATTATGTGTACGGATAGGAAGTGCGATGGAAAATTTTATGACGAGAACGCTTATGCTGATTTCCTTGTTGCTCAGCGGTGCAATTTTCGGGTTCTTCTATGCCTGGGTCTGTTCAACGATGTGGGGCCTGGACAGCACCGATCCACGCGTAGCCATTCAGGCGATGCAGGCGATGAATGGCTCCGTCAGAAACGCTGTCTTCGCACCCGCATTCTTTGCCACGCCGGTCTTTCTTGGTCTCACAGCATGGGTGCTCTGGCGGCAGCACTATCGCAAAAGTGCCGCGTGCTTTGCGCTCAGCGGCGGCCTCTATCTTTGCTTCGGTCTTGTTTTGACCATGGTTGTCAATGTTCCCATGAACGAGGCGCTGGCGGCCATTGAAGTGCCCGGTGACATTGAAGCCGCACGTCGGGTTTGGGATGATTATTCACCCAGATGGCAATTCTGGAACCAGACACGCACGGTCCTGTCTGGCATTTCATTTCTCATAGCGCTCGGCGGTGTGATGGCGCTTTCGTCAAACCATGTGAAACAGGACGATTGACCGATTGTGCAAAGCCCCGCCTGACCGCTGGTCAGGCGGGGCTTCTGGTCAATCGCTGATTGCTCTATGGGTTTGGCGTGACAATATTGGCCAGATCTTTGGCTGAAATGCCGTCCAACAGGCAATGGTATGGGTTGGCCGGGGGACGGGTGATGGCATCCTTGCGGATTCGACCACCCTTTTGCACAACCCTTTTGGCATCGGCTACACAATAGTTGCCGGCTGCAAGACCGTTGAGATAATTGACGTAGTCCGACTTTCTGGAGACGCCGGGCACGCAATTGACGCTCAGATTGTCTGCGCGTCCGCGATCCAGATTGGCAGGATCAGTGAACATTCCGGACACGCCACAGGTCGCAGTGGGTGCAACCCGGCGAATGATTATGCCGTCGGTCACATAATCAGCGAAAGCGGGTGCCGTAACACCCAGTGCGACGGTCAGCAGAATTGCCGTTGTCATGGTTTTTTTGATCGTGTTCATTTTGGTTTTCCTTTGGTTTCATTCGAAGTTCAAGTCTGCTGTTGATGCCATGCAAACCTCCTTTCATTGGTCCCTTGATGACGATTGGGGGGTGTCCAAGAGCTGCCGTCATGCGGATAGGGCTGCTGCGATTGGGAAAACGGTTTGGGCACCCAGGACAAAGGCGCGCGCGTCAATGGATCCGCCGGCGCCCTGGGCTGCCGCAGGTTCCAGCTTCAGCGCATCACCAAAGGTGCCCTCGATCTCTGCCTTGAAGCCACCCGGGGTATTCAGGGTTCCGATGTCGCGCCCCAGAAAATTCAGGCTTTTGCCGGCATTTGCATTGATTGCCGTTCGCAATTGAGCGGCATGTTCAACCGTCGTTTGAACGGTGATCGAAGGGACACGCGAAATAACCACGCTGCTGAGGTAGCCGAAGTCGCCCTTTTCCGAGAAATCCCTGTTGTGTTGAAGGGCAAAGCGGAACCCGGTTGTGTCAGCGTTCGCATTGCGACAGGCATCAATGATCGGGTCGGCCCAGAACCAGTTGCGGAGCGTTTGGGTCGAGAATGGCGCTGGTGCAAAAAACACAGGCGTAGCGCCGGTAAATCTGGCCGTTAATGTGCTTGCAGATCCGCTTTGCGATAAAGCTGCACTGAGCGGGTCTGCGCTGTGCGGCTTTTGAAGACTCAAGATCTGATCCGGTGCGATCCTGGCCGACTTTCCCTGGTTGACAGTCACCTCAAGCGCACCATTGCTTTGAGGGATCAGAGAAAGGTTCAAGGTCACGGCTCTATTTGTGTTCGTTGCCGCAAGCCCTTTGAGAATATCGGCCACGGGTGTTTGCATGTCGAAGGCAGGTTGCAGCCTGTTGCGGTTTGTTTCCAGGGCTCCGTTGCTCAAAGCAGGAGCCTGCAAGGCAGCCATGACGGCCTTGAGCAGGGCGTTGTTTCTCACAATCGCGTCGAGCAGTGGAAGGCTTGCGGATATGACAGCCAGATATTTCATCAAATACGGCAGCACCGGCTTGCCTGCGTCTGGTACTGTGTTCAACAGAAGGGATGGATCGGCTGCGCGTACGATGGCGTACAGGTCTGTGGGCGGCGAAGCCCAGCGTGTAGTGATCTCTTCCATGATCAGGTTGATTGGCGGAGAGCGCATGGCATCGGCGGGAAGCGACCCAAAGGCGCTTTTCCAGGCGACCATCAGCGCCAATTGCTGGTTTGTCGTGCGCGCCTGGTCGTTGTCCAGGATGGCCTGATCTGCCTTGGAAAGAACAAAGGCGATTTTCGAAATGGCCTGCATGTATCGATTGGTAAAGACACCGTTCAATTGAACCGGAAGGGACGACGGGGCCAGTCCGGATGATACCCAGCGATAGGTCAATGCATTGAACTTGAGACTGCTGGGATCCTGCCAGTAATAGGGAAAGTTGCCCAGGGACCCTGGACTGAAGGCCTCGTATCCATCCGGCAGCACAAAGGGTTGCGGGGTGCGCTTTTGGGTGTTGCCGGGCGCATTGCCTGTTGGGGCAGCCATCGGCATATTCCTGCGGGCCGCACGCGGCGCGGTGCGAAAACGGGTGGTGGCCGGCGCTGTTTCAGCGGTGACAACGCGATTGGCGTCAGTGGCCAAAGCCTGTTCGATGATGTTCAAACTGCACAAAAGACCAGTCCTTTGCTAAGGGATACTCATGTTTGAAAATTTGCCCGCACGGCATTGGGATTGCGGCGGCAATCCATCGACGCCGCAATCACCTGTTGCTGATCAGGCGGCCGGGAAAACCGGTTGCACACCCAGAATCCAACCCACCGAGTCGGCGACTTTACCGGCCACCAGTGAGGCCGGGGGTGTCATGGTGATCGTCACGGTTGAACTGGCTGTGTCCACGGTGACATTGTTCGAGTAGGTGGATTCCGAGGCGCTGGCGAGTTTGATGCCAAGGAAGCTGACAGATGAGCTGACAGACTGCTCGAAGGTTTTCTGGATCCGCTGATAGCTGTCGCTCTTCACCGTGATCTTGATTGTCGGATAGCCGGAAATGGCAGCCCCACCCAGATAGCCGAAGGGGCCACTGTCACTGAAGTCGGTAATCGGCGGCTGCGAGGCCCATTTGTACCCGGAAACGTCCTTGACGGGCGCGCCATTCTGGTAGCCGTTGGCAATGGCTTCCCTGATCGGATCCATCCAGAACCAGTTTTCGGTATTGCCGGCCTGGGTAAAGGAATCGGGACCGAAGTTCACCAGATTTACGCCCGGGAACGTCATGTCCACGGAGGTTTGATTGTCGGTCGTGGCAATGTCGCTGGAGAAGTAATTCGCGTCCGCTCCGACACCCACGGAGATAAAGTCGAAGATCGGAATGGAAAAACCGGTGCTTCCCGACATTTTCACTTCGTACTCGCTGGATGTTGACCGGGTTACCGTCATGCTCAGATCAACGGAACTGCCGGCGTTGGCCAGGGCGTTTTCGATGTCGGCGACCTGGTTGGCAACGGCATAACCCGGTTGGATCGAGCCGTCGTCGAGAGTGAGTCCACCGTTTTTGGCGCTCGGGTCCTGAATTGCGCTCACAGCCCGCGCCAGATAGGCATTGTTCATTGTCACCTGGTTCTGCAATGGAACTGAAGAGCCCAAGGCATTCAACCAATTGACAAAAACCGGCAGGACAGGGGCGCCCGCTGCGGGAACCTTGTTCAACAGCTTTCCCAGATTGAGGGCGCTTTGGATATCCTGAAGGGTCGTTGCCGGATCGGCCCAGGTCGTGGCAATCGTATTGGCGATGTCATTGATGGGCGCGTTGCCCTCAGGAAGGCTGCCGAATGCCGACTGCCATGCATTGAGCACTGCCGCCTGCTGTCTGGTCGCCTTGGCTGCCGCATTGTTCAGCTCCGCCTGATCCGATTTGGACAATGTCCACACGATGTTGGATGCAAGTTGCAGATATTTGTTTGTGAAATCCGATCCCGCCATGAATTGATAAGGGCTGGTTGCGGCGGCCAGATTGCCTTTGATCCAATTATAGGTCTTGGCGTTGAATTTCAGGTTGGACGGATTTTGCCAGACATAGGGAAAGTTTCCCTGGCTGGTAATATTGAATGCCTCGAGAGGCGACGAACCGACAGCAGACGAAAGCACACTGTTGGCTTGTGTCTTCAAAGTATCAATGATTTGAGTGGCATTGGTTGAATTGCTCATTTCAATCTCCCAGAGTAGATGGCAAAACTGCCTGTAACCAATAGGTGTATTGGCTTGTGATAACGCTACCCTGAGTAGTTTTGTCGGTCCTTTGATTTTGTCATCAAATTCTGTGCATGTTTCATTTTTCGATAATGTCTTGGCGGCACGCCATGTGTCTTTCGAAAGGCTGTCGAAAAGTTGTTTGAATCCGTGAAACCAACCTCTCCTGAGATTTTCGAAATGGGATCATTGGTGTTTTGGATCAGGTCAGCGGCGCGCTGAAGTCGTCGTTCACGGTGCCAGCCAATCGGGGCCAAACCGAATTCCTTGTTGAATTTGCTGTTCAAGGTATTGCGGTTGGTGCCGACGGCGGACGACAATTCGCAAATGCTGATTGGCTGATCAAGGCGTGTTTCCATGTAGGCGCAAGCCCTTTCGACCATTTCGTCGGAGGAATGCCTGTAGTCGCGGACCGAACATTCCCGCAGGGAGGCTGCTGCGTGCAGTCGGTAAATGACCTCATGTTCGTCAAACGGAAAAATGAGATAATCAAGAAACCCGCTCAAGTAGATATCCGGTCTGAAATCCTTCAGAGCTGAAACGATGGCCAGATTCACGGCACTGGTGACCTTGGCTTCGACACTTGCAGCCCTGCTGCTCAATTCCGAACGGTCCTTCGTGTCAAAGCAATTCACGACCAGGATTTCATAGTGTTTTTTCGCGATGGCGTGACCGGCGCCGACGTTCAGAATTTCAAAATTCAGGTTTGCTTTGTCGTCGACAATCTTGCGGAAATCAGCAAACTGACCTCTGGTGAAATTCATGCAAGCAACACAAACCGGCAAGACTGACGTTTCCCGCTGCGCATTCCTGACTGCATTGTTTGATTGTACTTCACGGTGTTCCAAGGTCTGAGGATCCAATACGGCGGAATATTCCCCACAAATATCCAACCTCAATCCGCAATTGACCACCTGACGAAACGCGGGTCTCTGTCGGGTGTGAGTTTAGCCAGCTACCTTTATTTCAATTGTAATTCGCTGTTCTTATTCTACTTATGATTGAATAATTTTTCCTTTGGATTCATCACTGAATTCTTTGTTTGTTTCACATTGGGCGACCCAAATTCTGTCTCCGGTTCATCCGAATTCAAAGACACAAAATCGTCAGGAAACGTTCTTCAAAATGCCAATGGGCAAGGGCAGGGCATAGCAAAGCAGTTGGCCGGGAAGATGCTTGGCGTATTGTCTCACGCAACGTGATGACCCAATGGCCCTGTGCGGCCAACGGGAGGTTTGACCCCGGTCACGACAATTGATTTCATTTGGGTGAGGGAGCTCGGGTGTATTCACCAGCCCAATGGCTGGCCGAGCATTGAGGTTTTATTGCACGACGTCAGCGTAATGCCGGGCAGGCAATCGGGATCGACATCACGCATGCAACCCCAATCTGATTGGATTGAGAAACGTTCCTCGACATTGCAGCAAATGACGTTTTCTGCCGGTTCGTGGGTCAGGCGCAGCGCATCAATGTCCGCCACTGCCTCCGGTAAATTTGCTGCATTTGTGCACGCGGCACGTCTTGCTGTCGCTTGATGGGACTGTCGCTATCGATGCACGACTGCCAGGGCCGCAATATTGGCTCGTCGACACGTAGCGGTCATAGAGGGAGAGGGAGGGATTTCGACTGGACGGGTAACGCAATATTGCGGAATGTTCACTCTCCAGGACAGACTGAATGCGACTACAGCTCATCCCCGTTGTGTCATAACGGTTGATGGCATTTGCCGGCGCGCTGATGACGATCAGGCTCAAGAGCAATAAAAATCTGGTCATGGTGCGGCTTCTCCAGGAATCAGGCGCCATGATTGACGCCCGAAGTTGAGGTCAATGCGGCCATGGGCTGGTGCCAAGCCAAAGAAACCAAAGGGCGTCCTGACCTGTTTGATCAACACGAAGGTTTCGCGCGGATGATGCGACACATTCGTCTGGCCTGTTCCATCTTGACAGCACATGAATTACAGGTGGAGCGGTAACAGCAAAATTCAAGAGATACCCATGCATCAAGATTCCTATTCAGACAATTTCATCGCCGGTATTTTGCGGTCTGTTAAAACGATCGCAATGATCGGTGCCTCGCCGAAGGATGTGCGTCCAAGCAACATTGTGATGAAATACCTTTTGGCAAAGGGTTTCAAAGTCGCACCGGTCAATCCGGGATATGCGGGCAAGGAAATACAGGGTCAGATGACCTATGCCTCGCTGGCCGATATCCCATGGCACATCGATATGGTTGATGTGTTTCGCGGATCGGATGCTTTGCCGGGAATTGTCGACGAGATACTGGCGCTGGAAGACAGACCGGATGTGCTCTGGGCGCAGCTGACTGTTTTTGATGCCGAAGCTGGACAAAGAGCCGAGGATGCCGGCCTGAAGGTGGTTATGAATCGCTGCCCGAAGATCGAATACGGACGTCTTTCCGGCGAGATACGCTGGAGCGGTGTGAACAGCAGAATCATTTCTTCGAGAAAGCCTGTGGCGCAGAGCGGATTTCAGGCATTGGGCATACGGCCGCAATCCAAATAGTGTTGCTCAAACAAACCGGGATCAGGCCCTCTGACACCGATCAGAATGTTTTGATTTAAATCCAGCTTCCGGGACCATTAACGGCGCACGGTCGGGGTTTCGATTTTCGGCCCCTTGTTTGATGTTTTGGTGTCGTTTTTCGTCAAACGGCACTTATTTGAAAAAAATCTCCTTTGACCTGCGCCCGGGACTACGGGATAAGAGTATTCTCATTTTGATTGTCCAGGGGGTATTTTGATGTCGAACAATGAACCGGGTTTCAGCACATTGGCCATTCACGCGGGTGCGCAGCCGGACCCGACCACCGGGGCGCGTACAACCCCGATCTATCAGACAAGCAGTTACGTGTTCGAAGATACTGACCATGCGGCAGCGCTGTTTGGCCTCAAGGCATTCGGCAATATCTACACGCGGATCGGTAATCCCACCCAGGCTGTTCTGGAAGAGCGCATTGCAGCTCTGGAGGGCGGTACGGCGGCTCTGGCAACGGCCTCGGGACATGCAGCGCAATTGCTGGTGTTTCATTCCATCATGCAGCCCGGGTGCAATTTCATTGCCGCCAACAAGCTCTATGGCGGATCAATCAATCAGTTCGGACACGCATTCAAGAATTTCGACTGGCATGTCCGCTGGTCAGACCCGGCTGACATCGCTTCGATCGAAAGCCAGATTGATGACAAGACCCGGGGCATTTTCATCGAAAGTCTGGCCAATCCAGGCGGAACATTTGTCGATATTGCCGCGATTGCAGAGGTGGCTCACAAACATGGCCTGCCGCTGATTGTCGACAATACAATGGCCAGTCCCTATCTGCTGCGTCCGATTGAGCATGGGGCCGACATTGTCATTCATTCGATGACAAAATTCATTGGCGGACATGGCAATTCCATGGGCGGCATCATGGTTGATGGCGGCACGTTCAACTGGTCGGAATCGGGCAATTACCCGATGTTGTCCGAACCACGTCCCGAATACGGCGGGATTGTCTTGCATGAGACCTTTGGGAATTTTGCATTCGCCATTGCCTGTCGCGTTCTGGGATTGCGGGATCTGGGGCCGGCGATTGCGCCATTCAATGCCTTCCTGCTTTTGACGGGTGTGGAAACATTGCCGTTGCGCATGCAGCGTCACTGTGACAATGCGCTGGAAGTTGCCACCTGGTTGAAGGACCATGCGAAGGTCGACTGGGTTTCCTACTCGGGCCTTCCAGGTGATGACAATCACCAGTTGATGAAAACCTATTCGCCGAAGGGCGCGGGCGCTGTGTTTACATTCGGCCTGAAGGGTGGCTTTGACGCCGGTGTGAAATTTGTCGAAGGCCTGGAGCTGTTTTCGCATCTTGCCAATATCGGTGACACGCGCTCGCTGGTTATCCATCCAGCGTCCACAACGCATCGGCAATTGTCTCCCGAACAGCAGATTGCGGCTGGCGCGGGGCCGGATGTGGTGCGTCTGTCGATCGGTATCGAAGACGTTTCAGATATCATCGGTGATCTGCAGCAGGCGCTCGACAGGGTTTAACTCTGCCGGGTACCGCAAAGGCATTCATCGGCTTGAGATAGAAGGCCCGACGGCAGTCACATGCCGCCGGGCCTTTGTTTTGCTACCAGGTCAGATTCAGGCTTTCCAGTCCGTGAAAATGGTAGGCATCGCGGTAGCGGGGCATGCTCTGGAGGGTCATGCGGGGCAGCCGCTCAAACAAGATCGGCAGGGACACCTGCATTTCCAGCCTGGCCAGCGGCGCGCCCAGGCAAAAATGAATTCCGGCCCCGAAACTGACATTGGCCTGGTCTTTCCGGTTGATCAGGAAAGAAGACGGGTCAGCAAATTGTGACGGGTCGCGATTGGCGGCACCGAGCATGAGCTCGATCTGCTCTCCCTTTTTGATGGTGATATGTTCATCCAGTTGCACATCCTGCAGCGCGTAACGGGTGAACATGTGCAAAGGCGCATCGTATCGTAAGGATTCTTCAACAGTGGCTTCGCTGGAAGCTGCATCCGCAAAGAGTTCCGACGGGTTGAGGCCATTCTCCAAAATGGCCTTGACCGCGTTTCCTGTTTGATGAACCGTGGCCTCATGCCCGGCATTGAGCAACAGCACACTGGTCGAGATCAGTTCATCATCACTGAGCCGTTCGCCTTTGCGTTCTGTTGCGATCATATGGCTCAGGAGGTCATCCCTCGGCGCTTGCCGACGTTCGGCAATGAGTTCACTCAGGCAGTCGGAAAATTGCTTTGCGGCTTCGTCGGCAGCCAGTTCGGTGGCTTTCGTCGGGGCATGTTCATACATGCGAACCATACGGTGGGACCAGTCGAGCAGGTTGTCCGTCAGTTCGAGCGGGACGCCAAGCATCCTGGCAATGACGGAGACCGGTATGGGTTCGGCAAATTGACGGATCAGTTCAACATGTCCGTGTGAGGCGAATTGGTCGATCAAATCGTGGGTCATCTGGGCGATTTCGGGTCGCAGTTTTTCCACCTGACGTGAAACAAAGGCCCTGTTGACCAGGGTGCGCAAGCGCGTGTGTGCCGGCGGCTCCAGTTCGAGCAGGGAATGGGCCTCCACGGCGTCGAAATGCGTGAGGTGCGGCTTGGGGGCAGGCAGCCCCAATTCCTCGCGTGTGGCGACATGGAGAATTTGCCGGCCAAAGCGCTTGTCGCGCAGCAAAGCATTGACATCACCAAAGGATGAAAAACACCATTGGTTGTAATTGTTCCAGAAAAAGGCGGGGCATTCTGACCGGATTACGGCGTAATATTGATAGGGGTCATTGAAGAATTCAGGATCCCTTGGATCAAGGTCCAATGTTCTTGCTTGCTTGTCGAGTTTCATGGGAACGCTATATGCCTCATTGATGCTTTGTTTGGGAGGTTAATGTGCCATCCCGCCAAGGGTGAGAGGGAGCGATTGGCAGTCCATTCACGACGATCCGATCTTAACCATCACGCCAGCTTTGGTGCATCTGCAAATACCCCTGTGTCAACACGTCTTGAACCGGGGCGCCATCACATCCTATGTATGGGGTAATAGTTTCCTACCGATTCCCCGATTCGCTTGTTTCGGGAACAGCTTGAAAAGGCCAACCCATGTCTAATCCAGTCGATACTGCCCTGTCTCTTGTTCCGATGGTTGTTGAGCAAACCAATCGTGGCGAGCGGGCCTATGACATTTTCTCAAGACTCCTCAAGGAGCGTATTATTTTCATCACCGGTCCTGTCGAGGACAATATGGCGATGCTGGTATGCGCGCAGCTTCTTTTTCTGGAAGCCGACAATCCGAAGAAGGAAATCTCGATCTATATCAATTCTCCCGGTGGTGTCGTCACCGCCGGAATGGCCATCTATGACACGATGCAATTTGTCAAACCGGCTGTTTCCACATTGTGCATGGGGCAGGCGGCATCCATGGGATCGCTGCTTTTATGTGCCGGCCACAAGGATATGCGGTTCGTCACACCAAACTCGCGGATCATGGTGCATCAGCCATCAGGCGGTTTTCAGGGGCAGGCTTCGGACATTGAGCGCCATGCTCAGGATATCATCAAGATGAAGCGCCGCTTGAACGAAATTTACGTCACGCATACAGGCCAGGACTACGAGACCATTGAGAACACATTGGATCGCGATCACTTCCTGACGGCCGAAGAAGCGAAGGATTTTGGTATCGTTGACCGGGTGATTTCGTCTAGAGAAGCCATGGAAGCCGAAATCAAAACGTGATCGCATCCTGATAATTGATGCCATGTGCGGTAAAACGGCAACATATTGACGCTTTTGGTAGTGGACGTGACCACCAGGGGCGTTAATTGTCGGCGTTAAGGGTATATTCAAGACAAAGCGCATAGCTTTGTTTCTGGTGGCCGTTATATTGTCGCATAGGTGTTTGTTTAAGGTTATGGTCCTATTGTATTCGGATTGTCAGGAATTTATGTCAGTCGGGAAAAATATGTCATATGAAAATGATTGGCCTGACCGGAATCAGGTCGCTGGAAGGAATGAAGTATGAGCAAGGTCAGCGGTGGCAGCGGCGGAGACTCGAAGAATACGCTCTATTGTTCGTTTTGCGGCAAGAGCCAACATGAGGTCCGTAAGCTGATCGCAGGACCGACGGTCTTCATCTGTGATGAATGCGTCGAGTTGTGCATGGACATCATCCGCGAGGAAAACAAATCCTCGATGGTGAAGTCGAGTGACGGTGTGCCGACCCCACAGGAAATCATCACGACGCTGGATGAGTATGTCATTGGACAGAGTCAGGCAAAGCGCGTGCTTTCGGTTGCCGTTCACAATCACTACAAACGTCTTGCCCATTCAAGCAAGAGCAACGACATCGAACTGGCGAAGTCCAACATCATGCTGGTCGGACCGACAGGCTGTGGCAAGACCTATCTCGCCCAGACTTTGGCCCGCATCATTGATGTGCCCTTCACGATGGCTGATGCGACGACGCTGACCGAGGCCGGTTACGTCGGTGAAGATGTTGAAAACATCATCCTGAAGCTTTTGCAGTCTGCTGACTATAATGTTGAGCGTGCGCAACGCGGCATTGTCTATATTGACGAAGTCGACAAGATTTCGCGCAAATCAGACAATCCTTCGATTACCCGGGACGTATCGGGTGAGGGCGTGCAGCAGGCTTTGTTGAAGATCATGGAAGGCACGGTTGCTTCCGTTCCGCCGCAAGGTGGGCGCAAACATCCGCAGCAGGAATTCCTGCAGGTCGATACCACCAATATCCTGTTTATCTGCGGGGGTGCCTTTTCCGGTCTCGACAAGATCATCTCGGCGCGAGGCGGCACGACATCCATCGGCTTTGCAGCCAATGTGAAATCTCAGGATGATCGTCGCATCGGCGATGTTCTGCGTGACCTGGAACCGGAAGACATGGTGAAATTCGGCCTTATCCCGGAGTTCATTGGTCGTTTGCCGGTGATTGCCACGCTCGAAGATCTCGATGAGGAATCACTCGTTGAAATTCTGTCGAAGCCTAAAAATGCGCTTATCAAACAGTACCAGCGACTGTTTGAGATGGAAGATGTCGAGTTGACCTTCCATGAAGATGCATTGCGCGGCATTGCCAAAAAGGCGATTATCAGGAAAACCGGCGCCCGCGGATTGCGCTCCATCATGGAGAAGATCCTGTTGGATACCATGTTTGAACTGCCGTCCCTCGAAGGCGTTCAGGAAGTTGTGATCTCGGATGAGGTCGTATCTGGATCGGCCCGTCCGCTTTACATCTATTCAGAGCGTGAAGAAGAAAAGGGCAATGCCTCTGCCTGATGCGGTTTGATTTTGCCGGATATCCATTTGTGCCGAAATCGGCTGATGAACAACCCGCCCTTCGTGGCGGGTTGTTTGGTTTGTGGGCTGTCCTTCGACATCGATCTTGGTTTGAAAATTCAAGCAATGGGAAGCAGTGACTGACTGGAATGTGATCCGCCTCTCCTGCACAAATCATCCGGTGCCGGGCATCTTGCCCAAGGCTGATAATTCATCGGCGTATCGAGTTTGAATGGTCCATCACCGCCCGTATGGCCCCACGCAAACATCCAGAAAATTGTTGATTTGCGCGGTTTTACAACATGCTCCGGGCGCAGAAAGCTGATATTGAAGGATACATGTCAAGATTCGCAGGCATGCCTTTGCCATGCCATCCTTCTCAAACGCCCGTGGGCTTGAAACGACAGATAAAACACTCCACTTAATGGCCAAGTGAAGTGGATGCCCGATCAGACCTCCCCGAGATGATGATCGACGGTCGAAAGGAAACAAAATGAATGAAATGACCACGCGACAGGATGATGCAGCTGCCTACCCGGTGCTGCCGCTCCGTGATATTGTCGTATTCCCTCATATGATCGTGCCTTTGTTCGTGGGCCGCGAAAAATCAATTCGTGCGCTTGAAGAAGTTATGGGCGCTGACAAGCAGATTCTCCTGGCCACCCAGATCAACGCTGGCGATGATGAGCCGCTTACCGATGATATCTATGATGTCGGCACGATTGCCAATGTTCTGCAGCTGCTGAAGCTTCCCGATGGAACTGTGAAGGTTCTGGTCGAGGGAAAAGCGCGCGCCAAAATTACCGGATTTGCAGAGAGCGACGCGTTCTTTGCGGCCACTGCAGACGTGTTGCCGGAGCCCGAAGAAGACCCGATCGAAATCGAAGCCCTTTCGCGTTCGGTCGTCTCGGAGTTCGAGAACTATGTAAAACTCAACAAGAAGATTTCTCCCGAGGTCGTCGGCGCTGCCAGTCAGATTGATGATTATTCAAAACTGGCCGATACGGTTGCCTCGCATCTTTCGATCAAGATTCCCGAAAAGCAGGAGATGCTGGCCACTGTCAGTGTCAAGGAACGGCTGGAACGGGCTCTTGGCTTCATGGAAGGTGAAATTTCTGTCCTGCAGGTGGAAAAACGTATCCGCTCGCGGGTCAAAAGACAGATGGAGAAAACCCAGCGCGAATATTATCTGAATGAACAGATGAAGGCGATCCAGAAGGAACTCGGTGACGGCGAAGAAGGCCGTGACGAAATGAGTGAACTGGAAGAGCGTATCGCGAAAACAAAGTTCTCCAAGGAAGCCCGTGAAAAGGCCGAGGCTGAATTCAAGAAGCTCAAGCAGATGAGCCCGATGTCGGCAGAGGCCACCGTCGTGCGCAATTATCTTGATTGGCTGTTGAACATTCCCTGGGGCAAGAAATCCCGTATCAAGATCGATCTCAACAAGGCCGATGCCATTCTCGAAGAGGATCATTTCGGCCTCGAGAAGGTCAAAGAGCGTATTTTGGAATATCTGGCCGTCCAGGCCCGATCCAACAAGATCAAGGGCCCGATCCTGTGTCTCGTTGGACCTCCAGGCGTCGGCAAGACATCGCTTGCCAAATCGATTGCCAAGGCAACCGGGCGTGAATATGTGCGCATGGCTCTTGGCGGCGTTCGCGATGAAGCCGAGATTCGCGGCCACCGTCGCACCTATATCGGCTCCATGCCGGGCAAGATCATCCAGTCGATGAAAAAGGCCAAGAAAGCCAATCCCCTGTTCCTCTTCGACGAGATCGACAAGATGGGAATGGATTTCCGCGGTGACCCCTCGTCGGCTTTGCTTGAGGTGCTTGATCCGGAACAGAATTCGACTTTCATGGATCACTATCTGGAAGTGGAATATGATCTGTCCGGTGTCATGTTCATCACGACGGCCAATACGCTGAACATTCCAGGCCCATTGATGGATCGGATGGAGATCATTCGCATCGCCGGTTATACGGAAGATGAGAAGATCGAAATTGCCCGGCGCCACCTTATGCCCAAAGCCATGCGCAATCATGCGCTGCAGGAAAAGGAGTTTTCGGTGAGTGATGGCGCATTGTGCGAGATCGCTCGGCGTTACACACGCGAGGCCGGTGTGCGTGGTTTTGAACGCGAATTGACGTCCTTGGCGCGCAAGGCCGTGACCGCAATCCTGAAAGACGGCGTGAAGTCGGTTCTCGTCACCGAGGACAACATCGAAGACTATCTCGGTGTACCGCGCTTTCGCTACGGTGAAGCTGAACATGATGATCAGGTTGGTGTCGTGACCGGTCTGGCGTGGACGGAGGTTGGCGGTGAATTGCTGACAATCGAAGGTGTCATGATGCCGGGTAAAGGCAAGATGACAGTGACGGGCAATCTGCGCGATGTCATGAAGGAATCCATTTCGGCGGCCGCATCCTATGTGCGCTCAAGAGCAGTGGATTTCGGAATTGAGCCACCGATGTTCGACAAACGTGATATTCACGTTCATGTGCCGGAAGGTGCAACGCCAAAGGACGGTCCGTCCGCCGGTGTTGCGATGGCGACAGCCATTGTTTCCACCATGACTGGCATCAAGGTCCGCAAGGATGTTGCCATGACCGGTGAAATCACCTTGCGTGGTCGCATTCTGCCGATTGGCGGTCTGAAGGAAAAACTTCTGGCAGCGCTCAGGGGTGGCATCAAGACGGTTCTGATTCCGCAGGACAACGCCAAGGATCTGGCCGACATTCCGGATAATGTCAAAAACGAGCTTGAGATTATTCCGGTGTCGGAAATGAACGAAGTACTGCCGCACGCACTGGTCAGTGTACCGGTCGCAATCACCTGGGATGCAAGCAAAAATGCCTTGCCAAGTGACACGACTGGCGATGATTCAGCGGCAACGATTGCCCACTGATTCTTGCTGAATCAGGGTGTGAAATGCATTTGAAACGGGCGAAAGCCCGTTTCTTTTGTTTTGAGGGGCAAAAAAGTGCGGAAAAGGCCGGAAAACAAGCGTTTGTGGCCAAGGAATCATTGAGATTTCTGGTTTGAGTCGTACACTTCTCCTCGACTTTGTACTGAGTCGTTTCGTAACACAAAGAGGGTTGGAAAATGAACAAGAACGAACTGGTTGCTGCCGTTGCCGAAAAGGCTGGCCTAAGCAAAGCTGATGCCGGCTCCGCAGTTGAAGCTGTGTTCGAAACCATCACATCCGAATTGAAGGGTGGTGGTGATGTTCGTCTGGTGGGTTTTGGTAATTATACTGTTTCACACCGGAATGCTTCTAAGGGACGCAATCCGAGTACTGGCGCGGAAGTTGATATTCCAGCCCGTAACGTTCCCAAGTTCTCGGCCGGCAAGGGTCTCAAGGACGCTGTGAACAGCTAAGCCTCCACATCCCTGATGCGGTGGTAAAATTCAAAAGCCCGGCATTTGTGCCGGGCTTTTTCAGTTCTATGCGACAAATGAGTTGTTTTGGCCTGGCTGTTTTCGATCAACGCACGGGTTTGCTCCCCGTTGAACTTTAGACTATGGGTGAGAAACACATTCACCTCCAGCTTAACGGTGCCTCATGAAGACGTTGCGCGACTCCTCAGGGCAGGGCGCCCGCCCGGTGCTTTCGTGGTCAGGACATGCAAAGGCAACATTGTCACTGGGCATACCCCTGATCGGAGCACAACTGGCGCAGATCGCCATCAATGTGACTGACACGATCATGATCGGTTGGCTCGGCGCGACGGAACTTGCTGCCGGCGTTCTGGCAACCCAGTCGTTTTTTCTTCTGTTCATTTTCGGATCCGGATTTTCCATCGCTGTAATGCCGCTGGCCGCACAGGCCAATGGCAGCGGCGATGTACGCGGTGTCCGTCGGTCCGTGCGCATGGGCCTGTGGCTTGCTCTCGCCTATGCCGCCATCGTTATGCCGATACTGTGGATGACCGAATACATTCTATTGGCAGCGGGCCAGGATCCCGACATTGCAGCTCTGGCGGGCGATTATATCAGGGTTGCACAATGGGCCATGTTGCCGGCTCTGCTGATCATGGTCTTTCGTTCCTATCTGAGCGCGCTGGAGCGGGCGCAGGTGGTTCTATGGGCTACCCTGGCTGGAACTCTGGCAAATATCCTTTTGAATTATATGTTCATTTTTGGCAACTTCGGTGCGCCGCGCATGGGGATCGTCGGCGCTGCCGTTGCATCTCTGGGGACGACGAGCGTGACCTGTGTGGCCTTGCTCATCTATTCGGTAACCAAGGAGCATTTGCGTCGCTACGAACTGCTGGTGCGCTTCTGGAGGCCCGACTGGCAAGCCTTGGGTGAGTTGCTGCGGCTTGGCTGGCCGATCGGTGCCACCATATTGGCCGAGGTTGGCCTGTTTGCCGGTGCGGCCATCATGATTGGCTGGATTGGTACGATTGAACTGGCGGCACACGGCATTGCGCTGCAACTTGCCGGCATTGCCTTTATGCTGCCACTGGGCCTTTCCAGTGCAGCGACGGTTCGAGTCGGCAATGCCTTTGGTCGTGGCGACTGGTTGGGGCTGAGTCGGGCAGGAACAGTCTCCATCGTTCTGGTAATCCTGGTCACGCTTGCCACCGCCATATTGTTCTGGGCTGTTCCCGAACTGCTGGTTGGCCTGTTTCTGGATGAAAACAATCCTGATGCGCACAATGTGATGCTCAATGCGGTTCCCTTGCTGGCCGTTGCTGCCACATTTCAGCTTGTCGACGGATTGCAGGTCATAGGCGCGGGTCTTCTCAGGGGATTGAAGGATACAAAGATCCCCATGCTGTTTGCCATCTTCAGCTATTGGCCTGTCGGCATGACGCTCGCCTATATATTCGCCTTCCCGATGGGGTTTGGCGCCACAGGTGTGTGGTGGGGCCTGGCAACGGGGCTGGCCTTTGCATCCGTGTTGATGATCTGGCGTTACCTGATGCGTGATTCCATCGGTCTGGTGGGAAAGCACACGGAATAAGGCTGCTTGTCCCTAATGTGAATCATTTGATTGTGAGAAATCGGTCCAGACATGCTCTGGACGCGTTGCGCAACGCGATGTGGTGCATCGGGCAAGCGGCTTTAACGCCTCGGCTGCTGGCCGATCCGATAGAGTGATTTGTATTTCAAAGGGATGGTGGGCGGTGAGAGACTCGAACTCCCGACATCCTCGGTGTAAACGAGGCGCTCTACCAGCTGAGCTAACCGCCCTTGGAAAATCTTTGCACCGTGTATGCGCTCCGCGCACGAAGTGCAAGAAAAAAGACGCCTTTGTTGCAAAGTTTTTGGCATGAAGCGGGTGCATGCAGGGTAAATGAAAAATTGTCGTCCGATTGTCAAAAAAGCGTCCGATGAGCGCTTGACACTACCGGGTGAACAGCTTAATTCACCGCTCACGTTCTGCAGTTAAGCAGGGCAATGCGCGGGTGTAGCTCAGTTGGTTAGAGTGCCGGCCTGTCACGCCGGAGGTCGCGGGTTCGAGTCCCGTCACTCGCGCCATTTATTTGTGACAATCTCTATATAATATCCGGCATTCCAGCCGGATATTAGAGGTTGCAAGTCTCACAATATTTGGCCGAATTCGATCTGTCGCATTTGATAATCCAAGCGTGCTGCCCATAGCGCAGCAGGATGGCGGTGAACGCCATTGTTTGATCCCATCTTTCTTACCTGCTGACAAAGCCTCTGGATCGGTTC
>TARA_R110001599_G_scaffold8651_5_pt1 | contig 79762 bp, 70 predicted proteins | sample TARA_R110001599 | Tara Oceans TARA_R110001599 (sample SAMEA4398360) | marine metagenome | biome: Polar Biome; feature: [MES] marine water layer (ENVO:01000295) within the mesopelagic zone...; material: water (ENVO:00002006), including particulate matter (ENVO:01000060) such as...... | reverse complement strand
CGAGGAACTTAAGGGAACTTCGACCACGCGCATAAATACCACTGATTACTCAGCTGCAAAGAGTTTAGCACCGGGTTTTGCAGCGGGTATCTGCTGTTCGGCAAATATTTTGGGCAATATTACGCGTTTGCGAACGCTAACAGACCGCGCCTGCCAGTGGCGCGCGGCCTGCCCCCACGAGCCCGGGGTAGGGGTGGGTGATGACCGCGACCGACGTGCGTTGCAGGGCGGATTGCAGTGGGCCGCGATCGTGAAAGCAGGCCAGAAAAGCGCTGTGCTGCAGGAAGGGCACCATTCTCGGCACGATACCCCCCGCCAGATACAGTGCGTCATACGTCCCGTTCGCCAGCACGAAGTTGGCGCTGGCTGCGCCAAGGAAGGCGCAGAACTGCTCTAGCGTTGCGACACACAGTGGGTCGCTGCCGGCGACGCCGCGGGCGCTGATGGCTGCGGGGTCAAGATCCTCGGTCACTTTGCCCTCAGCCTCGCCCAGCGCGAGGTACAGTCGTCGCAAGCCGGCGCCGGAGAGCAGGAGCTCCGCGTAAATCCGCGGGTGGTGCCGTTGCAGCACGGGCCACAGCGCCATCTGCGCCGCTCCCAACGGTGCGAGGTCCATCTGTCCGGGCTCACAGGCGACAGCAACGGCGCCGTCGGTCCGCATGTCGAGTACGGCGCCACCAAGGCCTGTACCGGGGCCCAGCACAGCCAGCCGGGCGGGCTTTTTTGCCCGCCCGGCCTGCAGCGTCGCATAGTCCTGCGGACGCAGCCAGGGCAGGGCACACGCGTTGGCCTCGAAGTCGTTCATCAGGCCCAGTTGGCGTATGCCGAAACGCTGCGCCAGCTCCGCGCCTCGCAGCTCCCAATCGATGTTGATCATGCGGGCGTTATTGCCGCTGGGCGGTGCCGCTACCGCAATGCAGGCTTCCCGGGGTGCGTCTGCGTCCACCTCCCGGAACCAGCTCTCCAGTACAGCGCCGAAATCGGCATGGCTGGCGTTCTGGTAAACACGCAGGGCCTGCAGGCTGCCGTCGCGGGGGTCGAAAAGCGCCACCCGGCTGTTGGTGCCGCCGACGTCGGCAACCAGTCGCAGCTCAGTGCTCGCGCCTGTCATGGCACCGAAAGAATTTTCAGGATGTTGGTGGAGCCGGGCCGGCCCATCACGGAGCCCTTGGTCAGCAGCACGGCGTCATCTTTGTGCAGTTGACCCTCATCACAGAGGAACTCGATCGCGCTGGATTCGATGGTTTCCGGGTCAAACACGCTGGCGTCGAAAAACAGGGGCACCACGCCGCGGCACAGGCACAGGCGCTGGAGGGTTTCGCTGCGGTGACTGAGGGCGAAGATCGGCAAACCGGATGACAACCGCGACATCTGCAGCGGCGTGCTGCCAGACTCGGTCAAACAGGCGATACCGCGTACGGCGTTGTAGTGATTGGCCGCATAAATGGCCGACATGGCGATGGCTTCCTGCGCGCTGGAAAACTGCTTGTCCAGACGGTAGCGCGAGGTGCGGGCGACGGGATGTCGTTCTGCACCGAGGGCGGCATCGGCCATCGCACTGACCACTTCCACCGGGTAGCTGCCAACCGCGGTTTCGGCTGAGAGCATGACGGCGTCGGTGCCATCGAGTACCGCATTGGCAACATCAAACACCTCCGCGCGGGTGGGCATGGCGCTATTGATCATTGACTCCATCATCTGTGTCGCCGTGATCACCACCCGGTCCATTTTGCGCGCCCGGGAAATGAGGGTTTTCTGCAGGCCGATGAGTTCGGCATCCCCGACCTCCACACCGAGGTCACCGCGTGCGACCATGATGCCGAAGGACGCATCGATGATGCCATTGAGGGTCTCGTCGTCATAGACCACTTCGGCGCGCTCGATCTTGGCGATAATCGCGGGGGTCAATTGATGTGCGGCCAGTAGCTCCCGGGTCTGGAAGATATCCAGGGCGCTGGAGACGAAGGACACGGCGACGAAATCAGGTCGCACCTCCGCCAGGCTGTCGATGTCCGCAATGTCCTTGGCGGTGAGGGCCGGCGCCGCCAGTCCGCCTCCCAGGCGGTTGATGCCCTTGCGCGAGCCCAGTGTGCCGCCCACCAGCACGGTGCACTCAACCGCGCCGTCCACAACCTCGTCCACGCGCAACCGCAGCCGTCCGTCATCGAGCAGCAGGGTGTCACCGTGAAATACGCTGCTGGTCAGCTCCCGGTAGTCGAGCCCGACGCCGGAGGCATCACCCTCGCCCTCACCCAGGGCGAGATCGAGGCGAAAGCGGTCTCCATTCTCCAGCTTGACGGAACCGTTGCGGAAGGTGCTGATGCGAATTTTGGGGCCCTGCAGGTCGGCGAGAATGCCCACATAGCGCCCTGCAACCGCGGCCTGTTTGCGAATGCGTTCAGCAACCAGAGCATGCTGCGCCGCCGAGCCGTGACTGAAATTCAAGCGGAATACGTTCACGCCTGCGTTGATCAGGCGCCCGATCATGTCTTCCGACTCACTGCCCGGGCCGATGGTGGCAACGATCTTGGTGCGGCGATTCACTTTGGGTGTCACTGTGGGGTCCTGTGCTGGCGGTGGTCTTGCAGGAAAGTGCGGGCGAGGTCGGGAAAGTCGGTGAACACCCCGTCCACACCCAGTTCGAGGAAAAAGAGCTGTAACAGCGCGTCGAAGCTGTCGATGCCCGCTGGCAGCGCATCGGCGCGGAATGTGTACGGGTGCACCTGCAGGCCGCGCGCATGTGCCAGTGCGACCAGATTGCTGAGCACCGGTTTTCCCTGTGCGTCTTGCCCCAGGTAGATCTGCTCCAGCCAGGGGCCAATACCATCGGCGTAGCCCGCTACGGCGTCGAGCCCGCCGGCTGTTTGCAGGAATGCGTAGTCAACGGCGCTGTCCTCGCCCCAGCCGGGGTCGGCAATCAACTGAATCAGTGGCAGCGGCGTTTTCAGTTCGTGGCGCAGGTAGCGCAGGGTTTCATCGTCGAAACACTGCAGGAATACCTGCTCACTGCGCTGGTCGTACCCTTTCTCGCGCAGCACATCCAGCACCCTTTGGGCGATGTCGTGGCCTTCGCGGCGGTGAAAGCGGGGCGACTTGAACTCGATGTAGAGCCCGGTGCGGCGCTGCCGGCTGCGATCGAGGCCGCTGATCAAGTCGATCTCCTCGGCCAGTGTGGGTACGCGGAAATCACCGGTATGCGCGGGAAAACGCCCCGGGTATACCGCTTGCCCGTCGCTGTCCAACCGCTCCTGCGCGCGCAGGCTGCGGATTTCAGCCAGCGTGAAGTCAATGGCGTAGTAGCGTCCGTCTGGCCGGGCGCGGTCGGGGAAGCGCAGCGCGACATCTGTGGTCGACTCCAGGTGAATGTCGTGCAGCACGATTGGCACACCGTCGCGGGTCAGAACAACGTCCTGTTCGATGAAGTCGGCGCCCATGGCATGCGCCATGGCCTTCGCGGCCAGGGTGTGTTCGGGCAGGTAGCCGCTGGCCCCGCGGTGGGCGATCACGATAGGAGAAGAGGCAGCGGCTGTCATAGCCGCCCATGGTAGCAGGATAGCGCCGATCAGCGCGAGATGACGCAGCCACTGCAGGCGCGTCACCTCGCCGGTCCGCCTACTTCTTGACCTGCATACTGATGGTTTTCTCAGTCGCCTTGCCATAGGGTGGCAGCATTCCCCCGAGCTTGCCGACATTGACCCCGGCCTGGCGATAAATGGATTTCGCATGGCTGAAGGTACGGAACCCTTTTTCACCGTGGTAAGCGCCCATGCCGCTGGGACCGACGCCGCCAAAGGGCAGCTCTTCCTGCATGATGTGCATGATGACATCGTTAATACAGGCGCCGCCTGAGGTGGTCCGTGTCAATACGGCGCGTTCTTCATCCTTATCCTGCCCGAAGTAGTAGGCTGCCAGAGGTCGCGGATTCGCGTTGACGTAGTCAATGGTTTCGTTGAAATCCTTGTAGGTGCGAATGGGCAGAAGAGGCCCGAACAGTTCCTCCTGCATGACCTTGAGATCCTCCGCCGGCTGTGCGATCAGCGTTGGGGGAATCTTGCGGCTGCCTTCGCGAGCCTGAAAATCCTCGCCGGCGGGGTTGATGGGAATGGTCCGGGCACCGCGTTCCTCGGCTTCCTTGAGGTAGCCGGTCAGCCGCTCATAGTGGCGCTGGTTGACGACGGCGGTGTACTCCGGATTGTCGAGGATGCTGGGATACATTGCAGTCACGGCTTTCTGGGCAGCAGCGATCACGGCATCCAGTTTTTCCTCAGGAACCATCAGGTAATCCGGCGCCAGGCAGATCTGGCCCGCATTCAGGGTTTTACCCAACATGATGCGCTCGAGGCTCTTCTCGATATCGGCGCTGCGGGAAACAATTACCGGGGACTTGCCGCCGAGTTCCAGCGTCACGGGCACCAGGTTGCGTGCCGCGGCCGCCATGATGTGCCGTGCGACCGAGGTGGCGCCGGTGAACAGGAGGTGATCAAAGGCCAGTCCCGAGAACGCCTGGCCGACTTCCGGCCCGCCGGTAAACAGGGCAACTTCTGTTTCGTCCCAGGCTTCGGCCACCATTTCAGCCATCACTTCGCTGGTTGCAGGGGTAAACTCCGAGGGCTTGATCAGGGCACGGTTCCCCGCGGCGAGGATGCCGGCCAGAGGGCCGAAGGTCAGGTTGACCGGAAAATTCCAGGGTGAGATGACCCCCACCACGCCAAGTGGCTGGTACTCGATGCGCGAGCGTCCGCCGAGCAGGTTGAGTGGGAACATTGTGGGCCGCCGCTCTGGTTTCATCCATTTGCGCAGATGCTTGCGTGCGTGCTTGAGAGGGGTGACCGAAGCGGCGACGTCCGTCAGCAGGCTGACTTCCCGCGCACGGCAGCTGAAATCGCTGTCCAGCGCCGCCACCATCTTGTCCTGATACTTCAATAGTACGTCTATACCGCGATCTATGCGGTCGATACGCGTCTCGGCGGACACCTCGCCCTCGCGCAGGTAGTCCTGGCGTTGTGCCTCCAGCACCTGTTGCATACGCTGCTCAATGTCTTCAATGGATCCTATGGTCTGCGGTGCGTTCATGGTTCTTATCCTCTGTTGCGCCCGTGCCTGAACCTCAAGTATAGAAGGCTGCAGGGGCAATGATAACCGCGACCGCGGGTTTATTCTGGCCACAGCGGAGGGCGTAGACAGGCCGTTCAGGCCCGGCCAGGCAGCGCGCCCTGGGTTGCCTGTTTCGGACTGAGTGCCCCGGACTACGCGTCCCGGACTTGGCAAATTGCGGGGCGCCTGTTAAAACACGCGCATGAGCAGAGACACCGACAACCACCCCATCGCCGCATCGCCTGCTACAACCGGGCCAGGCCTTGATGACCCGCGCACCCCTTCGCCGCCCTATGGCTATTCCCGCGAGTGCCACTACGGGCGCGAGCAGCAGGTGCATATTGTGGCCGAGTTTCACGCGCACAAGATCCGCCCCAGCCGCATCGCCTACCGCGTGGGTATCGACATTGCCTTAATCGAGGCATTGATTGCCGGAGAGCTGGAGCCAGAGCGCTTTCCGCGCCTGGTAGCCCACTACCGCCGGCAGCGTTTCCAGCAGCGCATGCACGACAGTGTACGCCTGAACGGTGTTTCCCGGTTTGAGCAGCAGCAGCGCATCGAGCGCGACTTCCAGCGCGAAGTGGACCTGTAGCCGGGGTCAGGGCGCTTTGTCTTTCGGTGCCTCTTCCTCTTCTATCCTGGCCTTGAGCCAGACGTCGCGCTGCTCCAGCTGGCGTATTTCCTGCTCCAGTGCCGGCGTCTGTTCTGCGTCTGAGGCATCCCGCCGGTCCATGGCCGCCGCCAGGGCTTCCTGGGTGGCACTGCGCTCCTCTTTCAGCTCCTCCAGCGTCGCGGCCTCCTCGGCCTTGTCGAATATGCGTTCCTCGGGGGCCGCGGCTTCGCTGGCCACGGTACCGGACTGCAGGACCGGCACCGCGGGCATTACGCGGGTAGCGGGGTCCTGCCGGCGCTGGTTGACGAAGCTGGGGGAGACAATTTCGATACCGTGCCCGTGCAGTTGCTCGAGCATTTTCTTGCGCAGGTTCGAACGCGCGGTGAGCGGCGTCTTGCTTTCGGTCAGGAACCCGCACACCCGGTACAGCACGGCGTGGTCCAGCAATTCCAGCAACAGAACGAAGGGGTCGCTGAGGCCTGACGTTTCGGCAGCCTGCAGCAGCAGCTCCTGCACCTCGGTATAGGGCGTGTCATAGCCCAGCGATACCTCCGCGGAAATTATCGTGCCGTCCCGGTGCATCACGGTGATCGGGGTTGCTACCAGCAGCATGTTGGGCAGGGTGGTGATATCGCGCATTTCAGTCTGCAGTTGCGTATTGATCAGCGAGCGTCGGGTGACCCGGCCGAACTGCTCGCCCACGCGCAGGTAATCGCCCGCGCGAAACGGCCGTGTTGTCTGCAGCATTACGCCGGCCATGGCATTGGCGACAAAGGTGGTCGATGACAATGCAATCACCGCGGTGAGCAGAACACCCAGCAGGCCCAGTATCTGGCCCTGGGTTTCATCGCTGATCGGCAACACGACCACACAGGCGATGATGCCAGCGGAACCAAGCAGCCACACGCCGAGCTGGAAGAGCAGGGTTTCGGTGCCCCGGTCTTTGCGCTGGGCCAACCAGTAGCCGGCCGCGATCAGTGCGGCTGTCAGGGCGACCACCATACCGGCGGGGAAAAGGTCTATGACGGCGTCAAGCCACTCAGTCATGGCGGGTTACCCTCCTGTTGCACTGGTCGCATGCGGGCCTCCGGCGCGGAGCTAGGCCCGTTTTTTTCCGCTGCGGCCGCACACTTCACGAAAACCGGCGGCGACAAAGGGAATCATGTGATCGTAGGCTGCTTCAAAGTCTGCTGAGAGGCACTTGCCCCCCGACAGCTTGTCGATGCGCCCGGTTTGCGCCAGTGTCAGGGTGAGTGCGCCAGACAGGTTGTGGTAGCACCAGTAGATGTCTTCATCGCGGGCACCGGGCAGGGCTTTGCGCAACGCGGCGATGAATGCGCTGACGAGGCCGTCGAACAGCTTGGACATCATCCGTGGACCCCAGTAGGGCGAGTTGTTGATATAGGCGATCAGTGCCAGATAGTTCTGCCAGCCCGGGTCTCCGGTTTCCTGGGCCAGTTCCAGCGGGCGCAGAAAGGCCTCGATAATCTGCTCGACAGTTGGCCCCGCTGCATCGGCTGATGCCTGGCAGGCCTCCAGGGCATCCAGTCGCGCGCTATTCAGGTGGGCGGCGCGGCGTTCGAAGACCGCATTGAACAGATCCAGCTTCTTGCCGAAGTGGTAGCTGGCGAGGGCGACATCGACCCCGGCGTTGTTGGCGATCTGCCGCAGGGTGACGCCATCGTAGCCGCGCAGTGCGAACAGCTCCTCCGCGACATCCAGAATGCGCTCTCGTTTTGGTGCCTGCCGGGTCTTTGTCATGCCAGAAATACGCCCTCCGTGGCGGCGACAATAGCATAGTTTATTTTTCAACGCTTGTTGAAAAGCAGCATGGCTTTCGTCAGAATCGAGCGCCTGCCAATAACAATATGCGATGAGAATGCGACCATGACTCCTGATATGTTCAAGTACGCCATGTCCCTTGCCTACGTAATTCTGGTGTTCTGGCTCTCCTGGGTGGGTATGCGCAGAACGCGTGATATCCGTGGCTTTTCCATCGGCAACAAGGACATGAACCCCTACCTGATCGGCATCACCCTGGCGGCCTCCATCGCTTCGACGGCAACTTTTGTCATCAACCCGGGGTTTGTGTATAGCCACGGCTTGAGCGCTTACCTGCACTACGGGCTCGCCGGATCCCTGGGTATTCTCAGTGCCTTCCTGCTGCTGACGCGGGGGTTTCTGCGCCTCGGTGAAAGCAATAATGCGCTGACTATTCCGCAGTGGATCTTCTACCGCTACAACCACCGTGGCTTCAGTCTGTTCTTTGCGTTTATCAACCTGCTCTCGATTACCTTCGTGGTGCTTATCCTGGTGGGCTGCAGCCTGCTCTTGACCGGCCTGTTTCCGGTGGAGCAGAAAACGGCGCTGGTGCTCGTGCTGGTGTTCGTGTTTGCCTATGTGTTGATGGGGGGCACCTACGCGCACGCGTACACCAATACCCTGCAGGGCGTGATGATGCTGGCCATCACGGTGATTCTGGTGGCGCAGGGCTGGAAGTATCTCGGTGCTGACCCAATGGCCGCGCTGCGCGCTGTCGAAAATGGTTACGCCGATGCGTTCAACGCGGGCAGTGACCTCTATTCGGATTTCTTTTCGGTGTTTGTCAGCGGGTTTGTGGTGACCTTCGCCCTGATGCTGCAACCCCATATTCTCACTAAGGTGCTCTATTTGCGCAGCGAGCGCGACATCGGCAAATTCATCGCCACCACGGTGGTGGTCGGCAGTGTCTTCACCCTGATGCTGATGATTGGCTTTTACGCGCGCCTGGCGGGCCTCGACATTCCTGAGCAGGACACGGTCGTGCGTGAATACCTCCTGTTCGAATTCGGTAGCTCGCCGTGGGGCGAGTATGTGCTCGTATTTATTTTCCTCACCCTGTTGGCGGCGGGCATGAGCACACTGGACGGCATCCTGGTGTCGCTGTCGGCGATGGTGGTGAACGATATCGTGCAGCCCCTGTACGGCGAGCGCTACAACGCACTTGCGCTCTCGCGTTGCGTACTGGTCGGGGTGGGCGTACTGGCCGTCGTGCTGGCCTGGAATCCGCCGCCGCTGATTGGCCTTTTTGCGCAAAAGGGCGTGTATGGGCTTGCGGCCGCGTCGCTGGTGCCGGTTCTCTTCGGTGTGCTGGTGCGCCGCCATATCCCGCTCTGGGTGGTGGTGGGTGCGGCGCTGATCGGTCTCCTCGGGCATCTGGCCCTGAACCTGTCGGGTGCCGTGCGCAACCCCGCCGTGTCCGCCAGTTACGCCATTCTGTTCTCACTCGGTTACGGGCTGCTGGGGCTGTGGTGGACCCGTGTGCCCGCGAACGATGCGCTTCCCGGCAAGAGCTGAGACCGGTGCGCTTGACATTTCAACAGACGTTGAATATGTTTGACGACGTAATTCAACAAGTGTTGAGGCGGCTTTCAGGGTCGGCTCAAGATAAACGATAAAATAACGATCAAGGTGGATATCATGAAAGCATTTGCTCCGCGCTCCGCTATCGCGCTCGCCGTTTCCCTGGCTTCCGCACTGCCCTTCTCGACCGCCCAGGCCCAGGACGGCCCGGCGCTGGCGCTGGAAGAGGTGGTTGTGACTGCCCGTCGGCGGGCGGAAAACCTGCAGGATGTACCGATTGCGGTTACCGCGCTGTCGGGTGATGCGTTGCGCCTGCGCGGTGCCTCCGACATCAGCGAGCTGGCGCAGATCATTCCCAGCGTCACGCTGGAGCCATCACGCGCCACCAGCACGACACTGACGGCTTTTATTCGCGGCGTTGGCCAGCAGGACCCCTTGGCGGGTTTCGAGCAGGGCGTAGCGCTGTACCTGGACGATGTCTACATCGCCCGGCCCCAGGGTGCCCTGCTGGACATTTACGATGTTGAACGGGTGGAAGTACTGCGCGGGCCACAGGGCACGCTTTACGGGCGCAACGCCGTGGGCGGTGCCATCAAGTATGTCACGCGGCGTCTGAGCGATGAGACCGATGTGCGCCTGAAGGCCTCCTACGGCAGCTACGGTCAGCTCGACCTGGTGGGTACGGCATCGGCACCCGTCACGGATACCTTCCGCGTGGGGGCAACCGTGGCCTCACTGACCCGCGACGGTTACGGTGAGAACCTGACCACGGGTGACGAGCACTACGACAAGGATCTCTTTGCCTGGCGCGCCAGCGCCGAATGGCTGCCCAGCGAGAACTGGCTGGTGCGCCTGGCCTACGACAAGCTGAACGACAAGACCAACCCGGTCGCCGGCTACCGTCCCTTCCCCGGCGCCGTAAGTGGTGTGCCGGTGCTGTCTGATCGTTACGACACGACCGCCGGTGCGCAGGATTCCGTTGCCACCGCGGGCATCAACGGTAACAACGAAATCGACGCTGAGGGCGCCATGCTGTCGGTGGACTGGAATGTCAGCGACACCACCACGCTGCGCTCTATCAGCGCCTGGCGCGAGGACTACACTGAGTCCGTGATTGATTTCGACGGTCTCGAGGTCATCGATTTTGACGCGCCGGTCATCTACGACAACGAGCAGTTCAGTCAGGAATTCCAGTTGCTCTACAACACCGAGCGCTGGAACGCCGTGGCGGGCTTCTATTACCTCGACGCCACGGCCGCCAACGACTTTGATGTTGTGCTGGGGCAGATCGGCCCGGTGACCGCCTATACCGGTGGTACGGTCGATACCGAGGCCTGGTCCGTGTTCGCCGACGTGACCTATCGCCTGACTGACGCAGTTTCGCTGTCTGTTGGTGGCCGCTACACCGAAGATACGCGCACGGCAGACATTTTCCGCGGCACTTACCTGGGCTTCGGCTCACCGTTTTTCGACAACGACAGTGCTTTGTTGCTCGCGACCACCAGCGACTATGAAGCGGAAAAAACCTACACCGACTTCTCGCCGCGGGTGAACCTGAGTTACACCCTCAACGATGATGTGACCCTTTACGCCAGCTACAGCCAGGGCTGGAAGGCCGGGAGCTTCGACCCCCGCGGTGCCAACTTCGCCAGCCCGGAAGTGGAAGACGGCTTCGACCCGGAAACACTCGACTCCTGGGAGTTGGGCCTTAAAAGCACCTGGCTGGACGGCCGTGCGCTGACCAACATTGCGGTGTTCTACAGTGACTATCAGGACATGCAGATTCCCGGTTCCGTTGGCGTGGACAGTGACGGCGACGGCGTCAACGACGGCTTCGTCGGCACGGTGACCAATGCCGGCCAGGCGGAAATCTCTGGCATCGAAGTGGAAGGCAACGTGCTGCTGACTGAGCATTTCAGCGTGCAGCTGGCGATGAGCCTGCTTGATGCGGAAATCAAGGAGTGGCTGCTCAATGGGGTCAACGTGGCGGATCAGCGCGCGGTGCAGAACACGCCCGAGGAAATGCTCTATCTCGGGCTCACCTACACCACGGATTTCGCGGCCGGTGACCTCACCGCCAAGCTGAACTGGTCTTACAAAGGTGATATTACCCAGTTCGAAGCGCCCGTGCCGGTGATCGACCAGGAAGCCTACGACGTGATCAACGCCAGCCTGGTCTGGATGAGCAGTGACGAACAGTGGCTGGTGGGTCTGCACGGCAAGAACCTCGGCGACGAGGAGATCAAGACGGCGGGCTACTGTTTTGGCGAAGGTGGTTGTCCGTCGTCTCTGGGCATCGAAAACAACACCACCGTTTTTTACGCCCCGCCCCGTACGCTGACGGCCACAGTGGAATATCGATTCTGAGGCCGGCCTGTTGCCCCGGCCTCCGGTCGGGGTGTTTGTCAGCATACGAAAGGTAAAAGCTGTGACTGGATTCGAGGCACCGGTGCCCTTGTTGCCGGAAATTCTTGCGCTGCATGGTCGTTGGCGAGCGCCCCGACCTGCGGTCATCTGCGGTGATACCACACTCGACTGGCGGGCATTTACGGCCGCCAACCACCGCTTCGCGCACGGCCTGCTGGCCCGTGGAGTGGCTCCGGGAGACCGGGTAGGTGTGGTCATGTGTAACGGCCTGCCTATGGTGCAGGCGCTGTTCGGCACCCTGGCAGCGGGCGCCGTGTCGGTGCCCATTAACCTGTCGGTGAGCGACGCGGCGCTGGTCGCCATGCTGGTGGACGCCGGTATCAGTGCGCTGGTGGTGTCGCCGGACCAGCAGGTGCGGTTGACGCCACTGCTGGCGCAGTTGCCCGATACCCTCCAGCTCACGCTGACCAGTGGCGCTGGAGACAAGCACTGGACGTCGCTGGAAGCGCTCTGTGCGGGGCAGGCGGAGACGCTGCCCGACGCTGTTCGCACGCTCTGTCCGGATGCTCCGTTGAACATCATCTACAGCTCCGGCACGACCGGACTGCCCAAAGGCATTCTGCACAGTCACCGCACGCGGCGGGACTGGGCCTACGATCTGGCCATCGCCCTGCGCTACCACGGCGCTGCGCGCACCCTGCTGACCATTGGTCTGTATTCGAATATCTCCTGGGTTGCGATGCTCTGCACGGTGTTGGCCGGCGGTACCCTGGTGCTACACGAGCGCTTTGACCCCGCGGCGTTCGTCGCCACCGCGGCGCGCGAGCGCATTACCCACACCGCCATGGTGCCCATCCAGTTCCAGCGGGTGGTGGAGCAGCTGCAGGCCGAAGGTGGCGATGTCAGCAGCCTGCAGGCCATGATGAGTTGCGGCTCGCCGCTGCGCGAGGGGCTCAAGCGCGACATCTTCGCTTATTTTCCCTGTGGCATTATCGAACTGTATGGTCTGACCGAGGGCATTATCACCACGCTGGAACCGGAGGATGCCGAGGGGCGCTGGGCATCGGTGGGACGCCCGCTGATTGGCACGGACCTGCGTATTCTGGATGAGGATAGCCGGGAGTTACCCCACGGCGTGGCCGGGGAGATTGTCTCTCGCGGTCGTATCAGCATGCCGGGTTACTGGCGCCGTGACGATGCAAACGCCGAGGCGGAGTACATCGACGCCGCCGGGCTTCAGTGGCTGCGTTCCGGGGATATCGGCTATGTGGACGAAGAGGGTTTTCTGTATATCGTCGACCGCAAGAAGGACATGATTCTGTCCGGCGGCCAGAATGTGTACCCTCAGGATATCGAAGCCGTCCTGGTGCAGCATGCGCAGGTGAGCGATGTGGCTGTTATCGGCATACCCAGTGCGCGCTGGGGTGAGTCCCCGCTCGCACTGGTGGTGACGACAGCCGGTGCGACAACAGCAGAGGGTGAGCTGCTGGCCTGGGCCAATGCCCGCCTGGGTAAACAGCAGCGCCTTGCCGAGCTGAAGTTCGTCGATGACCTGCCGCGCAACCCCAACGGCAAGATCCTGAAGCGGGAACTGCGGATGCAGTTCGGGGAGTAAGCACATGAGTGGATTTACCGACCTCTGGTATCGCAGCAGCGATGGCTTGAGGTTATACGCCCGCGATTACGCCGGGCCGGATGTCGATGCGCCGGTCGCCCTGTGCATGCACGGCCTGACGCGCAACTCAGCCGACTTTGCCGGCCTGGCGCCGCACCTGACGCAGCGCTATCGCGTACTGGTTGCCGACCAGCGAGGCCGCGGCCGCTCCGCCTGCGACCCGGAGCCCGCGAACTACCAGCCCCTCACCTATGTACAGGACATGTTCCGTCTGCTGGACGAGCAGGATGTACAGCAGGTGGTGCTGGTCGGCACTTCCATGGGCGGTCTGATGGCGATGATGATGGCGGCGATGCAGCCGGCCCGGGTCAGCGCCATTGTGCTCAATGATATCGGCCCCGAGGTTGACCCGGCGGGACTGGCGCGCATCAAGGCCTATGTGGGGAAAGCTGAGCCGGTCGCCGACTGGGCGGCCGCCGTGGCGCAAACCCGGGCAATCAACGGCGATGCGTTCCCCACCTTCACAGCCGATGACTGGCTGCACTTCGCCCGGGCGCTCTATCGGCCGCAGGCGCAAGGCGACGGCCTGGAGCTGGCCTACGACCCTGCCATTGCCACGCCGCTGGCTGCGGCTGAAGATACCGCCGTCCCGCCGGATCTCTGGCCGGTATTCGACGCCATTGCAACACTGCCGATACTGGTGTTGCGCGGCGCGCACTCTGACATTCTTTCCAGCGCGGGGCTGCAGGCCATGCAGCAGCGCAAGCCCGACCTGTCGGTGGCCGTCGTCAGTGACCGCGGCCACGCACCCACCCTGGATGAACCTGATGCCCGCGCGGCAATCGATGCCTTTCTGAAGCTGGCCGCCTGATCACGGTCATGGACAGCGCGCCTGCCGGGTGGCATCGTTGTCGCAAAGGGTGAGGATGAAAGGTTGGGCATGCAGGTACTGGCGCATTGGCACGAGATCGTACGCAGTGGAAACCCGGGTGGACTGGACGCCATTCTGGCCGAGGATTGCGTCTTCTGGTCTCCCGTGGTGCACCGCCCACAGGCAGGTCGAGACCTCACACGGCTTTACCTGACCGGCGCTCTCGCGGTATTCAATGACAGTTTCCACTACGTCAAGGAGGTTGTGGCAGCGCCTCATGCCGTGCTCGAGTTCAGTTGTGAAATCGATGGCATTACGATCAACGGGGTCGATATCATCACCGTGAATGATGATGGCCTGATCATTGAGTTCAAGGTCATGGTGCGCCCGCTCAAGGGCGTTAACCTGCTGCATGCCAAAATGGCGGCAATGCTGGAGCAACTATCGGTATGAGGAAGAGCGCGATGTGGGGCGAACCGTCGGCGAAATGTCTGGCAGCGCTTGTGCTCGCTGCTGTGCTCAGCGCCTGCGGGGAGAAGGCGGAGGATACGGCAATGGCGCAACAGGCGGGCGTGATTGAAGGTACGGTCCTGTATCGGGAGCGCATGATGTTGCCGCCGGATGCACAGCTCGACATTCAGCTCGAGGATGTCTCGCGGGCGGATGCGCCAGCCACGGTGCTGGCTACCGTGACACAGCCCACGGCGACGGCACCGCCGTGGCCTTTCCGCATCACCTACGACCCGGAAGAGCTGGGTTCCCGGCACCGCTACGGATTGCGTGCCACGGTCAGCCACAATGGCCGCCTGTTATTCACCTCCGATACGTTTGTCGACGCCTTTGCAGAGCAGGCACCGGAAATTGTGCTGGTCCGAGTGCCTGGCAAGCCGGACCCGTAGCCGGCTTGGCAGCCGTGCAGTAAAGATGGCCTGCATCCGCAGCTGCGTTTATACTCGTGGCTCCTGTGGTTTGTAATGTCGCCATGTCGTCTCAGTTAACACTGACAGCAAGAGCCCGTCGCGCCGCCCGTCTGGTAGCGGTGCTCGCGCTGTTGTGCGTCAGTGGTCTGCAGGTTCTCGAGGCCAGTCACACCCACGGGTTGTCCGATGCGCAGGCCGAATGCCTGCTGTGCAAGTCGTCGGCCCCTGCAGCACTGTCTGCGGTGCCCGCGCTGGCGCTGTTCCCGCTGCTGGTGGCGTGCTTTATTGCCGCGCCACGTGCCGCGCAGGTCTCTCCGCGTTACCTCCCACTACAGGCCCGAGGCCCCCCGCGTTACTTCTGATTAAAGAACCCCATTGTCTTTTTCAGGAGTAGATCATGAAACGTTTCATGCCTATTGCGCTGGCTGTGGCCAGTGCAAACGCGGCGGCGCAGTCGCTGCCAATCGAACACGTGCTGGTGACGGCACCCTTGAGCAAGCAGGAAGCTGAAACCGCCTTGCCGGTGACCGTATTGACGGGCGATGACTTGCGCCGCAGCGCGCGGTCGACGATTGGCGATACCCTCGGTGACATGCCCGGGTTGGCCAATGCATCTTTTGGCCCCGGTGTCGGCCAGCCCGTGATTCGTGGGCAGCAGGGACCGCGGGTGACCGTGTTGCAGAATGGCACCAGCAGTGCCGATGCCTCGGCTGTGAGTGCCGACCACGCGGTGTCTGTCGAGCCCCTGCTGGCGGACAGTATTGAGGTACTGCGGGGCCCCGCGACCCTGCTGTATGGCGCCGGCGCCATCGGCGGCGTCGTCAATGTGATCGACAACCGTGTGCCGCGCACCCGTATTGACGGCGTGGAAGGCGGTGTGGAGCTGCGCCATGACGGCGCCTCCGACATGGATACGTCAGTGCTGCGCCTGGACGGCGGCAGCGGCGATTTCGCCTTCCACCTGGACGCCTTGTACCGCGATTGGAACGATCTGAGCATTCCCGGCCTCGCGGCGCGGGAAGGCGATCACGACCATGACGACGAACACGACGGCGAAGAGCACGGCGAGGAGGAGACAACCGACGGTTACGTTGGCAATACGGGCGGTCGCACACGCAATGTGAGTGCCGGCGCCAGCTACCACTTCGACCGCGGCCTGGTTGGGCTGGCAGTGGCCCGGCTGGAGAACCGCTACGGTATTCCGGCCGGCGCCCACGAGCACCATGAGGACGAGCACGGCGAGGAGGATCACGAAGAGCACGAAGAGCATGAGGAAGAAGAGGGCGGCATAACCCTGGACGTGGAGCAGACGCGGTACGATCTCGTGCTGGAACTCGCGGAGCCGCTGCCCGGCTTTGAATCGCTGCGCGGCACGGTCACCTACACCGATTACCAGCATGCGGAAATCGAAGGCAATGGCGAAGTAGGCACGCTGTACAGCAATGAAACCTGGGAGACCCGGGTCGAGATGGTGCACGGCGAGATTGGTGGCCTGCGCGGTGCGCTGGGATTACAGGCACGCAGTGGAGAGTTCAGCGCTCTCGGCGAAGAGGCCTTTATCCCGGTAACCGACAGCACTGACGTCGGCGTTTTTCTGGTGGAGGATTATCGCGCCGGTGACTGGTTGTTCGAGGCAGGCCTGCGCGTAGACCGGGATGAGCGTGACCCCGCGGCGCAATCCTCCGGTGCGCGCGATTTCACCGCATTCAGCGCCTCGGGTTCGGCGATATTCAATGCCTCCCCGGACTGGCAATTGCGCTTGTATCTCGCCCGTTCCGAGCGCGCGCCCTCCATTGAAGAGCTGTTCTCCAATGTCGATGGCACCGGGCCGGAGAACTGGGTTGCGCATGCGGCCACAGCCGCCATCGAGTTGGGTGATCCGGACCTCGACACGGAAGTTTCGAACAACGTGGACCTCTCTCTGCACTGGCACAACGGCAACAAGGATCTCGAAGTTACCGTGTTCCACAACGACTTCAGCGACTACATCACCCTGATGAACACCGGTGCCGAGGTGGATGAACTGCCGGTGCTGGCTTACGTGCAGGAGGACGCCACGTTCTATGGCGTGGAAGTGAACGCGCAGTTCGGTCTGGGGACCTTTGTCGGCGGCGAGGTGGGGTTGGCCGTGTTTGGCGACATGATTCGCGGCGAACTGGACAACGGTGATGACGTGCCTCGCCTGCCACCGCACCGCATTGGCGGCCGCCTGAGCTGGTCGACGGATGTGTTGGAGGTGTGGGCACGGGTGCAGGACGCCGCCAGCCAGAATCGCCCCGGTGCCAATGAGGAAGCCACGGCAGGCTACACCCGCTGGGATCTGGGTGCCGACTACCGGCTGGCGCTGGGTGACTCCGAGCTGACGCTGTTCCTGGCTGCGCGCAATCTGGGCGACGAGGAAATCCGCCTGAGCACATCGTTCCTGCGTGATGTGTCGCCAGAGGCGGGGCGCTCGGTGGAAGCGGGTGTGCGTTACAGCTTCTAAGCGCCCTCCCATCCATAGAGGCACAGGGCCTCGGCCTCGGGTGTGAGCTGAATCATCGACTCATACGCGAAGCCGAGGTGATCCAGCAGGCTGCGCGAGGCGCGGTTCGCCGGCGTGACAATGGCGACCAGCCGTTGCAGGCCAAGGGGCCCCCTGGCGTAGTCCAGCACCGCCTGTGCCGCTTCCAGTGCCAGTCCGCGGCCACGGGCTGCGGGTAGAAATCCGTAGCCGATATCCACATCGCTGAGCGTGGGGCGTTGCACCAGGCCGCAGATCCCCAGCGGTTCGCCTCCCTCACGCGGCCTTACCGCCCACAGTCCGAAGCCGTTCTCCCGGTAGCTCGCCAGCGGGCCGTCCCGCAGGTACTGGCGTGCCTGATCCAGCGTGCGCACACCGCGATCGGCGATGTGTTCGATGAAATCGCGATCGTTCAGCAGTGCCAGCATGAACGGCGCATCGTCCTCGGTAAGGGGGTCGATCAGCAAGCGTGGGGTTTGCAGCATTGCGTGGTTATCCGTGGAAGGCAGATACGACAAGGGTACTACAGCGGCCTTGCTGGCACTGCCTCGACAGTGAAATCACTGCGTGGTGCTGGTAAAGTGCGGGGTCTTTCGGCGCGGCAGGGCAGAGCATGGCACAGCGGATCATCGTCGGCATCAGCGGCGCCTCGGGGATCGTCTACGGCGTGCGTGCACTGGAGTTGCTGCGCGAGTGCGGGGTGGAGACCCACCTGGTCATCACCAAATCGGCAGAGCTTACGCTGCATCACGAGCTGGACATGCCGCTGGATGCGCTCAAGGCGCTGGCGACCGAGGTACACCCCATACGCAATGTTGGCGCATCCATCGCCAGCGGCTCCTTTCGCACGGCGGGTATGCTGGTCGCGCCCTGCTCGGTGCGGACCATGGCAGAAATTGCCACCGGTGTGACGTCCAGCCTGCTCACCCGGGCGGCGGATGTGGTGCTCAAGGAGCGCCGGCGGCTCGTGTTGATGGTGCGCGAAACGCCCTTGCACACGGGGCATTTACGTACGCTGACCCAACTCTCGGAGATGGGTGCGGTGATCGCGCCACCCGTGCCCGCGTTTTACGCCCAGCCGGAATCCCTTGATGCCATGGTTACCCAGACCGTGGGCCGGCTGCTGGATCTGTTTGCTATCGATTCAGGACAGGTCAGGCGCTGGCAGGGCGGGTGAGGGCCATGCGCGCCTCCATTGTGCCCCGGGTAAAGGCGGCCTGATGCCGATTCTGTTTGGTGTGGTACTGCTGGACCTGATCGGCTTCGGTATCGTCATCCCCATCCTGCCGTTTCTATCGCCACAGCTCGGCGCATCGAAAATCGACATTGCCCTGATCATTGTCAGCTATGCCGTGTGCGCCGGTATCTCCGGTCCCTTCTGGGGGCGCCTCTCGGACCGTCGCGGGCGCAAGCCGGTGATCATGATCTGCCTCGCCGGGGCTGCCGTCTCCTACGTCATGCTGGCGCTGGCAACTGAGCTCTGGATGATTTTTGCGGCGCGCGCCTTCGCCGGCATCATGGCGGGCAACCTGGGCGTTGCCTCGGCCATGATGAGCGACATCACGACACCGGAAAAACGCGCGAAAGGCATGGGGCTGATTGGTGCCGCGTTTGGCCTGGGGCTGGTGCTCGGGCCACTGCTCGGCGGGCTGCTGGCGGGCGACAGCGGCAGTTTCATGCTGCCTTGCCTGGTGGCCGGCTGCATGTCGATGCTGGCCATTGTGGCGGCGGGGCTGTTTTTGCCGGAGTCGGTGACGGCCCAGCGCCGCGCCGCCCACCGTCAGGCGCATCGCGATGGTTCGCGCCAGTCCACGCTGGCCATGCTGCGTGCCACCGGCAATCGCCTGCTGGTGCTGCAGTATGTGCTGCACGCTGCCTCCATCAGCTCGGTGACCTACCTGGTGCCCCTGTGGCTGGGGGATGTGCTTGGCTGGGGCGCACGCGAGGTGGGGCTGGTGTTTGGCGTACAGGGGGCGATCATGGTGGTGCTGCAGGGCGGCCTGCTCGGTGCGCTGGTGCGCTGGCTGGGTGAGTGGCGCCTGTTGCGCCTGTCGGTTGCGGCCTTCATGGCCGGCCTGTGCCTGGCCGTGGTGGCGGCTGGCATGCCACTGATGCTGGCCGCGGTGTACATTGCCATGTCCGGCTCTACGCTGTGCATGCCGTTGCTGAATACCATCACCAGCCACCGTACCCCCGCGGACCTGCGCGGCCAGATGCTTGGCACCACGGCTTCGGCCGCCTCCTGGGGCCGGGTTTTCGGCCCTTTGCTGGCGGGCGCCAATCTCTCGCTGTTCGGCTATACCGGTGCCTGGTTGGGCTGTATCGTTGTGGTCAGCGTTTACCTGGCCTGGGCGCTGGGGCCGCATCCGGCATCGGCCGCGTCACAGGATTCATCACTGGAGGAGAGCCCCCCGCATGACTACCCAACTGTTTGACCTGAGCGGGCGCATTGCCCTGGTGAGCGGCGCCAGCCGCGGCATTGGCGAGGCAATCGCCCGCCTGCTGGCGGAGCAGGGAGCGCACGTTATCGTCTCCAGCCGCAAGCTGGAGGGTTGCCAGCCGGTGGCAGACTCGATCTGCGCCGCCGGTGGCAGCGCCGAAGCCCACGCCTGTAACGTCGGGAGTATGGATGACATCCAGGCCCTGTTCGCGCATATCCGCACGGCGCACGGACGACTCGATATCTGCATCAACAATGGTGCCACCAACCCGTATTTCGGCCATGTGCTGGACACGGACCTGGGTGCTTTCCAGAAAACGGTCGACGTGAATATTCGTGGCTATTTTTTCATGTCTATCGAAGCGGGCAAGTTGATGCGCGAGCAGGGCAAGGGTGCCATCGTCAACACGGCCTCGGTCAATGCCCTGCAGCCGGGGCCAATGCAGGGGATTTACTCGATTACCAAGGCGGCGGTGGTTAACATGACACAGGTGTTCGCCAAGGAGTGTGGCCCCCTGGGTATCCGCTGCAATGCGCTATTGCCGGGTTTGACGAAAACGAAGTTCGCCGGCGCCCTGTTCAGCAACGACGATATCTACCAGGCTGCGATCGAGAACATACCCCTGCAGCGTCACGCGGAGCCGGAAGAGATGGCCGGTGCCGTGCTGTACCTGGTGTCGGATGCCGCCAGCTACACCAACGGCGAGTGCATCGTGGTGGACGGCGGGCTGACTATCTAGCCCGCCTCAGGCGCTGCGCAGGTAGGTGAAACCGCCTTCCTTGATGTACAACTCGCAGTAGTCGTCACTGATCGGGTTGACCGTGCCACCTGCGGGAATACGCAGCCAGCAATGCGTGCCGTAGTGCCCGTGTTCATCGGCAAAGCTGCCGCGCAACACCAGAACCTCCGCTCCCTGGGGGAAGTTGATCTGGCCGATCGCAGACGGCTCGTCCCAGCTCTCCAGGCGCATGAAGTCGGTGTAGGGTTCCTGGGCGTAGAGTTTCTTCCAGCTGGTGTTCTTGCGTATCGACGGCTGCCAGGGCTTGTTGTGGGTTGCTATGGCAACGTGTTCACGGTCGGGCCCGGGATACTGCCGCAGTTTCACGAACAGCAGGCAGCCCTCGCGTGAGAAGGGTGCGTGCTGGAATCCTTCAGGATTCAGCAGGTAGCTGCCGGCGGGCCAGTCGCCGTGTTCATCGGAGAAAACACCCTCCAGCACCAGAATTTCCTCACCCTGGGGATGATCGTGAGCGGGGAAGCTGGCCCCTGGCTCATAGCGCACCAGCGAGGTCACCTGCCCCGATTCCGACTGCCCCACGCGGTGCAGGCGTTTGCGCAGCACGTGGCCGCCGGGACTGGGTGTCCAATCCATGGTTTGCGGGTCCACTACGGTGCGCAGGGAGAGGTCGCCGTTGAGGGCAACGCGGTTGTCGGCCATGTTGAGTCCTGTGAGAAAGTGAGGGATGTGCGCCGGCAGGATTTTGGACTGCATTGGAAGGGCGTTGTTCCTGTATGGATTATCATAATCGGATTGGCGGCGGACACAAACTCTGTTTATACGGGGAGCCTGGTGCGCTGTTTTCTGTCATGGTCTTTGCGGTATGCTCGGCGCATGGAGAAAAAGGTATTCGTGACACATGAGCTGCCCGGCGAGGTTATTCACCAGCTGTCGGGGCTCTGCGACGTCAACGTCTGGTTGGGGCCGGGATTGTTGCCGGCGGAAGGGCTGCGCGAGGAGCTGGCGGGCTGTGAGGGTGTAGTCTGCCTGCTCACCGATCACATGGATCACGCACTGATTGAGTCGCTCCCGGATCTGCGTTTTGTGTCCTCAATGTCAGTGGGTGTGGACCATGTTGACGTGGCGGCGCTGACGGCGCGAGGCATACCGCTCGGTCACACGCCGGGCGTGCTGGTGGAGACCACCGCTGACACCGCCTTTGCCCTGCTGCTGGCTGCGGCGCGGCGTGTGTCGGAAGCCGACCGCTTTGTCCGTCAGGGTGAGTGGCGCCGCGAGAATCGCTGGTCGCCGGATTTTTTCACCGGCAAGGACGTTGCCGGGGCAACCCTGGGGCTGATTGGCCTCGGTGCAATCGCCCAAGCGGTTGCCCGCCGCGCACAGGCCTTTGGCATGCGCGTGGTGGCCTGGAATCGTACAGCGCGTGAGGTTCCCGGCGTCAGCAACCTGCCCCTGGAAGCGGTGTTGGCAGAGAGCGATTTTCTCTCGGTCCACCTGGCGCTGACCGCGGAGACCCGCGGACTACTCAACGCCGCGCGCATCGGCAGCATGAAACCCGGTGCAGTGCTGGTCAACACTTCCCGTGGGGGCATTGTCGATGAGGGGGCGCTGGCTGCTGCGCTGTCCAGCGGGCGCCTGTACGCGGCGGGCATCGACGTATTCGCTGAAGAGCCGGTGCCGGTCGACAATCCCCTGCTATATTTGCCCAATGTGGTGCTGACACCGCACATTGGCAGCGCGACTGCCCTCACCCGGGCGCGCATGGCGGATATTGCCGCGAACAACGCCATCGCGGCGCTGCAGGGAAAACCCATGCCCCATTGTGTGAACCCCGAGGTGTACGCGCGCTGACTGGCGCTGGGTTATTTGCGTACTGAACTGCGGTAGGCCCGCGGCGAGAGGCCCACGGTCTGTTTGAACAGTCGTGAAAAGTACAGCGCGTCCTCGTAGCCCACAGCGGCAGCAATGGCCTTTACCCGCATTTCCGTGCTGTCCAGTAGCTGGCAGGCATACTCGATCTTCATGTGCAGAAAATGCTTGATCGGGGAGTACCCGGTCAGGGCCTTGTAGCGGCTGGCAAAATGGTATTTCGACAGGTGAGCGATGCTGGCCAGCTCCTCCAGCTCCAGGCTGGTGTGAATACTCTCCTGCATGGTCTGCTGGATGGCCTCGAGGTCCAGTCCGGCGGGGTGGCTGGCGCGCTGGCGCGCCGCCTCGAGTACGATCTGGGTAAACAGGTGGCGACACTGGTTGGCGGCATTGACGAACGCCGAGCTGCTGTAACCGGTGCGATTGACCGCCAGCAGGTTGTGGAAAGCGGCGATCAGGCTGGGCGCGATGCCCGCCTTGATCACGGGATGCCCCTCGCGATAGCCGAGGTATTCCATGAACAATCCGCTGCTGATGCCCTGAAAGTGTATCCAGTAGATGCTCCAGGGGTGGTCGCGGCTGGCGCTGTAACTGTGTGCCAGACCCTGGGGTAGAAGAATCAGGTCTCCTGCACCAATCGTGTGGCGCTGGTCCTCCAGGCGCAAGCTGCCGTTGCCGTCCACACAGTAGAGCAGCAGGTTGTCGTCGTGACGCAGGCGGCGCATGCGGTGGCCCCGAGCGTGCGGATAGTAGCCCATGGCCGTGGGGTAGCAGTCGCGCGTCAGGGGGTGCCGGTGGAGCTTTTCCAGCATGAAGGCGGGGGTGAGAAAACGCACCCCTTCCGAGGGCAGAGGCCACTTGGAGGTGCTGCTCATGGGCCGCCGTTGAGGCGTTGTGTATCCAGCGTGCGCAGCCGGTCGAAGTCGTAGGCGCTTATGCTGAAAAACCGGTCAAAGCGGGCGTCACGCACGAAATGCTGGTCGCCCAGGGCGTAAAACGCCAGTTCGCGGCCCGTATCCGGTTGCTGTGCAACCAGGGTGAAGTCGGGTGGTCGGGCGACAAGCTGCAGGCGCTCGCGCTCACCGGCAATGCCATCGACCTGCAGGTTGGCCAGCCCCGACAGCAGCGCTTCCAGTTCGCGCGGCTCCGGTTGCTCCCCTGTTGCCGTCTCCCAGCCAGTGCCCCGGCGTATCAGCTCGAACCCCGCGCCGGTAATACGCTGCGGGGCAGGCACTTGCAGCAGGGTGGCGTCCAGCCAGCCTGCTGCCGAGGCCGGTGCATCAAAACTGCTGAACGGCAGGCTGTAAATGGCGTCGTCGCCAGCGCGTCGGGCATGAACCTGCCGATACGCCGGCGCTGTACCGAGAAACACGGTGCTCTCTGCGTTGTTTACGGTGGTCATATGGATACGGCGCTGAAAGCGGTAATCCGCCACCTCGAAACGCTGCCGGGCGGGAACAGTCGTGGCCACGGGAAAGCCGTGACGCGCCGCGGTCAGTGCCACCAGCAGTTTCTCGACGCGGGCCGTATCAGCAGGCAGACCGTCCAGCGCCGGCAGCTGCCAGCTTCCGCCCTCTCGACGCAACGTCACCTGCATACCCTCAGCGTCGCCGATGGTTATCGTCGCGATCTGCTCTGGTTTGAAGGCGACCAGGACCGCCCCCGTGTGTTCTGGCGCAGACGTTTCCTGCGGCCAATAGACGGCGGCGGTAATGGCGCACTGAATCAGCAGAATCAACGCCAGCGTGCGGATCACAGCCCCAGCCTCCGCCGATAGGCGCGGCGTCGCAGCAGGGTGCGCAGCCGGTGCACAGCGGCCAGCGTCAGCAACCACGCCACGGCGCAGGCGTAATTCAGGTATTCGATCCACTGCTGCGCCTCGCGGCTCATCGGGGGCAGTGTGCGGTTGAAGTGTGCCCGGTTGCGGATAGCCAGCAGTGATGCATCCTGCAGCGACCACTCCAGAGTGTTCATGAACAGCGCCAGCGGGCTCAGGTACTGGGTGCCCGCCGCCGCGACCATCGCATTGAGCATTTGGTCATCCATGAAGTCGTTGGAACTGAACACCACCAGGCGCGCGGACTCCGCCGATTGCTTGATCAGGCCCCTGGCCCCGGGTTCGTTGTCCGTCTCCAGTGGCGGTGCCCCCCGCGCAGCGAAGGCGGAAGTGAAGCGGCCCTCCAGTACGGCGCCGAGAACGAAGCTGTCGCGCACGCCTTCCACGGGGAACTGTGGGCCGCCCTGGCCGTCCTGTTGCGGCAGTATGTCGCGGTTGGCAGAGGCCCAGGCCTGCCCGGTGCTGCGCAACAGGGTCGTGCTGCGCAGGCCCGCTAGCGGTTGAACCTCCATCGGCACAGCCCAGCCGAAGGTCAGCTGCGGCAAATTGGCGGTAATCGGGTGGCCGGGGTTCAGGGCGGGCGGCCTGATGTCGAGAAAGTACGGGTAGTCGATCATCTGTACATCGCGAAACTCGTAGTCACCAACCCGGCGCAGCACGGGTGCGGGGAATGGCGCATTCCGCTCATCCAGCACCAGCCTGGGCGCGAGGTGTATGCCGTGTGTCGCCAGCCAGGTGTCCAGCCCGCTCGGGTAGTCCAGCAAGCGCATGTCACCGTTACTGAGCTCGACACTGAACGGCGAAGTCGCCAGCACTACGGTGCCGCCGCGCATCAGGAACTGGTCGATGGCGAACAGACTGGCGGTATCCAGCTCCAGCGGCGCGACCACTGCGAGTATGTCTGCATCGGGGTCGACACTGCCATCCCCGAGTTGTTCGGCACGAATGCTGTAGTCCCGCGTGATGGCCTGTTCCAGATTGGCGAAGGTGGGTGCACCGAGGTGAAAGCGCGCCATCTGCTCGTTCAGTTCCGGCGCGGCCAGCGCGACTGTTCGGGTCAGGCCGCCGGCGAAGCGGCGCAGTCCCGCTTCCAGTACGGTAACAAAGTCATCCGCCTCGAAGGCATCGGTGGGCAGCTGCACCACCTGCCGCTCATCTTCCAGGGTCAGGTAGAACCAGAAGCGCTGCTCGTCTCCCAGCCCGGCAATCATGGGCTGGAACCCCCAGGTGTCGGCGAGGTGTCGTGCCAGTGCACCGTCGTTTGCCTCGGGCTCCTCGAAGCGATAGCTGAACTTGCCCGCGGATTTTTCCACCTGTGCATCGAGCTGCACCTGAATGGCATCGCGATAGTGGCGCAGTCGCTCGGGCAGCAACGCATGGGGTGAGACATAGGCAACCAGCTCGATCGGCTGGTCGATCGTGCGGAACAGGTCGTCGCCGAGCTGGTAATTCTGCAGCACATCACGAATTGCCCGGGTCAGGTCAAACTCGGGATTGCGCAGGCGGACCTCGGCTTCGGTATTGCCCGCCGTGCGCACATCGATGAGGTCGGTAAATCCGAGGGTGGTGAACTCGTCGCCGTATTGCACCAGCACGTGAAACCAGGCATTGACCAGGGTCGACTGATAGCGGTCTGCCACCTGCAGCGGGGTAGCGCTCATCTCGTAGCGATCCCGGGCCTCGCGTTCCAGTTCGGGGTGTCTGGCCGGGTCGATGAACTCCACTCGCACCCCGCCGTCACTGGCGCTGGCGTACTCCGCCATCAGGTCGCGCAGCTGCGGGACCAGCGGTGCCAGCAGAGGGTGTGTGCGCTCACTGAAATAGCCGCGTATCAACAGGGGTTCGTCCAGCCGCGCAAGGAGCCCCTTGGTGGTGCTGGAAAGTGAGTACAGCTTGCCTTCGGTGACATCCAGGCGCAGGCCAGACAGCGGCTGCAGCCACACATTGGCCAGCAGGAGGTTGATCAGGAGCAGAACCATGGCAGCCGCGGCACGGCGCTGTTTCGGGCTGCGTGCATCCGGGGCGCGGCGCTCACGCTCCAGACTGAAGGCGTTGAGGGCGAGAAAGCCGATGATGAGGCTCAGGCCCCAGGCCAGGTCGCGCAAGTCGAGCACGCCGCGGGTGACGTTGTCGAAGCGCGCACCACTGCCCAGCAGGCGTAGCCACTGTGCAGCGCTGTCGGTGGCGAGGCCGGTGAGGGTGCTGCTGCCAATCAAGTACAGCAGTCCGCATACCAGGCTGCTGCCAATCAGGCTGACGATGGGATTATCGGTGCGCGCCGACACAAACAGCCCGATGCTGATATACACCGCCCCCAGCAGAAGCGAGGCCAGATACCCGGCAACCACAGGCCCCCAGTCCAGGTCGGCCATCAGCGCCGCGCTAACTGGCAGAGGCAGGGTGGCCAGTAGCGCCAGCAGCAGCAGGCCGCTACAGGCAAAAAACTTGCCCAGCACGAATCGCCAGATACCCACGGGCTGCACCAGCACATGCTCCAGTGTGCCGGTGCGGCGTTCCTCGCTCCACATGCGCATGGTCAGTGCCGCGCTGAGTGGAATCAGCAGCAGCGGCATCCAGTCAAACAGCGGGCGCACATCGGCGATATTGCGGGCAAACCAGGATTCCACCCAGAAGAAGATAAACAGGGTGAGCCCGGCAAACGCGGCGAGGAACAGCCAGGCCACCGGCGAACCGAAGAACAGCCGCACTTCCTTCTGTGCAACGCGACGGATGACGCTGTTTGTCGTCACGGTCCCGGCTTCCCCGACGTGGCTTCCCGGAAAATGCTGTCGAGGTCGCGCAGCTGTGGCTGCAGCTGAAACAGGCTGGCGCCCGCTCGCACCACACATTGCGCGATGTTGTTTGCCGCGGTGTCCGGGTCTGCATTCTCGCGCAGCGTGAGCACCCAGCTTTCACCCTCGGCGATGTCTGCGCGTGGATGTACCGCGGCAATTTGCGGCAGTCGGCGCAGCCAGCGCTCCAGTTCGGGTTCTTCGGTGCCCGCGCGCAGCACCAGTGTGCGGCTCTCGCGCAGGGTGGCGAGGGGCGCATCCAGCACTAGGCGCCCGGCGGCCATGACCAGCACCCGGTCGCACACCGCCTCAACCTCCTGCATGATGTGAGTGGACAGTATCACGGTGGCGCGTCGCGCCAGACGCCGCAGCAAGTCGCGCATTTGCGCCGTTTGCCCGGGGTCCAGGCCGTTGGTGGGCTCGTCGAGTATCAGCAGCTGCGGCTGGCCGAGAATGGCCTGCGCCACACCCACCCGCTGGCGCAGGCCCCGGGAGAGCTGGCTGATCGGGTCCAACGCGCGTTCCCCCAGAGAGGTCGCGGCAATGGCCTCCTGCAGCGCGAGCGGGCGCTCACGCCGTGGAATACGTTTCAGGGTTGCGACGTAGTCGAGGTAGTCCGCTACCAGCATTTCCGGGTAAACGGGCAGGTGTTCCGGCAGGTAGCCCAGGGTTGCCTGTACCTGGTGGGCATTGCTTGCCATATTGATGCCGGCAATCGTGACAGTGCCGGCAGACGGTTCCAGGTAACCGCTGAGCATACGCATGATGGTGGTCTTGCCGGCGCCGTTGTGGCCCAGTAGCCCAACGACTTCGTTGGTGCCTATCGCAAACGACACGTTGTCCACGGCCTGCGTGCTGCCGTAGCGGCGGGACAACGATTCGACGGCGATCATGCGGGAACCGCTGACTCGTTCAATCTTCGTGCCAGGGCTCGCGCATGGTGACGAACTCTTCGGCGGCGGTGGGGTGAATGCCAATCGTGGTGTCGAACAGGGCCTTGGTCGCGCCGGCGCGCAGGGCGATGGCCATTCCTTGCACAATTTCCCCGGCATCCGGTCCCATCATGTGCAGCCCCACCACGCGGTCGCTGGCCTTGTCGACGATGAGCTTCATGAACGTGTGTTCGTCGCGGCCGCTGATGGTGTGTTTCATGGGGCGGAATGTGGCCTTGAACAGGCGAATATGACCGAATTTGGCGCGTGCCTGCTCTTCAGTGAAACCGACTGTACCGATGTTGGGCTGGCAGAACACGGCGGTGGGGATGAAGTCGTAGTCGACCTGTTGGCCGGCCTCGCCAAACTGGCGGCGTGCGAACGCCATGCCCTCCGCCAGCGCCACGGGGGTAAGTTCCATACCGCCGGTCACATCACCCAGCGCGAATATGCCGGGCTCGTCGGTCTGGAAGTGCTCGTCCACGGCGATGGTGCCGAACTCAGTCAGCTTGACGCCGACCTGTTCCAGGCCCAGGCCATCCAGGTGCGGTTTGCGCCCGGTCGCGTACAGCACGGCATCGGCGGTGAGTCGCGTGCCGTCCGTGAGTTCCAGTTCCAGGCCATCCGCGCCGCGGGTAATGGACTCCACATTGACTTCAAAACGCAGGTCGACGCCGGTCTTGGCAATCTCCCGCGCCGCGTGGGCGCGAATGTCTGCATCGAATCCGCGCAGGAACAGTGGCCCGCGATACAGCTGCGTGACGCGGGAGCCCAGCCCGTTGAAGATGCCGGCAAACTCCACGGCAATATAGCCGCCGCCCACGATGACCAGACGCTCGGGGAAATGCTCCAGATCGAACACTTCATTCGAGGTAATGGCCAGCTCGCTGCCCGGGAACTCCGGAATATGCGGCCAGCCGCCGGTGGCGATGAGAATCTTGCCGGCGCTGTACTCGCGCTCGCCAACAGCCACCGTGTTGGCATTCACAATGCGGGCCCGACCGTCGATGACGTCGGCACTGGCCCCCTTGAGCATCTTGCGGTAGATCGCGTTCAGTCGGGAGATTTCGGTCTTTTTGTTGTCGCGCAGCGTCGCCCAGTCGAAGGCGGGTTTGCTGCTGTCCCAACCGAACCCCTGTGCGTCTTCAAAGGCCTTGCCGAACTCGGAGGCGTAGACGTAGAGCTTCTTCGGTACGCAGCCAACGTTGACGCAGGTGCCGCCCATGTAGCGGTCTTCGGCGATCGCCACACGCGCGCCGAAACTTGCTGCGATGCGCGCCGCGCGCACGCCGCCGGACCCCGCGCCGATAACAAAAAGGTCGTAGTCTTTTTCGCTCACGATTCTCTCTCCCGGTTAGAGCGGCCAGTTTATCAGCCCTTGAGCAGACAGATAAGGTAAAGCAAATCCTGTATTATAGGCTGTTCACTTCGAATTCAAGGAAATGGGGAACATGAAGCGGATTTTTCACTCTTTGCGCCCGGCCGTGGTTGCCGTTGCGCTAGCTGCCGGTGCGCTCTCTGGCAACGCAATCGCGGCTGACGAAATCGTGTTGAAGAACGGTTCACGCATTCTGGGCACCGTGACTGGCGTGCGCGACGGCGTGGTGACGGTGGACACCGAATTCGCCGGTACGCTCAAGGTGCAGCAGGACCAGGTTGAGAGCTTGAGCAGCAGTGAGCCTATTGTACTCAAGCTTGCCGACGGTACGGTTGTCGAAGAGTCCTCGCTGCGCGTAGAGGAAGAAACACTGCTGCTGGCATCAGACAATGCCCCGGTCGCCACCTATCCGCTGGCTGAGCTCGCTATCAGTAACCCGCAGCCCTGGGAGCTTGGCCAGGGCTATCGCTGGAAGGGCCAGGTCAGCCTCGCGCTGGAGATGCAGCGTGGCAACACCGATACCGACGAGCTGGACTACGGTATTGAGAGCATCTGGCGCAGCCTGGAGGATCGCTACACCCTGCGCTTTGACGGCGAAGAAGACGAAGCGAATGGCATCAAGAACGCGGAAAACTGGACGGCCCTGGGCAAGTACGACCGCTTCCTTGAGGGGCCGCTCTACTGGGGTGTGAACGCATCCGCGGAACACGACAAGTTCTCCGACCTCGATCTGCGCTACTACGTGGGTCCCTACATCGGCCGCCAGTTCCACGAAAGGCCGTTGCTGACACTCTCTGCTGAAGTGGGTGGTGTGTACGTCGATGAGGACTTCATTGTTGCCGAAGACCAGGATTACCTGGGTATGAACTGGTCGGTGGATGCCACCAGTAACTACATCAGTGAGGATTCCCAGCTGTACCTGAAGCACACCGGCATCTGGAACCTCGACCAGACCGAGGATGTGATTCTCGACCTGACCCTGGGCCTGTCATTCCCGCTGCTGTTCAACATCGACGGGGCGGCCGAAATCCTGCTCGAGTACGACTCCGGCTTGCCCCCCGAGGTGGAGAGCCTGGACCAGACCTACCGTTTCCGCGTGGGTTACAGCTGGTAGATCAGCCGGGCTGGCTGCGGCGCACGGCTGCCGCCAGCTGTTCCAGCAGGGGTACGGTGTGCTCCAGTGCCAGGCAGGCATCGGTGATGCTCTGGCCGTAAGTGAGTTGCTCGCGAGCGGCGATAGGCTGGTTGCCCGCCACCAGGTGACTTTCCAGCATCACGCCGCGAATCGCCCGTTGCCCCTGTTCCATCTGGTCGCAGAGTGATGACACCACCACCGCCTGGCGCGCTGGGTCCTTGTCGCTGTTGCCGTGACTGCAATCCACAATCAGTGATGCGGGCAGCTCGTGCTGGGCCAGCGCAGTCGCTGCGGCGTGTACTGCCTCGGCATGGTAGTTGGCGCCGGTGGCACTGCCACCGCGCAGGATGAGGTATCCGTGCGGATTCCCGGTGGAATGGAGAATCGCCGGCGTGCCTTCCTTGGTTAACGATGGAAACCAGTGGCTGTGGCGGGCGGAGCGAATGGCGTCGATGGCGACATCGATGTTGCCGTTGGTGCCATTCTTGAACCCCACGGGCATGGACAGGCCCGAGGCCAGTTCACGGTGTATCTGGCTTTCCACGGTGCGTGCGCCAATGGCGCCGAAGCTCACCAGGTCGGCGTAGTACTGGCCGAAAGTGGTATCGAGGAATTCGCTGGCCGCGGGCAGGCCGAGTGCGGCCACATCCAACAGTACGCGCCGGGCCTGCCGCAGGCCCTTGTTGATACGGAAGCTGCCATCCAGATCCGGGTCGTTGATCAGGCCCTTCCAGCCCACGACCGTACGTGGCTTTTCAAAATACACCCGCAGTACCGGCAGGATGGCGTCACTGAGCGGGGCGCAGGCGGTTTGCAGCTGGCTGGCAAATTCCAGCAGGGCCGCGGGGTCGTGTACCGAGCAGGGGCCCACGATCGCCAGCATCCGGCGATCTTCGCCGGCGAGAACGCTCTCGATGGCTCGCCGTGCACCCGCGATCTCGTGGCGCTGCGCGGAGGGCAATGGCAACTCCTCGGCCAGCACCCAGGGCGTGATCAGCGGTTGTGCGCCGTGGATGCGAACGTCGTCGGTGAGATCTGCCGCGCTGTGGTCTTTCATGGGAGTGCCGTTCGGGGAAAGTAGCGGTGCATTGTCACCCACAGTCGCAGGCCCGACAAGGTGAAGCGGGTGGGGCGGCTCAGCTCTCGGCTGCCTGCTCGCGTCGCGCCGTGATTTTTGCCTGTACGGCTTCCACGTGCGCCTGGCTGCTGTGCACCCGGGAAATGATCCACAGGGCGACCAGCAGGGGCGGTATAACACCGAGGCCGAGCGCGTAGACCAGGCCGTGCTGTGTGGCGAGTGGCACATCCCCCGGGCGCATGCCGGTTTCCAGCCCGATGATGTCCAGTGCCAGCCCGCCGTAGAGTGGCCCGGCGACCGTCGACAGCTTGCTGACAAAGTTGATGACCGAGAAGAATCCGGCTTCCTGGCGCACGCCATGGTCCAGCTCGTGCTCGTCGGTCAAGTCAGCCACAATCGATGTGCTGTTGACCAGCCGCACCATGAACAGATACATGAACAGCAGCATGAAAACAAAGTTCAGCGCGAACACCAGATTACCGCTGTCGGCGGGCAACCAGCCGAAAAGCTGCAAGGGATAGAGCCACAGGCAGTTGAGAATCAGGCCGGTGAGTGACAGCTGTACCAGGCGCTGTTTGGAAAACCGCCGGCCCAGCGGGCCCATGGTGAGTATCGCCAGTGCCACGCCCAGGAGTGTGGGCAGCGAGAGGATGATGGAGATCTCGGCGGCGGAAAAGGCCCAGAAGAACGTCCAAACCAGAATATTCAGTGTGCTGATGACACCGTAGGCGGTGGTGGCGGCAATATCGTAGCCAATGAGCAGGCGGAAATTGCGGTTGCCCAGCGTGCGGCGCAGATCTGAAAACAGCGTCCACAGCGTTGTGTGGTCAGCCGCGCCGGGTTGTGCCTCTTCCGGTTGTATGTGGTGGCGCGTGCCGAGCGTACTGAGGGTGGCCATAACCCACACCACCGCGCAGGAAAGCATGCCGTAGAGCGGATAGCGCTCTGGGTTGAAGCGGCCGTCGACACCGCCCTGCTCCGGAAAAATCAACGTCAGCGCCAGTGCCGGCAGTAGTACGGCACTGAGAAACATGAATCCCATACGCGCCCCCAGCACTTGGCTGCGCTCGTGATAATCACGGGTGATCTCGGCGGACAGTGCAAGGTGGGGAATGGCGAAGGTGGTGACGAAGGTGCGCACCCACAGCGACCAGAAGAGCAGCCAGCCTGCGAGCCACGCGCTGTTGTCGACGACGGCCTGTGGCGGAGCGAACAGGCCGACAAAACCCAGCCCCAGCGGCAGTATGCTGAGGGCCATGAACGGATGACGGCGCCCATGGCGGCTGCGCAGGCGGTCAGAAAGTGAACCCACCAGCGGGTCGGAGATGCCGTCCCATACCAGGCTCACGGCGATAATCAGGCCGGTAACTGTCCCGCTCAGGCCCAACACCTGAGTGTAGAACAGCAAGATGAACATGGTGTACGCGGCTTCCTTGACCGCGCCCACGGCGCCACCGGCACCGTACCAGACACGTGTGCGCATTGATGTCATGCAAGCGCTCTCGCTGTGCTCGTTGCCGCCCGACCCTAGCGCGGCCCCTTGATCATGCTGCGAAAGCGGTCCATCAGTGTTTCGTGTTTGTAGTCGGTGAACTCGCCCGCATCCATGAACAGACCGTGCTCACCGCAGGTTTCATACCAGATGTGGGGCTGTTTCGGGTCGGAGGCTTTCTCCATATCCCGGTGGCAGCGGGGGCAGGCGATGTCTTCCACAGAATCCCACTTGCGTCCTTCATCGGCGAAGCCCGTATCCACGGTATCGCCCATCCAGCGGGCTTTCAGCTGGTCAGCCTCGCCCGTGTCGAACCACAGTCCCAGGCAGTGGCTACAGCGATCGACCGTGATGTCGCCGTAACTGACCTCGCTCATGCCATGGCCGCACTTGGGGCACTTGAGGCTGTGTTGGTCCGGGTTGTATTCCATAGCTGTCCCTGCTCGGTGCTGTAGACGCGTGTGCGCGGCGGCGATGACCGCGTGGCCGAGTCTAGCGCAGCGTTTTCCATTTGTCCCCCCTCCGCTGGTCCGCCTTTTGTCGCGTCGCGGATGCCCGGCGCCGGATACTCGTGCGCAGGAAAAACTGGTAGATTCTCGGCTTTCACAGTGTTGATCAGGTAGCCCGCATGTATTCTTTCATCCCGCCGCTGTTAGGCCTTTTTCTGGCAACCATGGCCTGTGTAGCGCGCGCTGATGAAGCTGACGGCGCCGCGCTGTACGCGCCTTGCGCCGCCTGCCACGGCGCCGCGGCCGAGGGCAACGTTGCACTGCAGGCACCGCGCCTCAATCACCTGCGACCGGTCTATATCCTTACCCAGTTGGACAAGTTCCAGCGCGGCCTGCGCGGTGGCGACGCGGCGAGCGTGGCGGCACAGCAGATGGCAGAGTCGAGTGCCTTGTTGCCTCCGGAGGAGCGTTTGCCCGAGCTTGCCTTCTACATCAGCGAATTGACCAGCCCGGCGTCGTCGTCCACGTTGCAGGGCGGCGACCCGGTTGCGGGGGGCAGGACATTCATGCGCCTGTGTGGCGCCTGTCACGGCGCCGATGCGGGGGGCAACGTGGCGCTGAATGCGCCGCGCCTGGCGGGTGCTGATGATTGGTACTTGCTGGCGCAATTGCACGCCTTCCGCGAAGGCCAGCGCGGCCGGCACCGCGAAGACCGCACGGGCCGGCAAATGCGCAACATGGCCGCGATGCTGGCTGACAAGCAAGCCATGCAGGATGTCATCGCCTATATTCGCAGCCAGCAGGAATGAGCTTTGCGGTTGGGTTTCTGAGTCAGTGACAGGTGGTGATGTTCAGCTCAACGCCTGAGACAGATCAATAAATAGGCATTGCTTACAGGATAATTACGCCTACACTGAAGGTGTGGTACCCGTTTATCCATTAGAGTGAATTGCCCATGCTGGAAAAAGAAATGTCTCAAGCCGTGAAAATGGCTGAGCAGGCGAATAAGAAGGTCGAGCAGCTGCAAAAGAAACTGCTTTCCGAAACGGAGAAGGCGCACGCCAAGGTCAAATCCGATCTCACAGCGGCACGCAAGAAGCACACTGCTGCCAACACGCGGCTGAAAAAGGCGCGCAGTTCACTGCGTGGCAAATCGAGCACGGCCAATCAGAAGCGCGTGGAAGAGCTGGTCAAGCAAGTGCAGGACCTGGCGGAATCGGTAGCCAAAATGGCCAAAGCCGCCTACGCCTCTTTTGAAAAGCTTGTGCCCATCCAGGCCGATCTCGCACTTGAGTCGCGCCGTGCCCAGGCTGCCGATAAAGCAGCGTCCATGGTGGAAAAGGCGGCGGCGCGGCGCAAGTCCGCGAGCAAGCCGGCAGCGAAAAAGAAGAAAGCTGCCAGCAGCAAAGCCAAAGCGCCAACCAAGCGCAAGACTGCGGCGAAGAAAACCGCTGTGAAAAAGGCGCCCGCCAGGAAAAAGGCGGTGGCCAAGAAAGCGCCTGCGAAGAAGGCGGCGCCCAAGAAAACCAGAGCGAAACGCGCCCCGAAGAAAGCCAGCGCCAGCTGAGTCGCGCAAGGCACTCCGCGCCTCTGTGCCAAGGTAGAGAGGTGCGGGTTATCAGCGTTCCGGTGTCACCCTAATCAGGGCGCCGTCCTCCGCGTCGGTGAGCAGATACACAAAGCCGTCGGAGCCTTCCTTTACATCCCTGATTCGCTCGCCCAGCTCCGCGAACAACGGTGCCTCATCCACAATGGCTCCACCCTCCAGGCTGAGCAGGCGCACTTCTTTGTCTACCAGCGCACCCACCAGCAGCTTGCCCTGCCAGGCCGGGAACTTGTCACCGCCATACCAGGCGAAACCCGACGGCGCGATGCTCGGTACCCAGTAGTGCAGGGGCGGTGCCATGCCGGGTAGTTGTGTGAAAGGCGACACATAGGCGCCACTGTAGTCCACACCATGGGTAGCCGCAGGCCAGCCATAGTTGCTGGCGGCCTGAAGTACATTCACTTCGTCACCACCTTTCGGGCCGTGTTCATGCAAGTACACGGTGCCGGTGCTGCGATCCAGCGTGAGGCCTTGCGGGTTGCGGTGACCGAGCGTCCAGACGCGCTCGCTGCCGGTAGTGTGAAACGGATTGTCTGCGGGCACGCCGCCATCATCGAGGATACGCAATACCTTGCCCAGCTCGTTGCTGCCGTTCTGCGCCTGCTCGCGGAAATCAAAGCCGTCGCCCGTGGCCAGTAGCAGGCTGTTGTCGGGCAGGAACAACAGTCGCCCACCGTAGTGCTGTGCCGTGTTCTTCTTGTCGTTTACCCAGAGGATATCCGCACCCGCGACGAGCGTGTCGCCTTCCAGCCGGGCGCGGTAGATGGCTGTGCCATTCGCCGCGCTGTCGCCCTTGGCGTAGCTGAGATACACCAGCTGATTGGTGGCAAACTGCGGGTGTAGCAAGATGTCGAAAAAGCCGCCCTGGCCTGCGACAAACGTTTGCGGCACGCCGCCAATGGCCGTTCGCTCGCTGCCGTCGGCGCTGACATGCAGAAGCGTGCCCCCGCGCTCAGTGACCAGAAAGCTGGCGTCGGGCAATTGCGCAACGGACCAGGGGTGCTGCAGACCCTCTGCGAGAGGCTCAAGCTCATAGTCTGCGGCGGTGGCGCGCAGGCTCAGCCAAAGTGCGGCAAGAGCGAGAAAGCGAAAGGTGACAGAGAAAACAGGCATGGGCTTTTCCTTTGCGGGGCGCCGGGTCATTATAAACACTCCCTGCACTACCGGTAGTCGCCCATGATTCGTGTCCTGAAAGCTTTCTTCCCCGCAGTGTTACTCGCTTACGTAACCGCCAGCCTGCTCGCCACGCAGACAGTGCTCGCCAATCTCGGCGATATGGGGGTGGTCGTGCCCTTGACGGTGCGGCTGGAGGCCAGCCTGCACGACCTGCTCGGCATGATCGCCTATCTGCTTCTTATCCTGCTTGCCTTCGTGCTGGCGATGCCCGTGGCGGCGGGCCTGGTGCGGGCGCACCGAGTGCCGGGGCCGAGGGTTTTCTGGTTTGCCCTCGCCGGGTTTGTCGGCGTGCTGATGCTGCATCTGATCATGCGGGAGGTGCTGGGCATCTGGGTTATCGCTGCGGCGCGGGAGTGGCCCGGCCTGCTGTTGCAGTGCAGTGCGGGCGCGCTGGGAGGGTGGCTGTTCAGCATCATGAGCAAAGCGCAACCAGCGCAAGCCTGAGCCCGGGGCGTGCGCTGCCCTAGATGATGCGCGAGAACCGGCTCCCGGCGAGCTGTGTGTGGTCGATATAGGCGTCAAACTCCATGCACAGGCGGCGCACCAGCAGTCGCCCGGCGGGTAGTACGCGAATACCATTCGGGTGCAGTTCGATCAGGCCGTCGCGCGCCAGTGCCGGCAGTCGTCCCAGCTCTTGTGCAAAATAGTCGCGAAAACATATGCCGAACTGCTCTTCGATGACGGCGTAGTCCAGGGCAAAGTTGCAGATGAGCTCATTGATCACTGCCTTGCGCAGCAGGTCGTCGTCGGTGAGGGTGATACGCTTCGCCAGTGGCAGCTGGCCCGCCTCAATCGCGCGGGTATAGGATGCCACATCCTTGTGGTTCTGGAAGTGGTTGTTGCCGAGCGCATTGATGGCAGACACGCCAAAGGCCAGCAGATCGCAGTCCTTGTGTGTGGAGTAACCCTGGAAGTTGCGGTGCAGCGTGCCCTGCATCTGGGCGAGGGCCAGTTCGTCTCCGGGGAGCGCGAAATGGTCCATGCCGATGTATTCGTAGCCGGCTGCCAACAACTGCTCGATGCTCTGGTGCAGGATGGCCATTTTTACGGCCGGCTCGGGCAGTTGCCGTTCGTCAATCTGGCGCTGCGTTTTGAACAGCTGTGGCATATGCGCATAGTTGAACAACGAGAGACGGTCCGGCCGCAGGGCGATGACCTGTTCAAGCGTGCGGGCAAAGGAGTTTTCGCTCTGGCGCGGCAGCCCGTAAATCAGGTCCATGCTCAGCGACTTGAAGTGCTCGGCGCGGATCGCGGCCACCAGCGCTGTGACTTCATCCACGCTGTTGAAGCGATTGACGGCCTGCTGCACGTCCGCATCAAAGTCCTGTACGCCCATGCTCACGCGGTTGAAACCCAGGCGGCGCAGGTGCGCGATCCGGGTGGTAGCCATGCCGCCCGGGTGGATTTCGATGGAGAACTCGCCGCTGTCGTCATCTGCCAAATGGAAGTGGCGCCGGGTCTGTGCCATCAGTTCCTGCATCTCGGCATCCGAGATATAGGTGGGGGTGCCGCCGCCCCAGTGCAGCTGGCGCACCGTGCGGCCCGGGTTCACATGCTCCGCCTGCAGCGCGATTTCGCGGTAGAGCACCTGCAGGTAGTCGGTTGCCCGTTGCCGGTTCGCAGTGATGATCTTGTTGCAGGCGCAGTAGTAGCAGACGGTGTTGCAGAACGGGATATGAAAATACAGCGACAGCGGTGCACTCGACACGTTGCTGGCCTTTATCGCTTCGCGCCACAGTGAGTCGCTGACATCCTCCTGAAACTGGGCGGCGGTCGGATACGAGGTATAGCGCGGCCCCGCGAGGTTGTAGCGCGCGATCAGCGCGGGGTCCCACAGGGAGTCGCCGGTCAATTGGGGTTGAGCCACGTGTAGCGCGGTCATGGTACCTGGCCTGTTGCAGAATCAGCGCGCAGTGTAATGCGGGCGTGCCCGCAACCTGTTGACCTGCATCAAACCATCGCGTGGCTCAACGCTCCCTGGGCACGCCCCGAGACTCGGAGGCCACGTTGGCGTTGACATCAGGGCCACTCGGCAAGCGGATGAAATGTTCAATCGGAAAGTCGAGCGCATCGCGGTCGCGATCGAGCACGATCAACCCGGGCTCGTCGGTGGTCAGCCAGGCGCCACAGGCCTCGCCCGCATCGCAAATGAACAGGTCGTTGTCGGCATCAGTGCCGGCAAATACCTGGTAGGTGCCTTCCGGCAGGTCCTGGAAGCGGAAAGCATAGCGGCCCGCCTCCGCGCGCGCCACGCTTTGTGCAATCGCGGCGTCCGTGGCGGGGTCGTAGACGATAACGTAGAGCACTCCGACGTCCGCCACTGCGGCATCGCCCACGGAGAGCAGCGCGCGAACCTGCAGGCTGTTGGCACTGGAGCGCGCGCTCACAGTGGCGGAATAAAGACCGTCAGCCAGGCCACTGCGGTCAACCTGCAGCCGGTAGCGGCCCAGGCCAGCGGCATCGACCTCCAGCGCGCTGACGCTGAGCCAGCTGGCGTCGCTGTCGAAACCCAGCACCTGCAGGTCGCCACTGCCGCCGTTGCTGAGGGTGATGTCCAGTTGCTCCCTGGCACCGCCAAAGTTGAGCGACTGGCTGGACGCGCGCAAGGTGGCGGGCGGCGTGAACGTCTCGCCGATACTGGCCAGCGCGGCTTCCACCGCCTTGCGCGCGTTCACCAGTCCGTGGCCGTAAAGGTCGTCGCGGCCAGCGCTGCCAAGGTCGTCGGTCAGGCTGCCGCTCTGCAGCAGGGATTCCAGCTGCGGCCCATCCAACTGCGGATTGATACTCTTCATGAGCGCGATAACGCCTGACACGTGCGGTGCGGCCATCGAGGTGCCGTTGAGAAAGGTGTAGGCGAATTCCACGCCGCCGGCGTCGGCGGAGCCGCCGGTGCTGAGGATGCCGTCCGGATAGCCATCGCCGTTGAAATCGGTACTGCCATCACCGCCGGGCGCGCTAATGTCGATGGAGGTGCCGCGGTTGCTGTAGCTGGCAATCTCGCGCTGTGCGTCTACCGCAGCGACGGAAATAACCCCGTCGTATGCCGCCGGATAGGCCGGCGCACGGGTGGCCTCGTTGCCGGCCGAGGCCACCACGATGGTGCCGCGCTCGCGCAACTCGCGGTACAGAGCCTGATTCATCTGGCTGAAACCCTCACCGCTCAGGCTCAGGTTGATGATAGCTGCCGTGGCGGCGGGGAAGGTACCGGAGTCGTTGGCGAGACCGGCGGCGAAGCGCACGGCTTGTGCCACGTCGTAGGACGTGCCGCCCCCGTCATCGAGTGCCCGCAGGGGCATCACGCGAGCGCCCCAGGCGACGCCGCTGACGCCAATGCGGTTGTTGCCCCGCGCCGCCACGGTGCCTGCAACGTGAGTGCCGTGAAAGCGGCTATTGCCCGGGTTGGCGCGGTTACCTGGGTCCTCGGGGTCGGGGTCTATACCGTCGCCATCGGCTGCGGGGTCGCGCACGAAGTCGTAGCCTGCCACCAACTGGCCCGCCAGATCCGGGTGATTGGACAGGATGCCGGTATCAATGACCGCGACGATGACGCCCGGATCGCCAATGGTCACATCCCACGCTGCGGGAAGACCAATCAGCGGGTAGTGCCATTGCAGATCGTAGGCGCTGTCGTTCGGCTCCAGCGCGGTGTGCAGACGGTAATTGGGTTCGACGTGGCGCACGTCAGGCTGTCGGCGCAGTTGCTTTACGCTGATGAGCGTCTCCCAGCGCTCGCGGCGGGCGCTGTTCTGGAAGTCGTTTTTGCGACGCGCAGCCGTGCCCAGCCGCTGTCGTTCCGCCTGGCCGGCCAGAATTTCGAGCAGACGCGCGCGGCCGGGGCCGCCAGCACGTTCCTGCATACCCATCTGGTAGGCCAGGTCGGCGTGAAAGAAGCCCGGCGCGAGGATCTCGCTTTCCGCGAATTCCACGATGATTTCGCCGGGTACCAGCTCGGCATCCGTGCGCGGTGCGCTGTCGAGTGCCGGGCTGCCAACCGCCAGGATATAGTTGGTTGCACCGAGAAATGCCGTCACATTCACCAGGTAAGTGCCGTTTTCCGGCGCTGTAACCGTTTCGATTTCGCCGGTCTCTACCGAGAAGTCGATCACTTCTCCCGCCTCGTTGTAGAGATACAGGTCCGCATCCGCGTCTTCAAAGTCCGCTACCAGCAGGGTCACCGACTGGGCCGCCAGTAGCTCCAGGCGGAAGTAGTCGTCGATGTCACCCCTGAGTTGCGAGCGTCCCTCGGCCCCTGTTCCCGGTTGGTTGATATAGCCGCCCAGGGTTACCGGGTTGGCCAGCGCTTGTGCGCTGCCCGGCATATCGTTTGGCGTGTAGAGGCTGGCGGTGTCGTTGGTGTCGCCGTCCACTGCCTGGTTGCTGGAGGCGAGCACGGTGCCGCTCAGGTTCCAACGGCCGACTGCCTCCCCTATGACCGTAATACGGGTGGATGCACTGGCGCTCGCCCCCTGGTTGTCGGTCACGCTCAGCGAGAAAACAAGGACGGTGTCGGCGCCCACGGCGGGCGCTGTGAAGCGAGCGGTGGCCGTTTCCCCGCCGACAATGGCCACGTTCGGGCCTTGTGTCTGGCGCCATTGATAGCGGCTGATACTTCCATCGGTGTCACGCGAGCCGCTGCCTTCGAGCGTAACCTCACTGCCACCTGTCACGGAAGAGGGGCCCGTTACCTGTGCAATGGGCGGTTGATTTGCGGCTGGCTGGGTTTCACCGCCGCCCCCACCGCCGCCGCAAGCCGCGAGCAATGCGGTCAGCCAGAGCCCGCAGAAGAGCCTGGTGCTCACGTGGCTGACGCTGTCGTTGTACTGTGGCATGTTGAGGCTTCCTGCGAGTGTACACGGCAGTATAGCGACAAATTCCGGCCTGCAACCCTGCGGGTTGGCGTGTCTCTTTCGCCGTCTGATTCCGTCCAGCCACTGCCCAGGAAAAGCCGTGGATTTGTTGCTTTTGGAAAGGCATTGCTCTAATTTGTACACACGTGTGCAATTTTTGTGCAGCGCTCATTCATCAACAATAATGCAATGGTTATTTGCAGAGAGAGAAGGTCATGTCCGATAAATTGATAGTGGTATCGTCCGACTGCCACGCCGGCCTCCATATCGCCGACTACAAGCCCTATGTTGAGTCCAAGTATCACGACATCATGGACACCGCCGTGCCGGTGCAGATCGAGATCACGGACAAGGCGGAACAAAGTTTCCTGATCAAGGAAATCAACGATGCCTGGCGCGAGCCCATCAAGAAGCAGCTCACCGGCGCATGGGACTACGACGAGCGTATTGCCATGCTGGAGCAGGATGGCATTGCGGCTGAGGTAATTTTCCCCGACGGCATCACCGAGATGAACACGCCACCTTTTGGTGCGGGGCTGGGGCTTTCGCCGCGCAATGCCGTGCCGGAACTGCAGTGGGCGGGCGCGATGGCCCACAACCGCTGGTTGGCCGAGTTTTGTGCCAACGACCCGGCTCGCCATATTGGTGTCGCCTCCATTCCCCTGCTGTGGGATGTCCAGCAGGCGGTGGACGCCGTGCGCTGGTGCGTCGACAACGGCCTGAAGTCCGTGATGATCCCGACGCTCTGGGGTGACAATGACCCCTACCACCATGTGAAGTACGACCCGTTCTGGGAAGTGTGTCAGGAGCTCGGTGTGATTGTTCACTTTCACTCGGGCCCGGCACCGCAGCCCGAGTACTTTGGCGAGCAGTGGCCAATGGAAGACCTGAGCGACAAGCTGCCGGGTGCCATGGGCATTTACGTGTCCGAAGTCATGTGGTGGTTGTATCGCCCGCTCACCTTCATGATCTGGGGCGGCGTTTTCGAGCGTTTCCCGCGGTTGAAGGTGGTGCTCACCGAGGGGGGCACGGTGTTCATGCTGCCACCCTGGCTGCGCTTGCTGGACCACAACTATTTTGATGTACAGTTCTCGGCCAAGCTGGGCGACTTCCGCAGCCATCTGTCGATGTCCCCGGGCGAGTACTTCCAGCGCAACGTCGCCGTCGGCGCCTCCTGTGTGCCGCGCGCAGATATTGAGCTGCGCAATATCATCGGCATCGACAAGATGATGTGGGGCAGCGACTATCCGCACCCCGAAGGGACCTGGCCGCACACGCAGGAGTATTACCTCAATACATTTGCCGGCGTTCCTGAGGCGGACGGACGCAAGATCCTCGGCGAAAACGCGATTGCCTGGTACGGGCTTGATCGCGCTCGCTTGCAGGCAGTGGCCGACAGAATCGGCCCCAGCAGTGCCATTTTCCACGCCACGGGAGAAGCCGCATGACCAAGATAGTCGAAGCCTGCGAGGCAAAAACCAACACCACGCCGGAGTTTCCGATGGGTTGGTATTCCGTGGCGCGCAGCCACGAGCTGCAAGTGGGGGAAGTGAAGCGTGTGCACGCCTTCGATCGCGAGTTTGCGCTGTATCGCACGCGTTCGGGACAGGCCGTGTTGCAGGATGCGTTCTGCCCGCACCTTGGCGCCCACCTGGGCGTGGAGGGGCGTGTCGTCGGTGAATCCCTGCGCTGCCCGTTCCACGGCTGGCGTTTCGATACGCAGGGCCAGTGCGTGGAAATCCCTTACTGTGACGAGATTCCGGAGCGTGCACGTGTTCGCACCTGGCACACGGAAGAGGGCAACGGCGAGGTCTACATCTGGTTTCACCCGCAAAACCTGGCGCCCAAGTGGCCCCTGCCGCAGTTGGTGGAACTTGGCGATGAACACTGGACCGCACCGCGCTACGCGGAGTTCGAGGTTCCCGCCCATATCCAGGATATTGCGGAAAACTCCTGTGACCCGGTGCATTTTCGCTACGTGCACAAACAGCCCGATGTGCCGCCTTCGGAAGTCACCATTGATGAAGACGGACGCACGCTGCACCTGCGTTCGGATTCCAGCCAGTCGCAGTTCCCCAACCAGCTGCACGCCATGGTGCTGAACCCTGGCCTGGCGGTGGTGCGCACCAGCTACGGGCCCAACGCCGAAATGGTGGTGTACAACAGTGCGCAGCCTATTGATCGGCACACCACGCTGCTGCGCTGGACCCTGACTGTGCGCCGGGAGATTGAAGACCTGGCAGGCGATGATGTGATGAAGGGCATTATTGCCGGCATCCAGGACGACTACCCGATCTGGGCCAACAAGGTGCACAAACACAAGCCGGTGTTCTGCCGGGAAGACAAAACGCTGGTGATGTACCGCAAGTGGGTGCGCCAGTTCTATATCAACGCTGAGGATGTAAGCTGATATGCGCGATTTTACAGGCAAGGTAGCCGTGATTACCGGTGGTGCGAGCGGGGTGGGCCGGTCACTGGCGTTTGCCCTCGGTCGTCGAGGGGCCCGCATAGTGGTGGGCGACGTCGATGAAACGGCCATGGCCGACATCGATCAGGCTCTGGCTGCGGAGGGTATCGAGGCACGGGTGGCGCATTGTGATGTCACCAGCGCTGCCAGCCTCGAGAGCCTTGCCAACGTGGCCACTGAGCACTTCGGTGGCATACAGCTGGTGTTTGCCAACGCCGGCATTGGTGCGGGCGAGTCCGGCGCCATGTGGGACTACTCCGAGAAGGACTGGCAGTGGTGCTTCAACGTCAACATCTGGGGTGTTATCAACTCCATCCGCGTGTTCATGCCGCGCCTGATTGCTGCCAATGAGCCCGCTCATTTCGTGGTCACCGGTTCCGGCAACGGCGCGCTGTTGGTGTTCCCGGATGCCCCTATCTACACCGCGAGCAAGGCTGCGGTGCACGCCATCACCGAAAACCTGCACTATCAGGTGCAGGCGGCAGAGAGCCCGGTGAAGGTGAGTGCTCTGTTCCCCGGCCCGCACGTGGTGGAGACGGGCCTCTTCAACTCTGGCCGCGTGCGCCCGGAGGCGTTGAAGAAAGAGGTCGAAGGCAATGCATCCGGTATCAGTTCCGTCGATGACATGAAGCGCATGGCAGCGGAGTACGGTATCGAATTGCAGACCACGCATCCCGATGAGGTGGCGGCAATGGCCGTGGCGGGGCTGGAGGAGGACGCGTTCTGGCTGCTGGCTACAACGCCGGAGACTGACGAAAAAATTCGCGCCCGGGCGGACATGATCCTCAATCGCACAACGCCGGCGCCCAATATGGTGGGCGGCTGAACGCTGCCCACGATCTTCATAACGAGAATAAGGAAGAAAGCCAATGACCTCAGCAGAAGGTGCCCCCCAGGGCAATACGGGCGATATTGCCAACTGGCCGATGCTCAAGATTGTGTATCGCACAGACCCGGAGGCGGTCGCCGCGGTGTTGCCTCCGGGTATTACCCCGGGGGCCGACCCACACGTCAACCTCACCATTTACAACGTGCCGGTGCCGGACGAGCCAGAATACGGCATTTTGCAGACCGTGAATGCGGACTACGACGGCGTCGCGGGCGAGTACGCGCTCGGCTACGGTATTGACCAGGAGTCGGCCATCTTCATCAGCCGCGACCACAATGGCCAACCCAAATACCCCTGCCAGACAGATTATTACCGGTTAGGGTCTGCAGTGCGCGCGCGCTGCACACACCAGGGCTACACGTTTGTCGAGTTTCGCGGTACCGCGAGTGGCGAAAACGAACCACAGGCGGAGTTTGATCTGAACGAGTGGTGGGTGAAATTCTCTCTCGCAGTGGGCGCCATGCCCGATGCTGCCAACGGCTATGATTTTCCGCCCCATGTGGTGCATGTATTGAGCCGCTATGGCTGTGCCTGGAAAGAGCGGGTTGATGGCGAGCTGGTGCTGCACGACAGCCCCTGGGACCCGCTGGCGAGCCGCTTGCCCCTGCGTGAGCAGATTTCGGCGCACCTCTGGTGGCCCACCTTTTTGGGGCGCGATATCAAGCTAGCCGGCAAGCTGGACCCGGAGGCGTTCAAGCCCTTTACAGATACCATTTCCGGCTCACGCTGGAAGGGAAGCCAGGGCGGTCCTCTGCGTAGCTGAAGGGAGCGCCAAAAAAACGGCCTGCCCCTTGTGAGGGGCAGGCCGCTGTATGCGGTGGGCGTGAGCCCTAGCGCAGATCGAAGCGGTCCAGGGTCATCACCTTGGCCCAGGCTGCAACGAAGTCATTCACGAACTTCTCCTGTGCATCGTTGGCGGCATAGACTTCGGCGATGGCACGCAGCTCCGAGCTGGAACCGAACACCAGGTCGACTGGTGTTGCCGTCCACTTGAGCTCGCCACTGGCGCGGTCACGGCCCTCGTACACCCCTGCCGTGTCATCCGACTTGGACCACACGGTGCCCATGTCCAGGAGGTTGACGAAGAAGTCGTTGCTCAGTGTGCCCGGGCGACTGGTGAAGACACCGTGGTCAGCATCACCCGTGTTGGCATCCAGAGCCCGCAGACCGCCCACCAGCACCGTCATTTCCGGTACGGACAGCGTCAACAGGTTGGCCCGGTCGACCAGCTGGTCGGTGGGCGAACGCAGGGCGTCGGCGCTGTAGTAGTTGCGGAAGCCATCGGCTTTCGGTTCAAGTGGCGCGAAGGAGGGTGCATCGGTCATCTCCGCGGTCGCATCGGCACGACCGGGCACGAAGGGCACTTCTACTTTCACGCCCGCTTCCTTGGCCGCCTGCTCAATGGCAGCTGCACCGCCGAGGACGATCACATCAGCCAGCGACACCTGCTTCTTGCCGCGTCGTTGTGCATCGTTGAACTCGGTTTGTACGGACTCCAGTGTGCTCAGCACCTTGGCGAGTTCCTCGGGGTTGTTCACCGCCCAGTCTTTCTGCGGTGCAAGACGAACCCGTGCGCCGTTGGCGCCACCGCGCATATCGGAGCCGCGGTACGACGAGGCCGAAGCCCAGGCGGTGCGGATCAGTTCAGGCCCGGTGAGGTCGGTGTCGAGAATCGCTTCCTTGAGTTTGCGGATGTCCTTGGCATCCACCAGCTCGTAGCTCACCTCGGGTATCGGGTCCTGCCAGATCAGGGCTTCCTCTGGTACATCGTCGCCCAGATAGCGGGCGCGCGGTCCCATGTCGCGGTGAGTCAGCTTGAACCAGGCGCGGGCAAAGGCGTCTTCAAAGGCCTTGGGGTTCTCCAGGAAGTTCTGGGAGATCTTGCGGTAAGCCGGGTCAAACTTCAGTGACAGGTCGGTGGTGAACATGATGGGCTGGTGTGCCTTGCCGGCTACGTGCGCGTCCGGCACGGTGTTGGCGGCCTGGCCATCCTTCGGCACCCATTGGACGGCTCCTGCGGGGCTGCGGGTCTGCTCCCATTCAAAGGCGAACAGGTTGCTCAGGTACATCATGCTCCACTGCGTGGGGGCCGCCGTCCAGGCACCTTCCAGGCCGCTGGTCACGGTGTCTTCGGCGTTACCCTTGCCACAGGAGTTCTTCCAGCCCAGGCCCTGTTCTTCCAGGCCTGCAGCGGCGGGCTCGGGACCGACACAGTCGTCCGGTTTGTGTGCGCCGTGTGCCTTGCCGAAGGTATGGCCACCGGCGATCAATGCCACGGTCTCCTCATCGTTCATGGCCATGCGGCCAAAGGTGTCGCGGATGTCCTTTGCGGCCAGCAGCGGGTCAGGGTTGCCGTTGGGGCCCTCGGGGTTCACATAGATCAAACCCATCTGCACCGCAGCCAGCGGGTTGGCGAGCTTGCGATCACCGCTGTAGCGTTCGTCGGCGAGGAATTCATCCTCCGGTCCCCAGTACACCAGGTCGGGCTCCCAGTCATCTTCGCGACCACCAGCAAAGCCGAAGGTCTTGAAGCCCATGGACTCCATGGCCACGTTGCCGGTAAGGGTCATCAGGTCTGCCCAGGAAATGCTGCGGCCGTATTTCTGTTTGATGGGCCACAACAGGCGGCGGGCCTTGTCCAGGCTCACGTTATCAGGCCAGCTGTTCAGCGGTTCGAAACGCTGCTGGCCACCGCCCGCACCGCCGCGTCCATCCGCGATACGGTAGGTGCCCGCCGCGTGCCACGCCATGCGAATGAAGAATGGGCCGTAATTGCCGTAGTCTGCGGGCCACCAGTCCTGCGAAGTGGTCAGGACGGCTTCGATGTCCTCCTTCACGGCATCCAGGTCGAGCTCGTTGAAGGCTGCCGCGTAGTCGAATTCCTCGCCCATCGGGTTGGATTCCGCAGCGTGCTGGCGCAGCGGCGCAAGGTTGAGTTTCTCTGGCCACCAGAACTGGTTGGACATGGGCGCTTGCTGGGCGCTGGCGATGCTGGATGACACGGCAAGTGCCACCGCTGCCAGCAAAGGCAGTTTCTTAGTATGCATTGCAACCTCCTGGGTAGTTACGCAAGTCAAAACACGGCGAATGCCGCGGGTAGCAACATTCGAGGCTGCACCATAACGCGCTTGCGGCTCATTGGTATACTAAAAAAAAACGCAAGAAGCGATCGATATTTCCGATTCACCACTGCGTTTACGCGTTGCAGCGCGGTAAACCGAAGGCCGCGTGGTGATCTGCCTTCGCTTCGGAAGCGGCTTGCGCCCTGTACGCGTACAGGTAATTATGCGGTTTTGTTTTGGGGCGGGGAGCTATCAGTTTGGTCTTGAGTGCTGTGCAGGCGCTGCAATTGACTCTGGTCGTGGTGAGCCTGGTGTTTGCCGGAGCGTGTTTCCTCGGGTGGCGTCTGTTTGAGCGCCCGCGACACGCTTTGATCTGGAGTGGCGCGTTTCTGCTCGCCGCAGTGCAGTACGGCTTGAATCTCATGCGCGATGCGGCGCCGTCCTACGAGTGGTGGTGGGTCACCGTCAATGTAGTGTCGTGCCTGTTGGTGCTGGGTGCCGTCCTCGGTCACAGGGTGAGGCTGGGCCTCGCGTCGCCCGCCTGGGTGCTGGCTGCGATTGTATTGGCAGTTGCTGTCATACAAGTGGTATTCACGCTGCTACTGCCGCGTGATGATGTGCGCGTTGCCCTCGGCCCCGGGTTTGCCTGCGTCGCCTTCCTGCACGTCGCCTGGGTGCTGCATCGGCACGGTCCGGAGCCGCGGCTTGCCCAATACGTGGCCGCCGCTGTGCAGCTGTTGTTTGGCCTGGCCCAGGGGCTGGCGGCAATCGTCGCCCTGCAGTTCGGGCCGGAGTCAACGGCGCAACAGCGGGATGCCTATAATCTGGTCAACTTCGCGTTTATGCCCACCTTCTTTGTGGCAATGGGAGTGACCGTGATTTTCCTGCTTGCCACCGATCTGTCCAACCGGCTGCGCCTGCAGGCCATCACTGACCAGTTGACCCAGGTTGGCAACCGGCGCGGTTTCCTGATTGCGGCGGACCTGCTGATGTCCGGCGCGCGTCGCCACCAGCGGCCCCTGGCCGCTGTCCTGGCAGACATCGACCATTTCAAGCGTATCAACGACCGTTACGGGCATGCAGTAGGCGACAGAACGCTGGCGCATTTCTCGCAGATATTGCGCGACTGTGTGCGCAGCGAGGATGCCATCGGCCGCGTGGGGGGCGAGGAATTCGCTATCATGATGGGCGACTCCAGTACCGAGGACGCCGGTCGCATGGTTGCCCGTGTGCAGCAGATGCTGCTGGAAAGGCCGCTGCTGGAGAGTGGGCAGGTGATTGCGCTGACCGCGAGCTTCGGCATTGCCGAGCTGCATGGCGAAGATGACAAAGAGGACCTGCTGCTGCGAGCAGACCAGGCCCTGTACGAAGCCAAGGCATCGGGCCGCGACGCCGTGCGTGTGGCCGGCAATCGGCATCTCGTGGGTATGGTATCTCATGGCTGAGTTGACCATACTGGCCGGCGCAATCCTGTTCGTATAATCATAAAGCTCAATTACCCGGAGTCCATAATGTCCCTGCGCAAAGCCAAACATGCCCTCACCCTGTTCTTGATGAAGACCCTTGCGGGGCTCGCTCCCTCGCCGGCGTATATGGTGTATCTCGGCTCTGGCAGTGCCGCCCAGCTCTGTCGGCATATTGTGCGCAGCGGGGCCGGCAAGCTGCTGGTAGTGACCGACAAACCCCTGCGTGAGCTCGGTATCGTCGATCAGGCGACGGCAGCCCTGGCTGATGCCGCCCTGTCCGTGGTGGTGTATGACGGCGTGGAGCCCAATCCGACCTATGCCCAGGTGGCCGCTGGCCGAGCGTTGATGCTTGAACACGGCTGCGATGCGGTGCTGGCGATTGGCGGTGGCTCCTCCATTGATGCCGCCAAGATCATTGCCGCCTCCGCCACCAGCGAGGAGGATCCGAAAACCTGGGTGGGGTTTGGCAAGGTCAAACACGAGGTGCCGGCTTTGTACGCCATTCCCACCACCTCCGGCACCGGCTCCGAAGCGACCATGGGTGCGGTGATTTCGGACTCCGTCAGCCATGAAAAGGGTGTGATATCCGGAGCCCCTCTGCTGCCGGCAGCGGTTGCTCTTGATTCTGATCTCATGCTCGGCATGCCGGCGCCGATTACCGCGGCAACTGGCATGGATGCACTGACGCACGCGATTGAAGCGTTTATCTGCGTGTGGGACCGGGGCACGCGCAAGGCCCATGCGAGCATGGCGGTGCGGTTGATCTTCGCCCACCTGCGAGACGCTGTGGCCGATGGCAGTAACCGCGAAGCGCGGGATGCCATGGCGCTTGCCGCCTATTACGCGGGTATCGCCATCAATCAGGTGAACGTGGGCAATGTGCACGCGATCGCACATCAGATCGGCGGCAAGTATGGTATTCCCCACGGTCTCGCCAATTCCCTGGTGCTGCCGCACGTATTGAATTTCTGCCGCACAGAATCCGAGCAGGAGCTGGCGGAGCTCGCCGTGCTCGCCGGTGTTGGTGAAGCCGGTCAGGATACCGCGCGACTGGCAGGCCAGTTTATTGATGCGGTCGTGCAGTTGCGCGCCGACGTGGGTATGCCAGAAACCTCGGACCGTATCCGCCCGCAGGACTACGGCTACCTCACCGACCTGGCGCTGAAGGAATGTGAGAGCTATCCGGTGCCCAAGCTGCTGGAGCGCGACCCTACCCTGGCGATTCTGCGCGCAATTACGGCCTGACCCTCAAGGGCCCGCCCTGTGCGGTGCCCTCCGGGCCCCGCCGAGCACGGTGTGCTGGCAGGGTTAGCGGTGCCCTGTCGGGTGCAGTGTGTCCAACCACTGACGTGTCAGCGCCATGAAGTGCTGAAAATCCTTGCCGGGCCCCTGTGAACAGGCGAAACCGTGCTCGGCGTCTGCATAGTGCTGCAGGGTCAGCGGCACACCCGCATCTTCCAGTGCGGACCCCAGTGCCCGTCCCTCGTCACGCAATGGGTCGCGCTCGGCGGTGACCAGCAGGCAGTTTGGCAGGGTATGCAGGTCCTCGCGCCCGGCCAGCAGGGCACCGGCGGCCGCTGCATCTTCGGCTTCCTGCCCCGCCAGCCAGGTATCCCAGAACCAGCGCATGATGCCACTGGTAAGGGTCTGTCCACGCGCCCGTTCGATATACGACGGATAGGGGTGGCTGTAGTGGTCTACGACAGGGTAGATCAGCAATGCCCCTGCCAGCCGGGCCCGCACTTCGGGCGCGAGGGCCAGCGCGGTGCATGCGGCGAGGTGGCCGCCCGCGCTGTCGCCGGCGAGCACGAAGCTGCCATCACTGGGGCCAAGGCTCTCGGCATGGTGGAGCAGCCAGTGGGTAGCCGCCAGGCAGTCCTGCAGGGCGGCAGGGCAGGGGTGCTCCGGTGCCAGCCGGTAATCCACGGCGACCACGGTGCAGCCGGTGTGTTCACGTAGTTGCTGACAGAAGGGGTGGTGGCTGATGAGGTCGCCAATGACCCAGCCACCGCCGTGGAAAAAGATGATCAGGGGTTTGCTGGCGCCGACTTTGCTGCTGTACATCCGCGCCTGCAGTTGCCCGTGCGGCCCCGGCAGCTGCAAGGTGCTGTAGGCGGCGTCGGTGAACTTCCCGTGCCAGGCCTGCGCGTTGGTGTGCCGGTAGTAGCGGCGCGTGGCCCAGACTCTCAGTGCTTGCAACATGGTGCGAAGGCGCGCTCCTGCGGATCAGTCGAAGGCGATGGATTCAGGGAGCTGGAAGTACCAGCGCACACCCGCGTCGTCGGTGTTGAAATCGATCTGGCGCCGGCGCCGCAGGCAGTTCAGGTGGGCGATGGTTTCCCCCGTGGCCAGGCTCAGGTGATGCTCGGTTATCTCGCGTTTGAACAGGGCGGGAAAGCAATCGACGACCCGCTTCGGCTCGGACAGGTGATCGTAGAGCTGGTTCAGCTCCTTCTTGTGCGTTTCTATCAGCTGGGTCAGGCGCACATGCAGGCCGTAAAACGGTGCTTCGTGAGCGGGCAGGACCAGCAGGTCTTCAGGCAGCAATTCTCGAATGCGGGCGCAGGACTGCAACCACTCCTGTAGCGGGTCACTGTCCGGCTCAGTCGGGAATACGCTGACGTTCGGCGTGATCCGCGGCAGCACCTGGTCGCCTGAAATCAGCAGTTTCAGCGCCGGGCAATACAGGCAGGCGTGCTCCGGTGAGTGCCCGCTGCCCACAATCACCTGCCAGTAGCGCCCGCCAATGGTCAGCGTTTCGCGATCCTTGAGGCGGTGGAAGCTGTCGGGCAGGCGATACACTGCGCGACCGAAGCCGCCAAACGCGCGACGATAGTTGTCGATCTGTTCCTCGCTATAGCCCGCGGCCTTGAAGTAGCGAATCGCCACCTCGGGAGCCGGCTTGCCGGTGTCACTCACCAGGGAGCGACACATCAGATACTCTTCCCGTGTCATCAGCAATTGGCAATCGAAGCGCTCTGTCAGCCAGCCGGCCAGACCCACGTGATCGGGGTGCATGTGCGTGCAGATCACTCGTGTGATGCGCTTGCCGCTGAGGAAGCCGCTGAACAGGGTCTCCCAGATTTCCCGTGAGCGCGGCAGGTCGAGGCAGGTGTCGACCACAACCCAGCCATCGCCATCCTCGAGCAGCCAGATGTTGATGTGATCCAGGCCCATGGGCATAGGGAAGCGCACCCAGTAGACGCCCTCGGCAACTTGCTGCGGCACACCCGGTTCCGGATTGATGGCGCGCGTCCAGGGGTAGGTCAGGCCGGCGTAGTTTTCGGGGTTGGCTACGAGCATCGAGAGTTCCAGGCTGAAAGTGGCGAGTCGGCTATGTTCGGCGTTGGTGGCGGGAAAGTCCAGCGTGCGGCGTTGGGGCAGCGCGGCATACAAACGCGCAAGGTGCGACCGCGTGCTTTTCATCCCCGCACTTCTACCGTATTCTGCGCGTTTTTCCGGCGGACCTGTCATGTCAACCACCGACACGCTGCGCCTGCTGTTGCTCTCCTCGCTGTGGGGCTTTTCTTTTATTTTCATGCGTGTGGCGGTGCCCGAATTCGGTGCACTGCCGCTGATTCTGGTACGCATGCTGCTGGGCACGCTGTTGCTGCTGCCACTGCTGTGGCGTCGCGATTATCTGCGGCTTGTGCGCGCCCATGCATGGCCCTTGTTTCTGGTGGGGCTGACTAACGCGGCACTGCCGTATTCCTTCCTCGCCCTGGCCACGCTGCGCCTAGAGGCCGGTGTCACCTCCCTGATCAATGCGGCCACGCCCATCTGCACCGCGTTGTTGGGCGCGGCGTTTTTCGCCACGCCCATTGTGCGCAGGCAAGTACTTGGGCTGGCACTGGCCTTTGCCGGCGTCGCCGTGTTGTCTGCCGGACGGCTGGATTTCAGTGCCGGCGGCGAAGGCTGGTTTATTGTGTCTGCCCTGGCGGCAACGCTTTGCTACGGATTCGCGGGCAATTATTCGCGCACACGGCTGGCGCACCTCCCCACCCGGGTGCTGGCGGCGGGCAGCAGCGCTGCAAGCGGCGTGATTCTGTTGGTGCCCGGGGTACTGCTATGGCCTGCGGAGCCCGTGAGCGGCATGGCCTGGGGTGCCGCCGTGGGCCTCGGTGCCGTGAGTACCGCGGCAGCGCTGTTGCTTTATTTCGCCCTGCTCTCAAGTGCGGGCGCCACGGCCACTTCCACCGTTACCATGCTGGTGCCGGTAAGCGCGTTGCTGTGGGGTTTTGTGCTGCTGCAGGAGCCGATTACCCTGCAGGTATTGACCGGCATGGCGATCACCCTGCTGGGTACCGGTATTGCCACCGGTGTGCTCCGGTCATGGCGCCACAGCCCCCCGACGTGAACGCGCCGGGAGTGTTAGCTGACGCTGCGTTGCTGATCGCTCCAGTAGCGGGCGCGCACGGCTTTCTTGTCCGGTTTGCCCACCGGGGTCAGTGGAATCGCATCCAGGTAGTCCACACTCTTGGGTGCCTGTACCGATCCCTTCGCGTCCTTTACCAGCTGTTTCAGCTCGGCAGTCAGCGCGTCGTCAGCGGTAATGCCCGGCTTCAGCACCACCACTGCCTTGACCGACTCACCCCACTGCGCATCGGGTACGCCAATGACCGCCACCTGTTGCACCGCCGAGTGGCGACTGAGCACATCCTCCACCTCTCTGGGGTAGACGTTGAAGCCGCCGGTGACAATCATGTCCTTGGTGCGGTCGACGATGTGCAGGAAGCCATCCTCGTCCAGGCGCCCGACATCTCCGGTGTGCAGCCAGCCGTCGGCAAAGGCTTGAGCGGTGGCCTCGGGCATGTCCTTGTAGCCAGTCATGATCAGCGGGCCGCGCACACAGATCTCACCGGGCTCGCCGTTTGCCACCGGGTTGCCTTCGGTATCCAGCAGGGCCAGCGGCACCCACGGGGACGGTCGACCACAGGCACCGAGACGCTCGGGTTTACTCAGGTCGTGCTCCTGGCGGCGCATATTGGCCACCACCATCGGTGCCTCCGACTGGCCGAAGAACTGGTAGAACACCTGCCCCCACAGCTCGATGGCCTGGCGCAGGCGCGCGGGGCTCATCGGCGAGGCGCCATAGAAGATGGACTGCATGCTGGACATGTCGGCGCTCTGTGCGCGGGGTGAGTCGAGCAGAAAGTACAGCATCACCGGCACCAGCATGGTGGCGGTGATGCGATGCTGTTCCACCATGTCAAAAAATGCATCCGGGCTGAACCCCTGCATGACATAGAACGCGCCGCCCTTTTGCAGCACGGGAATGAAGAATGCTGCAGCCGCGTGGGAGAGGGGGGTCGCAATCAGCATGCGCAGGTCGTCCGGGAACTCCCATTCGGCCAGTTGAACCTGGGTCATGTAACTGGTGACGCGAAAGCTGCTCATCACGCCTTTGGGCCGCCCCGTGGTGCCCCCGGTGAAATTGATGGAAGAGATATCCTCCGGGCTGACGTCGGGGGCCACCAGGGGCTGTGGCGCGAAACTGTCGGCCAGCGCCAGGTAGTCGGTGCCCTGCGCGCTGGGGCCAAAAGCCAGCAGGTGTTTTACCCCCGGCACCCGCTGCTGCAGTGCGCTGGCGTGCTCTTCGAATGTGGTGGGGTCGTAGATCAGTGCGTCAATCTCCGCGGCCTCGAGCACAAAGGCGTGGTCATCCAGTGATCCCAACGGGTGCAGCGGCGTGCCGATACAGCCGTTGAGCTGCATCGCCGCGATATTGGCCAGTACCTCCGGGCGGTTGCCGGAAATAACGGCGACGCGGCTGCCTTTACCCAGGCCGGTGGCCTGCAGTGCTTGTACCAGTTGGCTGGTGCGTTCACGCACTTCGCGGTAGGTCGCCACTTTGTCGCCAAGGAACAGGCAGGGCTGGTCGTGGTAGCGGTTCAGGCCCTCAATCAGCAGCTGTGGCATCAGTGGGGGCTGGTAGAGTTTCTTATTATCCATGGCTGACCCCCGAGCTTGCTAGTGTTGTGAATCGACGCAGAGCCCGCGGGCCAGTGCGGTGAACATGTCTGCTACGCCCCGCTTGCTGAGAGCGGCATCGACCACCATGCTGGAGCCGTGAAAAGTGCCCGGATAACAATGGATCTCGGTGGACACACCCGCCGCCAGCAGGCGCTGGCCATAGACCAGCGCTTCATCGCGTAGAGGATCGAATTCCATGACGGTGATACAGGCCGGGGGCAGGCCAGCCAGATTTTCTGCGCGCGCCGGGGCGGCCAGTGCGGGAACATCGTCCGCGCCACGCCGCAGTGCATCGCCCAGGTAGTAATCCCAGCTTTGCTCGGCGTTGGTTCGGTGCCAGATAGGTGTGTCGGTAAAGGCCTGCATGCTGGGGGTGTCCAGCCGATCGTCCAGGACCGGTATGGAAAGGAACTGGTAGCACAGCGCCGGCCCGTTCTCGTCGCGCGCACGCAGGGCGCAGGCAGCCGCCAGGCAACCACCGGCACTCTGCCCGATGATCCCGAGGCGCTTGACGTCGATGCCGAGTGTGTCCGCGTTGGCTCGCGTCCAGGTCAGTGCTGTGTAGCAGTCATCGAGCGGCCCGGGAAAGGCGGTCTCGGGAGACAGCCGGTAGTCAACCGAGACGACCACAATACGCAGGTTCTGGCTTATGGCGAGACAGGTGGCATGCTCGCTTTCCAGGTTGCCGAATACAAAGCCGCCGCCGTGCAGGTAGAGCAGCCCCGGCAGGGCGCCATCGACGCCTTCCGGGCGATAAACCCGCACCGTAACATCCGGGGCGCCGTTCTCACCGGGTACGGGGTGGTCGCTGATACTCATGCCGCTGGTGTCCAGCGCCTCGTTGGCAGGCCCCACTATGGCGTCCATGGTGGCGCGCATCGTGGCCGGGTCTTTCAGGTCGAAGGGTGGCAGTAGTTCCAGAATCGGGCGCAGCTCGGGATCGATATTGTATTTCATGGTGTTTGGTTCCCTGATTTTATAGTGGGTTTATTGTGTGACGTGCAGCCAGTGCTGTCACCTGTCTGGCGGCGTCTCGAGTGCAAGTATGGAAACCCCTGTGCAGCTTTCTTGCATCGCACAGTGCCCATCCGGGTTGCCGTTCGAGCACTCACCCCTGACAATCCAGCACAATCTTGCCGGCTACCGCGCCGGCATCGATCAGCCGGTGCACTTCTGCGGCGTCACGCAACGGGCGGACTTCAGCAACAGCAGGGTGCAGGCGATCATCGCCCAGCCACTGCATGAGGGTGGCGACGTCCGTGCGGAATTCTTCAGGCAACTTTTTCCGCCGGCTGAGAATATTGTAGAAACTTGAGTTGCGCCCATCCGGCAGCAGGCGCCACAGCCCCAGCAGCTTGGCAAATCCCCACAGCAGGCTGGGTACACTTTCGTCCCCCGTGGTTACCTGCAATGCCCCGAACCCCACCAGGCGGCCGCCTTTTGCGACACAGCGGTAGGAGCGCGACCAGGACTTGCCGCCGATGGTGTCGAACACGGCCTGTACGCCTTTGCCTTGGGTGAGTCGCTGAACTTCAGCCACAAAGTCCGTGTTGCGATAATCGATGGGGATGGCACCGAAGCTGCGCACCAGGTCGTGCTTGCTCTGCGATGCCGTGCCGTACACCGTTAACTTCAGTTCGCGCGCCAGCTCCAGCAGCGCCGTGCCCACTGCGCCTCCGGCGGCGTGGACAAGGATTGCATCGCCCGGTTGCAGCGTGCATTCGCGGGTTAGCATCTGCCAGGCTGTGGTGTAGGAAAGCATCATGCACACGGCCTTCACCGGGTCCAGGCCGGTGGGGCAGGGCACCACATGGTCTGCATCCACGCACAGGTACTGGGTATAGCCGCCAATGGCTGGCATATCCGCTACCGTGTCGCCTACCTGGAATGTGCTTACACCGCTGCCCAGCGCGTCGACGATACCCACCCAGTCGTAGCCGGGGGTAAAGGGCGGCTTTTCTTTCACATCCACATACTGTCCCTGGCGTACGATGGTATCTGTGAATCCGGTGCCGGCCGCCAGAACTTTCACCCGCACCTGCCCCGGGCCGGGCTCAGGGAGTGTGTGCTCCGTCACCAGGTGCAGATTTTCCGGCCCGCCAAATGCGGTGAGCTCTATGCGTTGCCATTCTGTTGCGGTCATGCCTGTTTGTCCTTGATCGAGTGAGCAAGCGAGTATGTCGCCGCAGGAGGCCTCTGTCTAATCTGCTTGCGCAGCCGATGCTTGGTCTGGTGGCCGCAGCTGACGTATGCTGGCTATGGCGGTGCTTCCGGTTCCCCCGGGGAATCTGTGTAGCACTGCCATCCCAAAGGTCCAAGGAGGTTATGGAGTGACCACTTCGCTGCGCCAGACGAACCTTGCGAAGCTCGCCGGCCAGGAGTTTGATGTGCTGGTGGTAGGCGGCGGCATCAACGGTGCTGTATCGGCCGCCGCACTGGCGGGCCGTGGTGTCAACGTGGCGCTGATTGAGCGCGAGGATTTTGCCAGCGGCGTCAGCTCGCAGTCATCCAACCTGGCCTGGGGCGGGATCAAGTATCTGGAAAGCTACGAGTTTCTGCTGGTCAACAAGCTGTGCCGCTCACGCAACGAACTCATGCGCGCTTACCCCTCCACGGTAAAGGAAATCCGTTTTTTCACCACCATCCAGAAAGGTTTCCGCTGGCCGCCGCTGGTGATTTTTCTGGGGAGTCTCCTGTACTGGGTAATGGGGCGTTTCAAGACGGCACCACCACGCTATGTGAGCGCTCGCAAGCTGGAGGCAACTGAGCCCGTTATCAACACCCGGCAAGCTGCCGGTGGCCTGGAATACTCCGATTGCTACCTCTACGACAATGATGCCCGCTTTGTATTCGGCTTTGTGCGCAAGGCGCTGGACTATGGTTGTGTGGCGGCCAACTACGTTGCGGCGACGTCGCTGCGGCGCGAGCAGGGTCGTTGGCTGGTGGAGGCGCGAGACACCGTGAGCGGTGAGGTGTTCACGATTGCGGCCAAGGCGCTGGTGAACGCTGCGGGTCCCTGGCTGGACACCTTCAATCAAGCTGCGGACATCCAGACCGGGCACCACCATGTGTTCTCCAAAGGTATTCACCTGATTGTTGACAGGGTCACCGACAACAAACGGGTGCTGACTTTCTTTGCCAGCGATGGCCGCCTGTTCTTTCTCATTCCTATGGGCTCCCGTACCTGCGTGGGCACAACCGATACGCGGGTTGACTCGCCGGAAGTGGGTGTCACCGATGAGGACCGCGATTTCGTTCTCTCGAATATCAACGCCTTGCTGGACATGAATCCACCCCTGACCCGTGACAGCATTATTTCAGAGCGCTGCGGTGTGCGCCCGCTCGCCGTGGGCGGTGACGATGGCAGCGCCGACTGGGTGCAGCTTTCTCGCAAGCATGTGCTGGAAGTGAACCGGGAGCGGCAGCACATCAGTATTCTTGGCGGCAAGCTCACAGATTGCCTGAACGTGGGCAATGAAGTCGTTGCCGAACTCGTCAAGCTGGGTATCAGCGTGCCGGACCCTGAAGCCAGCTGGTACGGGGAGCCCCCTGCCGAGGTGCACGAAGAATACTTGCGCCAGGCACGGCTGATGCAGCTGGATACACTTACCGCTCCCACATCGTCGGAACCCTTGAGCGAACGCTTCTGGCGCCGCTATGGCCAGGCGGCCTTCCACCTGCTGGAGCGTATCCGCGCCGATCGCAGCTGTGCCCGGCTGTTGATAGGCCGTGCCGAATACACCCGTTGTGAAATGGAGATGACGGCACAGCGCGAGATGGTGGTGAAGCTCGAAGACTTCATGCGTCGGCGTTCCAAGATCGAACTGGTACTGCGGCGAGACGAGATTGTCGAGGCACCGGGTTTGCGTCGCGCAGCAGAAATCCTGTTCGGGGAAGAGGCCGAGCAGCGCCTGGCGGAATACGTTGCCGGCGATTTGGACTAAACTGAGCGGCGAGTAACGATACGCATCACGATGATAAGAAGGGGAAGGGAATGGATTGGTATCTCGACATACTGAAAAACAAGTACGCGATGTTCGGCGGGCGTGCGCGGCGCAAGGAATACTGGTACTTCGTGCTGTTCAACCTGTTGGCGAGTATTATTTTGGGGGTCGTCGACGGCATCACTGGAACCTACAGCGAAGATGCCGGCCTTGGGCTCCTGGGGGGTATCTATGCGTTGGCGGTGTTCATTCCCTCAATCGCGGTGGCCATGCGTCGTTTGCACGATACCGGTCGCTCTGGTTGGTGGTTGCTGTTGGCCTTGATCCCCATTCTGGGGTTCCTCGTGCTGCTGGTATTCATGCTGCTGGACAGTGAGCCCGGTGACAACCAGTACGGCCCGAATCCGAAAGCCGCTCAAGGCTTGCCAGTTTAAATACAGGCCGGAGAGCTCTCCGGGGCATTTCGGTGGCAGTGATTGTGCCTGGTGAGGCCTCGCGCTCAGCATGAGTGGCAGTCGCTTCTGGTTGCTGTTGTGCACATTTTTCCTGGTTGGTGTGCTGCTGGCGCTTGCGCTGAAGGGTGGCACCGATGTGTCCTTTGTGAAGTTTTGGGAGGCACTGGTAGAACAGCTCGCCAGTGTTAATGGCCTTGACCAGAAACCAGGTGAGCACAAGGTATTATCCTCTGAGGCGGGCGGGGCGTTGCGTGCCGTCCAGAGTCAGCTACAGCGTAGCCGATTTGATCATACGGTAAATGATCGTCAGGTTTGTGCGCGGCCATCCACTCGCCGCAGGGAAGACACCGACCCCAATCTGGTGTATCGATGGAAAGACGCCAATGGGCTGACCCATATGTCCGATGAGCGCCCGGAAGGCGTTATCGCGACGGTATTGGATATGCGATTGTCGGCACAGGATTTCAGCTACCGACTCATGCCCGAGGGGCTTCAGCTCCCTGTCGATTTTGCCGGCAAAGTCGCAGCGGGGTCCAAGCGCATGTACGATGTGTGGCACTTTCTTTTAGGTGGTAACAAACTCAAGCAGGCGCGCATTGATGTCTTGCTTGTGGCCGACGACGCTCGATTTGCCGCCTACCGCGCAAGCACCTCAAGCGACACGTTTCCTATCGCGGGTTTCTACAGTATGCGCAGCAATCAAGCATTCGTAAAAGCGGACCCCGCGCAGCCGGCACGTAATCTCAGAGTCACTTATCACGAGGTATCCCATCTTATTACGGCGAGTCACCTGGGTCCCACCCCACCCTGGCTTACCGAGGGACTCGCAGAATATTTCGAAACCATGCAGGTGCGTGATCAGACCGGTGCGGTTTATCCCAATGAGGCCCATATTCGTTTGCTGCGGTCTCAGGCACTGCCTTCCTTGCATGCATACCTGTCGATCGACAGACGGGAATGGTACGGTGAGCACCGCGAGCGAAACTACGCCATGGCCTGGTCGTTGATACATTTCCTGCTGCAGGGTTCGCCAGGGATGTATGCATTGCAGAGTACGGTGCGTCAGGTTGAAACACACTTTTGTCGGCCATTCTCAGTGTTGCAGGCGCTTGAGAAGGCATACCCTGGTGGGCTGTCCCGACTGGAAGCCGATTGGCGCCGCTGGTTGACGAGTCAGCACTTCGTAACGCAGCAGACCTAGTATCTGACGATTTATCAATTGTGGGACGCCACGCAGCAGAGATTGACCCCGGTGATCACGCCTTTCAATGATCTGATATGCCCGCTGGACAGCTTGCCGCTCACCGCCAGCCACGCGAGCTGGCGCTGCCCCAGCGGGCACAGCTTCGATATTGCCCGGCGCGGCTACGTCAACCTGCTCGCCGTGCAGAACAAGCGCTCCCGCGACCCGGGTGACAGTCAGGCAATGGTCGCGGCGCGCTCGCGTTTCCTCAACGCGGGACATTATCAGCCGCTGGCTGCTGCAGTTGCGCATCAGGTACTGGAATCCGCGTCCACTACCGCGCCTCTGAGCTGCATTGATGCCGGTTGCGGTGAGGGCTACTACCTGCGTGAGCTGGCCCGGGCTGCCGGTAGGGCGCAGCCGTTGACACTGGGTGGCGTGGATATTTCCAAGTGGGCCGTGCAGGAGGCTGCACGGCAGGACAAGCGCATGGCATGGATGGTGGCCAGTAACGCCGGCCTGCCCGTCGCGACCAGCAGTGTGGACAGGCTGCTTTGTTTGTTCGGGTTTCCCGTTTATGCGGAATTTGCACGTGTGCTCAAGCCAGGGGGTGAGCTGGTCATTGCGGAGGCCGGCCCGGCCCACCTGCACGCACTGCGCGAAGTCATTTACCCCGCCTTGAAGCCATCGCCTGTGGCGAGGCGGGTGATTCCCGAGGGTTTTTCCCTGCAGGCTGAGGAAACGGTGCAGTTCGATGTGGCGCTGGAGGGCGGCGAGGCGATAGCGGATTTGCTGGCCATGACGCCACACATGCATCGCGCGTCTCCGGAGGGACGAGCCGCCGCCCTGGCCTTGACTGCACTGCGGCTGCGTGTGGATGTGCACTTGCTCCGGTTGGTGCGCGAATAATCAGCCCACGGGGCTTCAGGACGGTGCAAACGGCGCCAGGGCGGCTATGGTCTGGCTCCCGCTTGGCATAGAATACCGGCATCAGACATCGCGAAGAGCGGTGCGCCTGTTCTCTGCCAAGCGAGTGAGTATATGACTGATGTAATTACTGTTCCCGTCTCCTTCGGTGAAGTGCTGGACAAGATCACCATTCTGGAAATCAAGTCCGAGCGCATCAGCGACCCCGCCAAGAACGCCAACGTCGTCACCGAGCTGGAGGCCCTGAACGGTATCTGGTTGGCCGCTGTGGCGGATGAGTCGCACATTGCTGAACTGCGGGCACAACTGAAGGCGGTCAACGAGTCGCTCTGGGTGATTGAGGACGATATCCGCGACTGTGAACGTGCACAGGATTTCGGTGCCACGTTCATCGAGCTGGCGCGCTCGGTTTACTTTACCAATGACAAACGTGCAGCTCTGAAAAAGTCTATCAATCTGGCGTTGGGTTCACGCTTTGTGGAAGAGAAGTCCTATCAGGATTATACGCAGTAGCGCAGGCAATCGAGTGGCAGGCGCGCAGCTGCCAGCGGTGCTCTGGCGCGCAACCTGATAGCAAACCCCTAGACCGCGGGCGCGGAATGGGCCTGCACCCAGTGGTCCAGTTTTGCCGTCGCATCCGCGACAGTCACCAGTTCCATCGCTCCGGCCACTTCCACTTTGGTGCCCCAGCGGGCCTCATCAACACCGCTGCTGCGGAATTGTCGCAGCGCCTCGGGATAGCGGTTTACACACCAGTGCAGGGAGTTGTAGGGGCCTGAGCGCAGCGGGTTGCTGGCGGCGAACAGGCCCAGCACGTCGGTCCCCATGCTACTGGCAATATGGGCGGGGCCAGTATCGGGCGCCACCAGCAGGTCGGCTCCCGCCAGCAGGGCAGTGAGCTGTTTCAGTGTGTCCTGGCCACAGATGTTGTGTGCGGTGTTGCGCATGGCGGCGGCAATAGCGGCACAGGTTTCGCGCTCGAAGGGTGCGGGGCTGCCTACCAGAATGACGTGCATGCCGTGCGAGTCCACGGCGTGATCGGCGAGTGCGGCATAATGTGCCACCGGCCAGTTGCGCAAAGGGTGGCTCGAGCAGGGGCTGATGACCAGGTTGCGCCGGTCCTGTGCCAGGTGCTGTCGGGCAAATACGTGGTCCTGCTCGCTTAGCGGAATCTCCCAGCGCGGCGCCGCCGGCTGCAAGCCCAGGGGTTGCAGAAAACTCGCCAGGCAGTCGCGCACGTGTTGGCTGCGCGCGGGCGGGATGCGCCGGTTGATGCACAGGCCGTGGCCATCCTTGCTGCGCGCGCGGTCGTAGCCAACCCGCAGGCGGGCCCTCACCAACAGGGACACGAGATTGGCGCGCGCTGCCACCTGCATGTGCAGCAGCGCATCGAAGCGCCGGCCGCGCAGGCTGCGCCAGAGCTCGCGGTAACCGCGCCAGCCGGCACGCTTGTCGAACACGATGAACTCCACGCCGGGCAGGTCGCCCAACAAACGCGCCTCGAGTTTGCCGATGACCCAGGTCAGGCGCACGCCCGGCAGCTGCTGTTGCAGGCTCAGCACAACGGGCACCACGTGGGTGACATCGCCCAGCGCCGACAGGCGCAGCAAACAAATGGATTGTGGTTTTGGCGACATGGCGGAATCCAGACGCAGTAGAGCTCTGTGCGTCATCATTGCTACACTGCGCGCATTCTATCCGAGTCGCCCGCCGCGGTCTGCACCACTGCCGTTGGCTGCGGTGGCTGGTACCGAGGACGTTGACGGCCGTGAGCGGCGTGACAGAGCACATTGTTTCCGGGGATGGCTCCCTGCTGCTGTGCAATCCGGCGATCGACGGCGTACAGGCGGCCTGGCTGGACCCGCAGTTCTGGGGTGAGCGTGCGCGTCCGGTAGCGGTCGGTGGGCGTGGTGGTGCCAGTTTTGTGGATGCCGATATTGGTGAACTGGTGTTGCGGCAGTATCTGCGTGGTGGCTTCATGGCGCGTATAGCGCACCGCAGCTACGTATTTACCGGTTTCAGTCGCTGTCGCTCGCTGCGGGAATTCCGGTTGCTGCAGCGCCTGCGTGAGCTGGGGTTGCCGGTGCCCGAACCGGTGGCGGCGCTGGCGGAGCGCAGCGGCCTGTTCACCTGCCGCGCGGCCATTTTGCTGCGCCGCATCCCCGGGGCATTGCCGTTGCCGTCATCTCCGGCACTGCATGAGCCGCAGCTCTGGCAGCGCGTGGGCGCGCAACTGGCAGCGTTTCATGCGGCGGGCCTGGATCATGTTGACCTGAACTGTGACAACGTGCTGCACGCCCCGGATGGCATCTGGCTGATAGATTTCGATCGCTGCCGGCTGCGCCCTCCGGCGCGCCGTTGGCAGCGGGCCAATCTGGAGCGTTTGCAGCGTTCGGTTGTGAAGCGCTGTGGAGAGTTATCAGAGCGACAGCGGGAGTCACTCTGGGCACAGCTCTTGCGCGGGTATCAGGCGGCCTGCGAGTGATGAAAAGGCGTCAGGAGAGACGATGAAAGTATTGGTGACCGGCGCCGCCGGGTTCATTGGGTGTGAAACGGCACTGCAGTTGTTGGCACAGGGCCACGAAGTGGCCGGCATCGACAATCTCAATGATTACTACGATGTCACGCTGAAACAGGCTCGTCTCGCGCGTTTGCGCAGTCAGCCCGGTTTCAGCGAAGCGCTGTTTTGTCTTTCGGATGCAACGCGCCTCCGGGAATGGTTCAGCCACTTTCGCCCGGATGCCGTGATTCACCTGGCGGCACAGGCCGGGGTGCGCTATTCGCTGTCACACCCACAGGCCTACCTGACCTCTAACCTGGTGGCCTTTGGCAACATGCTGGAATGTTGCCGGCACTTTCCGGTCGAACACCTGGTTTACGCCAGCAGCAGCTCGGTCTATGGCAGCAATACCCGCCAGCCCTTCAGCGTCAGCCACAGCGTGGATCATCCGGTGTCGCTCTACGCCGCAACCAAGAAAGCCAACGAGTTGATGGCCCACTCCTACAGCCATCTGTACCAGCTGCCGACAACCGGTTTGCGTTTTTTTACTGTCTACGGGCCCTGGGGCAGGCCGGATATGGCACCGATGATTTTTTGCCGCAAGATTCTGGCCGGGGAGCCACTGGACGTATTCAACCACGGGCAGCACCGCCGTGACTTCACCTTTATCGACGACATCGTCGACGGAATTCTCGGCGTGCTGGCAAGGCCCCCGGAGCCGAATCCGGCGTGGGATGCCATGGCGGCTGATCCTGCAACGTCCAGCGCACCCTACCGTATCTTCAATATCGGCTGTGAGAGTCCGGTGCACTTACTGGAGTTTATTGAGCTGCTTGAGCAGCGTCTGGGGCGCAGCGCAGAGAAGAACATGCTGCCGATGCAGCCAGGGGATGTGGCGGAGACGTATGCCGATGTCAGTGCCCTGCGTGAGCTTACCGGCTACGCTCCGCGTACCGGCGTTGCCGACGGCGTAGCGCGGTTTGTCGACTGGTATCTGGATTATTACGGGGCTGCAGCCAGCCGCTCCTGATACCAGGCATAGGTGTTTACCGCCGTCTGCTCGGCGTTGAATTCGCGTTCGATGCGCCGGCGCGCGTTGTCAGCGCGCTGCGCCGCAGCCGCGGAATCTTCCAGCGCGTTGCGCATAGCGGTTGCGAGTGCGGGGGCGTTGCGTTGCGGCACCAGCAAACCGGTTTCTCCATCTGCGACCAGCTCCCGGGTGCCACCGGCGTCGGTGGCGACGACGGGCGTTCCCACGGCCATGGCTTCAATGACGACCCGCGGCAGGCCTTCACCACTTTCCGAGGCCGATACCAGCAGGTCGGCGGCGCTGAGGATCCGGGTGACGTCATTGCGGTAGCCGGTGAAGTGTATGCGCTCGGGGTGCTGGCAGCGTGCGGCACGCTCGCGAACCGCGGCATTGCTGTCTACGGAGCCAATCAGCAACAGATGGCTGTGCAGCGCGGATGGCAGGGCGTCAAACGCCTCCAGCAGCTTGAGTGCCCCTTTTTTGGCGCTGTTGCGGCTGATGCAGCACAGTGTTTTTGCTCCCTGCGGTATACCCAGGTCAGCCAGCACCGCCGGCTCCACGTTGTACCAGGCAAGCTCGTGTCCCTTGTGGATTGCCTTGAGTTTCTCGGGAGGCAGTCGCAGCCAGAGGAAACGCACGTCAAGCAGTGCGTCGCGAATGGCGTGAGCAACACACATGATGCCGTCAAGGCGCGGGTTGAGGAAGGTCATCCAGGCTTCCGGCTTGCCATACCCGACACCGGTTGTGACGCCGCGATAGGCGAGCAGGCGCGCACGATGGCGACGCGCAGCTCGCAGCATGCAGGTCACGGCGCGCGAGTTGAACGCCTGCACGATATCGTAGTCGCCCTGGTAGACCGTCTCGCGGATCAGCGCGGTTGCCGCGCGGTCGAAGCGACCGCTGATTTTGAGGGGAATCACCTCCAGCCCCGCGTCGAGGAGCAGGCCGTGGTAGCGCCCCGCCGGGTTACTCATGACCGCGAACTGCTCCATGCGCTGGGCGAGGCGAATGAACAACTCCGTTTCCGGGCGATCGGCACAATCGGTAATGCAAAGTGCTTTCATGGGCCGGGTCCTGTGTCGGCGTTGGAATCCGCGGGAGCACCTGCGCTATAGTAACGGCGCGGTTGGCGGCCCCGGTGGGTCGGCGTTTACCACAATGGCCACGCAGATCGACGAGAGTATACACAATGATTTCATCGGCACGAGGCCAACAGCTGCTGGCGGGCCTGGCGGTCGCCGGGCTTGCCGGGTCCCTGCTCTACTCCAGCCTGTTGTCCGCCGCCGTTTTTCTGCTCGCACTGGCCGCTGCACTGCCTGCGCTGCGCCGACGGCTCCACGCCAGCGGGTGGGAGCGCCCGCGGGAACTGCGCCTGCTGTATTTCGCCTGCTGGTTTCCCGTAGCGGTTTTTCTGTGCTTCTGGCTCGCCAGCGGTTTTGATTACCGCGCGCTGAAGGAGCTCGATGGGCCGGCCCGCCTGTTGCTGTTCTGGCCCCTGGTGCTGACGCTGTGCTGGTCGACTCTGGGGGCCCGTCACCTGTTTGCGGGCTTTGCGCTGATGGCTCTGGGTGCGACTGTGCATGCCGCGGCGAGCATGTGGCTCGGAGGGCCGCCTTCGCCGGGTGAGCCGTTGCGGGCGGGCCTCTGGTTGAACCCCATTACGCTCGGCAACCTCTCGCTGCTCGCAGCCGCCGTGTTGTTGTCCGCCGCACTGTACTGGCAGCGTTTGCAGCAGCCTTGCCATACCGGTCTGGCGCTCGCGTTGGCGGCAGCCGCACTGGTCGCCGCGTTGCTCACCCAAACCCGCAGCAATCTGCTGGCACTGCCCCTGCTGCTGGCCGTGTTACTGCCGTTGATGGGCGCGCGTCAGCGCGTGCTTGCCGTACTCGCGGGGCTGGCCTTCCTGGCGCTGACCGTCGCCGGCAATGACCGCTTTCTGGAAACCGTTACCAGCCTGCAGGCGGGTGAATTCGATGTGCAGACCGCCTCGCGGCTGGCGATCTGGCAGATTGCCTGGGGTGAGTTTGTCGGCCACCCGTGGCTCGGTGGAGGGCTCAATGCTTACCACGATGCGGTACAGGCGGCGGCTGTGGCGGGCACGTTGCCGCAACCCGATTTCGTGCTGGACTGCTGCACCAGTCATGCGCACAACGATCTGCTGCAAAGTCTTGCCACCCGCGGTCTGCTCGGGGGATTGAGCTGGTTGCTGTTGCTGGTGATACCGGCAACGGTATTTGCACGCCATCTGCGCGCACCGGAGCCGGCGGTCGCCTATGTGGCCTCAGTGGGCGTGTTGCTGCCGGTTGGCTACGTAGCGTTTGGCCTGACCGAGGCTGTGTTTTCCCGCAGCCTGTTTATCACGTTCTATCTGCTGACGCTGGCTGCCTGTGGTTCGGCGCTGGTGACAGAACTGCGCCGGGCCTGTCAGCGGCAGCGCAGCGTGCGCGTGTCGGTGATTGTTATCACCAAGAATGAGGAAGAACATATCGGCGCCTGCCTCGCATCGGTGGCGGGTGTGGCGGATGAGATTATCGTGGTCGATAGTGGCAGCGGCGACGCCACCGTGGCCATTGCGCGTGAGCATACAAGCCACGTTATCGAGACCGACTGGCCCGGCTTCGGCATACAGAAACAACGTGCGCTGGAGCGTGCCAGCGGCGACTGGGTGTTGTCGATTGATGCTGACGAGCGCCTGACCCCAGGGCTGGTGGCCGAAATCAATCACGTGCTGGCGGCGCCAACTGTTGATGCCTACTGCCTGCCCTGGGCGGTGACCATCTACGGTACCCGGCTGGATTTCGGCCGCAGTGGTCGCGCGCCGCTGCGGCTGTTCCGGCGCGCAGGGGTACGCTTTTCCGACGCCCTGGTGCACGAGAAGATCCTTCTGCCGGAGGGTCGCCGTGTGCGCACCCTGCGTGGACGGCTGTTGCACTTTACACACCGGGATTTCGGCCACGCCCTGCAGAAGGGCGCGCAGTACGCCTGGCTAGGGGCGCAGGAGAAACACCGTCAGGGCAAGCGCGTGCGCTCCCTGCTGTACCCATCGGCTCGGGGCGTACTGACCTTTGTCCACGTGTATGTGTTGCGGCTGGGCTTTCTCGACGGGCAGGTGGGCTTTCTGTCTGCAGTGCTCTACGCCCAGGTGAGCTTTAACAAATATGCCGGTCTCTGGACGCGGGATCGCCCGCGCTACGGCGCTGACTGAGCGGTCACCGCCAGGGCTTTGCGCAAGCGACGCCGCATCTTCAATTTCCGCCACAGGTTGAGGGGTTTCGCTCTGGGGGTGGGCCCGGTGGCGAGTACTTCGTCCACGGCGTCCAGCACCCGCGCGCTGGAGTGTCCGTCGCGGAAGGGGTGTAGTTCCTCGCACAGAGCACGAGCAGATTCCAGTAGTGCAGGCGGCCTTTCCAGCGCCTGTGCCAGCGCCGGTTCCACCGCTTCCACGTCCTGTACATCCAACAGGTAGGGCCCCGCCATGCGGCTGCGGTAGGTGACCACAGGCCGGTCGAGGAACATGAACTCGAACATGATGGAAGAGGTGTCGCAGAGCATGACGTCGGCCTCGGGCAGCAGCGGCAGCAGATCTGCATTGCTTTCCACGAAGCGCAGGTTGGGCCCGCTCATGGCGCGGTAGCGTTGGACGATCTCTGCGTTCATTTTCGGGTGCAGGGTGACGATGAAGCGCCATTTGCCGGTTGCCGCCAACCTTCCGATAACCCCCGCCAGTGCCGGTGCGGAGGTGATATTGCGACTGAAAGTGGAGGCGAAGAACACCACCGGGGGCTCATCCGTGGCGCGCAGGCGCGGTCCGGCGGGTGCGCCCGCGCTGAACAGGGGGTCCAGCTTGGGCCAGCCGGTGCGGTTCACACGGAAGTGACCGTGCTCGGCGGCCAGCGCGGAAAACTTCGCGGTGTCGGTGGCGGCGTGGGTGCAGTAGAGGTCAAACCAGCCGCGGATCGTGTAGTGATCGCTGGTGTCTTCCGTGGCGTGCCCACGCTTGTTGCGCGCCAGGCCGTGAAAAACCTCCACCTTGATGCCGGGGAGAAAGTGCGGCACCCAGTCGCCCGGCACAAAGGTGGCCACCGCAGGATAGGCACGCGCCTCATCGACTGTGCACAGCAGGTGTTCATCGGGTTGCAGCGGCGCGCTACTGCACCCGGCAACGAACCAGGCAACCCGGCCTCCGCGGCGGCGGATTTCGGCTTGCAGCGGGCGCAGGATGGAATAGGCGTAGGGTTGGTTGACGAAGAACAGGTAGTGGCGCATGCGGCCCCGGGGCTCCGGCTGGTGGAGCGGGCAGTTTAGCACAGGGCCTCAGGGGGCTTGGCGATACGGGTCCGGCTGGCCGGGCGGGCGGTGGCGAAAGCGTTTGTATTCCCACTGGTATTGGGCGGGTGCCTCGCGGACACAGGCCTCCACGGAGCGGTTGAGCGCCGCGGTCGCTACAACGGGGTCCGGATCGGCAATGCCTTCTTCGCAGCGTCGCACCACCAGCCGGAAACCGCGGCTGCCAGGCAGACGTTGGCACCAGGTCATCAGGGGCACGGCAGCAGACTTCTGCAGCAGCTTGCTCACCAGCGTCATGGTGCGCACGTCCATGCCGAAGAAGGGGGCATAGGCACTACCGGCAGCGCGCGGGCTCTGGTCGGGCAGAATGCCCGAGACCTCTCCCTCGCGCAGCAGGCTGATCAGGCGCGCCAGGCCGCGTCGGTCTCCCGGTACCAGCTCCGAGCCGTGTCGGCTGCGGCTCGCTGTCATGTAGGCTTCAAATCCCGGCAGTGACGGGGGACTATAGAGCGCAGCCATCCGGTAGCGCGAAGAAAAATACAGGCCGCAAAGCTCCCAGTTGCCCAGGTGCGGCGCGAGCAGGAGTAAGCCCTTGCCGCTCGCTCGTGCCTCTGTGAGCAGCTCTTCGCCCTCGATTTCCTGCACCAGGCCCAGGCAACGCTCTACCGGCCACTCCCAGATCAGCGGAATTTCCATCGCTACGCGGCCCGTGTGTTCCAGGCTTTCACGCACCAGCAGTTTGCGCTCACGCTCGCCAAGCTCCGGGTAGGCAATGGCCAGATTGATTTGCGTCACGCGGTTGGAACGATTGGGGAGGCGCCCCATCAGGCCACCCAACAGGGCGCCGATACGCTGTGCCGTGGCCAGGTTCAGTTTGCCCACCAGCCGGATCAGGCCAATCAGTAGACGTGCGCGTGTCAATGCCATGTGTCGAGTGCCCAAACGGTGCCTGCGAAGGTAAACGCTATCACCCTGGGCGCAGGCATGCTATGCATCCTTGCGGTAGAGGTCGGGGTCCTGCGGACCGGGGCGTGTCTTGAAGCGCCGGTGCATCCACAGGTATTGTTCGGGGTGGCGGCGCACTTCCTGTTCGATCGTGGCATTGATCAGCGCAGCATCGGCGATGTCATCCCCCGTGGGAAAGTTCTCCAGTGGTGGGTGAAAGTAGATATCGTAGCCGACGGTATCCGTGCGACGAAAGTGACTGAAGGGCAGCACCGCACAGCCGCTGCGCTCGACGATACGCGAGGTCGCCGTGATCGATGCCGCTTCAACGCCGAAGAAGGGCGCAAATACGATGCCCTTGCGGCCGTAGTCCTGATCAGTGGCATACCAGATCGTGCGATTCTCGCGCAGCCGGCGAAGCAGGCCGCGCAGGTCCTTTGCCGAAAGGGCAACACCATAGTGCCGCTCGCGCGCCCGCGTCATCACCGCATTGAGCAGTGCATTGTTGTGGTCGCGCTGCATGACATCGGCCTGGACAAACCGGGTGGCCAGCGTGCCGCACAAATCCAGCGAACTGTAGTGCCCGCCAAGCGCCAGGATACCCTTCCCCTTTTCCAACGCGCGGGTCACATGCTCAAGGCCGTGCACACGCGTGACAGGCAGGAAAGCGGCAGGGTTGCGGAACCAGGCGAGGCCGATTTCCAGAATGCCGATGCCGTTGGAGTGGAACGCGCGGCGCGCAAGACTCACCTGCTCTGCGCGGCTGAGTTCGGGAAAACACAGCGCAATGTTGACTTCGGCAATATGGCGGCGCCGGGGCAGCGTGCGGTAGGCCAACTCGCCGACGCCTTTCCCTAGCCACCATTGCACGCGCAGGGGAAAGCGCGCCAGCAGCCACATCAGGCCAATCAGCAGCCAGGTTGGCCACCACTTCAGGTGCAGATAACTGCGATACTGCGTATCACGGGTGCGGTGCCGTGTCGTGCTCACGTGGCGGCATACTCTGTACGAAATCGGGGCTCAAGTTTAGCAGCCCTGTGGGGACAGGCGGGAATAGTTCCACAGCAGGTGGCCCGGGCTTTGGGTAGAATGTGCGCTGAGCCTGTTTTTGGAATCGCCATGCTGCGTGCGTTGTACTCCTTCGTGTTCCGCCTCGCACTGCCCTTCGTGCTGTTGCAGCTGTGGTGGAGTGGTCGAGGCAGTGCCGGGCTTCATGGCAACTGGCGCGAGCGCCTCGGTTGGGTGTCGCCAGCGCCGGCGCCTGTGGTCTGGGTGCACGCGGTGTCGGTGGGTGAAACCATCGCCGCGGCGCCGTTAGTGAACGCGCTGCTGCAGCGTCACCCCGGCTGCCGGATTCTGATGACGGCGATGACCGCCACCGGTTCCGCGCGCGCGCGCGCTCTGTTTGGCGACCGCGTGCAGTACGCCTACTCCCCCTACGATACACCTGGTGCCGTGTCGCGCTTCCTGGACCGGGTGCGTCCTGCGGCATTGGTGATCATGGAAACGGAGCTGTGGCCGAACATGGTCGGGCTCACCGAAGAGCGCGGTATTCCGGTGGTGCTGGTGAATGCGAGGCTGTCGGAGCGCTCGGCGCGGGGCTACCGGCGTATCGCCGGGCTGGTGCACCCGATGGTGGCGCAGCTGGCCTGGATTGCCGCACAGGGCGCTGATGATGCGCGCCGTTTCCGCGCCATTGGCGCCTCGCCCGAGCGTGTATCGGTCACCGGCAGTATCAAGTTTGATGTTGTTGTCGACCAGCGTTTGCGAGCAGCGGCACGGCGTTTGCGCGCGCAGCTGGGAGAGTCGCGGCCGGTGTGGATTGCCGCGAGCACTCACGATGGAGAAGACGAACAGATTCTTGTCGCCCATCGCCAGGTGTTACAGCACCAGCCGGACGCACTGTTGATGCTGGTGCCGCGTCATCCGGAGCGTTTCGATGCTGTGGCACAGCGCGTGCAATCGCAGGGTTTTACCCTCACGCGCCGGTCTGCCGGCTCGATAGCCGCCGCCCAGGTGTATCTCGGCGACACCATGGGGGAGCTGCTTCTACTCTACGGCGCCGCAGACATCGCCTTCGTGGCCGGCTCACTGATTCAGCGCGGCGGACACAACCCGCTGGAGCCGGCGGCCTGGGGGCTGCCGGTGCTGGCGGGCCCGCATGTTTTCAATTTCGAGGCAATTTACGCGGCATTGGACGAAGCCGGGGGACTGGTGGCGGTGCAGGGGGCCGAAAGCCTCGCCAGTGCGGTGCTTGCGCTGTTTGCCAACGCGGAGCAGCGGCGGCTAACGGGGGCATGTGCATCGGCCTTGATCGAGGCGAACCGTGGGCCTTTGCAAGCAGTGCTGGAAGGACTGGCGCAACATCTGCCCGTGCTCAGTGACAACCTCAGAACCTGAGGAGGCTAGAGGCTGCCGAGCAGCGCTTCGCGCAGGGCGGGGCGGCTGGTGTCCGGTGAGAGCCAGATGGCGACGAAATGCTCACCAAAATCAGCATCGTCGATAACGCCCAGTTTCTCGCCGTTGAAGTAGAAGGTGCTGCGGTTGGCGGTGTCGATTTCCAGGGCAATCACGTCATTTTTGCCCACGTCTGGCCACAGGGTGGTGAGCTGCTCCAGCCACTGGTCGCGGCGTTCATGGGACAGCTGCAAGTGGTCCCATTCCTCACCGGTCTGCTCTACCAGCGCCTGTGCGGCGAAATCCCGCAGGTACTGGATCTCCAGCCGCAACGGACGCTGGGCGTTCTCGTAGCGCCCGTTTTCGGTATATAGCCGTGAATCGTACACCGACCAGAACATCACGTTGAGACGCGCCTCGCCGACCAGTTGCAGGTTTTCTGCCGGCGGCGTCGCGGTTGCCACAGGCGTATTGCTGGCGGCAGTCGACACGGCGAGCGTGCAGGCGAGGCTGAGTAAGAGGCTCGTAGACAGGCGTTGCATGTTGCAGTTACTCCTTGGCCTGAAAGAGACGTTGCTGCAGGTAGTATAGCGTGGGCAGTGCGAGCGACCAGATGGCAGCCATGAGCAACAGGCTCTGCCAGAGCGGCCAGCCAAACTCCACCGCACCCAGGCGGCTGCCGGCATAGTAGTTGAAGGGGAGCACCAGCGCGCCGGCGGCGGCTGTGAGCCACGGGCGCGTGGCGAAAAACACCAGGCTGCGCCCCAGGGTTGTGGCAAACGCGAGCCACAGGCAGCAAAGCCACACAGGTAGGAAGGCCCCACCGGGAAACTGGAAGACACCTGCGGCGCTGAGGCCGGCATCGACGGCCATGCCAATGCCACCCAGCAGGCCCAGTTGCCCGAGCTCGCGAAGACGCTGTGGTACAAGCGCAAAATGCAGGCCGATCAGCCCGAGGGTGACGGCCAGCAGCGCATCCTGACCCAGCACAGCGCAGAACCAGGTGGTCTGGAACCAGACGGCATTGAACCACGCCTTTTCCGTCAATTGGCGGGCAAAAGGCAGCGGAATGGGCGGGTTGTCGGCGAGGGGGTTGCTCATGGCGCGATCCCACGTGATCGGTGTGTTGTTACGCCGCCCCCCGGCCGCCGGATCAGTCTGCCGGTCAGTGGCCCGGTTTGGTGCCGTGCACGCCCAGATAGTGCGAACTCAGGGTAGGTGCGGCGTCCAGCGGCTCATTGATCTCGTAGAGACGCTCGTAGCGGGTCTCACGAATGAGCCAGCGACCATCTTCTTTCACGTAGCGGTCCCAATAGAGTGCCGTGCCGGTGGTGAGCGACTTGTAGTCCAGTTGCCACATGTGGTCCGCCAGGTACCAGATGCCGGTGGCTTCGGTGGCGCTGAGAATCTGGATTTCCGGCTGGTGGCCGTTGTGGTGGCCAATGGTGCCGGAGTTGAAGGCGCCGCCGATGTTGGCCAGATAGTCATCACGACCATTCACCTGCCATTCGTACGTACCGCCCTTGAAATGCACCTCAACATCGCGGTGGAACAACGGCGCCAGTTCTTCCAGATTGGCGGTGTCGATACAGCGGAAATAGGTGTGCTTCAGCTGCTTGATCGCCTCGAGGTCCATCAACTGCTGAATGTTGCGGCGCAGCCCTTCCAGGTCGGTACCGGTGGCTTCCAGAGGCAAGCCTTCCTTGATGCCCATGGTGGTCTTGTTCAGCTTCTGGCGTTCTGTGCTCATGTTACCCTCCCCGGGTTTATTGTCGTCACGCCGCAGTCTAAGCGGCGCACCGGCAGGGGTCACCACGGCGGAGGCTGAATAGTTGAGCCCTGCGCAGGGTTGTCGTGAACTTGGCATCCAAACGGGTTCAGGCAGCGGCGTATATCCCCGGAAGGCGAGACTTGTCGCCGGCGGCCTCGTTATACTGATGGCCACGGTCGATCCGAAGCAGCGGTATGACGACACCCCGATGACAGCAAGCGCCGGCAACAAACAGCACAAGCGATCCTCGCAGACCCGCGACACACTGATTGCCACGGCGGAATTGCTCTATGCCAGCCGGGGGATTGATAGCGTGTCACTGAACGAGATCCTGGCCGCCTCCGGGCACAAGAACCGCAGCGCCATGCAGTACCACTTTGGCAACCGCGAGGGGTTGCTGCAGGCGATCATTGATCGGCACTCGCAGCAGGTGTACGCACTGCGCGCCGCCTTCATGGACAGCGTCGACACCACGGCCTGTTCCGGCCCGGCACTCGCCGCCCGCGTGTTTGTACAACCCATCGCCGATTACATGGATGCCGAAACAGCCGGCATTCACTACGTCAAGATCCTGTCGCAAATGACCGTTCAGAACACCGCATTGATCTATGGTCTGGAAAAGGCACCCATTACGTTGACCATGGACCCCAGGCATCGTCGCATTGCCGCCGATGCGCTCTCTCACCTGGGAAAAACGGAAGCGAACCGCCGCACATTTCTGTCTGTGGGCATGGTGTTTCACTCTCTGGCGGATATCTATCGTTTGAAGGACATTGCCAATAAACCCGACGAACTGTCTGACCGTCGCCGGATGGTCGAACAGGTCGTCTGTGCCTTGCAAGCCTACTATGCGGCCCCTGCCTGGCAGTAGGCGGGAGTAGCGCAGTCCCCGGTGGGCGGTTCAACAATACACGATACCACCGAGCTATATTAATGCGTCCGCATTAAAAGTTGCATGGCGGGACGGTTGAGCGATACTGTTTTCTCACTGTGAAGAATCAGGTGACGCCGCCATGCCAACCATTCCACTGGCACGTATACACGCCCCCAACGACGTCAGGCTCGATACGGTCGATATGCCGCGACCGGGGCCCGACGATGTCCTCATCCGGGTGGAACGCTGCGGTATCTGCGGCTCCGACCTCACCTATGCAAAGCTGGGTGGCATTCCGGGCACGGTCAGCCCGTTTGCGCTGGGCCATGAATTTGCCGGGGAGATCGTTGAGACCGGGGCGAATGTAGCGCATCTGGCGGTGGGTGACCGGGTGGTGGTCAACCCCGAGGCCGCGGCAAACCGTATCGGCAGCTCCGGCCTGCGGGGTGCCTTCTCGCCCTATATCGTGTTCGAAAATGCCGCCGCCGACCGGCAAGGCATTCTGCCCCTGCCGGCAGGCCTGGACTACGACCTCGGGGCGCTGGTGGAGCCATTGTCAGTTGGCATGCATGGCGCCAACCAAGGCAAGGTGACGCGTGGCGACAAGGTCGTGATCTTCGGCGCTGGACCGGTGGGGCTGGCGGCCGGTGTGGCGGCTAAATACTTCGGCGCCGAGAGCGTGGTGATCGCCGACCTCTCCGAGTGCCGCCTGGCGGTGGCGCGCGAGTTGGGGCTGCAGACCTTCAGTGCGGGCAGCGAGTCCCTGACTGCGTTTCTACGCCGGACGCATGGCACGGTGACCAACGACCCCCTGCTCGGCGAACAACCGGCCACCGATGTGTTTATCGAGGCAACGGGGGTTGGCGCGGTCTTCACTGAACTCTGTGAGAGCGCGCGCAAAGGCGCCCGTATCGTCGTGGTGGGTGTGCATTTCCAGTCGGTTGAGCTCAACATGATCAATCTGTTGATGAAGGAGCTGGTGATCACAGCGGCCACGCAATATCCGGTCGAGTTCCCTCAGGTACTGGACATGCTGCAATCGGGCGCCGTGGATGTACGCCCGATGATCAGCCATCACTTCCCGCTGTCGCAGTTTGTCAGCGCCTTTTCCCAGGCGCAGAAACCGGGTGAAGCGGTCAAGGTTATTGTGCATTGCCAAAAATAATGACAAGCAGGGTTAGCTGCCCGACGAGGTTACCAGCATGCGTACACCCATCTACAAAACACGCCGCGTAGCGCCTGCCGCGGCAGAATTCGACCAGAACCACCGGCGGGTCAATGACTTTATCGTCATGTCCGAAGGGGCGTCCAACGTCTACCTGATTGAAACCGCCGAAGGTGCCATTCTGATCAACAGCGGTATGGGCTTCGAGGCGCCCGTGCACCTGCACAACCTGCAGTCGCTTTCGAACTTCACCGACGTGAAATACCTGATAACAACCCAGGGCCACGTGGACCATGTGGGGGGCGTGCAGTTCTTTCGCGACCGCCATCCCGGATTGAAGTACATCGCGCAAGCGGGCAACGAGGAGCACCAGCAATATGACCAGCGGCTGGGCGCGTTCCGCAATGCGCGTTCTGCGTTCCGCTTTCAGGATGACTTCATGGGCGTTTTCCAACGCTATGCGCAGGCCGGCTACACCGATATCAATGCCCAGGATCGCCCAACGCCGGATCTGGTGTTCGAGAGCCGCCACGCCTTCTCCCTTGGCGGCCTGGAGGTCGAGTTGATAGCGGCGAAAGGTGCGGAGACCAATGATTCCCTTGTGGTATGGCTCCCGCAGCACGGTATCGTGTTGACCGGCAACCTGTTCGGCTGCCCATTCGGTCATTTTCCCAACCTGGTGACTATCCGCGGCGATCGCTACCGGAATGCACTGACCTGCGCTGCGGCCGCACAGACTGTTCTCGACCTCAATGCCAGTTTGCTGCTCTACGGCCACCACGAACCCGTTGTGGGCGCACAGGTCATTCGCGAGGAAATCGAGGCCTACCGGAACGCGTTGGTCTACGTGCACGACCGGGTTGTTGAGGGCATGAACGCGGGCAAGGACCTGCACACGTTGCAAGCGGAAATCGAACTGCCCGCTGCCTACGAGGTAGGGCAGGGCTATGGCACGGTGTGCTGGAGTGTGCGCGCCATCTGGGAAAACTATGCGGGCTGGTTCAAGCATGAGTCCACCACCGAGTTGTATGCCGTGCCGCAGAAACGTATCCACAGTGACCTGGTGGAGCTGGCGGGCGCGGACGCCCTGTTGCAGCGCGCCCGGGACAAGCATGCACAGGGTGAACCCGAGGCAGCACTGCACCTTCTCGATATCCTGCTTAACCATGACGCAGCCAATGAAGGTGCGCGCACACTGGCGGTAGCGGTACACGAGGGCTTGTTGGCAGACGCCAGGCAGTTTGCCCACACCGGGAACTTCTGGCTCGAGGGCTGGCTGGAAAACCGGATCAAGACCCTCAGGGGTACACACACCCCCGCGCTGCACTTCAAGTAGGCCGCGCGCAATTCTGAAAAGGAGTCGATGCAATTGGCTGATATCACTATTGATGACCTCGCGCACCCCGTTCTCACCGCGGCACAGCGTGCAGCGTACGAACACACACGCTCCCTGCAGGTGGACCTCACCCCGGCCTCTATCATGGCGGAAGCCGAGGCCAAGACAGGATTGCAGGACTGGGGCGCGATGGACTTCCTTGAGCGTCTGCAATTGCTCTGCGATGAATGGGATAGCGATGACGGGCTGACCAATATTGGGCGCTTAAGCCTACGCGCCAAACTGCTGCAGCATGCAACGAGCCGACTGTTGATCCACGATACATTCAAGCGAAATCCAGAAATCCATGCTATCCAGATCAAAGAACCGATTATCGTCGTCGGCCTGCCGCGCTCCGGCACGACGCACCTGCTGAACCTGATGGCGGCCGATCCGCGCCTGCGCGCCCTGCCGCTTTGGGAATCCTATGAGCCGGTGCCGCTGCCGAGCGAGGCTGGCAGCACGGCCGCTGTTGATCCACGTTACCAGCGCTGTGAAGAGGCCTGGCAAAACATGCAGCTGATGACGCCTCACATCGCTGCCATGCATCCGATGAACCCCGATCATATCCACGAGGAATTGGAGCTGATGGGGCCGAATTTCGCGTCCTACAATTATGAATGGCTGAGTCTTTCCCCGCGCTGGCGCGACCATTACTACCAGGAGGACCAGACACCGCACTACGAGTACATGCGCGATGTGCTGAAGCTGCTCACCTGGCAGCAACGCGATACTGCGCGGCCGACACGCTGGGTACTGAAATGCCCGCAGCACCTGGAACAGCTGCCCGTGTTGCGCAAGGTCTTTCCTGACGCCACCGTGGCGGTGACGCACCGGGATCCGGTGGATGTGATTCAATCCTCGATCACCATGCAGGCCTATGGGCAGCGCATGAGCCGCAAAACTGTCATGACAACGGAGTTGCTGGATTACTGGAGCGACCGGGTGGAGCATCTGCTGCGCGCCTGTGTGCGCGACCGCGCGGCCTATCCCCCGGCACAGTCCATCGATGTGCCTTTTCGCCAGCTTATCCGTGACGACGTGGGCATGGTCGAGCGCATTTACCAGAAGGCCGGGCTGGCAATGACCGATACCGCGCGCACCGCGCTTTCTACCTTTGCCACTGAGCACCAGTCCGACTATGGCCGTGTGCGTTACGACCTCAAGGGCCAGTTCGGTATCGGCCCCGATGAGCTGCGAGCGCGTTTTGATTTTTACTTTGATGCCTTTCCCTTTTTGCGCAAGGAAGACTGAGCCGATGCAAAATTCAGTGACATACAACTACGCGGGCGCTCGCGTGCTCGTGACCGGCGGCACCAGCGGCATCGGTTACGGCATCGCGCAGGCGTTTGCCCAGGCCGGTGCCACGGTTATGATTACCGGAACCCGGTCAGGCCCGCAGGACTACAAGGACATCGACCTGGCTGCCTTCGAGTATCGGCAATTGCGGCTCCAGGACACCGACGCGATACTGGCATTGGCGGCGAGCCTCGACGGTCTGGATATTCTGGTCAATAACGCCGGAGCCAGCATGCCCGCGGGCGATGAATGGACGCATGAAGGCTTCGAGGAGTCGGTGCGCGTCAACCTGCTGTCTGCCTTTCACATGGCGCGGGCCTGTCTCGATCACCTGAGCAACAGCACCCTGAGTGGCGGTGCCAGTGTTATTGGTATTGCCTCGCTGACCTCGTTCTTTGCCAACGAAATGGTGCCGGGCTATGGGGCGGCGAAGGCCGGTATCGTCCAGATGGCGAAGTCCATGGGGCTGACCTGGGCGCGCCATGGCATACGCGCCAACGCTATCGCGGCCGGGCTTACCGACACGCGCATGACGGGCTTCATGAAGGATATTCCCGAGATGAACCAGCCGATCATTGACCGCACGCCCCTGCAGCGCTGGGGGCAACCGGCGGATATCGCCGGGGCTGCGTTGTATCTGTGCAGCGAACAGGCGAGCTT
>TARA_R110001599_G_scaffold203256_2_pt1 | contig 83694 bp, 73 predicted proteins | sample TARA_R110001599 | Tara Oceans TARA_R110001599 (sample SAMEA4398360) | marine metagenome | biome: Polar Biome; feature: [MES] marine water layer (ENVO:01000295) within the mesopelagic zone...; material: water (ENVO:00002006), including particulate matter (ENVO:01000060) such... | reverse complement strand
GGTATTTAGGTGAGGTCGCAAGTGTCTAGAGAACTAGGGGCTTGCCATTGACAGATAAGAAGGATATTCCAACCACCTACTTTGAAAATATCGCCAATGAAGTACTGCGTGCAGCAATCATGACATCAATTGCTAGCGATAACCTGCTTGGGGCATTGGTTGCGGCTGGGATTAATCAAATAGCCCTCGAAACGGAACGGCTTAATCAAAAAGATATTGAGACCCGGCTTAGCCAAGGCGTTTTTTACGCTTCGCCGTCGGAGCAGGAAATAGCAGACCGATATGGCGATAGTGCGAAGTATCATCTGAGTAATGTAATTGAGGCTCTTAAAATTGAACTCGAACACCGTCAATTTGGTCCCGCATATACCCTTCGCCCGAATGGCAGCTGTTTTAAATATCAAAGACGCAGAGAGTTTCCCCTCTCAAAACTCTCAGGGTTAATTCTCGATGCAACGGGCGACCCAACCATTTTAAAGGCCTGCATTCCAACAATGGAAATGGCGGGAGAGATTCAGATAGACCGATACGCTCACGTTACCCAAATTTCTGATAAGACCTTTAGCAGATTCAGCTTGTTTCAGGATCAAGGCAGCCAAAGCTTCAGAAATGAAATAAGCGCGTTTCTGGGTGGGTTGAACGCGAAACTTACAGAGACTGAAGAAAGAGCACTTATCGTCACATATAAGCAGTTCCGTCTTGAGTTGACGGGTGAGGAGGATGTGATTGGTTCGAGTGCAACTGCATCAGAATTCCCGCAGATTGATATTGCCCACTTTGGAAATATTAGGGGGATAGATCAATTTAAGGATCACGCCGCCATTGTGGTAATAGGTCGACAAGAACCAAACCCAAAATCTATGGAAGATCAGGCAAGGGCCATCTGGTTCGACTCCGATAATCCAATTCAGACAGTACCGACGGGAGAGCGATATCCCACACGCCAACAAAATTATAACGTCCGTGAGCTCAATCCTCAGCCACATAACGGACGAGACGTTGCATATCACCCTGACCCACGGGCTAACGCTTTACTCTACCAAGCACGTGAGGCTGAAACCCTTCAAGCTATAGATCGGCTGCGCTTAATTCATAACGAAGAGCGGAAGACCGTATTTTTACTCAGCAATATTCCAATAGATGAATTGACGGTCGACCGTCTGATTACTTGGAAGGAATTTATGGAGGGGGGTACAAAACTAGAAAAGGCGTTGGCTCAACAAACGCAGCGAGAACTATACGCTTTGCCTTTAACGCCTGCATACCTCTCAGAACACTTTCCGGATATGTGGTCGAGTCCAGATTCAGCAAGAGGCTGGCTTGATCCTGATCAGACTGGAGCAAGACCATACGAAGCAAATAAGAACTATATGGAGACTGTGGTCTTCCTCAGATACAGACTGAGTGGCAGGGGCGGGCATCCTCAAATAGCTTTGGTGTCACGGGAGATTGATGAAGCGGAACGCCAAGGGGAACTTGAACGCGTGCTTGGCTGCATTCTATCGCTGTGTGAGGAATTTATACCTGACGGGTACGCTATCGCGTAAGGACAATGAGGTGGTGAAATATATACGCTAAGGTGATCCGTATTATGCATATCTTCAGCAGCCATTGAGATCATAAGGAGCAAGTTTGAAAAACTCCAATTTAGAATTTCTTGATCAAGCAAACCCACATAGCTGGTTGCTTACGGCAGATAGCCTCCATGCCCAAGCTTTGGCAATTTATCATCAGCGGGGCCAAAAAATGATAAGAAAGTATCGGCCTGGAGAAGTCGGTGTATGGCACGATCTTGCGCATAAATCAGTTTTCTTGCTTGGAGGTTTCGCATTAGAAAACGCGATCAAAGCATTTTTAGTCTATGAAAACCCAGGCTGGGTTGCTAACGGAAGGTTAGGGAAGAGGATAAGGTCGCATTCCCTCACCAAGCTTCAATCTCGCTCAACACTCATTCCCTATCAAAAGAAATATAAATATGTCCTAGAAGGTTTCGAAGAAGGCCTGGAAAGCTGGGCAAGATATCCATGTGCACTGACCGTTGCTAGTACGAAAGAAGAGGCCGTCCTCCAGGATCGGATATGGGCTGGATATCTTAGACTCATGAGTGCCTATGGGAACAAAATGATCAGGTTACTTGCTGGAGGCTGGGAAGGTCCATACGGAGGTTACGGTCGCTTCAAGATCAATAAGAAGTTCCTCGATATGTGCAATTAATGGAATTCTCTCAATTTTCCATCTTAACCTTCCCCTTCTATCTATTAGAGCAGAGTGACAATTATTGGTATCAGACGCGTCTGCATTAAAGTCGGGGAGCATAAATAAGCGGGTTAACGGTCCTGCCGGAATCTGTACCCCCCTCCACCGTATTTACAAAATCACAGGGCGGTTTTTACAGCCACTCGTGAGTTTTATGTGGCACTGGGTAGCCGATTGGCCCCCAAAATAGATGGTGCCTGACGGGCTTTAAAATCGATCAAAATTGACGCGTGGTTTTAGTCCGGTCATGAATACAAAGCAGACCAATTGCGTCAGCGTAATTATGGGCCGCTAATGACCCAAAGCAGATAGTGAAAGGCATTGCTCCCGCTTTGGCACATGGTGTCCGTTACGGGAGTATTTGCCAGGTCATCAGTATTTTCCGACCACGCCGTCTCGGATTGCACGTTCGAGTTGTCGATATTCCTCGCATGCCCCGTCGCACGCCACTTTTAGTTGCTCAAGCGCGACGCGGGCTTCGTCTATCCTCCCCGTCTGGATATACATTTGACCGCTGTAGTTCAGAGCACCCAAATGGCCCGGCGTAATTGATAGGGCGTTGGCGTATGCTTTTTCTGCGGCATCGAAATTACCTAAGTGTCGCTGCGAATAGCCGAGGAGGTTCCAGGCATTGGCATGCCTTGGGTGTTCGCGCAGGATCGAAGTTAGCTGCGCTACTGCCTCGCCAAATGATTCTCTTTCGACCAGGGCCAAGGCGTTGTCGTAGCTTTCGAGTTGCACCATATCACCGTCTGACGTCATTAAAGCTCTCGCAGGTGCGAGTAATAGGAAAACGGAGAAGAAAACTGCGGCAAAAATGATAGAGTGAGACTGCTGCTGCATTGGAGGCTCCTTTGAATGGATCACGAAATTAGGGTGTCAATGAACCAAAAACAACTTACGCAAATTCAATTTCTCTTGATCGGAATGTGTGACACGCGGAAGATCAGGTCGCGCATTGAGGCCGTTTAGCACACCGATTGTCGAAATATATCCTTTCATACAGTGTTCCAGCCCAGACCCAATGTCATCTCCTAGAGAAAGTTAAGGGTGACGGGTGTCATTTATACTTCGCCGCCGTGATAAATTCGCCGAACGATTCGCACCAAACCACTACAGTCGTGAAGGCATTCACATCAATGCCAGCGGGGACATCAACTAGGAACCCGTCGAAGGTCTTTACGTCACCGACCACGACCGCGCTGTCTTTAAGTGCCATAAACCCAGCCTCGTCCTCAACAAACTCTGATACCAGATAAAGTTTATAATCGGGCCCAGGTGCAAGCTTGCCCTGATGCGCGATTTTTGTTGATGAAACGCTGACACTGCCCTCGCCCCAGTGCAGGAAGTCACTGCCATTGAGTTCGCGGGTGAACGTTGTGCTGTATTCGGCATTTTGTGCCGTTGCAGCCAACATATCTTTGTCCGGACTTTCAGGCGCGGTCAGGATCGGCAGCAGATAAAGCCCGAGCACGAAGCCGGTTATCAGCATCCCGCCATGGGTCCCCAATAAAATAATCCAGCGCATCGTTATCTCCCCCTTTAACCAATAGTGATCGTAAAAGCCGTGATTGAAAGCAAAATGCGACGCTCAAACTCAAGAGCGCCGCCATTTCACTGAAGAATAATTTTGAGCTTAGCTGCCTTGGCTTAGCATGGCGCTAAGATCATCTGCGCCCGTCTCTTCCCAACCTTGAGGCTTATAGCTACCGAATACGTCAGGGCGGGTTTCAGTCGTAACACGATCATATTCCATGGTGACTGATTTTTCGCCAGTTGGCTGGAATTCGACGCCAAAGACAAGAGGGTTAGTTTCAGCAGTGACATGATCTACGTAGCCCGTGTTCATGCCGCCTGCTTGAGCGGTGGAGGAAAAGCCGAGAGCCAAAGCGATAGCCGCAGCAGCAGTAATTTTCGTAATAGACATGATATCTTCCTTTTCATTTCGATTTCAGGAACACCGCGTTCCGTTGAGAAGGAAGTTATGCCCGTTTTTTATTGAATGCATTTAAAGTTGAATCACACCGCCGTGATCTAAAAGAGATCATTTATTTCAACAACTTAATGGATGAAAAGTGATGGTTGTCACGGCCTCAGATTAGCGACGCGTGTGGTTAGGTAAGAACGCGTGAGTTCATGTCATTAATGCGTGAGGTCGCTACATGCGATTTAGACACTTAGCCCTTTTATTTTTGGCGTCTTGGTTTGCGGCGCGCTGCATTTTTCACACAAATCTACACGTCCCTTACCCTTATGGATATGTTCGCACATGATACACTTCCTATTAAATCGCACCAAATAGAACGTTGGTTATTGGCTAGAAGCGGACCAGCTAGGAGCCACAGCATCGCGTCAGGTTCTGATCTGCAAGCGGGCATTATGTGTCAGAATTGACAAGGTCCGTTGATGACCCATAGAAGACTTCATTACTAACTTGCTTACTGATTGGCTCCATTAAAATAGGTCTAGCGATGATCTGATTTGGATCAATTCTCTTGGCTTCGCACGGTGGTAGGTTTTTTAGACTTTGATCGGGAATATCCGGCAAACGTCGTTAGGTAGGCTTTTGATTTTGAGCGTGGTTTTGAGTTCAACAAGCGACCCGATAGGTTTTGCCAATTCCAAAATGCCCGAACAAACTACATCAAAAGTCCAGTGAGCTGCCGCTAATGCCTTCCTTAGAATCCTTACCTTTCAAAATTGATGACGTTTTCCATAACTCGCGAACGGCATGGGTTGTCCTTGCCTTATCCCTCTTGGTCACGGTTGCCGCTTGGTATCTATCAAAAAACTTCGTCGAACAACGTGCTCATGATCGTTTTTCATTCCAAGTCGATGACTTGGAGGCGGCAATCGCTAAGCGAATGCTTGAGTATGAAACAGTTCTCCGAGGCGGCGTTGGATTATTTCATGCCTCAGAGCAAGTAAGTCGTGAAGAGTGGCGCACCTATGTTACCAACATAGGGATCGAGCAATATTTTCCCGGCATTCAAGGCATTGGATACAGCGAGTGGGTAAAGCCTGAGAATAAATCGGCTTTCGAAAACAAAGTCCGTTCAGAGGGTTTTGAAGACTTCAAAATCAAACCCGCGGGCGACCGCCGACACTATTCATCTATCCTATACCTAGAGCCATTTGATTGGCGGAATAGGCGCGCCTTTGGCTATGACATGTTCTCCAATGAAACGCGGCGTGCGGCGATGGAGCAAGCCCGTGACACTGGGGAGGCTGTCATATCCGGCAAAGTTACCCTTGTTCAGGAAACAAACGATAATGTGCAGGCGGGCTTTCTTATGTACTTGCCATTATACGCCACTGCGGAAACGCCCATCGAACTTGTAGCAAGACGCAATGAATTGAAGGGGTGGGTGTACAGTCCTTTTCGTATGAACGATCTAATGAACGGCATTCTAGGGCAAGAAAAACAGGAGCTTCGCTTCGAAATTTTTGATGGCTTAGAACAAAGTCGAGAAACTCTTCTATACGATTCAGAGGCACATGATCATTCCGACAGATTGGTGACTGCCCAGAACGCGAAATCCCTTGATGTAGACTTCTATCAGATACGGTCGATTGAACTCGCAGGGCAAGAATGGAGTTTGTTTGTTTATCCGTCGACTGATTATTTCGGCGCAACTGATGAGCTGCAACCTACCCTTGTCGCAGCTGGCGGCTTGATTATCGACGTCCTGCTTTTTCTGATCATTTTGTCGATTTCTCGTCAGAAACAGATAGCAGAGAAACGAGCCATATCGATGACATCGGAATTGCGGAAATTTTCCGTTGCGATAGAAAACAGTCCCATCAAAGTCATAATCACCGATCCCAAAGGAAATATCGAATACGTAAATCCTAGTTTCGAGCGAGGGACCGGTTATCCGCTTAATCAAGTCGAGGGGCAGAATGTACGGATACTGAAATCTGGAGAAACCCCAAAAAGAACATATGACGACTTATGGGCGAGCATTGAACGCGGTGAGAATTGGCATGGCCAATTTCGCAATAAAAGAAGAGATGGATCGATATACTGGGAGGAGGCGCATCTTTCGCCGATACAGAATGAAGATGGCGAAATCGCCCATATTGTTGGGATACAAGAGGATATTACAGAGCGAAAACGGATTGAGAATGAACTAGAGAAAAACCTCCAAAGGTTCCACTCCGCTTTTGAGAATGTCGCGACCGGTGCTGTAGTTGCCGACAGCAATGGCCTCATACAGGTCTTCAATGGCGCCGCGGAAGCAATATTCGGCTACAAGGCCGATGAAGTGATCGGACAAAATGTACGAATGCTGATGCCTGATGCTTTCGCCCAAAATCATGACCAATATATGGAGAATTTTAAGACGACAGGAGAAAAGAAGATTATCGGCATCGGTCGAGATGTAGCTGGGCGGAGAAAAAATGGCGAGCAGTTCCCATTGCATCTCGGTATTGGTCAGATGCAAGTAGGTGATGAAATTTCCTTTATTGGCTCTGTTACGGACCTAACTGAAATCAAGAAGACCCAGTCAGCGCTTGAGGCGGCGCTTACCGAAGCCAACAAGGCCAATAATGCAAAGATGGAATTTCTTGCCTCGATGAGCCATGAGTTGCGCACGCCTCTCAACGCCATCTTAGGGTTCTCAGATATAATGAAGGGAAAATATTTTGGGGAGCTAAGTGAGAAATATGTAGAACTGTCGAACGATATTCATTCCAGCGGCTCGCATTTGCTCGAATTGGTGAATGAGATTCTAGACATCGCATCAATAGATGCAGGTAAAAAAGAACTTGTTATCGAACCAATCGCCGTCGAGGAGGTCGTATCCGAGAGTATCTATCTCGTTCAAAAAATGGCAGAAGATAAAAGCCTGCACGTAACGTATCTCATAGACACGCCGCGGATGATGGTTCATGCAGATCGCAAGGCACTGAAACAAATCCTTATCAATTTGTTGACCAACTCAGTGAAATTTACGGACAATGGCGGCACCATCACAACAACGGTCAAGCCAGTTGGATCATTCATCGAAATTGCCGTGAATGATACAGGCTGTGGCATTGCTCCCGAGCTTCTGACCACCGTTACCGACCCGTTCCTAAAAGGAAATCGGAATATTTATCATGCGGAAGAGGGATGGGGCCTCGGTTTGGCAATCACCAAAACACTTGCAGAGCTGCATGGTGGGGAATTGATCATCGAAAGCCAATTGAATGTTGGGACCAAGATCACTGTCACGCTGCCGATAAAAGACGAGAAAAACGTCGCAGGCGAAGCGGGAATAGCTTCTGATTAGAGGGGCGGGAACGCACTTCTCGACCATATGGGAATGGCAGCTTATGGCTAGAAGCGGACCAGCAAGCAGGCACGGCAACGCGTTTGGTTCTAATCTGCAAGCAGACATTATTCAGCAATGACGCCAAGGTCCGTTGATGACCCCAAGCGGACCTTAATCGATTGGTATAGGTGCTGACCCATTATCGCTTGCGTCTTCGTTGTTAACGCCTGGATAATTATCGTCAATCGAAGTGCCTGAATGTCCTGAGAAGAACGATAGTGTGTTGCGTGGCATTCACCAAAGGTTGATACAACCCTATGACTAATGTCGATCTAAATTTTCGAACCATTGACAGTACGCTGAAGTCATCTTTACGCGGTGGCGAAGAGATCGTGATTCCACCGGAAATGGATGAGCTTTACGAGTACTGGGTAAGCAAACGTGGGAAGCGGTTTGCACCACCAGTTCAGGGGTTCCTTTTAAATGACCTGGGCAAAGGGGTTATTGACCGTTCGATCATGGTCCGAGTTATTCGGCCGAATATTGATTTTTTATTTATTCATTGGGGTGACGAGCGAACGCAACTTTTTGGGAAAAGCTATAATTCTCAGCTAGTCGGGAATGTCAGACCGAGAAAAATCGCTCGAAAGGCCAAGATGGAATATTTTCGTATTTTGACGACGCGCCAGCCAGTCTTTGTTGAGACCCTGGTCAATGTTTCTAGCGGCCTAACTGTCCCATACTTTGCGCTTCGCTTACCTCTTAGCGAGGGCGGCACATTAGTCGATCAAATTATAACCCTTTACGTCTGCCCAGTGGATCACGATGAGATAATAGAATATTATCAATCGAAAACGCATGGATAGATACTTCTAGAGTTTTAATAATGCTCCCCGCTGCAATGATGTCGCTTTTTGTTCTCACCGCCCAAGGCATTTAAAACTCCGCCTAAGCTTGCACGGGACCTAACGAATGCAAAAGAAAGTAATCATCTTCGTATCTCTATGCGCTTTAGGCCTCTTAGGTAATTATTTCAAAGTATCATTATTTTTCGGCATCGACGTCACTTTTGGCTCAATTGCTACGCTTTTTGTGATAGCTCTTCTAGGTATTATACCAGGTGTAGTGGCCGGGTTGATTATTGGCAGCATGACATTGCTCCTATGGGGGCATCCTTATGCAATGGTCATTTTCGGTGCTGAAGCGCTTTTCGTTGGGTTGGTTTATAAAAATCAACGCAATTTAGCGCTTGTTGATGGCTTTTATTGGTTGCTTATCGGCGTCCCATTGGTTTTCGTTTTTTATGGAGGCGTGCTTGATCTTCCTTTTAGTGTGAACTCCGTCATTGCCACGAAGCAGGCACTTAATGGCGTCCTGAATGCGGTCGCGGTCGGTTTGCTTTTAAATATCCTAAGTCTTTACAGAACATCCGCGCTCAATCTCGGCCAAAACAAGGCAAGCTTCCGAGACATTACATTTAACGTGATCTCGGTGCTCGTTATCATTTCAGCTACCATCCCAAGCATCCTCTCAAGCTATAATTTTTTGAGAGAATTGGAGCGAGAAGCCAAGTTTGAACTGCAGACAGTCGCTAACTTCGTTGAAAGCAAGTTAACTGTAGCTGAAACAGGCACCGCAGCAGCTCCAGATAATCTCCAAGCCCGGCTCGCCAATCAACTAGATGAATTGGATCTCGGCATGTTTGCTGGATCTGTACCAATCGCGTTATCGGTTAAGGATAGCAACGGTACAAAGCTCGCGATTTTGGGGAATATGAAAAGTAGTGAAAACGGCACGCTGACGAGAAGCCAGAGCGGGCTGGTTGATCTTTGGATGCCGTCTGCTGATCTTCCTCAGATGAAGCTTTGGAAGGCATCTCAATATCAGTTAAGCAATACGATTGAGTTGATAGACGGTGAAACGATCAACATCACAATCGAGATGCCGACCGATGCGGTTATGGAACGGCACAATAACAACTCATTTCAAACGCTTTTGCTTCTCACATTAATCCTTGGGGTTGGGCTAATCCTTGGTCATTTTCTATCTATCTTTTTGACTTTGCCGATCCGAAGAATTGCGAAAGAAAGCGCGACCATATCTGAGAATTTAAATGCTGACATAGCACCACAAATCTCTTCGGCAACTCTCTCTGAATTTGATTTGCTGGTTAATTCGCTGAGAACGATGTCTGAGGATGTTGTCGGTAAATTTCATGCCTTAAATGAGATCCGCAATACACTTGAAGATAAAGTCAAAGAGAGAACTGTTGAATTAAATAAATTGGCGGTCGTAGCTCGCCAAGTCTCGAATGCGGTCGTCATTACGAACCTCGATGGTCAAATCGAATGGGTAAATGAGGGCTTTACACGCATAACAGGTTTCGACCTTGCGGAGATTGTTGGCAAAAAACCGGGCTCGTTTCTACAAGGTGAAGAAAGCTCAATCGAAATCATTGCGGAGATGTCTGACGCCCTCAAAAATAGAGAGCCCTTTCAAGTTGAAATCATCAATTATACACGCGACGGAACACCATATTGGATTGATATTTCATGCAACCCGATGTTCAACGATGTTGGTGATGTCGTTGGCTTTATTGCTATTGAAACTGACATTGATGACCGCAAATCCGTAGAACTTGAGTTGCAAGATAAGCGAAACGAACTTCAAGAGCAGCTTCAACAAACTATTGAAGCTCAATCCTGGGTCGAGACACAGGCACAAGAATTAGTTGCACTTGCCGAGAGTGAGGCCTTAGCCCGCGTTGACGCCGAGACTGCCGGACGGGCAAAGTCTGAGTTTCTTGCATCCATGAGCCACGAAATCCGCACACCCATGACAGGCGTCTTGGGCTTTGCGGATATGCTTCTAGACGACAATTTACCAGATGCGAGCCGCGACAAGGTCTTGAAAATCATTGAGACGTCCAAATCACTTCTGGCTATCATTAATGACATCCTGGATATATCAAAGATCAATGCAGGGATGCTGCAGATCGAGACCGTCGATTTTAATCCTATCGAGGTCGCTGAGAGTGTGACGCACTTATTCCAGCAGACACTTTCGCCTGAGAAAAACGCGGCGCTCAATATTACTGTTGGTTTCACAGAAGGTTTTCCAGATTTCGTCAGCGGCGACCCGACCCGCCTGCGTCAAATTCTTCTAAATTTGATGGGCAATGCCGTCAAATTTACGAATAAAGGTTCCGTCAGTTTGCGGTGCAAAAGCGATCTTGAAAATAAAATGCTGCACTTTGAAATATCTGATACCGGCATTGGTATGAGCCCGGAAAACCAGAAAGAGTTATTCAAAGACTTCGCACAAGCGGATGCCTCAATCAGTCGAAAATATCAGGGAACCGGCCTTGGGCTATCGATCTGCAAACGTCTTGTTGAATTATTGGGCGGCGAAATTGAGGTCGATAGCGCCCTTGGCCAAGGAAGTACTTTTACCTTCACAATTCCCTATTCAATGGCGACACAAGAAACCCCGCTGTGGAACAAAGACGCAGAGCCAATAGTTAAAAAAGACATTCCACAATTAAACGTTCTGGTCGCGGAAGATAATGACATCAATCAAACCATTATTGGGGCGATCCTCGAAAAAATGGGCCACAAGTTTACGGTTGTAAACAATGGCATTGAGGCCATTCACGCGGTTAAAGTGAATGATTTTGATCTGATATTGATGGATGTTCGGATGCCCGAAATGTCCGGCCCAGAAGCTACAATTGAAATCAGAAAACTAAAAAGTCCAAAAGCAAATATCCCAATCATTGCGCTTACAGCAGATGTCATGGCTGACAACCGGCAGTCTTATGCTGAAGCAGGCATGAATGACATAGTTGCCAAGCCAATTAATAACAATGAATTAGACGCAGCCATCCGAAGAGCTGTGAAGTCCGATGCTACGGAACCAGAGGTCATTGCAGGTCAGCCAATTAACAATGCCTCCTTTGACGTTAATGAATTAGTCGAACGTCTTAGTTTGCCAAAAGAGCTGTCACTGCAATTGATCCAGATGTTTGCGAACAATTACGCTGATGTCGATGTGCGCCTTTCAAATATGGCTGAAGACGATCAATGCGAGGACATTGTAAAGCTCACACATGACCTGAGAGGTATTTCAGGAACTTTGGGTTTTGATGAGATTAAACAACTTGCAGCAGAGATTGAAACAGATGCCAAAGGCAGTGACCTTGAAGCTGTAAGAAAAAACATTGAGCGCCTATCAACATCGTTAAAAGAAGTAATGCAGCAAGTTGAAGCGTTGCTGTAAGACCGTGTCAGCTATGCTGGTAAGGTCCGTTTCTGGCTGAGGCTGTTGAAAAACTCCGTTGAACTCCGCAAGTGATCGTGATTCCTTTGTTCTGTCGAGATTGGACAGGAGAACGATGATGTTGGGCGAACGAGTTGGGCAACAAGACCGTCTGTTTTATGAGTTTGATCTCGACGACCGCATTCCATCCGATCACCTGTTACGTCGCCTCGACGCCGTCCTTAATCTCAGTTGGCTGCGCACCAAACTTGCGCCGTTTTACAGTCACACAGGCCGCCCGTCGATTGATCCAGAACTGATGATCCGGATGCTGCTGGTTGGCTATTGCTATTCAATCCGATCCGAACGCCGCTTGTGTCAGGAGGTTGAACTCAACTTGGCCTATCGTTGGTTTTGCCGACTGGGGCTTGAGGATGCGGTTCCCGATCACTCGACCTTCTCGGTCAACCGCCACGGGCGATTTCGCGACAGCGATGTTCTGCGTTCCGTGTTTGAGGACGTGGTACGCCGCTGCATGGAAGCAGGATTGGTGAGTGTCGAGGGCTTCGCCGTTGACGCCAGTGTTATTGAGGCCGATGCCAGCCGCTTTGCGCGGATCGAAGGTTCACAGATCGACTGGACGAATGAACAGCAAGCACAGCGCCCTGTCAGGGAATATTTGCAAGCCCTGGATAGCGCGCATTCGCCAACCAATCCCGAACGCAAGCCCAAGGCGCTATCGCCCACCGACCCCACCGCCGCGTGGACTGCGCGCGGGCGCAACAAAGTCATGTTCGGCTACAGCCTCAACTATCTCATTGATATGGAGAATGCGGTCATCGTTGATGTCGAAGCCACACCGACGCGCATCTCGAAGGAGGTCGAGGCGACCGAGACAATGATTGAACGCACCTCCAAAGTATTTGGCATCAAACCAAAATGCATCGCCGGTGATGTAGCTTACGGCACAGGCAAGCTGCTCGGCTGGTTGGTCCGGCGTGGGATTGAGCCTCATGTACCCGTCTGGGATAAGGGCAAGCGTGATGACGGCAGCCTCTCGCGGGCCGACTTCGCGTTTGATCTCGATGGTAACGTTTATGTTTGTCCCAAAGGCAAGGTGCTCACGACCACCGGCACGGTCCACGATGGCAACACACTTTTATACAGATCATCAAAGCGGGACTGTGATCCATGTCCGTTGAAACCTAAATGTTGTCCACGCAGCCCATCGCGAAAAATTCCCCGCGACATTAACGAAGTCGCTCGTGATCACGCCCGATCCCTCAATGGCGGCGAGGCCTATAATCATTCCGCCCAGGACCGCAAAAAGATCGAGCGGCTATTTGGCGAAGCAAAGCGCTGTTTAGGTATGACGAGACTGCGCTTGCGCGGCTTGAGCGGTGCGAAAGACGAATTCCTGCTCATCGCGACGGTGCAGAACCTCAAACGGCTGGCAAAACGCGCCTCAAGGTCACCGCCAAGGCCGATTATGGCCTGAACCATGTGCAAAACCAGCAACCAAACTGACCGCAAACGCAAATCCCGCCCCGGCATTCGTCGGAGGCGGAGAGGAAATGTCCGCTTCTAATAATAGCGAACATTAAAAATCGCTTCTGAGCAGAGTTTTTCAACAGCCTCGGCTATTAGCGGAACAAAGGCTGCCTCACGGAAGGGGTCCGCTTTAAGGGGAATACAGGACTAACCGGGTTAACGGTCCTGCCGGAATCTGTACCCCCCTCTCACGGTTATCAGCTAACCGCTTTTAGCTTCGCAGCTACGTCCTCTGGCTTTAGATGGGTGTAACGAAACAGCATACGCGGATCACGGTGCCCACTAATCAACGCAACCTCTGGGATTGAGAGACCACGCTCAAAGAAGCGGCTAACTGCTTCGTGCCTTAAGTCGTGAAACCGTAGGTCATCAATCTCACATCGCCGCATCATCCGGCCCCAGGCTAGGCGGAAAGCATTGGGCGTCATGGGGAACAGATATTCTGCTTGCCCGTTTAACTTCTCAATTACCCGTTTGGCTTTATCCGTGAGTGGGATAGTTCGCGGGTGCCCGTTCTTAGTCTCTGGAATCAGGGCCAGGTCTCGGCCTGGCGTTAGGTATTCCCATTTGAGTGAGAGGATTTCGCCCCGCCGCATGGCTGTTTCCAGAGCAAACTGGATCATGGGCTTTAGCAATTTGTTGCGAGCTTGCTCAGCTGCACTCAGCAGCTCGGCCTCTTCCCCCGGCTGTAATCTGCGCGTCCGGGCTTTCCCTGGTTTTGGTTTGCGTACCCCCCTCACCGGATTGGCGGCAATGGGGTAGCCCCAATCTCGAATGGCAACCTCGATCACGCTTTGGAGAAGGCTCAATTCCCGGAGCACCGTATCCCCTGAGACCTCTTTCAAACGACTGTCACGGTATGCAGCAAAGATAGACGGCTCTAGTTTACCGATGCTGAGTTTGAGCACAGGGTGGACCATCAGGCGACGCAGTCGGACCGCTTCAATGTCGGCACCTTTCTTTGTGGGGGTTTCGACCTCAAGGTATCGTGCAAGCAACTGTGCAAGCATTTCATCCAGTTTCGCGTTCTGAGACGGATGAGTTCCATTCTCCAGGGCTCGCTCAATCTCCTGAGCCCAACGAACAGCATCAGATTTGTAAGTAAATGACTTCGATTGCGGATTGCAGCCGCCCAGGCGCACCTGGGCTTGCCACTTGGCACCACGTTTACGGATTGTAGGCATGGTTCTTCCTCTGGCTGTGACACGTGTGTGACAGCCAGGCGCTTCGGAGCAGAGGTGGTGAGACTGAGGGTGCCAAAGCGTTGATAATCAACGCTAAAATGGCGCACCCGACAGGAGTCGAACCTGTGACCTCTGCCTTCGGAGGGCAGCGCTCTATCCAGCTGAGCTACGGGTGCAGCGGGACCGCGTGGGCGACCTTGGTAGACGCGCGGAAGATACCTGTAGGGGATGTGTGGCGCAAGGATTGGATGTGGCTGGGGTGTGGCTGATGACCTACAACGAGACCATCAATTTGCGCTGGAGGCTTCGCCGAGACCAAACTTCGCTGCGTTTGCATCCAGAACCCGTAACGCTGCATCGACCACGCCGGGGTCATAACGAGTACCGCGGCCGCCTGTAATTTCATCAAGCACACGTGCCCATGGTATCGATGGACGATATGGTCGGTTTGTGCCCATGGACTCGATTACATCGGCTACAGCGACGATACGCGCTTCAAGAGCAATATCATCGCCCACGAGGCCTTGCGGATAGCCGGAACCATCCCACCTTTCGTGGTGCTGATGCACGATTTTCTCTACTGGCCAGCCGAAATCGATATTTTTTACAATACCGTACCCAATTGTTGCGTGACGGCGGATTAGGGCAAGTTCCTCATCGTCGAGCTTTCCTGGCTTGCTGAGGATTTCAGTCGGCACGCCAATCTTGCCGATGTCATGGATGCTGGCGCCGATAAAAAGGCCTTCAAGTAGAGTCTCGGGAGTTTTCATCTCGGTGCCGATTGCAACCGAAAGAGATGCAACCCGATGCTGGTGGCCGGCGGTATAGGGGTCGCGTTTTTCCACCACTTCGATCAGTGCTGCAATTGTCCCCCTCCGGGCGATCTGCAAGCGGTTGGCAATCTGCAGTCTTTCCGTTTCGGACTGTTCGAAACGATTATTGGCATCGAACGAACTGATGGCCAGTGACAGAACATGGCCGATCATCATATATGTGTCGTACTCATTCTGAGCAAATGACTGTGGTTCGGCGCTGTCCAATTTCAGAACATATTGTGTGTCGTCATTGAGCAGGATGGGGATCGCTACCGCAGAACGGATATTGTGTTCCTCTAATTTCCCCAACCGCTTTGCCCATCTCTGTGTTTCGCGGGCGTCATTGACAAGACACGGTTCGCCTGAATTGATTGCGATGCCAGCGGAGCCGATATTCTCGTCCTGACTGTTCCAGGTGATAACGAAATCTTCCAGATACGCTACCGAGGGGCCGCCGGAGGTCAGCGGCACAATCCGTTGCCCCTCAACGACAGCCTCGCCAACCCAGACCAAAGAATAATCAGGCTCCTGGGTGAGGGTATGAACGATCTGGGTGAACAACTCTTCGCGGGTGCTGCAGGTTGAAATGGCACGATAAGCAGCAACCAGCACCTTCAGAGCGCGATTGGCGTGCTCCAGTTCGATTTGTATCTGTTTCAAGGCATCGATGCTGTGATGGGTGCCTTCGATAACTTCTATATTGCCATCCGCATCGCGAGATGTGACGCGGCCCTTGATCTGGAACCAATGCCAGCCCCCTGTTTTGGTCTGGATCCTTTGTTCAATTTGCAAGTTTTTGTTTTCTTTGTCGTTCAGTGTCGCGCGAATGTCCGCGATATTAATCCAGTCGTCGGGATGAACTACGGCGCGCCAGTTCTCCATATTGTGGATCGTCTCCGCCGCCGGCCAACCGACTTCGCTGTCACCGCCAGTGGTCACTTCAATGTGGTCGTTGCGGAGGTTCCAGATCCAGAGTCCATCTCGTGTGCCAGCAATGGTTTCCCGTAAACGTGCCGCAAGGTTCAGTTCTCGGTTCTGACGCGCCCGGATCAAATAATAGAGTAAAACAGAAGTAACGGCGACGAAGAGCCATCCCTTCAGGTTGCTGATAATCACCCGCGTAAATGCATCGACAGGCATATGCTCAACAAGAATATAGGTAACAACAATCCATACGATAGCGAAGCCCGCATATATCAAAGCAATACGGAGCGGAAAATGCCGCGAAGTTGATGTATTCAGATAGCTGGCTTCGCCTGTTCGTACATCGGCAACGTGCGGGTTTTGAGATGGCTTTCCCACATCAATAGCCGGTGTGCGGGTCAGTATTTCTTTGTTCAAGTAGGATGCCATACAGCACCTCCTTTGAGAAATAATAGACCCTTCCCTCGCTAAGACTCTAGGCTGTCTAGTTCGGGGAAGCAACATGTAACTAAAAATAGAAAAAGAGATCATTATAATAATTGCGTAATAGTTTGTGCTGCTCTCAATTATGAAAGTTGACGGTACGCGTTGTATTGAGTGGAACTGCTGTGACGTCACCGGTAGGAGATCGCATTATTGGTCGCCATGACGTGATAACCGCACAGATGGGTTGGACCAACCATTTCGTAACGGGTGAGAGAAAATCGGACTTAGCTGTTCGGTATCTTGAGCCGCACCATATTCGGAGACTGACAGATGGCGGGCCAGATGATCCGCAGTACGTGATCGCGCTCTGCCCGAATTGCCATAGAGAAGTTCATAGCGGCGTTGAAGGAGAAAAGAAGAACCGTGATTTTCAGTCAGTCGTTGCCGACAAGGAAGGTAATTGATCACTGAAGATGATGATCGCGGTCTTACTATAAGAATTGTTCTGATTTCTGAAATCTGTCTGAGTGGCAAGCCGAATACCCCACTAATGACCTTTCACTAAATATAAAACGCCCTAATTCTTTGGACATTTGTGTGACATTTTGGGACATTAGACACCTCAAGCCGTTGATCTAAAATGAAACTGGATTACTGGCGAGTTTGTCCGCCTCTATAAGGTTTTGCCCATGTCATTCGGAGGTCTCCCGGCAAGCCCTTGCCGAGGACGTCAATTGTCTAGGACTTCTTATAGATAGAGTTATTGAAGTTGACCCTGTGCTCAACGAAGAAGCTCGGCAGGTTGCTGCAGGATCGTCGTAGGTGCGTGTCATCATTCGAAGTCATGGGGAAGTGCAGATAATCCGAGTTGCGCGCCAGTGACTCTACCAGACGATCCTGCGCGCTTTCCGATACGGTCGAAGTGATCGATGATGAAAGCTGATGAAAGCTGATGTAGCCGCGTTGTGCCCCCTCGATCAATGAACAGTGAGTGCACCGCATGACATGCCGAAACGTGTCATGTGAGTTTATGGCAAGCCTTTGATATGGCATGATTTTAAAGGAAAACATGTCATGCGCTGTAGTGCTCTAGGATGGTCGCTGGTGCGTATCTTTATTCTGCGCTGGGTTGGGTGCTCGAAGTGGGTAGTTGCTCACCAGTGAGTCACTGAGAGTCATACGTAGCATGTCGAAGTGAGCATGCCGGTGCGTAGACTGATAGTTGATGTTGATGGCAGTATATGCGGCGCCAAAAATAGCGATCTGACCAATAGTCTCGTTTCAGTCAGTCTTTGGGTGAGTAAGACCTCCCAAAATCAACGTCTTCTTTGTGAAACTGCTTTGCTAGACGAGTAACGCTCTGAGAGACGCTGATGATCTCGGAGTCAGAAGCTACGCCGAGGACCTTCTTCGTCTTGAGTGCTGTCTTTGTGATATAGTGGTTCCAGCCATATGGACCGAAGTTTCCTGGTACGCCTTTAAAATCAGTCGCCCAGTCAGCGGGTTTGTAATCGACAGCCTTGGAACGGAAGAACCACTTATCCGACAGCTTCGTAATCTTCCGCTCATCACCCGCTACCTTGTGAAGTTTCTGAACTAAATCAGTCTCTACTTTGCCAGTCGGATTGAGAAGACCATGGATATGCAAGACGCCCTTCGGATTGATATCCAGGACAAAGAAATAAGGTATCCCGGTCAGGTAACTACGCATACGTTGTGATAAAAAATCGCGTGCTGACAATGATGATGCCGAAAGCTGATCACGGACCGCATAGGTAAAATGAACCGTAAAGACCCGAGCGAGTTTGTCACAGTCGACAGCTGATGCGTAGTAGAACATCTTGTCTTTGAACAAGACATCTTGCCAGCGAACTGTAACGGCCGGTGCGCTACCAGGGTCTCGTTTACGGCTTGGCACGGCTGTTGAAGGCATGAAGTTAAGGAAAACCAAAGCGTTTAAGTGAAGGGCGCGGGGGATCTAGAAGCGTCATTAATGGCGCGAAAATACCATAAGGCAAAGTAAATTGGTGAACGCAGATGGTTTATCTCGATGCTGGCACCTATGAAAGGGGAGGCAAGGCATAACCTTTGACGATGCGGGAGAGACGAGGTGATGGTTCGCTGATATTGCTGTGGTTATCACTGTCTGCTTCATGTTCTGATGTCTGGTGGGTAAGTCTCTGATGTTACCTTATGTCTATTACTAAAGGGACAAACCACCAACTCGCCATGCTGATCACAACATCATACTGATTTTAATGAGTTTAAACGCATTTTCTCGCAGTTGGCATGCTATGGCTTTTTTTGATATTTATCCGAGCCGGAGGACAAGGTCATCGGCACGAAGGTGTGTGTATCGTCCGAGCATCCGCAGTTCTTTATGGCCTGAGATAGTTGCTACTTCGATGACGTTGAAACCTTTTTCAAACAGACGCGTTACGGCTTCATGTCGAAGATCATGGAAGTGAAGATCAGGGCAACCAGCGCGAACCCGTAGATGCTCCCAACACAGTCGTACGGCGTTGCCGCTGATTTCGAAGACACGATCTGTCGTTGATGTCGCCTTGAGCATAAGCAGCGTATCAAGGGCTCGACCGGACAATGGCACGTCACGGCTCTCGCCGTTCTTCGTCATTGGCAAGTGAGCAATCCGACGGTCAAGATCGACGTTGCTCCAGGTGAGTCCCAGAAGCTCGCCTCGTCGCATGGCAGTCTCCACTGCCAATATGATCAAGTCGCGCATGTACGGACTCCGCAGCGCATCACAGGCGCTATGTAGACGGGCTTCTTCGTCGCCATTAAGCCGACGCTCACGACCTTTTGGTGTCGCTGGTCGACGGACTAGTTTCGCGGGGTTCTCTGGAAGGTAAACGGCCCATTCTTTGCGGGCTATATCGATGGCGTGACTGATCGTGTTTAACTCGCGAATGATCGTCGCCGGCGCAACAGTTTTCAGCCTGTCATCGCGATACTGAGCCAAGATCGAACTCGAAAGGTTCGCGAGTGAGTATGCCGAGAAGGTGCGGCGCATGATTGCCTTGATGCGGTTCGTTTCTGACGCAGCGCTACGCTTGGTCGGTGTTATCTCGATCAGATAGCGCGCCAGAACGTCATGCAGCGTCATGTTCTCTGCAGAGCGCCTATCATGATGACCAGCGCCACGGTCGATCTGACTTTCAAACTCTCTGGCCCAGCGTTCGGCATCTGTACGTATATCGAAGCTCTTGGAGCGCTGGGGCATGCCTTTGCGTCTTACCATCGCTTGCCATCTGCCTCGAAGCTTTCTGATCGTCGCCATGATGTCGTCCTCTCTGTTCGTCGTGTCTGACAAGACAGATGAAAGGACGCCGGTGACTCGGTGACAAGGTCGGATGTGCCGCATTCGTGCCGATGACGTGTGCCGATGCTATCGGCTAAAAGCGTTGGTGAGTGGGGGGGTGCAAGGTGGCCTTTGGGTGGTGCAGGAGGCAGTATGCTTGCTTCCAGTCACCTTCGGAGGGCAGCGCTCTATCCAGCTGAGCTACGGGTGCAGCGGGGCCGCGTGGGCGACCTTGGTAGACGCGCGGAAGATACCTGTAGGGGATGTGTGGCGCAAGGATTGGATGTGCCCCGGGTGTGGCCGGTGAAATCGACAAAAAACCAAAGGTGCAAGGTTGTTGATCATTTTATGAAAGGCACGGACAAGGACTAAAATGCCTGCCATACTGGAGTTGACAGCAAATATGCAGGAGCCTTGACGTTCCATTGTGCTAAATTCTGAACGTTTAAATATAGGAGACGAGCGATGAACAGACGATCCTTTTTTGCCGCAGCATTGATGCTCGCGGGCGCGCTCATGGCAGCCGCTACCGTTCCGGCTGTGGCTGATGGTAAGACACACTACCTCGCGGTCCACGTCGACGAGAGCGACCCAAAACGGATGAACCTCGCTCTCAACAATGTGCAGAACGTGGATGCGTACTATAAATCTAAGGGGGAGAAGGTGGTGATCGAACTCGTCGCCTACGGGCCGGGATTAAAGATGTACATGGCCGACTCACCTGTAAAGGCGCGGATTGAGGCCATGGCGCTGGAGACGGACAACCTGCAGTTCTCCGCCTGCAGCAATACTCACCGCAAAATGTCGGCTAAGGCAGGTCACGAAATCGCGCTGCTCGGCGAAGCGACGATGGTGCCGTCCGGTGTCATCCGACTGATGGAGCTTCAGGAACAGGGTTATAGCTATCTTCGACCGTAAGAAGCCGTACGCTCCATTCTAAAAAGCCGGGCCTGAGTTTCTTGGCCCGGCTTTCCTGGTGCCGTCGCGCTTCTTATCTTCCGTTTGTTGCGGTCTCAGGGTCTCGCCGGTGATCGCGACGGTTAGAAGAAAGAAGCGAGACGACGTGGCATTTGTCGTGCAGCGCTCTATCCAGCTGAGCCACGGGTGCCGCGTGCCGTTGTGACGGACGGGCGGGACATAGCCTTTTGAGCGGGCGCTGCGCAAGGCTTGGGTGTGGCTGTCTTTTAAAGCTATGCGCACTGAAAAGATTTCGAACAATTTGACGCCTGACAGCGGACTCTCTTGCTACACTCGTGATGGTGATGCGTTTACCACGCTTCTCCATTTCTTGGCAGCACTTGAGAATTTCGTCTGTTATTGAGTTTAGTTTTTGCTTGGATACAAAGTAGGCTCTGCAATCTACGATGATGTGAACGGAATTTATTCTCGACCGCAGGATATTATCGTGAAGCATATGCTTAATTTTTTACAATATCGTTCGGTCGTTCTTTTGGCTGGATATCTAACGATCGTCTTCATGCCCCTGGGGTTGGCCTATACGCAGGCTGCGCCGCGAGAAAGTCTCACCGACGAGGTGTCGTCGGCACTGGCAATGGTCGCCTTCGCTATGCTGTTGATGGAGTTCCTATTGTCAGGCCGCTTCGAGCACATTTCGATGTCGATAGGTATTGACCGGATTATGCGGTTTCATCAATGGGCCGGGCGATTTTTGACGATTATTCTCCTGATCCATCCGTTTTTGTACGTGACGCCGCTCAATCCACCATTGCCATGGGACAGTGCGGGACAGTTGACCCTTGGCTTGAGCGCGGCGACTTTCGTGACGGGATTTATTGCCTGGCTTCTGCTCGCCGTATTGGTGGTATTTTCTATTTTTCGCGATCAGTTTCCCTATCGTTATGAGACCTGGCGACTGACGCATGGCCTGTGTGCTGCCTTGGTCGCTTTTCTCGCCGCGCATCATGCGATCGAGGCCGGGCGGTATAGCGGACTTCCTTACCTGAAGGCGTATTGGTTCGTCATGCTCGGGGTGGCAGTGTTTGCGCTGTTCTATGTTTACGTCATCACGCCGATACGCCAACTGCGCCATCCTTATCGCGTGGTATCGTTGAAAAAGATCGCTCTCAAGACGTGGGAGTTGAACATCGAGCCGGTATCCGAGGCGGCGATGAACTTTGTTGCCGGACAGTTTTGCTGGCTGACACTGAACCGCTCCCCGTTCGCCATCACCGAACACCCATTCTCTATAAGCTCATGTCCGGCCGACCGCCCAAATATCGGCTTCGTGATAAAAGAGTCCGGCGATTTTACCAATGTGATCGGGTCCGTTCAGTTGGGTGCCCCCGCCTTTATCGATGGCCCGCACGGCAATATGACCACTGAGGGGAAATCGGGGGTTGGCATCGCGCTTATTGCCGGAGGCGTCGGGATCGCACCGATCATGAGTATCCTTCGCCAGCTGCAGGCGGAAAAGGGCGGTCGGCCAATAGTCCTGTTTTATGGCAATCGCACCTCTTCGCAAATCGTCTATCAGTCTGAACTTGAAATGATGAAGGATACGCTGGACATCGTAATCCATCATGTTTTGTCGGAGCCGCCGGACGGCTGGATCGGCGACGCTGGTCAGTTGGATGAGCGAATTCTGCAAAAATATTTGAATGCGCCTGAACGTGCCCGTTGGCTGTATATCGTTTGTGGGCCGACGCCGATGATCGACAGCGTCGCAAAAACCCTTGGCAGTATCGGCGTGCCCGCACGACAGATTATTTCCGAGAAATTCAGCTACGACTAGATGAGAAACCCCTTTTGCGCACGCTCGCTTTCGCGAAACCCGCTCAATGCTGGTGAAAGACGATAGGTTTCGACGTCCTTTAAGAGCGCGTCAGAACGTCATGCAGCGTCATGTTCTCTGCTGCGCGTCGGTCATGATGACCAGCGCCAGGGTCGATCTGGTTTTCAAGCTCTCTCGTCGCCATGTTGTCGTCCTCACTGCTAGTCGTGTCGGACAAGACAGATGAGAGGACGCCGGTCAGTCGGTGCCAAGGTCGGTTGTGCCGCAATCGTGCCGATGACGTGTGCCGATGCTATCGGCTGCATACGTTGGGGAGTATGAGGTTGAGAGTGGTGTTCGGCCTGAGTCTTAGGCAACGAAGGTACGAACGATAGCCTTCGGAGGGCAGCGCATTATCCAGCTGAGCTACGGGTGCGGTGCGGCGGGAAAGTATGCTGTGTAAGAGTTGGGGGCAAGTGTTCCTTCAGCAGGGTATTGCCATTTTGGGCCTGTTGGCACGTTGTCATCAAAATCCGCAGCCCTCATCAAACGCACAAAACGTTGGCGGTCCAGTATTGATTCCATATGCTGAGTTGGCTGAGTGTTTTCGAATAGTGGGCATGTTTAGATGAGCATTAAATCATCCAAAGAACCTGAAGATTGGCGCCGTTACGGCACGTATCAATTACGGCCCGATAACCCGATTTCATATTTCAAATGGAGGCGCCAGCTGAGCCGTCTCGTTGATCGGCTCCGATTTGAACCGGAAGAATTGGAAGCCCATGTATGGAACAAATTAAAATTATTTGAAGTTATGAAGCGGCGAGAAAAAACGATGGGTGGGCGTTTATATAATCAGTTCGCGGAGGATGATCAGGAATGTATCCTTTTGGATGGCATCGTTGTAAAACAACTTTTCGAAATTATGGGCGTTGAGCCGTCCGGTCGTATTGAGCCAAAGCTGATTTATCGTATTGGCTATAATGACGTAAAGGAGTGGTACAATCAGGCGTTTCCGCCAAATTTCCCCACGAAATCTCTGATCAAATGACTCGTGTCGTCCTTTGATTTTTAATTGCTTCAGAATAATTGCTTTCTCAATATTTTAGAATGCAACTTTCCACTTCGCACGGCGCCGAAGCGACGACTTCGTTTACAGCTGCAGAAGATTATAGGTGCCAGTGGCACGGGCCAATATCGCAATCCCGTCATTGTAATCACTTATTAAGTAACGTTTGCTGTAATGTTGCGTGCCGCCAATATTTGAATCTAGCGAGGGCAAAATGGTCAAGGATGCGAAGCCACGTCACGATGACGGCGACGATGACAAATTGTTGACGCCATCGCCGCTCGACCCCCAGACACATGCGGAAATACAGCTTTTATATCGCGAGTCGACGGAAACGCTCAGATTTGTGAAGGCGCACCAATGGAAAACCGTCGGCGCGACGTTGCTGACGTATTTGGGGATCGTCTTCATTGCCGGGTTCGTTAACGCCGGGCCGCCACTGACGCAGAAGTTCATGGGCATTTCCATTATTCTTTGCTGCGCGGTGATTTTTACGCTGATCATTTATCAATTTTGGATGCACAACGAGATCACTAAGATTGACCGTATGGAGACATACCTATCCTCATATTTCGCCCAGATACGCGCCATGAAATCGCGCCGCGAAGGCAATTTGCATCGCTATCTTTTGCTGTCGTTTATGAGTGTCGTCGTTATCTTGGGGGCGGTGGTCGTATTTTTGGCGTTAAATAAAATCGCTTTGTAACGGCATATCGTCGCTACGACGTAGGCCGATGCTCACATCCGTTTCGGAATAAAGCTCGTCAGCCAAGTCATTGCCAGAAATCCCAAGCCGCCGACGCCGAACACGGCGGCCAGCGGCAGCACGGTCAAGATCGCCGCCAAAGCGCCCGGCACGATCAGCTGCGCCGTTTGGCGATAGGTGGTGAAGACGGCGGTCATTTCATTTCGTTCCAAGGGATGTACGGCGCGCAAAAAAAGCACGTTGCCGGCGCCGTCAATCACGGTCGCAGCAACGCCTGCTAAAACCAATATGGCGACCGGCAACCAGATCGGTGCGATGTCGCCGCCATAAGACGCGGCGGTGACGGCAATCGACAATAAACCGGCAATGCCATAGCCGCTCATCAGCAGCACGCGGGTGCCTTTGCGTTTTGCAATGCGTCCCCACATCGGCATTAATAGCATTGCTGCTGTCCCAAGCGCCACGGACATGCCGGCAACCCGTTCCGAAAACCCTAAATCTGTGACAAAGATCGGCGTGTAGACAAAGAACATGATCCACCAACTGCTGCGTGCGAGCGCCAACCCCCACGCGAGGCGTAAGCGCGGCTGCTTAAAGAACTTAGGTAGGAATGTGAGTGGGTTGGGCGGTTGCTTGAACGCTTGTGTCACCGAAGGGTTTTCGGTTAAGCGCAGAAACCAGAACATGGCTAGAAAGATCGCAGCAAAACTTCCCATCAAGATGAAGGGCGCTATTTGATCAATGCCGTTGGCAAGTTCGATTCCCGCCCAAGGCCCAATGATGAAGGTCGCGCCCACCATCAACAACCGCTTAGGTTCGAACGCGCCGAGCTCTTGGCGTGGCACATGATCCATGACGAATAGGCTCATGGCGATCTCGACGCACGCGGCGGCAACCATTTGGCAGATCAGGCCGACGATCAGGGCTTCCGTATACGGCAGGCTAAAACAGACGGCGGCGGCGATATATAAAATAGCGCCCAACGTAATGACGCCGCGACGCCTTAGGTGCCGCATGGCAAACGGCACCAAGAGGCAGGCTGCCAAAGCCGCAGCGCCGACGAAGAAGTAAACGATACTCACCTCTTTCGCGCCGCCTAACATCCGGTTTGCGATGAGCGGAACGACCGTCATCGGCAACACGCGGCAAAGCGCTTCGATGGTATAAAGAAACACAAATGCCGGCACCCGCGACTGCTTGGCCGAGGCCATCCATAGGGGGACGAATGTTCGGCGCATGGTGACAAGCCTTTCGGGGTATATGCGGTAGCGGTTTAACTAGAATGGTTAGGCACGCACCATTTTATGCTGATCGTCCCTTAAACCAAGTAAAACTAGGGTTACCTGTGCACGCGCTAAATCGGGATGTTGCTGGTATCCTTAACCGTCTCCATGACGGCAAACGAATGCGTCTGCATGACACCCGGTAGCTTGCTGATCTTGTCGCCCAGCAATTCGCGGAAATGACTGATGTCGCGGGTCCGCACTTTCAGCATGTAGTCAAATTGCCCTGCGATCATCAGGCAGCTTTCGACTTCGGCGACCTGTTTGATAGCCTTGTTGAAGGTCTCCAACGAGTTGTCGCTGGTCTGCACCAACGTAACGTGAACCACGGTGACATGGTTCATGCCGACTTTCGATGGATCTACCTCGGCTCGGTATCCTTTGATCACGCCGGATTTTTCCAACCGCTTTACACGCTCCGAGCAGGGTGTTTTCGTTAAATGCACACGCTCGGCGAGGTCAACAATTGATAGTCGACCGTTTTTTTGGAGTTCATCGAGGATGCGGCAGTCAATAGCATCTAATTTCCTGCTCATGTGGTCTTTTTTCCTATTAATGGCCATAAATAAGGGCATATACCTAAATATAATTCGAAAAAAGGCCCATATACTAGTCTTTTCGCCTATAATGACATTGTTACGTAACAATGTCACACTACCCGTTACGTGATGCCTGCATCGGCGGTTGGGTCTCGGCTCTCGATGTGTTCTTCGGCGCGGTGACATGAGGCCGTTTTATAACCGAAAAAAATCGGAGGCAGGAAAGGCTATGACAACGAAACTGTTAGTAGGCCTGGACGGGCATAGTTCGGGTAAGAAAGCGTTGGCGTATGGGAAACAGATGTCGTCAGTGATCGGCGACTGTGAGCTTTTGATTGTTTATGTAATCGAATGGTCCCCGTACTCGTTTCAAACCGCAGAAGAAAACGCCGAGCGACATAAGCGTCGCGAGGAAGAGATCGCGACGGCAATGTCGCGTGTTGTCGACCCAGCGGTCGCTGACTTGAAAGAGGCCGGCATTAAAGCGCGTGGCATCGTTCGTCACGGGAATGTTGCCGACACCTTGGACGCCGTTGCTGTTGAAGAGAAAGCCAATCAGATCATCGTGTGCAGATCATCCGATGGCAGCTTGGCGAACCGCATTTTCGGCAGCGCAACAGCGACTTTGGTGATGAACGCCAGTGTGCCGGTCACGGTCATTGGCTAAAGGGGGGATGAATATGATGAAGCGTTTTAAAAATGCACTTTTGTCGATGTGGCTCGCAGGGGGGCTCGTTGGGTTGTTGACCAGTCCGGCGATGGCACAAGAAGCCACAAGCCTTGATGCGAAAGTGAACGCAATTTTTGCAACTGCCACAGGCCCCTTCGTGAGCCTGATTTTTGCACCATTCCCAGGGACGTCTTTTCCTTGGATCGTGATGTGGCTGGTGGTCGCAGCAACCGTGTTCACGCTTTACTTTGGGTTTGTGCAGTTTCGTTTTTTCAGACACGCAATCCAACTGGTCAAAGGTGACTATTCCAACCCCAAAGATGCGGGCGAGGTCAGTCACTTTCAGGCGCTGGCGACAGCGCTTTCGGGGACGGTCGGTCTTGGTAACATCGCGGGCGTCGCGGTTGCCGTTGGGATCGGTGGCCCGGGCGCAACATTTTGGATGATTCTTGCCGGCCTCTTGGGTATGGCATCGAAATTTACCGAATGTACGCTCGGCGTGAAGTACCGGAATGAATACGCAGACGGCACCGTTTCCGGTGGTCCGATGTATTACATGTCCAAAGGCTTCGCCGAAAAAGGGTTACCGGGCGGCAAGGTGCTTGCCGTGCTGTTCTCGATCTTCTGCATCTTGGGTGCGATTGGCGGCGGCAACATGTTCCAAGCCAACCAAGCCCATGCGCAGATTGCCGGAATCTTCGGTGACTATCCGGGTTGGATAACCGGCTTGGTGTTTGCAGCCGTTGTGTTTGCCGTCATCGTCGGCGGTGTGAAGTCCATCGCACGGGTCACGGAAAAGGTCGTGCCGTTCATGGGCATTTTGTATGTCGGTGCGGCGATCATTATCATACTCGTCAACTACGACAAAATCGGCTGGGCCTTCGGTCAAATCTTTGAAGGTGCGTTTACGGGTCTCGGCATCGCCGGTGGCTTCGTCGGTGCGTTGATTCAAGGTTTCAAACGGGCTGCGTTCTCGAACGAAGCCGGCGTCGGTTCGGCGGCTATCGCACACTCTGCGGTGCGTACCAAAGAGCCGATCACCGAAGGCTTTGTGTCTTTGCTGGAGCCGCTGATCGACACCGTCGTCATCTGTACGATGACCGCGTTGGTGATCACGATTTCCGGTCAATTGATCGCAGATCCTACAACCGGCAACTACCTACTCAATGGCGCGCACATTCAGACCATTGACGGCAACACGGGCGTCGCGTTGACGTCTGCTGCATTCGGTTCAGCAATCAGCTGGTTCCCTTATGTGTTGGCAGTTGCAGTTGTGTTGTTCGCCTTCTCGACGATGATCTCGTGGTCTTATTATGGCCTCAAAAGCTGGACGTACCTGTTCGGCGAGGGCAAAAAGACCGAGCTCATCTTTAAGCTGATGTTCTGCGTGTTCATCGTCATCGGCGCCGCGGCCAACCTTGGTCCGGTAATCGACTTCTCGGATGCGGCAATCTTCGCGATGGCCGTAGTTAACATCACGGCGCTGTATTTCTTGATGGGCATCGTGAAAAAAGAGCTGCAGTCTTACGGATCGCGTCTTGCGGCTGGTGAGATCAAAAAGTTCAAACACTAAACAAACGTGATGTTTAAAATTGAGGAGGCACCCGCAAAGGTGCCTCCTCTTTTTTGATGGCTATGTTCTAAAGGTATGGCCCGGTGTGGATCACGTGCGCTAAGTTAGCGCGGTCACAACAACAGGTCGGTCCGTACCATGGCAAGTCCCGAGGTTGAGTTTGAACGCGCGGTCACAGCTTTCCGTGCGCGAAAATTTGGGCAAGCGCGTAAACTCATCCGAAAACTTGAACGCCAAGTCGGCCCGCAGCCGCCATTCGTTCATCTGATCGGGTTTATCGAGTTGGAAAGTGGTGACACGACGCGCGCGGTGGATGCCCTTTCGCAAGCCGCCACAGCGTTTCCGAACGACGCCAATGTGTTCAACGGGCTCGGCATCGCGCACCGCCGTCTGGGCAATTTTGCGGCAGCGCGTCGTGCATTTGAAAATGCGTTGCGCATAGATTCAACGCACGGACCGTTTTTTCGTAATCTTGGAAATCTGCTTAGCCAGGCGGGTGAGGTTGAGGCGGCGATCAACGCCTATTGCCAAGCCCTGGAACGCGATCCTGACGATGGGGCAGCGGTGCGCGCGCTCAGCGAAGACTTAGAACGCAGCGGTGATCGCGCAGCCGCGCTGGGTGTCTTAGAAGATTTTCTGCAACGCCAACGACACGACGTAGAAACGCTGATTTGTTTGACCGCACTGCAGCTTCGCGCGCTCAATCTGGGCGCTGCCGAAGACGGTTATCGGCGCGCGCTTGATATCGACCCCGGTAATGATGTTGCCGTCGCCGGTTTGATGATTGTGCGGACCTTGCGAGGCGACGTTGAGGGCGCGCTTGTCGCCGCCCGTGCAGCCGGGTTGGCAGAGCGTGCATCGCCCGCCGCCGGATCAGCCTACGTTTTCGCCATGAACTATGCACCATGTGCCACGGCAGCCGATGTTCGCAATGCCGCAGAGGCGATCCGCAGCAAACTTAAATTTGATGCGCCGCGGCCTTCGGTGCATACGCACGAAGGCCCGCGAAAAATCGGCATTGTATCGAAGAAGTTAGGCTTTCATCCGGTGAACTTTTTCACTAAGCCGCTCATTGCCGCCGCTGATCCATCTGCATTGGAATTCCATTTATTTGCGGCCGGCGTATCCGAAGATGCCGCGTCAATGGATATCAAGGCGCATGTGAAATCATGGCATGACATAACCGTTCTTACGCCCGAAGAACGCGTACAGTATATCCGCGCGCAAAACTTGGATGTGGCAATCAGCCCAAGCGGCCATGAAGAAGGCGATATCCTGGACCTGTTTCGTCCGCGCTTAGCGCCTGTGCAACTCGCTGGATTTGCCGCCTTCTGCACCACCGGCGTGCGCACTATGGACGGTTATATCGCGGATCGGTTTGAAGTGCCGCCGGGCGCTGAATCGGGGTTCACTGAAGATGTCATCCGCTTGCCGGATGGCTGCTTTTGTCTGACGCCGGAGCCGATGATGCCGGACTTGGGTGAGCCGCCTTCGGGGCCGCCGGTGTTCGGTTGCTTTAATAATTTGGCGAAAATATGCAACGCGACGCTGGGGCTTTGGGCGCGTATTTTGGCGGCGTCGAAAGGCGCGAAGCTGGTGGTGAAAACCTATGCGCTCGCGGATCCGAAATGTTATGAGGATTTCACCCAGCGGGCCTTGCGTGCGGGCATTGACCCAAGCGCACTTATTCTTGAAGGGCCGTCACCTCGTACAGAGCTTTTGGAAGGGTATCGACGTATTGATGTGGCCCTCGACCCTTTGGCGTATTCCGGCGGCATGACGTCGTTGGAAGCGATGTGGATGGGGGTGCCGGTGGTGACGTTGCCGGGTGAGACATTTGCACGTCGCCATACATTCAGCCATCTCATGGTGGCGGGTTTGGATGAGTACGTTGCCCAAGACGGCGATGATTACGTCGACATCGCGTGCCGTGTGGCCGCGCAGCACCGGCGCGATCCGACGTCTCGCGTGAAAATCCGTGATGCCATGCGCGCGTCGCCGACCAACGATGCCCATGCCTATGCGCAAGGCTTCACCGATGCGCTTCGCGCGTTTATGGCTTAGTCTAAAGGCGCACATTCGGGTCTTTTTGAGCGTCACGTTTGATCTATGCATGCGTGAGCCAGGACGGGTATTTTTAAGGTTTTGTGGTATCCGCCGAAATGAACTTATGTGTTGATTGCGACTTGAAGCGCCTCAATGAACGCGGTTTCGCTTGCATTCAGTACGTCGAAGTTAAGCGCAACGCCACCGTCTGGTAATCTAGCAACCGTGCCGACGGCTTCGCCGACCTCGTCGACCACCAACTGCACATGATCGCCGATAGCAAGGGTAAGTGGAACAATGCCTGGCAATTTGACGAACGCGAAATGCGCCCCGGTCAGGGAAATGTCTTGTAAAAGACAGCCGATGGCTTGGTCGTCTTTTTTCAAGAACGCGAGTTTGATAAGACCAATGCGCGCCGCGCGCTTCTTTTGATTGGAATCAGGCGTTGCCATGTCGATGCTCTCCATGCCGAACGTCGTCAAACGGGATCACCCAATATGGTGCGTTTTCGAGTGGATAGTGGCAAGGGACTCGGTTAAGCGAGCATCAAAACATCGGGCCGACGCCGCCTGACGATGGCGGGCGGCATCGGCCCGAAAGGGAAGGTGATTAGTCGATGGCCAATTTTCCGCCTTTGATGACGGTCACAATTTGCACATTTTCAGCAGCGACGGACTCGGCATCTTCGTCTTTGCCCAGCGACACGATGCACATCGTACAAACGTTGGTGCGAACTTCACCCGGCGCCAGCGTGATCAGGGTGTCAGTGGTCTCAAGACCGGTCTGGTCTTTCCATACGCTCAGCACGATATCTTGGATCTCGTCATCATTGTTGCGAATATCAACGGCGTGTGCCGAGGTCGCAACGAAAGCCATCGCGGCTGCGACAGCAAAGCCCAGCATATGCTTGGACATCTCAGATTTCTCCGAAAAGAACCGGCACCAATGGCCGGAACGAATAGAAATTAGGGTGATTTTTGTCGGCTACAAGAGGTTGCAAAAAATATTTTATTTTTATTTTTCTGCAGCAAAGAAGGCGTCGCCGAATTGGTCTGCGCCCGATGGCAGCGGGGCGCGGGGATCGGATGCCCAGTGTGCGATATCCGTCCAAACGGCTTTAGCCTGCAAGTCGCGAAGCAGCATATGATAGCCATCCGAATATACCGCGATTCGCTGCTTTTCGGTCATTCCGGCGGGAAGCCGTTTGATCATCAATCGCGTCGGTCCGGCTTCGATGACCTCGTCTCGGGCGCCATATAGAATGAGGGCGGGTTTGTTGAGAACGGAGGCCGCCGCCAACGCCGCATCCATCAAATCGACGAGCCCATAGATCGCATCGACCCGGGTGGCTTTGATCACCAACGGGTCACGCCCAAGGGCGCGCAGCATGTCGTGATTGTCGCTGGGCTCAATGTCCAAGCCGCGCCCGGTCAGGGTCATCCCCGGCACCGTATGCGCAGCCAGCCACAAAAGGCTGCGCTGGAACCACGGCATCGCATCCCGGCCCCAAACGGCGGGGGCGCTCAAGATGGCACCTTGAACCCAAGGCGCGTCGTGGCGTGCCAGCGCCGTCATGGCGATGGCACCGCCCATACTTTCGCCCAGCAGATATAACGGCACGTCCGGATGGCGCGCCCCAATCGCCTTTGCGATATCCACGGCATCTGCGAGATACCCGTCGAGCGGAAACCAGCGGCCCGGATGCGGTGCGGCGCCGAAGCCGCGCTGGTCATAGGCATAGCTGGCGATGCCGCGTGCCGCCAGAAACTGTCCTGCGTCCTCAAAAAACCGGCTGTAATCATTGAACCCGTGCAGCGCTACGATCACCGCACGCGGGGTGCCTTCCGGCATCCATGTGCGATACGGCAGTGCCAAGCCGTCTCGGGTCTTGAAAACATCTTCCGTCAGTGTCGGCGTCGCGTTGATCGGTGTGGGTTCGATGAATTGCGGCGTCGTACAAGCGCCCAAAAGCAGGGTGCTCAGCAACGCGATCAGCAGGCCGGGTCTAGGCCGCGTTGTCGGCATGATCCGAAGCCTGCCCACCATGCGTTAGGCGGATAAAGATGTCCTCAAGGTCGGAATCCTGGGTCGAAAAATCGTTGACCACCAACCCAGCGCCCTCAATATCCGCTAAGACTTTGCGGGCCGGTGTTTTTGACGGTGTAAAGCTTACCTTCAGGCAGTCGGGGCGGTTCAGCACCGGATTGTAGGCGGAAAGGGCGGCTGGAATTTTCGTCAGCGGCTGGCTCAGCGTTACGGTCATGTCTTTGGCATCCAACCTGGACAGCATGACCTCGGTCGGCTCACAGGCGATGATTTCGCCATTGTTGATGATGGCGATCTCGTCGCACATGGCTTCGGCTTCTTCCAGGTAATGTGTGGTCAGCAAAACCGTGATGCCGTCTTCGTTCATTTTTTTGACGTGCGTCCAAAGCTGACGGCGCAAATCCACATCGACGCCAGCGGATGGCTCGTCCAGCACCAGTACGGGCGGGCGGTGCACCATGGCTTTGCCGACCAAAAGACGGCGCCGCATGCCACCCGATAGAGACCGCGTGTACGCTTCGGCTTTATCGGCAAGTCCGATGGCGTCCAACACGGCATCCGTTTGGCGCTCGGCTTTCGGCACCCCGTATAGGCCCGCCTGTAGATCTAAAAGCTCGCGTGGTGTGAAGAACGGATCGATGTTGAGTTCTTGTGGGACCACGCCGATGGCGCGCCGCGCGTTGCGCATATCGGTGTCGACGTCGTGACCCCAAATCTTTGCGGTGCCGGACGACTTGTTGACGAGACCCGCCAGAATATTGATCAGCGTCGACTTGCCCGCGCCGTTCGGCCCCAACAGCCCGAAAAACGAGCCCCGCCGAATTTTAAGGGACACGTTCTTCAGCGCCTGCTTGGGCGCTTGCTTGTTGGACCCAGCATAGGTCTTAGACACGCCCTCGATTTCGACGGCGAATTCAGGTTCCGGATTTTGCGCTAAATCGCTCAACAATTTCGTCCTTCTTGGCCGTTTATGGCCGCCTGGATAGCCATCTGGATAACTGTCTGGCCGACCGAACGATGGTGCGGGTGGTCGGACTCGAACCGACACTTCCGAGGAAACGGGATTTTGAATCCCGCGCGTCTACCAATTCCGCCACACCCGCATGTGTTGGAGCGGTCGGAACATAGGGGATCGTCGGACCGTTGTCCATATCGAGGCATAGCTTTTCCAAGCTATTTTTTTAGATACCGAGATTGTTAAAAATCAGCGATATTCGCAAAGCTATCAGATACGAACATTTAACGTAGGCTGCACCTATTATGACCCTTGAGGATTATAACAGCTTTTGCGCATCGCTGCCGGCGACCAGTCATGTCGTGCAATGGGGGGATGCGCATGTTTGGAAGGTTGGTGGCAAAGTTTTTGCTATTGCGGGTTGGAATAAAAGCGAAGAACTGGGGATTACGTTTAAAGTCTCAACTATAGCTTTTGAAGTTTTGAGGGATCAGCCTGGGCTGCGACCCGCGCCTTACTTAGCGTCGCGAGGCTTCAAATGGATACAGCATTTCGACAAACCGGGCCTTTCGGATGCTGAATTGAAGAGCCATATCGATGCATCGCATCAGTTGGTCGCGGAGGGTTTGACGAAAAAGCGGCGTACCGAACTTGGCTTATAGGGCGGGAAGGGTGGCGTAGCGGTCGGATACGGCATGCGAAGCGCTTATTGCCAGGGGCGGGATCGCTTGCTAACAACCCGCATCAGTCTTGCATGGAAAGGCCATCACATGCTCCGCGCGCTTTACGATAAGACCCTGGAATTGTCCGGCCATCGTCATGCGATCTGGTTTTTGGCGGCGATTTCGTTCGCGGAAAGCTCGTTTTTCCTGATTCCGCCCGACGTTTTACTGATTCCCATGGTGTTAGCAGCCCGGACCAAATGGTTTCGGATTGCCTTCGTTTGCACCCTGGCGTCGGTTGCCGGCGGCCTGTTCGGCTATTTTATCGGTGCGTTTTTGTTCGACGAACTCGGTCGGCCAATTTTGGACATGTACCACGCCGCAGACAAATTCGCCGCCGCCAGCCAAGCCTACAACGAAAACGGCGTTTGGATCGTGTTTACTGCCGGGTTTAGCCCGATCCCCTATAAAATCTTTACCATCGCCAGCGGTGTCACGGGAATGGAGCCGGTCTCGTTCTTCTTTGCCTCGTTGATCGGACGGGGCGCGCGGTTCTTTTTGGTGGCATTGTTACTATGGCGCTTTGGTGATCCGATCCGGGTGTTCATCGAAAAGCGCTTGGGCCTTTTGACGCTGTTATTTTGCGCGTTATTGGTGGCAGGTGTTGTCGCGCTTAAGTTTCTGTCCTAGCAGGTTGAAATATATCACTCCATATTAGGTGCATGATGCGTTCTGAGACGATTTCACAATGGCTCCCATGGGCTTTATTGGCAGCCGCCGCCGCAGCGCTTGGCACGGCCTACACGGCGCAGCTTGGCTTTGGGTATGAGCCTTGCGTGCTTTGCCTGTATCAGCGTGTGCCGTATGCGATCATCGCCGCGTTGGGCGTGCTTGCCATCTTTGTGACACCCCTCGCGCACCGCCGCTTGATCACGGCGTTGGCCGGCCTTGTGTTCGCAGTAGGCGCGGGGATTGCGCTGTATCATGTGGGGGTTGAGCAGACTTGGTGGACGTCCGCCGCGCCTTGCGGGGCCAGCGGGTCGGCGGTCTCAAACACCGAAGATTTCTTAGCTGCCCTGCAGAAAAAGCCCGAGAAGTCCTGCGGTGATATTGATTGGACACTTTTCGGCATCTCAATGGCGACCTACAATGCGGTGATCTCGGCTTTGTTGGCGGTGTTGTCGTTTTTGGCATGGCGTCAACTGACCAAGCCTAAGACATAAGGCGTAAGGCATAGGGCAGACAAAGATGAAGGCACATCGTAAACCCAACAGGATGCCGGGCGATCTCAGTAAAAAAGATATGCTGGAGCGCATGATCCGTGTCGACCACGCCGGTGAGTACGGTGCGGTCCGGATTTACGAAGGGCAATTGGCCGTGCTCGGCACATCCGGCGCTGCGGGCGAGATTGAACATATGGCGGCGCAAGAGCGCGTACATTTGGACAAATTCAACGACCTCATCCGTGACCGCAAAGTGCGCCCGACCGCGCTGATGCCGTTTTGGCACATCGCGGGTTTCGCGCTTGGTGCCGGGACGGCGCTGATGGGCGAAAAGGCTGCACACGCATGCACCGTCGCCGTCGAAGAGGTGATTGACGAACACTACGCTGAGCAAGTCGCTGCCCTCGATGCCGAGGGCGATGAGTGCGAACTTCGCGATACCTTCGAAAAATTCCGCCTCGAAGAGTTGGAGCATCGCGACACCGCATTGCAGAACGGCGCCGAACAAGCTCCCGGCTATGAGGGCCTAAAGCTTGCGGTTCGGGCCGGATCGAAGTTGGCGATTTGGCTGTCGAAGAGGGTTTGAGCGCTTAGCGGCTGGATTTAAACTTTGTCAGCGCGGATATAATACCGCGGAACATTCGCACTTCTTTTTCCGTCATTTCAGCACGCCATAGCATGTTGCGTAGGTTGCGCACCATGGTCGGGCGCTTTTCGGCGACCCGCAGGAAGCCCGCCGCATCCAGCTCGTCTTCTAAGTGACCGATCAGCATCATCATCTCGTCTTTGCTGGCCGGCCGCGTATCGCTGGGTATTTTTAATGCCTTGGGCGTCGTGTCATCGGCTGTTTTGAACCATTCATAGGCCAGCAACAGCACGGCTTGCGCGAGATTGAGCGATGTGAAGTCCGGGTTCAGCGGCACCGTGATGACGCCGTCGGCCAAGGCCACGTCGTCGTTATTAAGCCCCCACGATTCTTTGCCGAACAAAACGCCGCAGCGTTGCTGGGCAGTGATGCGTGCGCGCAACTCGCCAGCGGCACTTTCCGGCGTGAAGACGGGCTTGGTCATATCGCGGGGCCGTGCGGTGGTGGCGAGGACAAGGTCCAGATCGCGGATCGCGTCTTCGGTGGTCTCAAACAGCATCGCACCGTCGATGACGATATCTGCGCCGCTTGCGGCGTTGCGTGCAGGCTCTGAGGGCCAGCCGTCGCGGGGCGCGACCAAGCGTAGTTCGGTCAGACCGCAATTGAGCATTGCGCGGGCCACCATGCCGATGTTCTCGCCCAATTGGGGGGCGACCAAAATCACCGCAAATGAAGATGCTTGGCTCATGTCTTGCTCATAGTGCGCGATGCATTGACGCCCCGCGTCGTATTCAGCCGATAATTGCGTGCACGCGCCATCATTCAATCTTTCGTTATTACTTCAGCGTGGCCGGAGAATGCCGAATTCACTCAGATTGCTCAAGTGCATAGGGGTATGTAATGTCGTGTTCATGTTGGAAAGCGACGCGGGACCAGCTATCCTAACGTTTCGTGGGGGAAATAACGAACAAATGAACAACGTAGGTCGCGTTCAAAATACTGATTGGGATGACGCTGCATATGCGGCGGTGAAAGTTCGTGCTGCGGGTACGAATTTAGATCCCGTAACCTTGCTTGCGACCGATTACCTGAATCATTTCAACGAAATTGTGATGCTCCTTGAGATGGTGCCGGATATGCCGGAAATCTTGGAAGATGCGCAAGAATGGCAACCCAAGCCCTACGTCGCGCACTTTGAAACCAGCACCATCGCCGACAAGGATCTGGCGATTGAAGCGTATCCGCATGTGCCACCGGAATTTAAAACGCCGTTCGAAGAAACGGTTCAGCTGATTGATGCTTTGATCGTTTCGACTGTGCAGCAACTGGACGATAAGCTGAAAGCAGGTGAGACCAATTTGGCGCGCGAGATCGCCGTCGAGCGCTCACGCAATATTCAGCGCCTGATGGATGCGGCGTCGGCGATCATGCATGGCGCGACGGAAACGTTGGCGCAAGACGAGATCGATCGCCTCATGGGGAACTAGGTGCGTCGTTATTCAGCGGCGCGCATACCGATCGTTCGAAGAAACTCTTCTCTCGGCAACGGTTTTGAGAAGTAATATCCCTGACCCGTGTGACAGCCCAACTCATGCAGGAAATTCATTTGTTGCTCAGTCTCAATGCCCTCGGCGACGATATGCAGATCAAGTTGCTTCGCCATGCCGACGATGGCCCGCACAACGACCATGGCATCGTGATTATCAGGCAGGTCGGTCACGAACGCTCGGTCGACCTTTAATGAATCAAGGGGGAACTTGGTGAGATAACTGAGCGACGAATACCCTGTGCCGAAGTCGTCCATGGAAATCGAGATGCCTATGTCCTTTAATTTCTTCAACACGTTGATGGTCTCGTCCGGACGCTCGACCAATAGGCTTTCGGTTAGCTCCAGATCAAGGTTCGATGGCGCCAGCCCCGACGCATCAAGGCATTGACGCGTGCGTGCGACTAAATCCCCGTGTGAGAACTGCAGTGCTGAAAGATTGACGCCGACTTGAATCGGGTATCCATCCGGTGCATGCCATTGTGCCGCTTCCATGCATGCCGTTTGCAGCACCCATTCACCAATCGGCACGATCAACCCTGTTTCTTCGGCGACGGGAATGAATTCCACAGGGGACACGAAACCCAGGCTATCACTATACCAGCGGAGGAGGGCCTCGGCGCCAAGTATCCGCTGTGATGTGAGATCGACCTTGGCCTGATAATGTAGGCTGAGCTCATCATTCTCCAGCGCACGGCGCAACTGGTGCCCTAATTCGACGCGGCGATGCACTTCATCCGACATGCTCGGCAGGTAAAGTTTATATGTCGCCCGCCCGTAGCGTTTCGCTGTGTTAGCCGCGGTGTCAACATTCCGCATGAGCGTGGACACCGAATTGCCGTGCGCAGGATAAAGGCCGACACCGATGCTCGCCGATGAATAAATCTCGCGACCGTCAATCATGTAAGGGCTAGACAGCGCGTTCAAAAAGTCCTGCGCCATTTCCAGCGCTTCGGTTTCATTTTTGATATCGGCTAATAAAATATGAAACTCGTCTCCACCGACCCGGGCGACGGTATCATTGGCACGTACGCATGTCAGCAAGCGACGGCTCGCTAACTTGATGACCTCGTCGCCGGTTTCATGACCAAATGCATCGTTGATGTTTTGAAACTGATCCAAGTCGACGTACATCAATGCAAACTGGCCCTTGAACGTATCGACTTTGTGCATGGCCTTTTCAAGGCGTTCACTCAATAGGTTGCGGTTGGCGAGCCCGGTTAAGATGTCACGTGTCGCCAATGTACGCAGGCGATCTTCGAACGATTTGCGCGCCGTGATATCACGTATGGCGCAAATGTATTGCTGCCGCCCGGACCCGGTCGTCGCACTGATGACGGCTTCAACGGGTACGGTCCGTCCATCTTGATGCAGGCCGGACTCTTCATTGTCGCGTTCCAGTAAAAGGTTCGGGTATTGATTGTTTTTTTGGTCAACGTATTGCTTCGGCCCCATGCCCAGCATGGCCGGTAAAATTGTGCCGATATGCTGCCCGATCAGCTCATTAGCGCTATAGCCGAACATACGTTCAATGGCTGGGTTGACGACATCAATCAAGCCTAGCTCGTCGGTCGCAATGATTCCGTCCGCCACCGCGTCCATCACAGCCCACAGATTGTCCGAACGTTCGGCTGCATCGGAAAGCGCGCGATTGCGCTGCGTGACGTCACGCGCAATGACCATCACCCGACCTAGTGCCTGCAGATCGTCGTCCGCACCGTCGTCGTATGGGACTGCCGCAATTTCGACGTGTACGTCTAGGCCATCTTTGCGCAGTAGTTTCAACGGTAGCCGGAGTTTCTCGGCGCTTAAATCCGAAAGATCGGGCTGCAGCAGGGCTTGGTCATCCGGATGTATAAAATCGTGCAGTGCATGGCCGTTTAGGTTGTCCGTCGACCAATGGCCAAGCATGCTCAGGCCGGCCGGATTGATCATCTCGATCTTGCCTTCGCGGCAAATACTGATCAAATCCGGTGCCAGCTCGATTATATGACGGAAGTCATTCTTGCTGCGTTTGAAGTCGCCAAACCGCGCCGACTCAGCCAGATCATTCAAGGTATTAAGGATGTGTCTGGCCGCTTTGTGAATATCCGCTGCGTAATCACGGTACTCCACGTTGCCGAGTGCGCCCATCGTTTCGTTTTCCATCATATCGGCAAAGCCAATGATGGTGCTGAGCGGAGTGCGCAATTCATGCGACAGGGTCCGCATCAGATCAAAATATACGGCGGGTGCATCGCTATCTTCGCTGCTGTCTATATCGTCACGATTGTTTGTATCAGAAGCCATAGTCTATCCGTCATTGCCCAGGGACTCACGCTGTGCGGATGAATTTCACAGAACATTCCAGGCACGATCTTTGTCGCGCTCTGGTTCCTTTCCGTAGTGCGCCTGTTGATTTCCCGCCAACTTCACTAAGTTATCGTTATAGCTTTATTTTTTCAAAATTTTCACATTTAGGTTAACCCTATCGACTTTCTAATGTGCATGCTAGCGTCAAAATATGTTGAAGAAAATGATCTTGCTGACTGGTGAAATTGAGGCGCCGCATTTGACGGCAATTTTGAGTCACCATGCGCCGGCCCTCGAGATTGTTTGGGCCGCTGATGCGGCAGCGCTTGCGACAGCTGTCGGGGATGGCCTTACGGGGGTTCGGATGATTGCCGTGATGAGCGGGGTGATTGTGCCGTCCGATGTTCTGGGCGCTTTGGATGGGCCCGCATACAACTTCCACCCAGGACCGCCGGAGTATCCGGGCAGCTGCGTCGCTGGCTTTGCGATCTATGACGGCGCGACCTCGTTCGGTGTGACCTTGCACGAGATGGCGACCAAAGTTGATAGCGGCCCGATTGTCGAGGCCCGGCGCTTTGATGTGCCCCCCGGCGCTAAATTCCAAGAGCTGGAGATATTGGCTTTTGAAGCGGTGATACAGATGTTCGCCGACTATGCACCCAGGCTTGCGCTGGACCCGGCGCCGTTGCCGCATGCCGATATTCCGTGGGCCGGTCCACTCCGGACTCGCGCTGCGGCTGATCGACTGACGGAAATCACGTCGGATCTCACAGAAGATGAGATCACACGCCGCTATCGAGCGTTCGGCTGAGGTGGTTTTTTATCCGCGGCGCCACGTGGTGGTGCCGGCGCCGTCTTCAAGCACGATGCCGGCCGCCTGCAATTCGTCACGGATTGCATCGGACGTGGCGAAATCCTTGTTTTTGCGGGCTTCAGTGCGGGCTATGATTCTTGCGTCGATGTCGTCATCCGACAGGCCTTCGACGGCGCCCGTGGGCTGCCATCTGAACCAACTTTCGGGGGGTTGCTGCAAAAGGCCTACGAGCGCGCCGCAGGCACGGAGCGTACCTTGCGCGGCCTTATCACCTTTGTTGGCGTGACTTAAGGCTTCGTGCATTAGGCTGATCGCTTTTGGGGTATTAAGATCGTCGGACAGGGCATCAATGAATGCGGGCGGCACGTCGCCTTCAATCGGCGCGTCGCCGGCTTGTCGCAGCGCCTGGTAGAAACCATCCAATTCCCGCTTCGCTTCAACTAAGCCGTCCTTGGTGAAATCCAGCGGCTGACGATAGTGGGTTTTCAGCAGCAACAAGCGGATCGCTTCGCCGGGGAATACCTGCAGCAATTCATTGACCGTGTAAAAGTTGCCGAGCGATTTCGACATCTTTTCGCCTTCGGCCATTAAATATCCGTTGTGCATCCAATAGTTAGCCATCGTCGGTGCATCGTGAGCGCAGCGAGATTGTGCGATTTCGTTTTCGTGATGCGGGAATATCAGATCAAGGCCGCCGCCGTGGATGTCGAAAATCTCACCTAAATGCGCCCGGCTCATGGCCGAGCATTCGATGTGCCAGCCGGGACGCCCAAAGCCCCATGCGCTGTCCCATCCGGGCTCGCCCTTGGCGGGATCAGACGGCTTCCATAGTACAAAATCGGCGGGGTCTTTTTTGTAGGGCGCAACTTCGACCCGGGCGCCGGCGATCAACTCGTCGCGCTTGCGTCTGGATAACTTTCCATATTCGGCCATGGACGGCACGTTAAACAACACATGACCGTCTTTTTCGTAGGCATGCCCTTTGTCGATCAGGGTTTGGATGATGGTCTTCATCGGATCGATGTATTCGGTGGCGCGGGGCTCGATATCCGGCGGCAACGCGTTTAGAGCTTCGATGTCGTTATGAAACACGTCCAAGGTATCGTTGGTCAGGTCGCGGATGGTGATGCCGCGCTCATACGCGCGGGCGTTAATTTTATCGTCGATATCGGTGACGTTACGTACGTAGGTTACATGATCTGCGCCATACACCAGCCGCAGTAAGCGCACCATCACGTCGAATACGACAATCGGCCGCGCGTTGCCGATGTGGGCGAGGTCATAGACCGTCGGCCCGCATACATAGATGCGCACGTTTGTAGGGTCGATCGGCACAAACCGACGCTTTTCACGGCTGAGGGTGTCGTGGATATGGATCGGATTGGTATCTTGGTTTGGCATTAAATTTGTTTCGTAAATCCGTTGGTGATCGGATAGCGACGATCTTTGCCGAACGCGCGACCGGTGATTTTGACGCCGGGCGGTGCTTGGCGGCGTTTATATTCGGCGCGGTCCAGCAAGCGCCAGATTCTTTTGACGGTGTCCACGTCGTAGCCGAGTTTGACTATATCGTCCACCGAGCGCTCGCCTTCAATCATCGCCTGTAGCATGGCGTCCAAATCTTCGTAGGCAGGCAGGGAGTCTTCATCTTTTTGATCGGGGCGCAGTTCAGCGGACGGTGGTTTGATGATGACGCGTTCCGGCATTGCCATGCCGTCAGGACCGAGTGCGCTCAGTGGGAGGTGTGTATTGCGCCAGCGCGATAACGCGAACACGGTGGTTTTATAGACGTCTTTCAGCACCGAAAAGCCGCCGCACATATCGCCGTAGAGCGTCGCATAGCCCACCGACATCTCCGACTTATTGCCCGTGGTCAGCAACATGTGGCCAAGCTTGTTCGACAAGGCCATCAGCGTCAGTCCACGTGCGCGGGCCTGAATATTTTCTTCGGTAATGTCGGGTTCGCGGCCTTTGAACAGCGGCGCCAGCATGGTGTTAAACGCGTCCATGGCCGGCCCGATGTTGACCTGCTCAAGGCGGATGCCCAGCATTTTTGCACCTGCCGCCGCGTCTTCCAGGCTGTCGGCAGAAGTATAGGGCGACGGCATCATCACCGCCAAGACGCTGTCCGCGCCCAATGCGTCGACGGCGACGGCAGCGGAAAGCGCGCTGTCGATACCGCCCGACAGTCCGATGACGATGCCCGGAAAGCCGTTTTTGGTCACGTAATCGCGGAGCCCCAGCATCATCGCCGAATAAACGTTTTCTTCTCGGCTTAGGCTCGGTTGCACGTGGCCGGGTGCGCAGACCCACCCATCGACGCTGCGATTCCACTCTGTCATCATCAGGGCTTCAGTCCAAAACGGTGCCCGCACCGCCATCGTGTAATCGGGGTTGACGACGAACGAGCCACCGTCGAAAGCAAGCTCGTCCTGGCCGCCGATTTGATTGACGTATAGGGACGCCAGCTTGGTCTCGCTCACCCGCTCAATCGCGATGTTGAGCCTGACGTCGACCTTGTCCACGTCAAACGGCGAGCCGTTCAGTGAGATCAGCAATTCGGCGCCGGATTCTTGCAGGCACTCAGCAACGTCGGGGAACCACAAGTCTTCGCAGACCATCACACCGAGCCGCACGCCTTTGAAGGGGATTGGGCCGGGCAGGGGGCCTGGTTCAAATACGCGTTTTTCGTCGAATACGCCGTAATTCGGCAACTCGTGCTTAAGACGCGTGTGCTTGACCGTGCCGCCGTCCAGCAGAAGCGCTGCGTTGTATAACTTTCCATCTTGGCGCCAAGGCGTGCCGATCAGAGCTGCTGGCAGGTTTTTGCCGTGCAACGATTTTGCGAGTTCGGTGACGGCAATTTCAATCCGGTCTTGGAAGCCGGGCTTCAGCACTAAATCTTCGGGCGGATAGCCGGAGACCGCGAGCTCCGTCGTCACGATCAGGTCGGCGCCCATCGCACCGGCGTCGGCCACATACTTTTCGATCAGCGCGATATTGCCGGCGATGTCGCCGACGGTTGGATTGATCTGCGCGATGGCGATGGAAAGGCGGTCGGTCATGCGGCATTCTTTATATTGCGGACGGCGGACCCTAGGCGGGCAGGGATATATGTGTCAATTGGCACCATATCGCACCTGGATCAAGGTATCGATAAGCAATCTAGATGGTGTTCTTTTGTGAAAACCCGCTGTAGCATCCAATCCAACAGCAACGTATGATTCGGCATATCATGGTTAAACCGCCAAAAAGTTCTGAAGTTTTGATGTACGGGGACCAGGCGAAGCCTGCGTCCCGGGCTGAAATCATCAGCTTTGATGAAAAAGGCAAACCGATTGTCGAAAGCGGTGGTGTCGCAGGGGCAGGGGCCGTGCGTGCGTCGGCGCCCCGGCCAAAACCTGCCCCAAAGCCTGCACCTAAACCTATTGAGCAGGCGAAACCCGCAGCTGCGCTGAAAAAACCGGCACCCGTTGCCGTGAAAAACCCGGCCTCAGCAAAAGAGGTCAGCCAGGCGTTGGCGGTGGGTGCGGTTGGTTCAATGGTCGATCAGATGAAGGCGGCAGCGCACGCTAAAGGCGGTATGTTATCGATCCAAGATATCGACGCCATGCAGGTCGAATTCGCAGCCAAAGCGAAAGACATGCAAGCGCAGTTGGAGTCCGCGTTCGTTAATTACGCCGATGCCCGCGAGCGGATGCAGTTTGATCAAGAACGCGATGATCCGTTCTATCGCTTGTTGGTGAAGTCGGTTTCGAGTCATTTCAAGGAACAGGCCAGTCGAAAAACACCGAGCCGCCGTATGCTGCCGGGTTTTTTCATTGCCGTGGATATGCTGTTGGGCCCGGACGTGGTCAGTAATCATCAAGAGCGTTGCCGGAGCATCATCGCACGGCTTCGTGAAGAAAGTGGTGATGACAGCTTTGATTGGGATGTGTTCTATGCGGAACGCGATGCGCTGACGGTGAGTTTAGACGCACAAGTGCTGATCGCCGCTCAGTTCAAAGAGTACGACCGCCGTATGAATTGGTTTTTGACCATCGTGAATTCCAATTTGGCCCCAATCGACAGTACGATGTCGGAAGGTGAGCAGCGATGGGAATTGGCCGAGCCTGGGTTCCGTCGTTTTATGGATGCGCTGCTGTCTAGCTTACGTAAGGTTTTGTCATCGGACAAAGGCCGCGAGCGATTGGTAAAACGCCACGGCCAAGAGAATGTGGCCGCGGCGCTTCAAGTGCTTAAAAGATTGGTTACCGGCTGATCGCCCGCAACCTTATTTCGTCAAACTGCTATAGATGATGGCAATCCATGTCGGCTTGTCGATCATCCACGCCCAGCCATCCCATTTCTTCGGCAAACCTGCCGCCTGCGCTTGCTCTAAGGTTTTGCCGTCTTCGAGCATTTTGGTGACCAAAGCTGTGGTGTCTGTCAGCATCCCATGAAAGACTTTCAGGTCTTTCATCTTCGCCAACGGTCCGTGGCCGGGCACGATGGTCGCATTCGCTGGAAACCGTTCGATCATATCGGCGACACTGTCGGTCATGGTTTCAACGTCGCCGCCGTTTTGAATATCAATGAACGGAAAGATACCGTTGAAAAACAGATCGCCTGTATGAAGCACATTGGATTTTGAAAAATAAACCACGCTGTCCGTATCGGTATGGCTGGATGGATAGTGGAACAATTCGATTGCTTCACCATTGAAGTGGATCGACACGCTATCGTCATAGGTAATCACCGGCAGCGCGCTTTTCGGGCTGGGCGGGATCACCATTTCAAAGGCATCAATCTTTTGTTCCGTCGACATGCGTTCACGTACGTTGGTATGCGCGACGATGGTGGCTGTTTTACCCAGTTCCTTGTTGCCGCCGGCGTGATCAAAATGCCAGTGCGTGTTGACGATGAACCGCAGGTCTTTGCTGTTGCCGATCCCGTCCAACGCTTTGATCAACTTGTCGGTCATTGATTCCAGTTTATCGTCAATGATCAGCATGCCGTCCGGGCCATTGGATACGACCACATTGCCGCCGGAAAAGCCGCCAACGCCGGACAACATCGTCAGTGTTTCATTGAGTTTCGTCGCCCCAATAGAAACTTTGTTTTCGGATTGGGCGACTTGATCGTGCGAATGGCCGCTGCCGGCGTGTGCCGGATTGTTGAGCGTGCCGGCAAATATCGCGGCGGCAATGGCAAGGCCAAGGGCTGTACGATTCATGAATACTCTCCTCGTTTGAGATTTTTGAAGTGTTTGAAAATGACGGCGAAGCCGATGCTTTGACGTTATGTGGTGATGATGCGAGTCGCGGACAACATGATTGCGCTGCGTCGGCGATCAGACCCCGATGCGCCGAATGCGCATAGATGATTAAGGTTTTTGGATCAGGAATTCGCGGCCGATCTTTACCGAAGGCTCGCCGTCGTAATCGACGATGTCCGCGGTGGCATAGGTTTCGGTCCACTTATTGGGTAGAAATGACCCGGTGCCGACGACGTCAATTGGTGCACCGGCATCGGCCATAACTTTGCATTTTTCCACGTCAAAGCCACTGGAGACGACGATCTTTACGGCGTCAAAGCCGTTCCGATCTAAATGCTCGCGTAAATAAAACACTGCAGCTGCTGATACGCCGGTGCCGGTCAGATAACGCAGTTCCGCGTCGTTCCGATAGCGCCGAATTGCCTGCGGCGCGTGGCGTTCGAGGACGCTATAGGATGCCTGAGGATCCAAGCCTTCGACAAAACGCCCGCCATGGGTATCAAGGCGGATTGAGATACGCCCTTCAGACGCCATCGCCGGAAAACGACGGCAGACGGTCAGCGCATCAGTGATCTCTTGGCCGAAGTAATCGACCAACGCGGTCAAGGGTTGGTCGGGATAGGTATCGACATACATTTCAGCGGCTTTGAGCGTCGAGCCCGCATAGCCGATCAGGGCATGCGGCATCGTGCCCTTGCCGCCGGTTTCGCCGAAATAATGTGCGGTCGCTTCGGTGGCATTGCCGATGAAGCCTTTGGCACCCACTTGATCGCGTGCCGCCCTTGAGCCGACGGCGGCGGCATAGGCCATGATTTCCGCCATTTCGATTCCGGCGGCATGGCGCGCGTCCATGGCCAGGAACGCGACGTCGGGTAGTTCCACACACATGGTGAACGCGTTGTTGGCGGCGACGCACGCTGCACCCAGCTTTTGTAGATACAAAGTTTCCAGATCGACCAAGTGATACATGGAACCCGTGATGTATAACAACGGCTCACCGGCACCGACCCATTGGCCTTCGTCGTAGTTGGGCCGAATATCAAAGGTGACGTCGCGTTCTTGGGCAATGCGGCTCAGCCAATCCATCATCATGCGCGGCGCAAAGATGACCGGGCGGCGCATGAATACGGCATAGGTCACGGTCTTGTCGCCGTAGCGGCCGACAATTTCTTTGGTGCGGGTGAAATAGTGGTCGGTCCAACGACCAACGTCAGCGGCTGACGGCGCCTGGGTCGCGTGAACAACACGTTCACCCGACTTTAACGTTTTTAACTTTGCATCGTCGCTGCCGGCGGTCATGTCCGCCTCCCAACTTTATGTGCTACGAGGCGGCCCGTGCCGGCACCATGCCGGTGCGCGCTGACTTCAGTTCTTCGGCCAGCAGGAACGCGAGTTCAAGGGCTTGTTGTGCATTCAGACGTGGATCGCAGTGCGTATGATAGCGGTCAGACAAGTCCGCATCGGTGATGGCGATGGCGCCACCGGTGCATTCGGTCACATTCTGGCCGGTCATTTCGAAATGCACGCCGCCGGCATGCGTACCCTCGGCCTGATGCACGTCAAAGAAGCCGCGCACTTCGGCCAAGATGCGGTCGAATGGACGCGTCTTGTAGCCGCTAGAGGCTTTGATGGTGTTGCCATGCATCGGATCACACACCCACGCAACATTGCGGCCTTCGTTTTTGATGCGGCGGACCAGCGGTGGCAAAAGATCGAGTACTTTGTCTGAGCTCATCCGCGAGATCAGCGTCAGCCGGCCTGCGATGTTGTCCGGGTTCAGGGTGTCGATCAGACGGATCAACTCATCCGGGTCCGTCGAGGGGCCACACTTCATGCCGATCGGGTTTGAGATGCCGCGCATGAATTCAACGTGTGCATGATCCAATTGACGGGTGCGGTCGCCGATCCAGAGGAAATGCGCCGATGTGTCGTACCAGTCGCCGGACGTGGAATCGACCCGCGTCAGCGCTTGTTCATAGTTCAACAGCAACGCTTCGTGCGCCGTATAAAAATCGGTTTCGCGCAGCTGCGGCGTGTTTTGCGGGTTTAGACCGCACGCCGCCATGAACGCCATGGTTTCATCCAGGCGATCTGCGAGGTCTTGGTAGCGCTCCGCCTGCGGGCTATCGGCGATGAAGCTGAGCGTCCATTGATGCACTTTGTTGAGGTCCGCGTAGCCGCCTTGCGCAAATGCACGCAGTAGGTTCAACGTCGATGCGGACTGGTTATAGACGCGCATCAAACGATCGGGATCGGGCGTGCGCTCTTCAGGGGTGAACGCCATGCCGTTGACCATGTCGCCGCGGTAGCTGTCGAGTGTCACGTCGCCTTGCGTCTCGGTCGGTGCCGAGCGCGGCTTCGCGAACTGTCCCGCCAGACGGCCGACTTTGATCACCGGCATCGCAGCACCAAAGGTGAGTACGACCGCCATCTGTAAGATCACGCGGAAGGTATCTCGAATGTTATCTGGGTGAAATTCAGCAAAGCTCTCGGCACAATCGCCGCCCATAAGCACGAAGGCTTTACCGTCGGCAACGTCGCCCATAGCACGGCTGAGGCTGCGCGCTTCGCCGGCAAAAACCAGCGGTGGGACCCGTGCCAGTGCGCTTTCGACGGCTGAGAGTTTGTCAGCGTCCGGATAGTCCGGGACCTGCTGGATCGGTTTTTCGCGCCACGTTGTCGGCGTCCATTTTTCAGCCATTTTTGAACCTCTGATGTCTCTGCCCGTTATAAGTGCCCAGGATATAAGCCGATTCGGCGCTTTTTTCCAGCCATTTCCAGCTTAAACTTAGATGCTAATGGATGCCTAGCGTCTGGGTGCCTGTAATCCGAATTGCCGCCAACCGCGTAATAAAAGATAATTGAACAACATGCTATACTGCAAACGCCCCAATAGGGAGCCAACAAGGAGATAGCTCATGCTCTATAGTCTATCCAATGTTCCCGAAGACAAGCTTGCCGAAATCCAAGCGATTGAGGCCGAAATCGGCCAACCACTTTTGGCGTTCACCGAGGTGAAAGCCGAGCCGGCCCGTCTGGACCGCGACAAACTCGCCAAAATCCGTGCCCTCGAAGAAAACCTCGGCGTCGTGCTTGTGGCGGTTAAACCGGACTAACGGCCAACAACCTAGGCGTCCTCCTCGCGTAGTGGTTCACGCATGGTGACGAATTCTTCGGCAGCGGTCGGGTGGATGCCGATGGTGTGGTCGAAGTCAGCCTTGGTTGCACCCGCTTTGACGGCGATGCCGATTCCTTGGATGATTTCTGGTGCATCTGCACCCATCATATGCGCGCCCAAAATCTTATCGGTCTTTTCGTCGACAATCAGTTTCATGACGCTGTGCTCTTCACGGCCTGAAAGCGTGTGCTTCATCGGCCGGAAGCGTGACTGATAAATTACGACATCATGATCTATGCGGGCATCGGCTTCGGACATGCCCACGGTGCCGATCGGTGGCATCGAGAACACGGCGGACGGGACATTATCATATTCGACTGAGGTCGGATGGTCGCCGAATAGCGTGTGCGCGAGTGCCATGCCTTCCGCCAATGCAACCGGGGTCAGTTGAATGCGGTCGGTGACATCGCCGATGGCATAAATGCTGTCGACGCTGGTTTTGGAATAGGCATCGACGATGATCGCACCGTTTTTGTCCATCTCGACGCCGGCTTCTTCCAGGCCAATGCCTTTGGTGTTGGCGGCACGACCGGTGGCGTACATCACCAAGTCTGCTTCCAAAAAGTCGACTTGGTCCAATCGCAATGAATAGCCGCCATCTTTTTTCTCAATCGATTTCACTTGGCATTCGGACAGAACCTTGATGCCTTTTTTGTGCAGTTCATCGCGGAGCGCGTCGCGCATGGTTTGATCGAAGCCGCGCAGCACATTTTCGGCGCGGATGATGATGGTGACATCGGCGCCCAGAGCATTAAAAATGCCGGCGAATTCGACCGCGATGTAGCCGCCACCGACGATGACGATGCGATCCGGCAGGTCTTCCAGATCGAGCGCTTCGTTGGATGTGATCGCATGTTCGATGCCGGGTACGTCGGGCAGGGTCGGCCAGCCACCGGTGGCAACCAAGATATGCTCGGCTGTATAGGTCTTGCCCTCAACCTCGACGGTGTGGGCATCGACGATCTTACCGGTGCCGGTGATCTCGTCGACCCCGGCTTCACGGAGCAGGCGATGGTAGATATCTTCAAGCCGGTCCAGCTCTTTGCGCTTTGCTGCCATCAATTTCGGCCAATGGTGTTTGCTTGCACCCACATCCCAGCCGAAACCTGCGGCATCTTCGAAGTCTTCGGCGAAATGCGCACCGTACACGAGGAGCTTTTTCGGTACGCAGCCGCGCATCACGCAGGTACCGCCGATGCGCAAATTTTCGATCACCGCCGTTTTCTTGCCGTAACGCTGCGCGGAAAACCGGGACGCGCGCACGCCGCCGGACCCGCCGCCGATGGTGATCATGTCGTAATCGTAGTCAGCCATTTTTTGCTCCTCGTTCTTGGTCTCGCATAGATAGGGGGTGACCGGTTCTCCGGCCACCCCCCAGTCATCCCTAAGCCGCGAAACACTTGTGCTTACGGCGCTAAAACCGCGTCACGTCAGCTGATGCCGCCCATGCACAGGTATTTGGTTTCGAGGTAATCATCGATGCCGTATTTCGAGCCTTCGCGGCCGACGCCGGATTCCTTCATGCCGCCAAACGGCGCCACTTCGGTGGAGATAATACCTTCGTTAATGCCGACGATGCCGTATTCCAGGGCTTCGGCGGTTTTCCAAACCCGGCCGATGTCGCGAGAATAAAAGTAGGCGGCGAGGCCGAACTCGGTATCATTGGCCCACTGGATGACTTCTTCGTCCGTGTTGAAGCGGAAAATCGGCGCCAGCGGCCCAAAGGTCTCTTCTTTGGCGACTTTCATATCCTGAGTCACTTCGGTGATGATGGTCGGCTCAAAGAATGTGCCGCCCAAGGCATGGCGTTTGCCGCCGACGGCAATTTTTGCGCCTTTCGAGGTCGCGTCCGCAAGGTGCTCTTCAACCTTTTCGACACCGGCCATGTTGATCAGCGGGCCCTGCTGGGTTTCACCTTTGAGGCCGTCGCCGACGGTCATCGCCGAGACGGCTTTGCTGAGCTTGGCAACGAAATCGTCATACACGCCGGCTTGCACATAGATTCGGTTTGCACAGACGCAGGTTTGACCGGTATTGCGGTATTTCGACGCCATCGCGCCGGTGACCGCTGCATCCAGGTCGGCATCGTCAAAGACGATGAACGGCGCGTTACCGCCAAGTTCCATGGATACTTTTTTCACCGTATCGGCGCACTGCTTCATCAAGATTTTGCCGACTTCAGTAGAGCCGGTGAAGGTCAGCTTGCGGACAATCGGGTTGCCGGTCATTTCGCCGCCGATTTCGCGGGCAGCGCCGGTGATCACGTTGACGATGCCCTTCGGCACGCCGGCGCGCTCAGCCAATTCTGCCATCGCTAGCGCGGAAAACGGGGTTTCCGTCGCTGGTTTGATAACAATCGGGCAGCCCGCGGCCAAGGCCGGGCCGGCTTTGCGGGTGATCATCGCGGCGGGGAAGTTCCAAGGTGTGATCGCGGCGACAACGCCGACGGGCTCTTTAATAACGACGATTCGCTTATCCGCACCGTGCTGCGGGATGGTGTCGCCATAAGCACGCTTACCTTCTTCGCCGAACCATTCGATGAACGATGCTGCATACGCGACTTCGCCTTTGGCTTCGGCTAACGGTTTGCCTTGCTCTGCGGTCATTAGGGTACCCAGGTCGTCTTGGTTGGCCATCATCAGCTCGAACCATTTACGCAGAATCTGCGCGCGTTCCTTGGCGGTTTTTGCGCGCCACGCCGGCCATGCGGCGTTGGCGGCCTCAATGGCACGTTTGGTCTCAGCGGCGCCCATTTTTGGCACCGTACCGAGTTTTTCGCCGGTTGCCGGATTGGTGACATCAATGGTCTCGCCGGAATCGGCATCGGTCCAAGCACCATTTATATAGCATTGCTGGCGAAACAGCTTGCCGTCGTTCAATTTCATCAGTGTCTCCTAGGGTTTTGTGGATCTTTGGGCGATCTTTTCAATCGGCCTTTTAAAACGCGTGACGCACCGAAACGAAACGTCTTGAGTCATGATGTAGCTCGTTCGCGCCGGTTTGCAAAGGCCAACCCGCATGCGGGTTGGCCTGAGCCACCACGTTGCGGCATAAAATGCACATCACGGGTGCATATGGTTAAAAATGTTAACCATATGAGGCATTTACCCCAAGTGTGCTTTTTTGAACACAGTGACGTAGAAAATCCTCACATGGGCGTAAAATCACTTTGAAGCGGGGCGGAAATGAATATGATGCGTCTTGGAAGCCGCCCATGCGGCTGGGTCGCCTGCCGCATGGTAGCTTCCCTCAATATTTGGGATGATCCCAACTTCTTGAAGGAGAAATCGAAGTGAACATCAAAACAACCCTTAAGTCGTCGGTCGCTGCTGCTGCGTTGTTCGCAGTTGTTGCACCTGCGCAAGCCGGTACCGTTTCCAATGGTAACGATACCGCTTCCGTGACCCTTTCCGGTCACTTCAACAAAATGCTGATGTGGATGGACAGCGGTGATGCATCGCGCCTGACCATCGCAGGTAACCACAACTCGGAAACGCGTGCTCGTATTGTCGTTAAAGGCAAGCTGAACGAAGCTGTTTCCGTCGGCGCCGTCTCCGAGTACGCCATGGAAACCAATCGTACAAGTAGCGTCTCTCCAGCAAACACTGCCGGTACCGGCAATCCGGAAGTTGGCTCGGATGGCTATTTCACGAAGCGTCACACATATGTTAAGTTTGACCATAAGCAGTTCGGGTCCGTCCGTCTGGGTTGGACATCGGAAGCCAACGACAGTATTACCGAAATGAACATGACCGGCGCGACGGATGTTGTTTATGGTGGTAACATCTTGGTTGGTGGCGCGATAAATCTGCAGCGTACGAACGCTGCGCCGGGTGTCTTCACGACCACGACGGTCGGCAGCCTATTTGAGAATGCCGGTGAAGGCGGTCGTACGGACACGGTTCGTTACGATACGCCGACCGTGGGCGGCTTTACTGCTGCGGCCTCATTCCAAGCTGATCAGTCGTCGTCGGCTGCTATCCGCTGGGGTGCTAAGTTTGGTGCATTCAAGGTTCAAGCCGGTTACGGTGGAACCAATGAATCTGCTGCCTCCACAACGCAAGAGCTAACGCACGGCGGCTCCGTCGCGGTTGGCCATGATAGCGGCTTTAGCGTGCGTGCCAAGTATGGTCAGACCGAATTCAAAGGCGCCACTCGCGACGAATCCGAGCTTTGGTCCTTCGGTGCTGGATACAAGGCGAAGTTGATCAGCGCGGGCAACACGAATTTCGCATTTGATTACATACTTAGCGAAAATGCTTCCGCGAATGGTGATGAAATGGTCATGTACAACATTGGCGTTGAGCAAGAAACTGATGCCGGTGTCAAGTTCTACCTCGGTTATCAATTGTTCCAGGGCGAGCAAGCCGGTGGTGTTGACTACGAAGATGCGTCGACCATTCTGGCCGGCACGAAGGTCTTTTTCTAAGACTTAATACACTTCTCCCTCGGGAGAAACGTGAGAACCGGAGCCTTAGGGCTCCGGTTTTTGCTTTTGGGGATCATTTTTTATTTTGGAAGACGTTAAAGCACAGCTGATTTACTTATAGCCGAACTTGTCGATCCACTTCTGCAGGCGCGGCATCACGGGCGCCATTTGTTCGGTATATTTCGTCCAGCGCCCATCGGCACGTTTATACAAAGGCTCGATGACTTGGTTATAGCTCGGCGTGGTGATGCGCGTTTTCTGCGCCGTCTCGGCGTAGGCTAAAACACCGTCATCCCAAGGCAGATCAAGGAATGTCAGCAGCGGCCGCAGCGTACCTTCCAAGTCTTCAATCATATCTTCATAGCGAAGTGGCTGAAACTTGAGCGGTAACTGATCGCAATATTGCTGCCAAAGGCTAAACGCGTCGTCGTAAAGTGCTGCCGCATCTTCGAGATTGAGGAAGTTGGCCATGGCACTGTTGAGCTTAAACGCATGCATGTAGCAACTGAGCACGCAGTCACACGGATGGCGTAGGGCCAAGATGAAGCGTGCGTTGGGAAAGATGCGTAGTATCGGACCGGCTTCAATAAGGTTCAGCGGCAATTTATCGACAATCACCGACCGTGCACGCTCCGCCGCACTCAATGATTTGTCCATCTCCGCAAAATAGGTGTTGCGTAGTTGTTGCATTTGCTCGGCATCAAGCTTTGCATAGGCATCGGGTTCCCCGCCCGGAAACGTCCGCGAAAGATCGACGACCGCAGAAAATAGCGGTAATTCCTCAATCGCGGCAATCTGGGGATGTCCGCGCAAAACCATATCTAAAAGCGTGGTTCCCGAACGCGGGAAGCCGACTAAAAATACTGGATCTTGGCGCCCGTCGCTGGGTTCAATCTGATCCCATGAGGCAATGTTTTCCGGGCTGAAGAAGGTTCGCAGCATATCGATACGCCTTTGATAGGCATGTTTATCGACGTCTGGCGGGCATTCGTATTGCGCCATCCGTCGGTTGCTTTCTGCGAAGCAGTCGATGGCCTGGGCCGACAAGTTTTGGCGGTCATAGAGATCGCCGAGGGCATAGGCACGTTGTCGCCAAAACCTTGGATCGCCGATATCGTTGCTGTGGTTTTCCGGACGCACGGCTTCAAGCGTGGTGATGGCGCCCGCGAAATCCTTGTCGCGTTTTTGCAGGCTAGCACGCGCGAGGGCAAATTGCGGGTGTTTGCCGATCATCGTATCGGCATCTTCGAGTGCCACGCGCATTTCATCGATGCGGTTGCGACGCTCAAGCGCATCTAAAAGATTGTAACGTATAAGTGGATTTGTAGGCGCTTGCTTGATGGCGGCGCGATAATTTGCAAATGCACCTTCAGTGTCACCCAGGTCGAAAAGGGCGAGTGCTAAATTGTTCAAGGCTAAGGCATCATTCGGATGGCGCTTAAGGTTCTCACGATATGCGTTCGCGGCCTCTTGCATGTGACCGAGCGCGTTCAAGATGCCGCCATATTCAAAATAGCCGTCAGGATAATTGGGATCGAGATAAAGCGCTTTTTTCAAACTCTCAATCGCGGCGTCACCTTCGCCCGCGTGGAACAACACGACACCCAGATTGAAATTAACGTCCGGGCTGGCCGGTGCGGCGTCAGCAGCTTTTCGTAATAACTTTGCTGCCGCCTTGGCATCGCCTTTGCGGAAGTGTACCGACGCTAAAACCTCCAGGGCATCCACTGCAGAAGGCTCTCCGCGGATAACCCGCTTCGCAAGTCGTTCCGCGTTGACCATATCGCCTGCGTTTAAGGCCGCGTTCGCGCGCGCCATGGTGTCGGCGCGGGCATGTGGGCTCAGTGCAGCCCTCGCCGCGCCTGAGGTTTTTGACTTTCGTTGTTTCTTGCGGCTTTTCGGCATGAATACAGTTCGTCGGTGATGAGGATACTTTCACCGATATAGCCTATCTGAACGGTCGTTGAAAATGAATGCTGTTAGATGCTTTTGGTTGGATTTTGCGGTGCGTCTGGTTGTGTTTCAGGTGAACTGTCACCGGGCGCTGCTTTTTTGAGGTCTTGCATCAAATCTTCTAAAAACTTTTTGGTCTTCTTTGCCTGTTCTTCAACCCACGGCTTTGCCTTGTCATAGGCGACGCCGGCGTCACACGCGGCATACCTGCCCGAGCACGACGGCACGCATGCGGCGCGCCCGGCGACATCGCCTTCATACTTGGTGTCGCATTCCTTTAAACAAAGGTCGAAAGCACCTGCGCATTGGTCGTGTGCAGGGTCGTCGGCCAGGGTGGGCGTTGCGAAAACGCTTAAACTCGCACCTACGATCGCAGCTGATAGAAAGCGTTTCATATCGTTACTCCACAGTTACACTTTTCGCCAAATTGCGCGGCTGATCGACATCCGTGCCTTTTAAGACTGCGACGTGATAAGCCAGCAACTGTACTGGGATCGCATACAATATGGGCGAAACAAAGGCATCAACTGCGGGCAGCGCGATACTGGCAATCGCGCCGTCGCTAAGCTGCGCAGCCCCTGCCTTGTCTGAGAACACGATGACCTTGCCGCCCCGCGCCATTACCTCTTGGATGTTGGACGCCGTCTTTTCGAACCATTTGTCGCCAGGCGCGATACAGATGATCGGCACCGTTTCATCGATCAGCGCAATCGGACCGTGCTTCATTTCGCCCGCTGCATAGCCTTCGGCGTGGATGTAAGAAATTTCTTTCAGCTTGAGTGCACCTTCGAGCGCGATCGGATAGCTGGTGCCGCGCCCGAGGTATAAAACGTCCCTTGCTTCGGCAACGGTGACGGCGATATTTCGGATATCTTCGTCATGATTAAGAACTTCCGCAGCGCGTGCCGGCACCTCGGTCAGGGCGCCGATCAAGGCGGCTTCGTGGGCCCCGTCAATGGCGCCCCGTGCCCGCGCCGTGGCAATCGCGAGGCAAGCGAGGACAGTTAGTTGCGTTGTAAACGCCTTGGTTGAGGCGACGCCGATCTCGGGTCCGGCGACGGTGCGAATGACGGCATCGGCTTCGCGGGCAATCGCGCTTTCAGGGCTGTTGACCACGGCGATGATTTTTTGACCCGCAGCTTTCGAATACCTGAGCGCGGCTAAGGTATCGATGGTCTCTCCGGACTGGGAAATAAAGATCGCGACGCCGTTTTTCGGCGGCACCGCATCGCGATAGCGGTATTCGGACGCGATATCGACTTCGACCGGAATGCGGGCGATGCTCTCAAACCAGTATTTGGCGACCATGCACGCGTAATATGATGTGCCGCAGGCAACCAGGGTCAGGCCATCCGCGCCCGCCAAATCCACGTCGAGGTCCGGCATCACGATGCGACGTTCCGACGCGTTGACCAAGCCACGCAGCGTGTCGCCGATGACCTGCGGCTGTTCATAGATTTCTTTCAGCATAAAATGCCGATAGCCGCCTTTGCCGATGGCGGCGCCGGATAGCTCGGTCTGACGCACCGGGCGTTCAACTTTCTCGCCATCTGCATCGAAGACCTGGGCGCTGGTCGGCGTCATGACGGCCCAGTCACCGTCTTCCATATACAAGATTTGATTGGTCAGCGGCGCCAGCGCCAAGGCGTCTGAGCCCAAATACATTTCACCGTCGCCAAAGCCCAACGCCAGCGGACTGCCTTGGCGCGCTGCAATCAAAAGGTCATGCTGGCCGGCAAAAACGATGCCGAGCGCAAATGCGCCATGGAGTTTTTTCAGCGTATCGTGTACCGCATCTTTTGGCGTCATACCCGCATCCAACCGCAGCGTGATCAGATGCACGATGATTTCCGTGTCGGTTTCAGAGGCAAGCTCGCAGCCCGCGGCTTCGACTTCGGCACGCAATTCGCGGAAATTCTCGATGATGCCGTTGTGCACCACGGCGACGCGCTCGGTCGCGTGCGGGTGTGCATTTTGTTCGTTCGGCACGCCATGCGTTGCCCAGCGCGTGTGGCCGATGCCGGTGGTGCCGTCGAGCGGGCTTTCTTTTAAGCGGGTTTCAAGATTGACCAATTTTCCTTGTGCCCGGCGGCGTTCGATACGCCCGTTGACCAGCGATGCGATGCCTGCGGAATCATAGCCCCGGTATTCGAGCCGCTTCAGCGCTTCGAGCAGGCGCGGCGTCGCAGGGGTGTTTCCGACGATACCAATAATCCCGCACATCAGCCTTTTTCGCCTTTTTCCTTAAGCGCTTTCTTGCGCGCGAATGTCTTTTTGGCCCAGTCTTTGACGGTGCGCAGCGGGGCGCGGGTAACGGCAAGGGCGTCGGCATCGACGTTCGATGCCACCGTGCTGCCGGCGCCGACAATCGCACCTTCACCGATGTTGACCGGGGCCACCAGTGCCGTGTTGGAACCGATAAAGGCCCCGGCGCCGATGCTTGTGCGCCATTTAAAGACGCCGTCGTAATTGCACGTGATGGTGCCTGCGCCGATGTTCGCGCCTGCGCCCACATCCGCATCACCGATGTACGACAAATGGCTGACCTTGGCGCCGACGCTCAAGTTCGCATTTTTGATCTCGACGAAGTTGCCGATTTTCACATCCGCTGCCAAATGCGCGCCCGGGCGCAATCGTGCAAACGGACCGATGGTCGCGCCTGCGCCGATGACGGCGCCTTCGATATGGCTGAACGCTTTGATGGTGACGCCGTCTTCGACGGTAACGCCGGGGCCGAAGAAAACGTTGGGTTCGATCAAGGTGTCGCGGCCCAGCATGGTGTCGGCGCTCAAGAACACGCTGGCCGGGTCGACCATGGTGACGCCGGCGGATAGCGCCAATTCGCGCAGGCGGTCTTGCAGCACGGCTTCCGCTTCGGCTAATTCCGCACGGGAATTGATGCCCATCAGATCTTGCTCGATGCCTTCGACAACGGCACAGACACGACCGTTGCCACGCGCGACGGCGACAACGTCGGGCAGGTAATACTCACCCGCTGCGTTGTCGTTGCCGATCTGATCCAGCATCTCAAAAGCCGTCGCCCCGTCGAGCGCCATCATCCCGGCATTGCAGAGATCAGCTTCGAGTTCAATCGGCGTGGCGTCCTTGGCTTCAACGATGCGCTCAAGCCGGCCATTTGAATCCGTCAGCAAGCGCCCGTAGGCGCCGGGCTCAGCGGCACGAAACCCGAGCACGGCCACAGCGGGCGCATCGTCGGATTGCCGCACTGCCAAAAGGCTTTCGATGCAGGCCTGCGGTATCAGCGGGTTGTCGCCGTTCAGGATCAACAGATGATCGATGTCGTCGGGGATCGCATCTCTGGCGGCCAGCGCCGCGTGCGCAGTGCCCAGCCGGTCGTGTTGCACGGCGGTGGCGTGCGGGGCGGCGGCGGTCGCGACGGCGTCCATGCCGGGGCCGATAACGACGCATATATGGTCGACGCCGACGGCTTCGAGTGTGCGCAGGATGTGGCGCAGCATGGGCTGCCCCGCAAGCGGGTGCAGCACCTTGGGGCGCGTCGAGTTCATCCGCGTGCCGTGGCCCGCGGCGAGGACGATTGCGGCGATACGTCGTGCGTGCATGTCGAGGAAAGTCTACTCCGTGCGCATAAGGGATGAAACCTTTGCCACAGGTGCGCTCAAGCGCCAAGTCAAAGATTGTTTCCAGAGGTTTCAAGCCGTCTCTGCGTTAAAAACAGCCCGCCGACGGGTCATTGACAGTCCGCAACCCAGCCCCTTATACATGCGCACCTTTCAAACAAAGGGCGCGTAGCTCAGCGGGAGAGCACTGCCTTCACACGGCAGGGGTCACAGGTTCAATCCCTGTCGCGCCCACCATTTCTACACAAAATGTGAACGTGCGGTTGTCTGACTTCGGACAGGTGCATAGGCCGTTCGAATATGCGCGAAACATTTTTCGTCAGAAATGCCTATCGCCTCAAGCGCCGCTCGTTTTGTTTTTTCAGGGTCAGGAGGTGGTTGCGGTGGTGCGCGGTGGCTTGCTCGAAGTAGTGCAAGACCCGGGGGAGGGTCTTGGCGTCACTGGCGAACCATTTGCCGACGGCCTCCATGAAGCGCCCGGCCGTGCCAGATGGAACGAACGGTTTTTCGTCGTCCTCGAGAATTTTTACGCAATAATTGACATGTGAAATCAGTGCAAAGACGTCTGGCAGGCTGTCCAAATTCTGATCGGATATCCGTTTGATGTACGCCAAGCGCTTTTCTTTGTCGCATTGATCAAGTGTCTTAAGAATGTAGGCGCGGACAATCTCAAGGGCGGCACTGTATGGATTGGTGCCTTCGGCAACTTTCGGTGCTAGGTCGAGCATTTGTTTGTGTGAGGACTCGACGACCGCTTCTCGGTCGTTTTTTCGACCGATTAAGATCACGTTCAGTGCGGCGATAATATCTTTTTGCGCACGTTTTTTCTTTGATAATCCGAACACAATGAGTCCCGCCAATTAAGTCTGCAAACAGATACCCTATATCTTAAACGCCTGATGGGCGCACTGTCTCGGACGCTTCGAACTGTCAGACGTTCGGCGTTTAGAGGCGCGCTTACAAGTATCTTTGTGTGAGGAAATCGATAAAAGTCCTTTGCTTGTTGTGTATAACTTTCAAGCATGAGTACTCCTGATTGAAAATTTTTACGATATAATATTTTTCAAGATATTTCCTTGTCCGACAAAAAAGCGGCGCAAAGGTTAGATTAAGAACGCACGTAATGCATGCCCGTGAAATTTTTCCTGAGCGCTGCGGTGCGCGGTGCCACGGTTGCAGGGTCGTTGGCGCGAAGCCCTTCGGCGATCAGCGTCGCCAGTGCTGTCGCGTCCGCCGGCGTCACGCCGCGGCGGACCAATTCAGGCGTGCCGATGCGAAGCCCGTTCATATCGCCATCGACCTCTGCGATCGGCAGGCCGATGCCGCAGGCCAGAAAACCCGCCTTGCGCAGTGTCTTCGAGGCCGTTTGTCCGCCGCCAAATGCCGTCGCCTCAATGGCAAACTGATGGCTTTGTGTGATGCCGTCTTTGCCCGTAAACACCGGCAGACCTTCGGCCCGAAGGGCGGTTTCCAGCGCTTGTGCGAGGTCGATCATCGCCTGCGCATAAGCCTTGCCGTAATCCCGCCAATCCAACAGCGTGAGCGCCAGCGCCGCTGACTTTGCCGCGTCGAAATTCGCAGTCATACCCGGAAACGCGATGTGGTCGAGCCGTTCGGCAATTTCGCTGTCATTGGTCACGATCAGCCCGCCCGCGGGGCCGCCCAGGCTTTTGTAGGTGCTCATCGTCATCAGGTGCGCGCCTTCGCTGAGCGGGTTCGCCCACGCCCCGCCGGCGATGATGCCGCACTGATGTGCGGCGTCGAACAATACATACGCGCCGACGTCGTCGGCGATGGCGCGAATGTCACGGACCGGATGCGGGAAAAGATTCAGGCTGCCGCCGATGGTGATGATTTTTGGGCACACACGCCCGGCCAAGGCACGCAGACTATCCAGATCAACAGTGTAGTCGTCGGCATTGACCGGGGCCGGGTGAGTGTTCAGACCATACAATCCGGCACAGCCGGCGCCGTGGTGCGTGACGTGGCCGCCGATCTGGGCCGGCGGCGCGATGATGGCATCGCCCGGCTTGGCCAATGCCATGAACGCGTACAAATTCGACATGGCCCCGGACGCGACGCGAATTTCCGCATATGTTGCATCGAAGATTTCGGCTGCAAGCTCGGCGGCGATCACCTCGATCTCTTCGATGCCTTCCAAGCCCATTTCGTATTTATCGCCGGGATAGCCGAGTGACGGGCGGCTGCCGAGACCACGTGCCAGCACGGCTTCAGCGGCTGGGTTCATGACGTTGGTCGCCGGGTTCAGGTTGAAGCACTCGATATCATGTATTTGCGTGTTTTGCTGGATGCAGGCTTCTATGCGGGCGGCGACGATATCTGAAGGCGCCGTGACTTTTTCGGCCAACGCCAGCACGTGATCTTCGCAGGCGGCGGGCACCCAAGGGCGGCGAACGAGATGAGTCATGGGATTTCCTTAACATAGAGACGGGATGCAGGATAATTCTGCGGAAAAATAGTCGATACGGCAAACCAATCGATGAATCCCGAAAAACCGCTTCAAACGTTGCCACACCGGCCTTGCTGCGATATCACAGCGCTCAAATCCACAGTTATTTTTAGGGACACAGCAACCGATGGCCAGCTATCAGTATTCATACGTCATGCAGGGCGTTTCCAAGACGTTTCCGGGCGGCAAGGAAATCCTCAAAAACATCACCTTGTCATTTATGCCCGACGCCAAGATCGGCGTGCTGGGCGTCAACGGTGCCGGTAAGTCGACGTTGCTGAAAGTGATGGCCGGGCTGGATACGGAAATCAACGGCGAGGCCTGGGCTGCCAAGGGCGTACGCATCGGCTATCTGGAGCAAGAGCCGCACCTGGACCCGAACAAAACCGTCGAAGAGAACGTCACCGAAGGCCTCGGTGAGGTCAAAGACCTGATGGATCGTTTCAACGAGATCAGTGCTAAATTTTCTGAACCCATGGACGACGACGAGATGAACGCGGTGATCGCCGAGCAGGCCGAACTGCAAGAAAAAATCGACGCCGTCAACGGTTGGGAATTGGACCGCACCATCGAGATCGCAATGGACGCGCTGCGCTGCCCGCCGGGTGACAGCAGTGTCGAAAAGCTGTCTGGTGGTGAGCGCCGCCGCGTTGCGCTGTGCCGGCTTTTGCTGCAAAAGCCCGAAATGCTGTTGCTCGACGAGCCGACCAACCACTTGGATGCCGAATCCGTGGCCTGGTTGCAGCGCCACCTTACGGACTATGAAGGCACCGTCGTTATGGTCACCCACGACCGCTATTTCCTAGATAACGTGACGGGCTGGATTCTTGAACTCGACCGCGGTCATGGCATCCCTTACGAAGGCAACTACTCGTCGTGGCTTGAGCAAAAGCAAAAGCGCTTGGCGCAAGAAGAGCGTGAAGAGTCCACCCGCCAGCGTGCCCTCAAAGAAGAGCTGGAATGGATTCGCCAGTCGCCGCGTGCGCGTCAGTCGAAATCAAAGGCGCGGATCACGGCCTACGAAGATCTGCTTATGAAGTCGCAGGACATCGCGCCGGGCTCGGCGCAGATCGTCATCCCCGCAGCCCCGCGCTTGGGTGATTTGGTGATCGAGGCCTCGAACATTCGCAAAGGCTTCGGCAATCATTTGTTGATCAATGATTTGTCGTTCAAAATTCCACCGGGCGCCATCGTCGGCATCATCGGCCCGAACGGCGCCGGTAAAACCACATTGTTCCGCATGATCACCGAGCAAGATAAGCCGGACGGCGGCGATATCCGCGTCGGTGATACGGTCAAGCTCGGCTACGTCGACCAGAGCCGTGATGCGCTGAGCGACAACAAGACGGTATGGGAAGAAGTCTCCGGCGGCCTCGACGAGATCGATCTCGGTAAGCGCAAAATAGCGTCCCGCGCCTACGTTGCCCAGTTCAACTTTAAAGGCGGCGACCAGCAGAAAAAGATCGGCCAGTTGTCGGGCGGTGAACGTAACCGCGTGCATCTCGCCAACATGCTCAAATCGGGCGCCAACGTGTTGCTGCTCGACGAGCCGACCAACGACCTCGACCTCGACACGCTGCGTGCCCTCGAAGAAGCCATTGCCGACTTCGCCGGCTGCGTGCTGATCACGTCGCACGACCGTTGGTTCCTGGATCGCTTGGCGACGCACATTTTGGCGTTCGAAGGCGACAGTCACGTGGAATGGTTCGAAGGCAACTACGAAGATTACGAGGCCGACAAAAAACGCCGCCTCGGCGACGACGCCCTAGAACCGCACCGGATCAAGTATCGCCCATTGACGCGGTAAGCAACTCAACCAAGCAGGTTTGCGTATCGCTAAGCGCAGCAGGCGTCGCCTTGTTGGATCGGCGGGCAGGGGACGGTGCCGTATGAGCAAAACACGCAGCAGTCGCCGGGTTTCGGCTTCAGGACAATGCCGCATCCTTTGCAGTCATAGAACCACTGGCAGGCATCCGTTGGCATGGTCTCTGATTGTTTGTGGCCACATGTGGGGCACGTTATCTCGGATTCAAGGACCGGGTCCGGCATCGTTGGAGTCTCCATAGCGCAAATCCAGTTATGCATACGAATATAGCAAGTGCCGGAAGCAATACGACATCAATCCAACCCAGGGCCGGCGCAAGCCCCACGGCGCCCAGAAAAATTACAAGTGCAAGCGTAAAATAGTAAACTGCTGCGATCACGGTGCCGATGACGCTAATTTTAGTAATCGGGCGTCCGTCATTTTACGTCTTTCGTCTTGCGCCGTTGTCCGCTCGTATGATTTATGCCGAGCATGCTGGGCGATCATGGGGCTGTTGCGCCTGAAGCGTTAGCAACAATGACTATTTCGAGGTCAATGTCTCGAGATCCGCGCCGCCAATCGCGGTGTGACATGCGATGCATCCTACGTCGGCGCCTTTCATGAAGCGGCCTGCAATCGCTGCACCTTTAGGGTTTAGGTCGAGTTCCCCGGTCGGCTTATATTTCGCCCAAAACCAGTTCTTATTTTCCGGATCGTAGCCGTCTTCACGCTTAAACATGACCGTATATGCACCGACAAATTGATTCGGATTGTCATACACAGCACGCACGTCCACGTCGGGGCCGCCGTGGTTCACTTTCACGATCGCTTTGGCGGTGCGACCGTTGATCGAAATATCGGTCCCTAAAACCTGCTGGATCGCGCCATGCGGCTCGTTACCCTCGAACGGTTGAACGTGAATACGATTGGGACCGACCAATCTTTCGCTCATCAAGGTTGCCCATAAAGTCTGTGCAAACGCGATGTCGTCTTTGCCGCCGAACGGACCATCCGCGGCGGTCGCAACCGAGAGTGCCATCGTCGCGGTTGCCGCTGCCATCGTGCCTGCGATTGCCATTTTTTTGAAGGTCATGTTAGCAACTCCTGTCTGTTAAGATTAATTGCATTCTGCATTGCTGGCGGAGACGCCGGTCCCGAGACTGTTTATCAGATCGGTTTTTGTGAAAGGCTTTTCGAGGCTCACGTTCGCGCCAAGTTTCAGGGATACACTCAAATATTGTTCATTGCCCGAAACTGCGATGATCCAAAGGTTTCGGTCATGGTTGCGGGCTGACAATATGGTCTCTATGCCGTCAACGGTAGGCATGAAGATGTCGGTAATTAACACATCCGTATCAAATGCACTGAGCGCATCGACGACATCGCTGCCGTCATTGAGTTCTCTTGTTTCGTGCCCATCTCGCTGTAAGGTCGAAGCGATTAAGGATCGAAAGTCGTCATCATCATCGACAATTAATATCTTCATGTCTCAATGATTGCTGACTTTGGCCGGCACGTCTGTTCAATTGCATTCACGTTTTATTGAGTAGACAAGGTCAGCATGCATTATTGAAGGGTCTCCATCGGCGATCAACAGATGTCGAGATAACAAGAAAGCGTATTCATGGCGAAACTTTTGAACGTCCACTTTCGTAGCCAGAGAGCGTGATGCGCGGCGCTCAGGACTTTGACACCATCATCATTGGCGCCGGTGCGGCGGGGTTGATGTGTGCGATGACGGCGGGGGCGCGTGGCAAATCCGTTTTGTTGCTGGATCATGCGGACGCACCCGGCAAAAAAATTCTGATCTCGGGCGGCGGGCGCTGCAATTTCACCAATTTACATTGCACGGCTGAGAACTTCCTGTCGGGCAATAAGCATTTTTGTAAATCGGCATTGGCGCGTTACACCCAGCATGATTTCATCGCGCTGATCGACAAGCATGGCATCGCTTGGCACGAGAAAACCTTGGGGCAGTTGTTTTGCGATACCTCGGCCCGCGACGTGGTGGCGATGCTGTTGGCCGAGTGCGCGGCTGTGCATGTGGATATCCGCCTCGCACATCGGATTACCGATATTAGCCGCCATGACCGATTCGAGGTTACGACGGACAAAGGAGTGTTCACTGGCAAAAGCCTTGTATTGGCGAGCGGCGGACTGTCGATCCCGAAAATGGGAGCGACCGGGTTTGCCCATGATGTCGCCGAAAAGTTCGGACTGAAACTGGCGAACGTGCGCCCTGGTCTCGTGCCGTTGACGCTGCAAGGCGACGACAAAGCCTTGGCGACGCCGCTCAGCGGCATAGCGACGCCGTGTGTTGCGACATGCGGAAAAATTGCATTTAAAGAAGCAATCTTGTTTACGCACCGAGGGCTTTCTGGGCCGGCAGTGCTGCAGATATCGTCATATTGGCAACCCGGTCAGACGGTTGCTTTCGATCTTTTACCGGGCGTGGATTTGAAATCTTATTTGCTCGAAGCAAAGCGCAGTCATGCAAAACAAGAAATCCAGACGGTGCTCGCGCGCCACCTGCCGACGCGTTTAGCAAGCGGTCTGTCGGACGCGTTTGCCGTCCATGGGCGGATCGGTGATATCGCCGATAAATCTTTGAGTAAGCTGGCGGAAACCCTGAACTGCTGGCAAATCACGCCCGCTGGCAGCGAGGGTTATGCTAAGGCGGAGGTCACCGTCGGCGGCGTCGCGACATCGGACTTGTCGTCGCAGACCATGGCGGCGAACGACGTGCCAGGTCTTTTCGTCATCGGCGAAGCGGTTGACGTCACTGGATGGCTGGGCGGTTATAACTTCCAATGGGCCTGGTCCAGCGGCCATGCCGCCGGCAGTGTCGTGTAACGTTATGGATTGGGATTGCGTGCTAAAACGTCGGTGCGGATGACGCTGGTTTCAGTATCTACAGTCAGCGGGTGCGGACTTGATGGACACCCCGCACGATCACACCGACGGCGCCTGCCCGGTCATTTCATGTGCGTGACCCGGCGGGTAACGTGGTGCAGTCGTTGTATCCCCCAGCCGTTTCCTGGCAGCGATTTTTGATGGCGAATTAGCCGAGGCGCGACATCGGCAAGCGCACCGTCACTGTGCTGCCCTTGCCGAGTTGGCTCTTGATATCAAGCGAGCCGCCGTGGGCTTCGATCAAGAGCGTGATAATTGATAAGCCAAGCCCAGTGCCTTCCTGCGCGATGTGCGGGTTCGAATTGGTTTGAAAAAACGGCTCAGCAATCCGCGAAAGCTTATCTTCGGCGATCCCGATGCCGTTATCGTTGACGGTGATCACCATATCGCCATTCAATACCCTGGCCGAGACAACGATGGCGCCACCGGGTTCCGTAAATTTCACGGCGTTCGACATCAGATTGAGCAGAATTTGCACCAGCGCGCGCTTGTCGGCGTCAAAGCTCGGCAATGTGGTCGGTATGTCGACGGAGAGGGTAAGGTTCTTTTTACGGCACTGATATTCGAAATTGCGCGCGCAGTCGTTGGCGATTTCCGAGATTTCGATGGCTTCGAAATGTAGCGGTCGCTTCCGCGCTTCGATGGCAGAGATATCAAGAATATCATTGATTAACGCCAGCATATGTTTGCCGCTGTTGTGTATATCGTCGGCGTACTGTGCATATTTTTCGGACCCCAGCGGCCCAAAATATTGCGCACGAAACATTTCGCTGAAGCCCAAAATTGCATTTAATGGCGTGCGGAATTCATGGCTGATGGTAGCCAGGAATTCCGATTTCGACTGGTTTACTTGTTCGGATTCGATCAACGCCCTGTTGAGGGCTTCACGACTGCGACGCTCATCGGTGATATCGCGTCCGGTACCGCGAAAGCCGATAAATTTACCATTTTGCCCGAAAGCCGGTTTGCCGCTAATGGCGAGGTACGCGGTCTCGCCGTTGGGTTTGACCCGTTGGTTCTCAAAGTCGCGAAACGGTTTTCGGTCCCGCAAGCATTGCAACATTTCGGCATAGGCTTTGGGGTCTGATCCTGGTGCGCCTGTCTGCTCGCGGGTACGGCCCAAAAGAGCACCGGGTGCGACGCCGGTGATATCTTCAAATCGATCGGAAAAATATGAAAAGCGCAATTTGGAATCGGTTTCCCAAAACCAGTCTGAACTGACGTCGGCAAAATCCGCGAACCGACGCTCACCGCTTTGAATCGAATAGTGATGCTGCATGGTGAGCCAAACCAGATAGCTCATGAACAGGGTTACAATAAGGCCTGCCAACAAAACCCATTCAGCGAGAAAAGAGTTGAGTTTAGCGGTCTCGGCAGCGGTCAACGCACCCGTTAAGGTCCACGTGCGATTGTGCAGTTGGATTGTCGCGTGGGCTGCATTGTCGGCATTGATCGTTTCAGGGGTCGAGCTGAAAGCTTCGGCACCGTCATCGGTGATGCGAATATGCATGCGTGCCGAAAAGTCTTTTGGGAGCGCATTTTCAATCATGGGCGCCGTGCGAAAAACGATATTCACGAACCCTTCAAGGGTGTCATCAATGAATAACGGCATGTAGACGACAAAGCCGCGTCCACCCTGTGCGAGGGTGATTGGTGGCGTAATTTGGATATCTCTTTCCCGTTCGCTTAAGGCCAAGGTTTGCGCGGGAATTTTTAACTGGCGAAGATCTAAGTCGAGTACGGCTCTGTTGCCGGCGAGGGGATTGACCCACCGGATGATTCCATCTGGGCTGACCCAGTTGATCGCCTGTAAATCATCAAAAAAGTTGAGCTTTGTCGACGCGAGAAGTCCGAAAGTGTCGGCGTCTGAAATAAGTCCGTTGCGCCACTCTTCTTCGATCAACGCGCCAAGTGCAATCCGCAGCTTCACGTGCGCATCAAGGCGGGCCGCGAGGAATTCAATTTTTTCGCGGGCTTGTTCGGCCAAGTGGTTATTTTGATGGTTGCGAACGCTGTGCCATGAAAGGAAGGTTGCGGCGAGAAGAACAACTGCCGTCAGTAATGCCGCAGCAACTGACCAGTCCAACTTGTGCCGACGCAATGGATATGTGCCTTTAACCGTTCCAGATTCCTCCATGACATGCCCCATGTTTGACGTCTGATCTTATAGTGTTGATCCGAGTCGACTTGGGCAAGAGTGAAACTAATCTCGAGCGCTCGGGGTGCCGCCATACGGTTCGGTCGTATGACGGCACCAACTGAGCGTAAAGCTAGGCTTCATCGTGGTTTTATTGGCATCACTTCATGCCGAGAAGTTCTTTCGCTTCGGTGAGTGCGGCAACGGACTCACCATGTTTTCCGGCCTTGTGCATGGCTTCGCCTTTGGCACGAAGGCCTTTCGCTTTGCCCAGCATATTCATTGAAACGTCGGGCTTCGTCTCCATAAAAGTGTCGATTTCCTTCATGTGTTTTGGGCATGAGCCTGCCAGCGCAGGGGATGCTGCGAAGATAAAGGCGGCTGCGGCGATGCCCATAATTACGTGTTTCATTTAAGTACTCCTTTTGTGAAAACTGGCCAACAATGCGTTAGCCGAACATAAGTGTATACGTAAGTGCCCCATCCATCGGATTTTTAAATCTTGTGGGGTAATTAAGAATAAAGATGCCGGGTTTGGTCGACATCTACACTGTGCAGGTGCGCTCGTGTGGTCTAAACAGGATATATGATCGACCCTAACGGCCCTGCTGACCCCGCGCAGCCTGAGTTGCGGCTTTCCAGAAATCGTGATTTCTTATTCTTCATTTTGTACCGATCGATGAATGTGATCGGCGTGCATGCGCTCACCGTGGCTGTAGGTTGGCATGTTTATCAATTAACCGGCGATCCGTTTGATTTAGGGCTCATCGGATTGGCGCAGTTTGCGCCGGCGTTTATGCTGTTTCTGGCGGCGGGATGGGCCGCTGACCGATTTGAGCGGCGTCGGATCATCGTGCTTTGTAATGCCATTCATGTGGCAGCCGTCGCGATGATTGCGGTGCTTTTTTGGCGAGATGCGGAAGCCCTAGCACCGATCTTGGGGATATTGGTGCTGCATGGCGCAGCGCGTTCATTTTTTCACACCGCGAGCCAGGCAATCTTGCCGAATTTGGTGACGCCCGCGCAATTCCCAAGAGCCATTGCTTATGCATCGTCGCTGAACAAAGCGGCGCAGCTGACCGGGCCGGCACTGGGCGGCGCGTTGATCGCCTGGACGGGTGAAGGGGTCTATTTCGTTATCTTGATCGGATTTGTGATTTCCGGTATCGCCGCTGCGGCGCTAAGCCGCAAATTGCGGGTTCATGCGCCAGAAGCGTTCAGTTTAGATATGATCTTGGGCGGGTTTCGCTATGTCTGGCATAACAAGGTGGTGCTCGGCGCTATTTCCATCGACCTGATGGCGGTATTGTTCGGCGGTGTGATGGGTTTGCTGCCGGTGTTTGCGAAGGACATTTTGCATGTCGGGCCGGAAGGATTAGGCGTGATGAGGGCGATGCCCGGTGCCGGATCGTTGCTGGTCGGGCTTGTACTCACGCAGATGGCGGCGCCGCGCCATATGGGGCCTGCGCTGTTCATATCGGTGGCGATCTTCGGCGGTGCGATTATCGTGTTCAGCTTATCGACGGTGTTTTGGATATCGCTCGTAGCACTCGCGGTCTATGGGGCAGCGGATATGATCAGTGTGTATATTCGGCAAACCTTGGTGCAGATTGCGACGCCGGATTCCATGCGTGGACGCGTCAGTGCCATCAACTCGGTGTCGATCAATGCCTCTAACGAGTTGGGTGATTTCCGCGCCGGTGTTATGGCAGGCGGTATCGGCAGCGTCGGCGCGGTGTTGGTCGGTGGCTGTGCGACAATCGCGGTGACTGCTTTGTGGTGGCGTCTGTTCCCGGCGATCCGCAAGGTGGATCGCTTGGACCACAGGCTATAGTCATGAACCAGGGCCTTGATCCGGAAATTGAACTCGCGCGGCTGCAACGGGTCGCCGACCTATTGGATGCCGCCATCTCTGTGCCTGGGACGCCTATTCAGATCGGTATAGACGGCTTGATCGGCCTGATTCCGGGTATCGGCGACAGTATCACGTTGCCCGTTGCGTTGTGGATCGTCTATCGGGGATCCAAGCTTGGCCTGCCAAAACGGTTGCTGGCGCGGATGCTGCTGAACGTCGGCATAGATTATGTATTCGGCCTTGTGCCGCTGCTCGGCGATCTATTCGATATCGCGTGGAAAGCCAATCGCCGCAACGTCAATATAGTGCGTACGTATCTTGGAAACCGATCATCGAGGTAACGGGGCTTACGCAGAACTCGCTTTAACGGGGGCTGCGGCGGACCGTTACTCGATGATTTCCAGGTTTTCCGCTGCCATCTTACCACCACGACCTTCAACGAGCTCGTAGCTGACTTTTTGTCCTTCGGTCAACGCTGCTAAGCCTGAACTCTGAACTGCGCTGATGTGCACGAACGCATCCTTCGAGCCGTCTTCGGGCTCGATAAAGCCGTAGCCTTTGGCCGGGTTAAACCATTTGACCGTGCCGTTTGCCATAACCATGGTCCTCCAACGACAATGCCTACAAAGAAGCCGCAACCGCTGCGAACTTCCGATAACGTTCACACTGTCGGGAAGTACTTGAACTGGCCGTGGAAACGGTTAAGCAGAAAAATTCACGACGGTGCACGTGGCATAATCGTAGCCGATTGCTTTTATATCTCAAATAATTTTGTTCGCGATAGAGCGCAGAAGAGCCGACAACGCATCGGGATCACGATTTGCCTAATTCAGCGTTCTTTTTCCGCAACTCTTCAAGCAGGCCGCCGACGCTGCCGGTATTACGAATGATAGACGTGAACTCCCGCTGCAGCGTGATGCTCATAGACGCCCCTTCGACGACGACATCGAGCACTTTATAAATATCGCCTTGGCGACCGACCCGCCACAACACGCTGATCGGATTGCCGTCTGCGGCGTTGGGGCGCAAAAGCTCAGTATAAACCGTGGCCCGATTGTCATCGACCGGTACGGTTTTGACGATGTTCACTTTCTCGCCGGAGTACTGCTCGAAGCGATCAACGTAGGTCGATACCATCAAATCTTCGAAAAGGTCCAGAAACTCGCGCTGTTCCTCGGCCGTTGCTTGGCGCCAGTTGCGCCCCAAAGTCCATCGACCAATGGCCTCGACCGCGAAATTTTCATTGAATAGTTTGCGAAAGGCTTCGACGCGCTCGTCACGGGGCTTGGTGGCATCGGTCAGCGACGCAACGGCGACCCGCTCCAGCGTGCGGATAAACGTTTGTGAACCTTCTTCGAGCGAGACCGCCATCGCCGGCACGCTGAAAAGGCACATCAAAATAACGGCGGCACATGTTCGTTTCATACGGTCGGTCACTCAAGCTGGCGTGTTGGGTTTAGATCTATAGAAACGGCCTAAACGAATTGCGCTAAAGGCTACGGAACGACACGTACAAGTCAAGCGAGGTCTTCGGCGCTATCGTGATTGTGTCCATAGTGGATGCCCTCAATCCGAAAGCGCGTCCAAAATATCTAATTCTCATGTGAACAGGTGTTTACATGACATAAAGATATCTTTATATCTTTTATTCATTATTATTGATCCGGAGTGACCAATGGAACGCACCGTCCAAGTCTTGAAGGCGCTGGCAGAGCCAACCCGGTTACGGATTGTCTCACTTTGCCTAGCCGGCGGTGATTTGGCGGTCAGTGAGTTCGTGCGCATTCTAGGTCAAAGTCAGCCGCGAGTATCCCGACATTTGAAATTGCTAACCGATGCGGGTGTGTTGATCCGCATTCCCGAGGGAAGTTGGGTTTTCTATCGCATCAGCGCTGATGGTTGGGCGTCAGTAGCCGTCGAATCCTTGGTCAAAAGTATGCCGGATGACGAAACCACTTTGTCGCGGGACCGCGAACGGCTGGCTGCGGTTAAAACCGAGCGTGCGCAAGCCGCCGACGCGTATTTCAGCGCGAATGCGGGGTCATGGAATGAACTTCGTGCGATGCACATCGATCAAGCCGAAGTCAATGCGGCACTTTTGAAGGTCTTCGGTGACACTGATGTGGATGGCTTGCTTGATATCGGTACCGGCACCGGCGAAATGCTGAAACTGTTTGCGGGTCATATCCGTCGAGGTGAAGGCGTTGATCTGTCCCGGGACATGCTGGGCGTTGCGCGCAGCTCGTTGGAAGCGGCCGGGCTGACCCATTGCCACGTTCGACAAGGGGATTTGTACGCGTTGCCGTATGAAGATGCTTCGTTCGATGTGGTCGTGGTGCACCAAGTGCTGCACTACGTCGACGACGTTGCAAGTGCATTGATTGAGGCGTCTCGCGTCCTGGCGCCAGATGGGCGCATGATCATCGCCGACTTTGCCCGCCATGAGATTGAAGATTTACGCACCCAGCAGCAGCATCGCCGCCTCGGCTTTAATGATACGGACTTGGATACGAGTTTCGAGCGTGCCGGTCTGCACCGCGAACAACTGCATCATCTTGGCGGCAAACCGCTGACCGTGGCCATTTGGCTGGCCCTTAAACCCGAGGAAAGCCTCAAAGCGGAGACCGCTGCATGATCCATCGTATTCCTCGCCCTGATGCCCGCCTCGACGATAGCACGCGGTTGTTGAATGTCGCCCGTGATGGGCGTCCGCCTCTGCCTTCAATGATGATCGCCGCCCCCTTGCCGGACGACGTTTCGGTGTCGTTCGAGTTCTTTCCGCCCAAATCCGATGAGGCTGCGGAAACGCTCTGGTCTGCGATCAAGCGGTTGGAGCCTTTGGCGCCTGAATATGTTTCTGTGACTTATGGCGCCGGCGGCACGACGCGCGAGCGCACCCATGCCACGGTGACCCGCATTGCCAATGAAACCGCCATGGCGCCGGCCGCGCACTTAACGTGTGTTGGCGCGACCATTGACGAAGTCGATGCTGTTGCGGAAAGCTATTGGGATGCTGGCGTGAAACATATCGTCGCGCTGCGCGGTGACCCGCCCGCTGGGGCCGACCGATATCAGCCGCACCCAGGTGGCTACGCGTATGCAGCCGATCTCGTGACCGGCTTGAAAAAGATTGCGGATTTCGAAATCTCCGTCGCTGCTTATCCGGAAATGCACCCTGAAGCCGGCAGCGCTGAAGCCGATCTCGACAATCTGAAGCGTAAAATCGACAACGGCGCGACTCGAGCGATCACGCAGTTCTTTTTTGATCCGGAGGTGTTTTTGCGGTTCTTGGATCGTGCGCGGGCAGCCGGTATTACCGTACCAATCGTGCCCGGTATCATTCCGGTGACCAACTTCAACATGACCGCCAAATTCGCAAAAATGTGCGGCGCCGACGTGCCGAAATGGATGCACGATTTGTTTGACGGCCTGGATGACGACGCGGAAACCCGCAAGTTGATCGCCGCCAGTGTCGCCGCCGAGCAATGCCGCGTGCTGCATGCCAGTGGCGTCAACGCGTTTCACTTTTACACCATGAACAAAGCCGATCTTTGCTACGCCATCTGTCATGTTATGGGCGTGCGTAGTTCGTCGGCGGTATAGACAAAAACCTGGGAAAATTTAGTAAAATGACTTGTCCGCACCACGATCATGCGCCGACCCCGTCTTCTCCGCCGCAGCGCGCTGATGCCAAACCTGCGAGCGCAGACAGCTTGCCGGCCAATCCAGCCGCTGACCGCACCGAGGAACTGCGTGCCATTTTGGACGCGCGTATTTTGATGCTGGACGGCGCCATGGGCACAATGATCCAAGAGCGAAAATTCACTGAAGATGATTTTCGCGGCACCCGGTTCATCAATTGGCCGAACGACCTGCAGGGCAACAACGATCTGTTGGTGCTGACGCGCCCGGATGCGATCCGCGAAATCCATGTAAGCTTCCTGGAGGCCGGTGCAGATGTGTTGACCACCAACACATTCAACGCCAACCGGATCTCGCAAGCCGACTATGGCATGGAAGATTTGGCCTATGAGATCAGCTATCAAGCCGCAGTGTTGGCGCGCGAAGCCGCAGATGAGGTAACCGCCAAACAACCGGAGCGTCCGCGCTTTGTCGCAGGCGCGCTTGGCCCGACCAATCGCACGGCCTCAATCTCGCCCGACGTTAATGATCCGGGTTTCCGAAATGTTTATTTCGATGATCTGGTCGAAACCTATGGCGAAGCGCTGAAAGGCCTGATCGCGGGCGGCGTCGATATTATTTTGATCGAAACCGTTTTCGATACCCTAAACGCTAAAGCTGCGATCTATGCTGTGATGCGGCATTTCGAAGAGTCCGGTCGCCGCTGGCCGGTCCTGGTGTCCGGCACAATTACGGATGCGTCCGGTCGCACGTTGTCGGGGCAGACCCCCGAAGCCTTTTGGCATTCCGTGCGCCACGTGCGCCCGCTTGCCGTCGGTTTCAACTGTGCGCTTGGCGTCGAAGATATGCGCCCACACATCAAGGCCGTGGCCGACATCGCGGATGCGTATGTCAGTGTTTATCCGAACGCTGGCCTGCCAAACGCGTTCGGCGGCTATGACGATACGCCCGAGCACATGGCCGAGCATTTGGGCGAGTTCGCCCGCTCCGGCTTGGTGAACATCGTCGGCGGCTGCTGCGGCACCACGCCGGATCATATCCGCGCTATCGCCGAAGCCGTTACGGCCTCCGATCCGCGTACCTGCAAAGAACACGACCGAGTCCTGTCGTTGTCGGGGCTTGAGCCGTTGCGTTTCGACGACGTGACTGGATTTGTAAACGTAGGCGAGCGCGCCAACGTGGCGGGTTCGATAAAATTTGCGAATTTGATCCGTGAAGGCAATTTCACCGACGCCGTTGAAATCGCCCGCCAGCAGGTGATGAACGGCGCGCAGGTGATCGACGTCAACATGGACGACGCCATGTTGGACGGTGCGGATGCCATGCGGACGTTTTTGCAATTGATCGCGTCCGAACCCGATATTTCGAGGGTCCCGGTGATGGTCGATAGTTCAAATTGGGACATCATTGCGGCGGGCCTGCGCTGCCTGCAAGGGCGCAGCATCGTCAACTCGATTAGTCTCAAAGAAGGCGAAGACGAAATGGTCGCGCGCGCGACAGAAGCCATGCGTTTCGGCGCCGCCGTCGTGGTGATGGCATTTGACGAGAAAGGCCAAGCTGACAGTTTTGAGCGCATGGTTGAGATTTGCCGTCGCAGCTACAAGGTGCTGACTGAAAAAGCCGGATTCCCCGGCGAAGATATCGTGTTTGATCCGAACATTTTTCCGATCGCAACCGGTATTAAAGAGCATGACAACTTCTCTAAGGATTATGTCGAAGCTGTGACCGCGATTAAGGCCGAGATGCCTTTGGTGCGTACGTCCGGCGGCTTGTCCAATATGTCGTTCTCGTTTCGTGGCAACAATGCGGTCCGCGAGGCGATGCATTCGGTGTTTTTGTATCATGCGATCAAGGCCGGCCTGGATATGGCCATCGTCAACGCGGGTCAGCTCGCACTTTATGAAGATATCCCAGAAAACATTCGCAACCGGGTTGAAGACGTGGTCCTTAACCGGCGCGAAGACGCCGGTGAGCGGTTGCTTGAGATCGCCGACGAGGCGGTGTCGGGTGCCAAGGCCAGAGTCGAAGATCTGTCATGGCGCGAAAAATCAGTCGGGCGCCGGCTTGAACATGCGTTGGTGCACGGCATCACCGACTACATCGTCGAAGATACAGAAGAGGCACGCCTCGCCGTTACCAAACCGCTCGAAGTGATCGAGGGGTCGTTGATGGACGGCATGAACGTCGTCGGAGATCTTTTTGGCGCGGGCAAAATGTTCCTGCCGCAGGTGGTCAAATCGGCGCGGGTCATGAAACGCGCGGTCGCGCATCTTGAGCCCTATCTCGAAGCCGACAAGGCAGCAGGCGAGACCAAAGGCCGTATTGTCATGGCGACGGTCAAAGGCGACGTGCATGACATCGGTAAGAACATCGTCGGCGTGGTGTTGCAGTGTAATGGCTATGACGTCATCGACATGGGTGTGATGGTGCCGTATGCGAAGATTATCGAAACCGCCAAGGCGGAAAATGCCGACATTATCGGCTTGTCCGGTTTGATCACGCCGAGCCTCGAAGAAATGTGCACCGTGGCGCGCGAGATGAAGCGTGCCGGCATGAGTACGCCACTTTTGATTGGCGGTGCGACCACATCGAAAGCACATACGGCGGTAAAAATTGCCGACAACTACGACCACCCGGTAATTCATGTGTTGGATGCGTCCCGCTCGGTCGGTGTAGCGAGTAAGCTTTTGAGCGCAAGCCGCCGGGATGCGTTCGTCGAGGAAATCGCGCAGGAATATGAGATGGTGCGGGCAAAGCATCACGGCAACGACGGTGCGCGAAACACGATTTCAATCGAAGACGCCCGAGCGAATGCGCTGCAATTCAATTGGGCCGGCTACGCACCGCCTAAGCCGACGTTTACTGGGCTGAAGACGTTTGAGGAATATGACCTCGAAGACCTGCTGGCATGCTTCGACTGGACGCCTTTCTTCAGGACGTGGGAACTAGCAGGCACGTATCCGCGCATTCTCGAAGACGGTGTTGTCGGCGAGGTCGCCCGTTCGGTGAAGGCGGACGCCGATGCAATGTTACGACAGATTATCGACGAAAAATGGCTGACGCCGAAAGCGGTGGTTGGTTTCTGGCCGGCCAATGCCGCAGGCGATGACATTGAGGTTTATGGCACAGACGGGGAAAACGCTCCGGTTGCAACACTGCATTGTCTGCGCCAGCAAATGCCGAAGTCCGGGACACGCAGCAACATGTGCTTGGCTGACTTCGTGGCGCCGGTCGATATGGGTGTGCAGGACTGGGTCGGCCTATTTGCCGTCACCACCGGCGCTGAAACCGATGCCCGGGCAAAAACTTTTGAAGATGCCGGTGATGACTATTCATCGATCATGTTGAAAGCGCTGGCGGACCGCTTCGCCGAAGCGTTCGCCGAGCGTATGCACGAGCGTGTCCGTAAGGAATTCTGGGGATACGCTCCTGACGAATCTTTGAGCAATGAAGATCTGATTAAAGAGACCTATCAAGGTATCCGTCCGGCACCCGGCTATCCGGCGTGTCCGGACCATACGGAAAAAGGCACCGTCTTTGACTTGTTGCAGGCCGAGGACAATGCCGGGATTTCGCTGACCGAGAGTTTTGCCATGATGCCGGCGTCGTCGGTGTCTGGGATATATTTCTCGCATCCGGAAAGTGCGTACTTCGGTATTGGTCGCATCGGTCGTGACCAAGTTGAAGATTATGCGGCGCGCAAAGGTATGTCGCTCGAAGACACCGAACGCTGGCTGGCACCTAACCTTGGCTATAAGCCGGAAGTTTAAAGCACCGGGCCTGCCGGGCTAAGTCTCGTCGGCGATTTTCGACGCACGCACGCGGCGTTCCATCTCGCGGCGCTCAAGATCACGGCGATCGTCAGCGCGGCGGTCTGTGCCGTCCCAGCCGTCGACTTGGCTTGCGTCTAATTGCCGCGCGCGGCGCTCGTCGGCGCGGCGGTCTTGTTCGCGGCGGTCATCTTGGCGTTTGTTATGGGCGGCTTGGGCGGTGGCATCCATTGGCCAAAAGTCATCGATGGCATCGGTTTCCCAACTGGCATCTCGTTCGCGGCGTTCTTCTTGGCGGCGTTCTTCGGCGTCGCGACGTTCAGATCTACGGCGTTCCCCGCCATCCCAGCCGAGCACATCATATGCCGTCAGTTGCTTTTCCCGACGATCCGCACCTTCACGCCGATCATCGTCCCGGCGTTCATCGCTACGGCGGCCTTGAGCGTCGCCCGCAGGCTCGTCAGGAAACTCTTTGGGGGGCGTATCGTCGGTCATGAAGATAGGTTAGGCGTGCCCAAAGCACCAGTCACGCGCAGCTTCTAGTTTGCCGATTTTGCTTCGGCGACGCGGCGGTAATAATCCGGGTCCAAAAGAACGTTTTCTGCCAGCGTGCGCATACGGCTGTAGTAGCCTTCCTGGACGACTTTATAGTGCGGCATCGGCGCCACGGCACTGCCACGGCCTGCGACGACCCAAACGGTTTTCGGATCATCGGCCTTCACGAACCGGTCGCCGACCTCGATACTGACTTTGTTTTTTCTAAGCACGACTAGCTCTCCGTTCGGCACACCGCCAATAGACTATCGATACGCCCATGTGCGGTTAGTTTCAAGCGAACAAAAGCGCTATTTCGATCACGATTTCTTGCTTGCCGGTTTGCGCTTCGTTTCCGGCTTTTTTGCCTTAGAATCGGTGTTTTGTGCCTGTTTTGGGGTGGTTTTTGCGGATTCGCCCTGCATTTTTAGTAAGCCGCTTTGTTCCATTTGCTGCACGACGCTCTGCATTTGCCCATAAAGTTGCAAGAATCCGCGCACAGACATCGCCAAATGCCCTGAAACCACACTTTCCGGCTCGTGTGGATCGCTGCCGGCGCGATCACTGGCAAAAGTTATTCGTGCGACATTGCCGCGCAAGGCGAGACTTGCTGCACGGTCGGCGTAAATTTCAAGTGCTGTCGGATTGTTGATGAGGTTGCTTTTCTTTTCGACCATTTGGGTCTCCTCCATATCACGTGATTATGACGCCAACGCGACCGTCTGCAAAAAGAATAGCACACTTGCACGGTTGCAGGCGGGACAGGACAGGGTGTGCTCTTTATACTCCGCTGTCATGAGCGCCGATTCCGCAAAACCAACACAAAGTCCGTTCGAAGACGCCCCCGCCATCGCTGTTAATAGGCGCGGAGTGACATGGCTGTCGCGCACCGGCGAGATCGAGAGTTTGTCGCATCGTGAAGCTGCGACCCGATTGCGACAAGGCGTTCGCCCGTTGGTATGTCATGCGCGCGCGACGGCGACCACGTTGCGCGCCGGTAATATCCGCGCGTTTGATGTGTTGGAATTGTTCGCCTTCGCGCGCCCAGCTGTGTTTTGTTTGCCCACCGCACGCGGACTCGCGATCACCTTGGATTTAGCGCTACCGGAAACCCCGGAACAAGAAGCTGAAACGCTTTTTGTCGCGGCGGAGAAACTGCTCAGTGATGTGCAAAGCGCCGGCCCACATGCAGCGGGTATCGCTTGGTCGATGGCGCGCGCTGGTTGGGTTTGGGGCCCTGCGGTGTTGGCGCGCATCGGCACTGGAGAGGCGCCGCATTCGTCGGCGATCACGTCGGCCATGCAGGTTTGGCGTAGGTTATCCGATTGGGAAGATCGTCCGCGCGAGACGCCGCCCGGCAATTTGCCGGTCAGCCCCGTGGATGCATTGACCCGGCTCGGTATTCTATTGGGCCGCACGTCTGAAAGCAGACCGCAGCAGCGCCGCTACGCTGAGACCGTCAGCGCCGCGTTCCGCCCCCGTGATGTCGAGGACGAGCCAAATATGGTGATCGCCGAAGCCGGCACCGGGGTCGGTAAGACGTTGGGCTACGTGGCGCCGGCGAGCTTGTGGGCCGAGCGCAACGAATCGCCCGTGTGGATTTCCACGTACACCCGGAACCTACAACGCCAACTCGATACCGAGTTGGACCGGCTGTATCCGGATCGTGCCTTAAAGCGCGAGCACATCGTAGTCCGCAAAGGGCGCGAGAACTATGTGTGTTTGTTGAACTATGAAGAGGCGTTAAACAGATCGCGCATCGCTGGCGGACCTGACCCCATCGCGCTGGGCCTGGTTGCGCGCTGGATCGAAGGTAGCCGAGACGGCGATATGGTCGGCGGTGATTTTCCGGCGTGGCTGATCCATCTTTTCGGACGCGATTCGACGACCGATCTGACAGATACCCGGGGTGAATGCATCTATTCGGCGTGCACCCATTACGGCAAATGCTTTATCGAACATACGGTGCGCCGCGCCCGGCACGCGGAAATCGTCATCGCCAACCATGCTTTGGTGTTGATCCAGGCAGCTCTTGCTGGTGAAAGCGAAACGCGTCCGTTGCGCTACGTCTTTGATGAAGCGCATCACTTGTTCAATGCTGCGGACAGTGCCTTTTCCGCACATCTGTCCGGGCTGGAAACCGCAGACCTTAGGCGTTGGTTGGTTGGCGCCGAAGGTGGCAGTAGGTCACGTTCGCGCGGGCTTCGGGCGCGGATGGAAGAGTTGATCGCCGGCAATGAGCGGGCGAAAAAAGCGCTTGATGACGCGCTCCGCGCCGCGACCGTGCTGCCGGGGCCGAGTTGGCATCAGCGCATCGGCGACAGTCGTCCAGATGGCCCCGCCGAGCGGTTTTTGTCTTTGGTTCGAGGGCAGGTATACGCGCGTTCAAGGGATGGGGATGGCCCCTTTGACCTTGAGGCCGAGCCGCATCCGCTGATTGATGGCGTTGCTGAGGCAGCGGAGGAGCTGGCCGGTGCGTTGAGCACGATCGCACAGCCGTTGACCGCGTTGATGGCGGCGCTGCACAAAATGTTGGCCGACGAAGCGGACACGTTGGAAACCCAGACCAGAGTTAAAATCGAAGCCGTGGCGGCGTCGTTGGAACGGCGCGCGGTCGCGCAAATTGCGGCGTGGCGGTCGATGCTACAAAGCTTGAACGGTGATACGCCTGAAGAGTTTGTCGACTGGTTCGGTATTCAGCGCATCGCCGGGCGCGACATTGATGTGGCCTTTCATCGGCACTGGGTTGACCCGACGGCGCCGTTGGCGACCGAGGTTTATAAGCCTGCACACGGTGTCGTCGTTACATCTGCGACACTGACGGACCACACCGGTGATGCAGACGCAGACTGGCAGGCCGCCGAGATCCGCACCGGCACCCGGCATTTGCCGGTGCGGCCGTTGCAGGCCAGCGAAGCCTCGCCGTTTGATCACGCGAAGCACCTCAAAGTGTTCGTGGTGGGCGACGTACGCAAAGGGGATATGGATCAGACGGCTGCGGCGTATCGGGAATTGTTCAAAGCGGCAGGTGGTGGTGGGCTCGGCTTGTTCACGGCGATCTCTCGATTGCGCGCCGTTGAAAGTCGCATTCGTGAACCAATGGAAGCGGCGGGCTTGCCGTTACTGGCCCAGCATGTGGATCCATTGGATACCGGCACGTTGGTGGATATTTTCCGGGCCGAGCGTGACGCATGTTTACTGGGTACCGATGCGGTGCGTGACGGGGTTGACGTCCCGGGTCGCTCACTCCGGCTGTTGGTATTTGATCGCGTGCCGTGGCCGAGGCCGGATCTGTTGCATAAGGCGCGCCGAAAAGCGTTCGGCGGTAAAACCTATGATGAAATGTTAACCCGCCTGAAATTGTCCCAGGCGATTGGGCGACTGCTTAGGCGGGCCACCGACAAAGGTGTGTTCGTGATTTTGGATCGGCAAATGCCGAGTCGCCTCGAAAGCGCGTTTCCATCCGGGGTCACTGTGGAGCGGGTCGGCCTGAAAGATGCGGTCGAAGCGATACGCGCATTCTTGTCGGATATTGAGAAAGACGATTGAAGGCAGCTTAATGCCGATGCCCACTGAAAATTCGAAGCAGCATCCCCAGCACGAACATCGCCGCGCCTAGCCACAAGAGACGGGGGTCATACGCGGGTATATCGGAAAACAAAGCGGCCGGCACCTTGAGCGAGCAAAGATCCGTCGTCCAATAAAAACATTCACGGGCCAATTGAAAATCGTTGCCGAGGATTTCGTAAAAAAACGATATCCACCAAACCGTCGCGGCAACAAAGCCGCCACCCCCCAACAGCATCAAGATGTTTCCGAGCTTTGAATTCATGGTGTAGGTACCTGCATAGCCGGTGAGACGAATAACAATGAAAGCGTTACAACTGCAACGATGGTCGACAGCAGGATCGCCGCCGACGTGCGTTGAACGTAGACGTTATAGTTCTGTGCGACGACAAAGCAAAGCGCACCGGCAGGCAGTGCAGCCATCAGCAACCCGACCGCGTTCCATAACGGGTCGACCTCGAACACATATGTAAAGAAAACCCACGTCACGGCGGGGTGCACGAACAGCTTGATTGCGCTGACCGCGCTGACTTCGGCAAAGCCGTGCAGCAGGGGTTTGCCGACCATGAACAAGCCGATGGCGAACAATGCCGATGGGCCGGCGGCGCCAGAAAGAATGCCAGAAAAATTATCGACCGGCGTCGGCAAGGGGATGCGGGTCAGCGACCACAGAATTCCGGCCACCGACGAGACCATCAAAGGATTGCGGATCAACGACTTGGTCACGCCCCAGGCAGCGGTCAAACCACGCTCACCCCGGAGGTCAGCTTCGATCAACACCGCATAAAGTGGGATCATGATGATGCTTTGGAACACGGTCGCGACGATGGCGGGCAGCGCGCCTGCGTCGCCGAACGCAATGATGCAAAGGGGAATGCCCATGTAGCCGGTGTTGCCGAAGATCGCGACCATGCCGAACATGGATTGTTCGGCAAGCCGGGTCTTAAAGACGGTGCGCGCGAAGATAATCGCGGCGATGGTGGTGACGATGCTGCCGGCGCCGAATGCGGCCAGAAACGGCCAATTAAAAATCTCAGCCGGATCGACGCGCGCCGTGGAGTGAAACAGCAATACCGGCAGCGCCACAAAATAAACGAATTTGTTGATCGCTTCTGAGCTTGCCGGGCCCAATACGCCAAATCGTCCGCAGGCATAACCTGTGAGGATAATCGCAAATACCGGAAGCACGACGTTAAAGACGGGTTCCATAAACGCCCTTTAATCATTTCTGGTCGTTGATGCCTGAGGTCACGGTATCTAAGCTTTCAAAAAGCTGGGCACAAGGACCTAATCCTAGCCGATTTCGGCAATTACTTGTTCGACAAAGGATAAAAAAGACATGACTGACCTTAAGGGGCAAAAGGTAGGCTTTATCGGGCTGGGGCTGATGGGCAAGCCGATGGCGCGAAATTTGATGCGCGCGGGCGCCGATATCACGGTTCACAACCGATCTCAGGGCGTTGTTCAAGAACTGGTGGCTGAGGGTATGCACGCAGGCGGCAGCCCGGCCGGCACCGCCGCTGCGGCGCAGACGGTTATCATGATGCTGTCGGATACGCCCGCCGTCGAAGGCGTGATGCGGGGCGATGATGGGGTGCTCGTCGGCTTGAAGCCGGGCACGCTGGTGATCGATATGGGGACCACCAAAGTTCCTGTAACTCGTGCCCTTGCCGTCGAAGTCGAGGCCAAAGGTGGCGTCTACGTTGATGCGCCGGTCTCAGGTGGCACGATTGGCGCCGAAGGCGGCACGCTGACCATCATGGCGGGTGGCACAGATGCGGCGTTTCAACGCGCAGCGCCGTTTTTACAAGTGCTTGGCGGGCGGATCACCCATGTGGGGCCGGTCGGCACC
>TARA_R110001599_G_scaffold353688_1_pt1 | contig 84639 bp, 82 predicted proteins | sample TARA_R110001599 | Tara Oceans TARA_R110001599 (sample SAMEA4398360) | marine metagenome | biome: Polar Biome; feature: [MES] marine water layer (ENVO:01000295) within the mesopelagic zone...; material: water (ENVO:00002006), including particulate matter (ENVO:01000060) such... | reverse complement strand
CAGGCTTCGTCTGGAATCAGTGGCAGGCTTGGTCTGGAATACGCAGGGATCTCTGGATGGACGGTCACGGCAGCTTATTTCATCTTGAAGGTGCTACCGGCATAGTCTTTGGTTATCTGGTTCATACTGCTGGCTTCATACCGGAGCGGCGGCCTTCATTCGGGTCTGCAAGGAGTTGGCTGGGCGTGACTTTGACCTCGATGACCACTGTAACCGGCATCAATGCACTGCCATAATCGGAGTATGAAATCTTTCCTCCCCCTTATCAGGTCAGAATGGCGCCTGCTGTTGTTTGGCTTTGTCATGACCTTTGGCTCCAGCTTGGGGCAAACCTATTTTATCGGCTTGTTTGGCGGGGATATTCGCAGCGATCTGGGGCTCAGCCACGGGGATTTCGGTGCCATCTATTCCTCGGCAACTCTCGCCAGTGCCATTCTATTGTTGTGGACAGGCTCCCTGATAGACCGGCTGCAGCTGACTCACTATGCCTACCTGGTGATCATCGGTCTCGCCACGGGCTGCCTGATGATCGCCGCCAGCGAGGGCGCGGCCACCCTGTTTCTGGGTGTACTGGTGCTGCGACACCTGGGGCAAGGCCTGATGGGGATGACGGGGGCCACCACCATGGTCCGTTATATCGATCATCAGAAAGGTAAGGCCAACGCACTCAACGGTATGGGTTACTCTCTCTCAGAGGCTGTCCTGCCTTCAATAGTGATAGCCCAACTGACTTTCATGTCCTGGCGGGAATCCTGGATTGCCTGGGCGGTGTTGCTTGTTGTGACTGTCCCGCTGGCCACCCGCTGGTTGTTGCAGGGGCACCAGCTCAGACACAGCAAATATCTCGAGAGCGTTGCCGCCCAGCAGGATCAGACAGCCTCCCAGCAACAACGTCACTGGACACGCGGCCAGGTAATCCGCGACCCTCTGTTCTATTTGTTCCTGCCCGCGCTACTCGCCCAGCCCATGCTGTTTACCGGTTTTATGTTTCACCAGGTACACCTGGTCGAGGTAAAGGGCTGGTCGCTCGGTGTATGGGGCAGCCTGTACATCCTGTATGCGCTGGTCTCCAGCCTTGTTAATCTCGGAACGGGGCTGCTGGTCGATCATTACGGTGCAGTTCGCCTTGCACCCTTTGTATGCCTGCCGTTCGGCCTGGGACTGCTGTTCCTGGCCAGTGGGGATAGCGTGCTCGTCTCCGTGCTGTTCATGGTGCTGATGGCCATCTCCATCGGCGCCTACTCCACCTTGTCTTCCCCCTTTTATGCGGAGATGTATGGCAGCCTGCATCTGGGGTCGATAAAGTCCCTGGCCACGGCGGCCATGGTATTTTCCAGCGCGATAGCACCTGTCCTCATGGGCTGGATGATCGACGCAGGTGTGAGTATGGATACCATGGCGCTGGTATCCGTAGCCTATGTGTTGCTGGCCTCTGTCTGCGCCCTGTGGGCCAGCACAATCAAACTCTCTGGAGAGCAGGCTCATGCCAACTGAGTTAGTGATACGCAACATGACCCGCGCTGAAGTTGACCAACTCGTCGAATGGGCTGCAAATGAAGGCTGGAACCCTGGCCTGCACGATGCAGATCTGTTCTGGTCCACGGACCCCGAGGCCTTCATTGCAGCGGACCTCGACGGCGAGCTGATCGGTGGCGGCGCCATTACCTCTTATGACGGCGTATTCGGCTTTATGGGGTTTTTCATTGTGCGACCGGAATACCGCAGCCGCGGGCTTGGCAATACTATCTGGCTGGCCCGCCGCGATCGGCTACTGGCGCGCCTGCACCCCGATTCCTGCATCGGGATGGACGGCGTCTTCACTATGCAGGAATACTACGCCAGAGGCGGATTTATATTTTCCCACCGCAATCTGCGTTTTCGCAACGATATCCCGAAGCACACAGCCACTGCGCCCACCGGAGACACCGATATCACGCTGCTTGAACATGTGCCGTTCGATAAGGTGCTCGCGTACGACCGCAGCTGCTTTTCCGCACCCCGTCCAGGCTTCCTGCAAGCCTGGACGGAACAACCGGATGCGCTCGCTCTGGCTTGTCAACGCGATGGCGATCTACAAGGCTTTGGTGTTGTGCGACGCTGCAGAGAAGGATGCAAAATCGGGCCCTTGTTCGCTGACGATGCTGCCACCGCCAACGCACTCTATTTACAGCTGGCAGCGTTTGCCGCGGGTGGACCTTTGTTCCTCGATGCCCCGGAGAACAATCCCGCCGCTATGGCGCTGGTGAAAGAACAGCAAATGACCGAGGTATTCGGCTGCGCACGCATGTACCTCGGGCAACCACCGGCTCTCAGACATGAGCGCATCTATGGCATCACAACATTTGAGCTTGGCTGATGCAAAACCGTGACCTGATCGGATACGGCGGCCAGCCACCTCAAGTGCGGTGATACTCGAGTCGCCCTTCAGTTCGCCCGCCAACACACCCTGGAAAGCCATCGTAACTCGGGCTAATATAGCCTTATGCCAAATTCAGCTACCAAAACCACACTTAACTACCTGATCGCCACGGGTGAACGTCCCATCTATATTGCCTCGCGCGGCGGCGCGGACGCCGCGCTCAAGATCGGTGCAACGTTTGAAGAGAAGGAGGTTCTTGTTCACGACGCACGTCAACTGGATACCCCCGCCAGCCTGGACAGGGAGGGTTTTACACTGCTTCAGCACAAAACGCAGGTGAAGGACTTTTATCAGCTGGAGCCAGAAAGGGCTCTGTATGAGGCCGAGATCACCGACCTGGTGCTCGCGGCCAGTGGCGGTAGCGCCGCGTTGGTGTTCGACCACACACTGCGCTCAGATTCGGTAACCGTGCGCGGCGAACACGCCACCCGGGAAACCGCTTCAGTAATCCACAACGACTATACGGACGCCTCTGCTCAAAAGCGCCTGCGAGATCTGCTGCCGGCGAGGGAAGCTGAGCGGCGCCTGCAGCGACGATTTGCCATAATTAATGTCTGGCGTTCCATCCGCGGTACTGTGTGGACCAGCCCTCTCACCTGTTGCGATGCAACAACCCTCGCGCCCGGTGATCTGGTCGCTTCCGAGAGGCGCGCCGAGGATCGCATCGGGGAACTCGAACTGGTGAGCTGGAACCCGGCCCACCGCTGGTACTACTACCCGGAAATGACGTTTACTGAAGCGCTACTGATCAAAACCTACGACTCAGCACAGGACGGCCGCGCCACACGCACAATACACAGCGCCTTTGACAATACGCTGGCACCAGCTGATGCCCCGGCCCGCGAGAGTATGGAGTCCCGCCTGCTGGTGTTTTATTAAAACCACTTTCCTAGACCTGACCAGACACACCTTTATCGATGTGCCCCTGCTCGGCCAAAAGATTTAAAATTGCGGCAGTCTTCGCCCTGAAGGAATCCCGCAATAGCCGCACCGCTGGCGTAATAGCTTGCCTGCTGGGACTGATAAGCCATAGTTCAGTTGGTATAGGCTTATAGCGGGGCATGACGCTAACCACATTGCCTGCCAAGAGGTCAGCGGACATATCGAGGCAGGATTTCGCCGCCAGGCCCATGCCGGCAACGCACCAGCGCCTGACCAGGTCACCGTCATTGGAAGCACGGTTGCCACTCATTTTGATCTTGTATGTGGTTTCTCCGCTCGAAAATTCCCAGACGTCGTGAATAATGTCGTGAAGCTGGTAAAAAACGCCGTTGTGGGGCGGCAGGTCGTGCGGGTGTTCAGGTGTGCCATTTTTCTCGAGGTAGGCCTTTGTCGCACACAGTAGGCGCGGGACATTGCAGATCTTGAAGCCATAAACATTCGCATCATTGGGTGAACCGTAGCGCAGCGCGAGATCAACCGAATCGCGGTAGAAATCGACATTACTGTCGCTGATACTCGCCCTCACACTCACAGCAGGATAGGTATCCATAAACTCATCGAGCCAGGAAATGACCTGGTTTCTACCCAGATCCGATGATATGGCGATGCGCAATTCACCGTCGACAATATCCAGGTCATCTTTCATGTTCTGCCTGGCCTGATCCAGCATGAGCAGAGCCTGCTCACACTGGGGAAGATATCTTTCGCCCGCGCTGGAGAGCCTGAGCTGACGCGTAGTCCGAACAAACAGCTCGACGCCCAAGGCGCGTTCTACCCGTTTGAGCGCTGCGCTGGCAGTCGCAATGCGCATATCCAGATTCGTGGCCGCACCGGTGATACTGCGAAATTCAGCCACTTTCAGTGCGACCTGGAGGTCTTCTATTAGCATATATTCAAATAATATTTGATAATTAATCAATTATTATACTGTTTAAGAAACATCCAGCAAACTATACCATTCTCCCAACCTGAACAAACACTGGAGAAATGTTATGAAAGCTGTCGGCTACACCAAGTCCCTTCCTGTTACAAACCCCGCGTCGCTAACCGATATCGAGTTGCCTCAACCGACCGCCACAGGGTGCGATTTGCTGGTCAGAATCAGGGCGGTTGCCGTTAATCCGGTGGACTACAAAATTCGCCAGAATGTTGCGCCTGCCGATCGCGAGCATAAAGTGCTTGGCTGGGATGCTGTAGGCGAGGTCGTTGGCACAGGAGAAGCGGTGAATCTTTTCCAGCCCGGCGACCTGGTTTACTACGCCGGGGACCTCAATCGCCAGGGCAGCAATGCGGAATACCAATTGGTTGACGAACGCCTTGTGGGTACCCCGCCAAAAAGTCTGTCAAATGCTGAGGCTGCCGCACTGCCACTCACGGCTATCACCGCCTGGGAGTTGCTGTTCGAACACCTATCACTGCAACAGCAAAGCCCGGACTCAAAGGACGTCAGCAACGAGGTCATTCTGGTGGTTGGTGCAGCGGGCGGAGTCGGCTCCATCCTGGTACAACTCGCTAAAGCCATTACAGGGGCCACAATTATTGCCACCGCATCGCGCGCGAACTCAAAAGCCTGGGTTGAGACGTTAGGGGCACATCATGTTGTTGATCACACCAAGCCTCTAAAGCCACAAATTGAGGCATTGAACATTGGCCAGGTGACGCATATTGCCAGCCTCAATAGTACCGACTCCTACTTCGAGAGCTACACGGAGCTGCTGGCACCATTCGGTAAGATAGGCATGATTGATGACCCGGAATCACTGGATGTGATGAAACTGAAGCCGAGGAGCCAGTCACTGCATATTGAGTTTATGTTTGCGCGCTCTATGTTCAAGGCGCATGACATGCACAAACAGGGCCGCCTGTTAAACCGCGTATCCGACCTTGTCGACCAGGGTTACATCCAGACCACTGCGGACAAAAACCTTGGCGCTATTAATGCTGCCAATCTGAGGGCTGCTCATGAGGAATTGGAATCTGGCCGCTCGATAGGCAAGATTGTTCTGCAGGGATTTTAAAGAGGAGAAAGCAAAAACTGCCTGGTCCGGCTAGCTGGACCAGGCACCATCATCACTCGGAAACAAACAGGCATTGATAGGCGATTTTAAACATGATTGCCACAACAATTGCGATGCCTATGACAAAGAGCAGGAACGCAATATCGTTGGTCAGGCTGGATTCGCCCGTTAGCTCAAGCCCGCGGGAAGTGGGGAACAGCGGGTCGAAGCAGGAAGCAATAACTATCGTCCAGGCCGTTATGATCATGCCAATGGCAATGCGCCGGGACGTCTTGACCGACAGATTCAGCAGCGGCAACACAGCGGCCATTAACCACAGGCCAAAGCCGTTAGTGATACCCTCCATATGGGCCATTCTCCAGGCATCGTAAGTCCCCGGCAACTGATAATCGATTGCCCCTGGAATCGGCCAAAGCGCGATTTCACCGATCAAAAAGAACAAAAAGCCGAACCCTATAACAAAGGCCATCAATAAAACGAGGGCCCCGTGGCCAACCAACAAGCGCTGGCTCTTTCGAATTTCGTCCATAACGGCCTCTCTTACCTGCAATATCGCGTGACACCTAAAATGGTACGGGCATCTCCGGGTTGCCGGTATCAACCAGCGGGGTGAGCGCGCCCTTTGGCAGTGTCGCGTGGCCCCTGACCCAGTCCTTCATCCACTGTGGGTCGGGCTCCTTTCTGGGGTTAAAACCGGGCAGCAGCGCCCGCAGCATAAAAGGACCAACCTCCCGTGTCATGTGGCCCAATTCCTTTGCTATCTGCCACAGGGTTTTCGGGCGAAAGAGTATTTTGTCTTTCTTGAGCGCAACGCACATTCCCCACAACCCCAGCCCTATCACGTGCCAGCTGCCGTGAAAAACACCCACACAGCGCGCGAGATATTGACCTGAATAGGCCATATACGTATCGAACGCCACAGTTTTGTGTTCGCCCTCTTCGATCATATGCATGATCCAGAAGGAGCTGACATAGGGGTCTGTTCCGGCAAAGAGGGAGACCCGCTTGTTAACAAACCAGTGGGTAAAGCCATTGGTCATGGATTCAAAACCCGCCGAATAGGCCAGCTGTGTGCGCAAGCTTTTGCTCTCGAGACGGGCATAGGCCTCGGTCATATGCTTCTCGACCTTTTCCAGCTCCGGGTAGCCATTGGCCTTCAATAACTCGTTGTACTTGCGATGACACTTGAAATGATTTGCCTCCTGACGATTGAACCCAGCTATATCTTCCAACAACTCGGGGTCCGTAATGTGCTCGCGGGCACGCAGCGCCGCGCGGATCAGGTAGGGCTCAAGGTAAGGCATGGTAAGGGAGAAACCGTTAAACAAGTGTGAGCGCACCGGGTTGCCGGGCGCCCAGACCGGATCGAGGTCTTCCGGAAAATCAAAGTTGAAATCCCTTATTACAATCTCATCAACATCCTTGGCCTGGTACTTATAAGCGGGTCGCGTCATAGCTAACTCCATTATCTTTATTGTTCAGGTCTGAAACCTATCTCACTAAATGGCTACCTGCCCGAGAAACCCCGGCACAGGCGTTGAGTAAACATACATCTGCGGGTGTGTTAAAAACCCCTGAACCATGAGCTGCGCACTAATCTCACTGGCGGTATAGGGGCACAGGACAGTCGCGCCGGAGTGCCTCGACAACATTTCATCCAGACCCAGTTCATATTTCTTCATTTCTTCAGCATAGCTGCGCCCTTCGGACTCCGCCTGCCCGCTACCGGCACCGACAATTAACACTCGCTCAATCCCACGCGCTTTCGCGCCAAGAATTGCCGACTCAAAGAAAGCCACAGCCCTGTCCCAGCGAAATTCTCCACTCAAAAAGTAAGATTCTTCCGTTGATACACAAATAAGCGCATGGCTGGCCAACAGATCGCCCATGTTGATACCGCTCTCCCTGAGCAGCCTTTCCAGGCGCCGCTTGCGATCTGACACCTCCACCAGAAGTACCTGTATTCCCTCGTTCAGAGCCGCCAGAATGGCGGGGCCCAAAGTCGCCCATTCTTCATCAATGGTGTTGCTGACAATACATTGGTGGCCTGAATTCGATCCGGGAACAGGATTGGAGCAAGACACCCGGGGTGCGCTTACTCCTTGAATTGATTCCGGTTTTGCAATCAACCCGGCCAGGTCGCTGCGGCGGAATCTGCGCTCATTACGCGCGCCTATCCGCAAACAGGCCAATCGCCCGTCGTCGGTCCAACGCCGAATGGTCGGCTTGCTTACGTTCAGAAACGTCGCGGCTTCAGTAATGGTGAGAAGCGGAGCGTTCTCTTTACTATAGGAATCCATTTTTATACAACTTGTGCTGTCAGTTTGATACGTTGATAACTATCAATACTATAGTATAAATACTCATAATTATCAATAGTTACTCAAAAACTGCATATACCTCTCTACGACGATTAACTAAATATAACTATATACAGCTTTACTCCACAGTTACCAGCGAGCTTCACTCGGGTGGCTCATACACAGTTTTTTGCGTGTACGAAGCGACAATCAACGCACTGGGAGTCAGACCCATCTCGCCACACTAGCCAAGGGTTTGAGAGTTTTGAAAGCTCTGTCAGGTATGGAGCCGGCGCCGCACTGCCGCCAGCTGGAAAGGTTTGCTCGACCCGATACACCCGACTTGCGTCAGGTGCGAGCCGGCTATTTAATCAGATTGCTGAGGAAGCTGGAGTTGGCCTCCTCGTAATAGGCCAGGGCCTCGAATTGCGCTGCAACCGCCCCCGAATGGGCCTCGGCAAACTGGCGCAGAAAATTTGCGCCGCCTAGCTCACCCGCCGCCTGGCGACGAAGTTGCTCGATTCGATCCTGCCCCGCCATCACCGAATCGTACGACCCCTGCATATCGGGAAACTGCCTCTTCAAGGCACTGGTACGGGATTCGGCTTGAGGCTCCACAAACTCAATAAATTCAGCAATAGCGTCCTCACGAAAGGCGCAGTCCATCAGCCCCTTGCGCTCAACGTCATCCGTCGTCTGTTGCGCCCAGATTCGGTACTTATCGGCGGCCATTCGTTCCAGCCAAGCGAGCAGCAACGGCAACTCTTCCGCTGGCGCGCTCTCGAGAATGGGCACAAGAACTTCTAACAGTGACTCGGGTTGTTCACTCACAGGTAGCACCCTACGCTCGTGTTAACGTGCTAAGCAATATACGGCAGGTAGCAGGGCGTGGCAATCACGCCCCCTCAAGCTCTAGCCCCACCGACGCCGCAACCTGCGCCCACAAAATTATTTCGAGCTGCTCCTGTGACGGCCGCGTGGGCCGATTCAGGGCCTTGGATAGCACAGCCTGCATGGCGCCAAACATCGCCGCACCGGCAAGCTCCGGGTCAATATGCTGAGGCAGCTCGCCGCGACTTTGGGCGCGAACAATACCCCTGGCTGTCAGATCAATAACGCCATCGATACGTTCGGCTTCCTTGCGTGCCACCACCGGGTCGCGTACGAAGGTGCTGTGCAGCACAGCGGACAGAGGTTCGTCGTAGTGAAACTGTATCCCCATACACAATCGCAATCGTTCGTGTACTGCCCAATCACCCGCGTCGTTCAGATAGAGCTCCAGCACCTGCTTGTGAAACCGGTCGTAGTAATCATCTACCATGGCGCTGATTAAACCGGACTTGGAACCAAAGTAACGATGCACCACGCCCTGCACTACACCCGCCTGCTCAGCAACCTGGGCCAACTCTATATGACCCTGCGAGGAAATAGCCAACTCACTCGCAACTGCCAGCAGCCTTTCGCGGGTGGCTTTGCCTTTTGTAGTAGAGGGGATTTTGATTGCGGCCATGGGCCTCACTGTATAAGGAATCCAAAATGACTTCACTTCATTTCTTGACAAACCGCACGGTCAATTTAAAATGAAGTGAATTCAGTTACTAACTCTTAGCTTGGGAGTTCCCCTATGACCGCTTTTTTGAGTGATCAGGACGTGGCACAGCAGGTGTTAGCGCACATCGACAACAAAACAACAGACATTGGTGAAACTGTATGGCGCGAGCCTGTGCAGAACTATCGTTGCCCCCGGCGATTCGAGGAAGAAATACACACCGTTCTGCGCCGCTATCCAATGCCCTTCTGTCCATCTGCGGCTCTACCGGAGAACGGTTCGTATGTCGCCAGGACAGCTGCCGGCATCCCACTGGTGGTGGTGCGTGGAGAAGACGGCGTAGTGCGAGGTTTTCGCAACGCCTGCCGCCATCGCGGCGTACAGGTCGCCGAAGGCAGTGGTTGCGCCAAGGCATTCCGTTGTAATTATCACGGCTGGACCTACCGACTGGATGGCGGCCTGCAACACATCCCCCATGAACAAGGTTTCCCCGACCTGGATAAGCAGCAACACGCGCTGGTGCCAGTGCAGGTACAGGAAAAGGCCGGCCTGATCTTCGTGACACAGGAAGACGCCGCAATTACCGCCGAGCTGGACCAACTGCCGCAACTGTTCAGTGAAAAGCAGCAATTGTTCAACAGCAATGAATATACCCTGGACCTGAACTGGAAAGTGTTTCTGGAAAGCTTCCTTGAGGGTTACCACATAAAGCCAGCACACAAAGAGACATTTTACCCCTTTGGTTTTGACAACCTGAACCTGGTTGAAACCGTTGGGCGAAATTCCCGCATCACCTTTCCCTTTCAGCGTATCAAAAAGCTGCAGGATATTGAGCCGGCGAGGCGCGAGGTCGAAGGCTTGCTAACCTACGTATATCACTTGTTCCCCAACGTCACGATCGCGGTGTTGTCGCACCACACAACCATGCTGGTCATGGAGCCGGTATCGGTAAACAAAACGCAGATAATTACCTATTCGCTCACCAACAACGCATTGGAGGGTGAGGAGGCTGTGGCGAAGGCGCGGCATGACGCCACATTTGTCAGCGACACCGGCCAGACAGAAGATATAGCTTTAGCAAAATCCATTCAGGCCAGCCTTCACAGCGGCGCCAACGAGCACTTCACTTTTGGTCGCTACGAAAAACTTATCGGGCACTTTCACCGCAATATGCAATCTTTACTCGCCGAACAACAGGCTGGCAACTGAGAACCGGGTTGTTCTCCGGCGAAAACAGGTTACCTGTCGCCGTTATATCAGAGGGTAGCAACTCGTATAAGACGAAATGCACTCAATCAGTAGACTGCTTCAACGCCTCAACCACAGCAGGTAGCATTTGAAAGCCGGCTTTGAACTCAGCCGGCATGCGCGCGGGCTTCCCTGTCGTGAGATCGGTGCAGACATAAAAGCTTCGCGCCCTTAAAAGCGTGCGCTGGTCGCCGATCCGGATAATCTGAAATCTGCGCTCTGCACGCAGCTTTTTATCATTAACAGTCACCCAATTGGCAACCGCCACCCGGTCGCCGGGGTAGGCCGAGGCCAGATAATCAATTTCATGTCGAACGGCGGCAAAGCCGCGATTGAGACCACGGCAAAAATCCGGCGACATGTTCACCGCATTACAGTGAGACCAGACACACTGATCCAGCCACTGCAGGTAAACACTGTTGTTGATATGCCCGTATCCGTCCGCCTCATCCCCCGTAGCGGTATGTGCTATGAGGTGGGGCTCTGGATAGTCCCAAATCAGATCAAGCAATGACATAAAATGCGGCCCCTGATGCTGTGACGGACTCAAAGCCCGTTTCAAATAACCAGATGGCAGGTTACCTTTTCGAATTCCTTGCGTCACCTATCTGGCCATCCGGTTCTGGCAACCCGTCATCGCCAGCATGCCGCGGCGCTTTATTATATGTATATTGACTGTTATTTTGATGCGCAGGGCCTGCACGCACTGATCGAGCCTGAACGCTGTCGACCGGCCCCTCAGCGACAACTGTTCACATTACCGTTCATCCACTGGAGCACACCCCAGGGTCTCACCAAGGAGATTAACCGTGAGCACGCAATATTCAACACCACCCCTGGACGCACGCGCGTGCCGCAACCATCGTATTGCGGTCTGGGGTGGCATGCTCTTTCTCGGGATACCGCTGGGCTGGGGCGTTCTCGGATCATTTCTCACGCCGCCGCTTTCCCCCTCTGCGAACCCTCAGGAACTTGCCGACTTTGTTACCGCGGGTGGGGTGCTGCAAAAGTTCGGTCTGATAATAGCGCTGGCGTGCGCCGCCAGCCTACTACCACTGGCTGCCGTACTCAGCGACCAAATGCGCCGAATGGAGGGCCCCAGACCGGTCTGGGCACAAACTCAATTGGCCTGCGCCACCCTCACGGTATGGTTGCTGTCAGCGGCTTTGGTTTTCTTCGCTGCTGCCGCATTTCGCGCAGACCGGGATCCGCAATTGATTCTCCTGCTACACGACCTTGGCTGGCTGACCTTCATAACCCCGGTGTCCATGATCGTGCTGTGGATGGGCGCGGTTGGCGGGGCAATACTGTCCGATCGCGACCAACCGCCGGTCATGCCTCGCTGGGTGGGATATTTAAGCATCTGGGCTGCACTGCTTTCCGCACCTGGGTTCGCCGCCATTTTGTTCCACAGTGGCCCCTTCGCCTGGAATGGACTGCTTGCGCTGTGGATTCCCCTCGTCACCTTCCTGGTGTGGTGGATCACGCTGACCGTGTATTTGCTGAAAGCCATCGGCAAGGAGGCTAATGCCACCGCCTCATGACTGGCACTGTGAGCGAAACGGCGCCATTTCCTGTTGAGGACGGCGTCTGGGTCGTGGTGCTGGGTGAGCTCTGCGTATTCACACTCTTTTTCACCACTTTCCTTTACTACCGGGCATTTTCCCCTGAGCTGTTTGAGCAATCCCGCGCCTTACTTCGCCAGGATCTGGGCGCTTTAAACACCATCATCCTGCTTACAAGTTCCTGGTGTGTCGCTACCGCGGTAAGAGCGCTGCGCAGCGTCGATGGGCGCCAACGGGCACTGCCCCTCTTGCTCGGGGCGCTGAGTTGCGGTGTGGCCTTCATAATCGTCAAGATCTTTGAATATGGCGGCGCGATCCACGCCGGCATCAACGTTCTCACCGACGAATTTTTCATGTTCTACTTCATGTTGACCGGCATCCATTTATTGCACTTGCTGGTGGGCATGGGCCTCCTGGCAGCGACCAGCGTGAACCTGCGCCGGGCTATAGCATCCGGCAGTGGTGTGAGCGAACCACTGGTTGGGTTTTCGAGTTGCTTCTGGCATATGCTGGATCTGGTCTGGATCATCCTCTTTCCCCTCCTTTACCTGCTGCGGTAAGCTGACCATGACCCACCCCTTTTTTCTCACATGGATTACCCTGACGCTGGCCACGCTGCTGTCCTGGTGGCTTGATATCTCTGTAAATGGTGCCTGGATCGGCACCGCAGTCCTGCTGATCGCCTTCTTCAAGGCTCGCCTGGTGTTAATGATTTTTATGGAGGTAAGACACGCCCCAGCAGCGCTCAGATGGTGCTGTGAGGCGTGGGTGATCGTGGCTTGCACAGCAGTGGTCGGTACCTACTGGTACTCTCCTATCAGCTGATTAAACCGCAGGGTTTTGTCTCAAACAGGATTCATGTGAAACACCGGGCCCAGCGCTGGGCCCTCAATTGCCAGCAAGCCCCCTGTTCCTCAACAGGGGCTGCACGTCCGGCTCCCTGCCACGGAATGCTGTATACAAAGTCATCGGCTCAACCGTACCGCCTTTCTCGAGAATGTTTTCCCGAAAGGACCTTGCCGTAACCGGATCAAAAAGGCCGTTCTCCTTGAAGGCGTCAAAACCGTCGGCGTCCAGCACCTCGGCCCACAAATACACATAGTACCCGGCGGAATAGTCGTCACTGGCGAAGATATGCTGAAAATAGGAAGATTTGTAGCGGGGACCAATCACTCCGATCTTGGCTATCTGTGCCATGGCGCGTTGCTCGAACGCATCTACGTCATCATCAAATGCACCAGCAGTCTCATGCCAGGCCAGATCCAGATAACAGGCAGCCAGGTATTCCGTGGTGGCAAATCCCTGATTAAAGCGTTCTGATGCTTTCAATTTCACAATCAGGTCATCGGGAATGGGCTCGCCGGTTTCGATATGAAACGCGTAGGACTTCAGCACTTCAGCTTCGCAGGCCCAATGCTCCATGATCTGGGACGGTAGTTCTACAAAATCCTGTTTGACGTTAGTGCCCCCCAGGCTTTCGTAGCGCACATTGCTTAGCAAGCCGTGCAATCCGTGACCAAATTCGTGAAACAGGGTTATCACTTCGTCGATGCCGAGGAAACACGGTTCCGACTTGGGGAAATTGCAACAGTTAACGATGACCGGGCACACATGGCCGTCCAGATCAGACTGTGCCCGAAACACGGACATCCAGGCACCACCGCGCTTTGAGGGCCGCATAAAGAAGTCAAAAAGAAAGTAGCCTATCAGCGCACCATCGGCTTCGGACACTTCGTAGGCCTCTACCTCCGGGTGATAAACCGGGACATCTGTGCGACGCTCGAACGTGATGCCATAGAGTTTCTGCGCGACGTCAAACACACCATCGCGTACATTTTGCAGTTGAAAATACGGCTTAACGTCTTCTTCTGCAAAATCAAAGCGCTGCTGACGAACCTTTTCGGTGTAATACCACCAGTCCCAGGGCTGAAGGGCAAAATGCTCGCCATCGGCCTCGATCCTGGCCTGAAGGTCTGCGGCTTCTGCCGCCGCTTGCTTCTGGCATGGAAGCCACACCTGATCCAGCAATGCTCTTACTGCCTGCGAGGTCTTTGCCATCCTATCATCCAGCATGTAGTCCGCGTGCGTAGCAAAGCCGAGAAGCTTCGCCCGTTCTGCCCGCAGCGTGACGATATCTTTGATGATCGGACGATTATCCGTCCCGGACATACCGCATTGTGTATAGGCCCGGTAAATTTTCTCCCGCAGATCGCGCCTCTGTGCATACTGCAGAAAAGGTGTGATTGAAGAGCGAGATATCGTGAAAACAAATTTGCCCGGCATATCACGGGCTTCAGCCTCTGCGCCGGCCATTGCAAGCACGAACCCTGGCAAGCCAGAAATATCATCCCCCTCTTCCAGGACGAGTTCGAAGTTATTTGTATCCCGGAGCACGTTCTGGCCAAACTCGGTGATATTCAATGCCAACTTTTCATTGATGTTATTGACCCGCGCCCTGTCATCATCGGGAAGTTCTGCACCGGCCCGCACGAACGCCTTGTAGGTTTTTTTCAGTAGCTGTCTTTGTTCTGCATGCAGCGATTCCCCCTTATCCACCACCGTCTTGATACGCTTGAACAGATCGGGGTTGGAGGTAATACGACTCTGGTGTACGGCATAGCGGGGCTCTACCTCCCGCTCCAAAATCTGCAGCTCGTCTCTAGTGTCCGAAGATGCCATATTCCAGAAAACGTTAAAAACGTGACGAAGCAGCGCTCCACTGCGTTCCAGCGCTTCAACGGTGTTGGCAAAATCAGGCGGCTCTGGACAGGAGATAATCGCCGCTATTTCACTGTCGTGCTCGGCGAACCCGCGATTGATCGCCTCGCCATAGTGCTTGAACTCTATTTTGTCGAAGGCCGGAATGCCGGTTGGTGTATGTGGTTCGAAAAAGGGATTGCTCATTTCTACACCCTGGAGAAAAGTTGTGTTAGCACTGGATTTTGAATCATGCCGCCTGATTACACAGCCCGGAATTCGATCGGAACGGATTTCGGCCCGGAAACAAACTCCGAATGGATCAATTTACCTTCGCCGGCCATCGAAACACTCTTAATTCTGGGAAGAAGCTCCTCCCAGAGACACTGCATTTCCATCCTTGCGAGGTGCTGACCCAGGCAGACGTGCCCACCGAAACCGAAGGATAATTGCCGGTTGACGGTTCTATCCAGGCTAAAGTCAAAAGGGTTGGGAAACATGTTTTCATCGCGATTGGCAGACGGGTAAGACAGATAGAGTCTGTCCCCTTTGCAGATTTTTCGCCCTGCCAAGTCAGTGTCCTCAGTCGCTGTTCTCACAAACTGTTTTACTGGCGTCGCCCAACGAATTGATTCATTGATGAAGGACGGTATTCTAGCGGCATCGGTTTTAAGGTCGCGCCACAGACCGGGGTTTTCAGCGAGCTCCCACATTGCGGTAGATAATGTGTGGGCCGACGAGTCATGACCAGCCGTTGCCAGAATGGCAAAGTATGACACTGCATTCCAGTCGCTCATCGGTTCATCATCAATTTGGGCGCCCGCTATCAAAGACGCTATATCGTCACGTGGTTGTTTCCGGCGCTCCTTGGCCAGTGCGAGAAAGTAATCGGAAAATTCATCAAATATCAGCTTCCATGATCGTGCCTGTTGCTGTGGGTCCAGAGGATCACAATCGGGGCGCCCCAGATCCGGGTCGGCCCATGAAAATAACCACTGGGTAAGCCGCAGCATCTGCGCATGATCTGCCTTGGGAACGCCCACCAGAGTTAAAACAACTTCCAGTGGGAACTGCGCTGCCACTTTCTTGGCCCAATCAATGCGGCCGCCACAGGCCAACAGCTTTTCAACATATTCTCGCGCCGTATCACGTATAGCGGGTTGCAACGAGCGAATACTATTCGGATTAAGGTATCTGGCCGTCACTCCACGATGCGACTTGTGCTCCACACCATCCATCTGAACCAGTGAATGGAACAGGTTGGGGTCGCCGTTGGTAAACTGCTTTACCAGTTCCTCGCCTGCCGAGGGCACGAGGGTCGCTGACCTGATGGAATTGACAAAGACATTGTTACGCTTGGACACCTCGGCAACATCGGCGTGACGGGAAACAATCCAGTGCGGATCAAAACCCGTCACCTCGGCAATGCTGAGGGGATAGTCAGCGCGTATTCGCAGCAGAATATCGTCGACAGCTCCACGAATGCCGAAGGTTGCCGGGTTAAAGAGCGGAGCGACCAGCTCAGTTGGAATTATACGCGGCATGGCGAGGCGCTCAGCAGGGGGATCTGTTGTTGATCGCAGGTATCGACGGCCTGTGCCACGTCCTCGGCTGGAGAAAATAAAAGCGCTGTTGCCGATCGCATTTTACTGGTATCTCCTGAGCAATTGCCTGGTGAAGCAGGGTTATGTAACGAGCCCTGACGCGTCGACTGGAACATCATAATACCTGAAGCAGTTCGCAGAACAGACTACTGCATTCAGTTATTCGGGTGTATCCCGGTTTGTCTCCCTCTTTTACCCGAAGGCTGATACTATCCCCATGAAGCTGGCGGCTACCGCAAATGTAATCGCCTTGTAGGGAGAATAATAATGCTGAGAACTCTTGGTGGCGCGTTTTCTCAGCGTCTGCAGCGCTGGATTCCCGAACCCTTCGTCATTGCATTGATACTCACGCTTCTCGCCGCCACCCTGTGCCTGATATACACCGATAGCAGCCCAACAGAGGTACTGGATCACTGGTATCGAGGTTTTTGGCTGTTACTTGAATTCGGCATGCAAATAGTTCTGATCCTGGTGACCGGGTTCGCCATTGCACTGTCCCCTCCTGTCGCCCGCCTGATCGGAAAGTTGGCGACACTGGCCCGCACACCCGGTGCCGTGTATGTTTTGGTGATACTGGTTGGCGGCGCATTTTCCCTGATAAGCTGGAGCTGGGTAGTATTGACCGCGATTTTCGCGCGGGAACTGGCGCGTCGGGTAGAGGGCGTTGATTACGCCTATCTCGTAGCCCTGGTATATCTCTCATTTCAGCCCTGGGCAGGCGGACTCTCCAGCTCAATCCCGCTGCTGCTCAATACCGATGGTAATTTTCTGATAGCGACCGGTGTCCTGTCCTCCAAAATCGCGATTTCGGACACACTGGGCAGCTTGCTCAACTGGCTTTTTCTGGGATTTCACTTTGTGACCCTACCCCTTCTCATGTGGATGATGCGGCCCCACGATACCTCGGCGCTGTCTATACATGAGATGGCCGACTCCGAAACACTGGAGCAGGAGACCGTAGCAGAAGAGGCTGCTGCTCACAAAAGTGGCGGCGATTCTCCAGCTGACCGACTTAACAACAGCACCCTTCTTCAGTGCCTCGTGGCCATTCCAGCCCTGTTCTACGTGTTCAGCCACTTTTACCAGAACGGATTCGACCTCAACCTCAATATCATGATATTTCTCTTCATCGGCGCGGGCATGCTGGCGCACCGCACGCCGCTATGCTTTGTCATTGCGATGAAGCGTGCCTGTAGCAATGTGTCAGGCATTGTATTCCAGTACCCTTTTTACGCCGGCATAATGGGAATTATGCTGTTCAGTGGTCTCGGCACCCAATTGGCCAATGCCATTGCGGGCGGCGCTTCATTGCAGACCCTGCCGTTCTTGTCGCAACTTACCGGCGCGGTGGCCAATTTCGCGATACCCTCTGCGGGTGGGGAATGGGCAGTGATTGGGCCAGCGCTGACCCGCGCCGCAGTAAGCCTGTCCGCGGATTTACCCGCAGCGGAACAAACTGCCTTTATTGCACGCACGGCAATGGCCGCCGCCTATGGTGAATCATCCACCAACCTGATGCAGCCGTTCTTTCTATTGCTCGTATTGCCGGTAATGGGTGCTGGTGTGCGAATCCAAGCGAGAGATGTAATGGGTTACCTGGTAATACCGTTTCTCTACCTTTTCCTGACCACGGCTCTACTGGTATCGTTTGTTCCCCTGTAGAGTCAGACGTATCGGGCCAGTCTGTTTGTCGTTAAAGGATAATAAGCAATGAGCAAAATACACGAGCACCTGAAGATCAAACTGCCAATCTGGAGTGCCGGCATGGGCCTTGGCATCGCAGGATCCGCCCTGACCAGCGCCGTATCGAACGCCGGCGGCCTGGGAGTGTTGGGCCTGGGCGGCATGGCCCCGGACATGATGCGTGCGGTAATAGCAGACACAAGAAACAAAACCTCACGGGCATTTGGCGTAAACATCATTATGCCCCTGATGGTGCCCGGGCAAATCGAGATGTGTTACGACGAAAATGTTGCGCTGCTGGTGTTGTTCTGGGGTGATCCGTCAGACTACGTAAAAGATGCACACAAGCGCGGAATGTTGGTGGTATCGCAATGTGGCGATGTCGACGAGGCCGTTCGCGCCGCCGATGCCGGGGTCGATGGTGTAATAGTCCAGGGCACCGAAGCCGGAGGCCACGTTAAGGCTACCAGACCACTCGCGGACGTGGTTCGTGAAACCGTGGCAGAGTTGGCTTCAATACCGGTGATTGCTTCAGGCGGTATCGCCACGGGTGCGGATATTGCTCGCGCTCTGGGCCTCGGCGCCAGTGCGGTCTCCATGGGAACACGGTTCCTGGCAACCCACGAGTCATCAGCCCTGGACAGCTACAAAAAGCGCCTGCTGGAGGCCCGTTCGAACGACACTGTTTTAACAAAGTTATTCGACATAGGTTGGCCCGATGCTGCGCACCGGGTTATACGCAATCGGGCTTACAACGACTGGGAAGCGGCGGGGTGCCCCGCCACTGGCTCCAGGCCCGGCGAAAATAGCATCATAGCCACGCTGGCCATAGGCGAGCAGCCCAGCGAGCTCCCGCGCTACTCCGTCACGCCGCCGCTATTACAGTTTGATGGCGATCTGGAGGAGGCGGCCCTGTACTGCGGCAAGTCCTGTGATGACATTGATGCAATATTATCTGCCGGCGAAGTAATGGAGCAATTGATCACTGAACTGCGTGCCGCCCAGAGCTGACAATACACATACGCAACATCTCAAAGCCTGGCTTTGAGGGGTCAGGTTTTTCGTACATACACGATCAGGGTAGGAAACCTGTTCGGATCAGTCTGCACCAAAAACAGAACCCTGCCGTCAGGTGACACTGCACCGTCCGCATCGCGGGTTTCTATCTGTCCGGTGGCCAGCACCAGCATAAAATTTGTGTCCAGAGCATAGTTTCGTCCGCCTATTGAATCGCGCAAAACGACTTCCGCAGTTTGGCCTCTGTTGTCCAAAACCAGTTCTGTTACCGCCGTAACGGGCTGGGTGCTCAGCCAGGCACCATAATAGCCCCCGGCTACATTGGCCACCCGCTTGTTCCCGGATGTTCTCAGACAGATCCCCGCACCTTGTACACTGCTGGATATCTGGGTGGCCGTAAATACACTGCCATCCTTCGACAGGCTGCCCGCCAGTCTGGCGCCGCCATAATCCAGGGAGGTGGTGCCGTCTTCACTCACTTCGTAGCTGATCTGGGCCTGAAAACCGGTTCTGTTTTGTCGGTCACTGACAATTATCATTGAGCCGGTGCCCTTACCGCTCATGTTGGCGCGAAAGAAGAGCGCCTGCCCATTCGACAGAATGTGCCCACAATAATAAGTGCCTTTGAATGCGGCACTCCCTGCATCCGTCAATTTAGACTGCAGGTAGGTTGCCGAAATATCGCCGTCGCTGTTGTCTGTATCAACCAGCGTGAGAAAATCGCCTGCGAGGGTCGCTCCTCCGGAAGGGACAAGCGAACTGGCGTTTGGCCCGGTGAGCAACAGGCTATCTGCGACGCGCTGGAACTGGGCGGGATTACGATCAAAGTCGCTTCGGGTAGAGGCCTGCTGCACGGTATAACGGTAACTGCCATTTATGGCAAATAGCGCGTCCAGCAAGGCCGCATATCCAGTGCCGCCCCGGCCACCAAATCGCGAGGCGATATAAGCTGCCGTAACAGGAGCGCCATCATCCCTGGCAAAAATGGCGGTAAGGGGTGCGGCGTCCTGATCGGGAAAAAATTCTTCCCACCATTCTATCCCGGCCTTGGTATAATCAATTTCACAGTCTTTACCGCGGGACTCGGCAGCGCAGTAGCCCTCCCAGCGTGCAAACCGCCAGCCCGGCCTGGGCAGTGCCCGGTAACGTGCGGCTTCGTCATTCGACACTTCGTTATCGGTACAACGGGCCCAATCTGCCTGAAACTCTTCCAGTGCGCAGCCACGCGAACCGAAATTCAACTCGATTATGTCGCCCTGACCCTGAATTACCAGCGGGTGACGGCAGGCGGCCAGAAGCAATCCTAGTAAAATGCCTAGCGGTATCCGCAACGTATTCATCAGCTAGTAAAATCCACGGGGCGAAATGATCTAACAATAGTAACCCAGCGTCTTTACGGGGGTACAGAGGCAGGGCGAGAACAACTCACACCCTCGGGATACAGTATATCGCTTGCCATACAAGCACCTGTTTATCAAAAGCAGGCCTGAATATCCCCGAGCTAGTACTTCGCTGACCAGGCAACATTCAGAATGTTCACATAGGGATTTTGCGATTCCGTAGCCCCTGGGAAAATAGCTGATGGGCCCCTGTACTTGTCTTTGAAAAAATGGGCATAACCCAAGTGGAGCTCACTGCCCGCTTCGGTTTTCCAACTAAACCCAAGGCTGGTCCGATGAACAGGGTTTGGCGTAATAACGCCAATACTGACGGCATTCAAATTATCCTTGTTTGGCCTTTTACCATAATCATAGCCGGCCCGTAAGGTAAGCTGCGGTGACGCGCTATAGCTCACACCCAATTTGTAATTCGTTTGGTTGCGTGACCAGCCAAAACCGCTGCCGGATGGATTACCCATCAGAGGCCCCCCCGGGGTCAGCGAATTGAGGACACCGTTCGCAATCGCCCTAACCTCACCATATTCGATTCGCTGAACGTCCAGGGCCACAATCCAATTCTTATCAGGTTTAATCGCTGCCCCCACACTATAATTTGCGGGGATATCAAAGGTCCCTTCCGCAAAAAGCCCCTGGTACCTGTCAAATTTTTGCATGTAAATTTTCGTTGCATAAGCTGCGCCCAAAGAAAGCCAGGGCGTCATTTCGCCATACCAGCCCAGGCGAGCTCCGGCGCCGAACACAAGCTCATGACCATTGTTCGTCAACTTATTCGGGTATTTTGAACTCGCAGCAAAGCCCTGTAATCCATATGCCTCAAAGCGCTGTAATGCCACCAGAGGTGCAACGCCAATGCTGTGCCCCGGGGCGATTTCCCAGGCAATAGTGGGCGCAAATATCAGCTGTGAAAGATCAAAACCTGCGTGGCCGCAGCCTGTGAGAAAATTTCCGGGCTTGTCACCGCAGGCCTCGGGGTTGCTACTGCTACCGGGGATACCTGTTGTTGTTGTGTACTCACTGTTGAGGCCGCCATTAGCATAGATGGTGATACCAACAGCCGTTGTATCATCCAGCTGACGTGAGTAGGCAAGATCGGGAACAACGTATAGGGGATTGCGGCTGGTTGAGGAGAAATTGTAGATGGCACCGTCTCCGGTAGCGCCCGCGCGCTTGACCTTTCTGTTGGGGTTTAGAAACCCAACCCCGATCTCAAGCTCGTTACCTGCCGTTGTCAGTTTTGCCGGGTTGGAAGCTCCCGCGTATACATCCCCGGCAACTGCGGTCACAGCCCCCGCCATTTGCTGGCCGATATGACCATAACCCAGGGTGAAGTAACCGCCGCCAGCGGCCGCAGAATGCGATAATATTGAGGAGGACAAAAGGATGACAGCAAGGCACCCGGACTTACCATCTTGCACAACCCGCAACAGGGCGGCAATATGATAGAGTACACTCACTCCCTCATGGCTCGGTTTCGCCAGTTCATACCCTGTCAATTTCTTGCCCTCCATTGGCTCGAATTCCCGGGTCGTGAAACAGGCACCCCCCTCCAAAGGTTATCGATCAAAAATAGTAACCCGCTGACGACACCAAGTCCAATTTCAGTGTGCCGCCAGCTGTGTTAGCTTGGCTACTCGCATTATCCATTGAGCCCAACTTCTGCTAGCCGCGTAACATCCTTATGAGCAACCCGGACAACACAAACAAAATCAAACGCATGGGGCTGGGCATGCAGGTTCTCGCGTGGTTGTGTTTTCTCGGTCTGGGCGTTTTCTACTTCGGTGATGTACTTGAAAAACAGTATAACCCTAACCGCTCTCTAGAGACCCGGCACACGGCTGACGGGCTGGCAGAGGTGGTGTTGCAGCGAAACAGGCAAGGACACTACGTGACCAGTGGCGAAATCAACGGCCTGCCCGTCACCTTCATACTCGACACCGGCGCCACAGGAGTCGCCATACCCAGCGCGGTGGCAAAAAAAATCGGACTCCAACCCGGCAGGGCATTTTCCACCCAAACGGCTAATGGCATGTCCGTTAGCTACGCGGTCAAGCTGGATCAGGTTAGTGTGGGGGGGATCGCACTACAGGAAGTGCCCGCGAGTATCACGCCGGGATTGACGACTGATGAAGTGCTGCTGGGCATGTCTTTTCTGAAACACATCGAATTCACCCAGCGCGGAGACCAACTGATATTGCGGCAGGTGCCTTAATATACAATTTACGACCAGTGCTGTTAGCTGCACTGGTCGCGTACAACTATTCGCTGATCTCAGGACAGTTTCAAAACCTCAAAACCGATGGCACCAATACCGAAAAGGCCGACAAAATAGAACAAGGGCCTGATCACGGGCCAGCCAAATGTATAAATTATGGCGTGGCCTACGCGGGCATAGAAGAAAACGACGGCCCCCAGAGCAGTTGTTTCGTTTGACACCCCCGCTGCGTGGGCCACCAGAACAACAATGGCAAACAGGACCAGGTTCTCCTCCATGTTGGCCGCCAGACGCTGCAGGCGCTTACGCAACACAGTCGGTTCCGCGAGACTGTCACGATTGCCGGCTTGCGCCATCAAACCATTCTGGCTGATAGCCAAACCCGCTTGCACCACAATGATGACCAAAAACAATACCGCGCTGTACACCAGCATCAAAAGTTCTACAGACATTGTTATTCTCCTTTGAGTTATCCGTTCGGCCAGACTAGCGGCCTAGCCCGCCCGAGTATGTATCTAATGAAGTACAAATAGAAGAGCGGTCATTTAGTGTGATAATGACGTAAACTTGCGCACCACACTGCAAGCTCTCACCTGGATCTACCACCTGTGCAAAAAGACTCGGAGCAAACACCCTCCGTAACCGGCGAAGCATGGCGCTCTCAGCAAAACTTTCTGCTGGCCGCAGCTTTCATCATGCCGCTTACTTTCTCGGTATGGCAGGCGCTACTCAATAATTTCGTAGTGGAGCGCGCCGCCTTTACGGGGGCCGAAATAGGGGTATTGCAGAGTCTGCGTGAAATTCCAGGGTTTCTCGCCTTTACCGCGGTGTTCGTACTATTGGTAATCCGCGAGCAACGATTTGCTCTGGCGGCGCTACTCGTAATGTCACTGGGCGTTGCGATAACGCCATTTTTTCCCACTGTCTACGGGCTTTACACCACCACCGTCCTTATGTCCCTGGGCTTTCACTATTTCGAGACAATCAACAAATCTTTGACTTTACAGTGGATAAACAAGACAGAAACCGCTCATTTCATGGGGAGGGCACTGGCGGTAAAGGCAGCCGGCTCGCTGCTGGCCTACGGCAGTATCTGGGTGCTGATTGAACAATTTAATATTGGTTTCACCGGCATCTATTTACTGGCAGGTGTCATCGGTGTGCTGGTCACTCTGGGCTTATGGCTGTCCTTCCCACATTTCCCTGACGGCGTGGTACAGCACAAAAAGCTGGTGCTGCGCAGTCGTTACTGGCTGTACTACGCACTAACCTTTCTCAGCGGTGCCAGGCGGCAGATTTTCATGGTTTTTGCCGGCTTTATGATGGTTGAAAAATTTGGCTATTCGGCTGCCGATATCAGCCTACTCTTTTTGGCAAACTACGTATTCAATTTGTTCTTTGCCGCCCGCATCGGGTCATGGGTCGGCCGCGCCGGAGAACGCACCGCGCTCAGGCTGGAGTATATTGGGCTGGTTTTCGTCTTTACCGGCTACGCCTTCGTAGAACATTCGGTGATCGCGGCGGGTCTGTATGTTGCCGATCACCTGTTTTTCGCCCTCTCGATTGCAATTAACACCTATTTCCAGAAGATTTCAGACCCGAAAGATATCGCCGCCACGTCCAGTGTCAGCTTCACCATCAACCACATTGCTGCTGTAGTGATTCCCGCGGCGCTGGGCATCGTGTGGCTAAGCTCACCCAGCGCCGTGTTTCTGGCGGGCTCAGCCATTGCCGTCATGTCTCTGGTATTGTGCAATCTGATCCCGGGGAATCCACACCCCGGCAACGAGACAGTGATAATGAGCAGGAAACGAACGACGTCCAGGTGATCTACCCGGTGCAACGACCACAACCCTTGCCTCAAGCCTGACGACGCTCGCTTTACACCCAGAATAACGTTGGGCGAAACGGCACAGGGCACACTGGATTCATCCACCAATTGAAAGGAAGGTTTGCGCACTTGCAGAGCTCCGTCGGCCTGGCGACTATCTTTATTCCCCCGCCCACCGTAGGCATCCGCGATTCCGGCATATCGAGTCGCAGCTCAGCGGAAAGCGCCCGTTTTTCCCGGCACGCCTGAGGAGCTTGCCGGGAACTCGCCCAGTACCGGGAAATTAATCCAGGTTGTATTGGACTAAGCGGTACTCTAACGTCTCTTCCACGCAACATCTCCATGTTGCGTTGCCCTGATTCATCAGATCTCACCTTACTATACAATAACCCGTCAGAATCCACCGGGGGCACAGTATGAACAAACGCAGTAGTCCACTGGACAGATTCGCCCACGATCTTTCACCGGGTACGTTGACCTGGATCGGTCTACGCACCAGAAGGCGTGAGCGGATACGCGTCGTCGCAAAGGCAAAGGCTATCGCCTCCCACGGGCTGGAGGGTGATCACCGCATGAGCAAGACACCGGGCTCCGCCCGGCAAGTGACGTTGATCTCGGAGGAATTCATTGCACAGATTGCGCACTTTACGGCCTGTGGCAGTATCGATCCGGCTCTGCTGCGCCGCAATCTGGTGGTGAGCGGGATCAACCTCAACGCATTGAGGCATCAGCGCTTTCAGATCGGTGACGCGCTGTTTGAGGCCACCGCTTTATGCCACCCCTGTTCTCGCATGGAAACCGCACTGGGCAAGGGCGGAGTTGCCGCTATGATTGGCCACGGCGGGCTTTGTGCTCGTATTCTCAGCACGGGAACCATCCACATTGGCGATCAACTTGTTGTCCACCCGGAGCCCCGTGAACAACTGGTCGCTTTATAGCCTCACCGTCGTAATCTGGGGATCAACCTGGATCGGCATCAAATACCAACTGGGCGTAATAGACCCAATGGTTTCTGTCGCCCACCGATTTATGCTGGCAGCAGCACTGCTTGGTGTCTTTCTGCTACTGCGCCGCCAACCCATGCGATTGCCATTGCGGGATCATCCGTTTTTGCTGGCGCAGGGCCTATGCCTGTTCAGCACAAATTACTATTTTATTTACCACGCCGAAATGGTGCTGGCCAGCGGCCTGGTCGCAGTCGTCTTTTCCACACTGATGATATTCAACGTGATCAACGGTGCACTGTTTATGGGTTCAAGAATACATGCAGGGGTCGTGTTCGGCGGGCTCATTGGCCTGGTGGGCATGGCAGCTGTATTCTGGCCAGAACTGGATGCGCTAAACCTCAGTGACAAGAACTTCGTGGCGCTATTATATTGCCTGGTGGGCACGGCCTTCGCCTCGTTCGGCAATATCATTGCCGCGCGCAATGGCAAACATAGACGACCTGTACTGGTTACCAACACCTGGGCGATGGCGTATGGTGCCACGGCAATGTATGTTGCCGCCCTGCTCAACGGCGCCCCCATAACCATCGACTGGCAGTTGCCGTATATCCTCTCCCTGCTGTACCTGTCTGTTTTTGGTTCAGTGATCGCATTCTGGGCCTACCTGACTCTGATCGGCCGCCTGGGCGCCGATCGGGCGGGCTACGCCAACCTGGTTTTTCCTCTGGTCGCGCTGCTGATTTCTACTGCGATCGAAAACTATCACTGGACTCCGATGGCATTGGCCGGGGTGGCTATCGTGGCATGCGGAAACTGGCTGGTGATGCGGGCAGCTAAAACCCACATAGCTGTGCCGGGCCTGAAACCACGATAAGATGAAGGAATGCGCCGCCGCCAGCAAGCGACCAGCACAACCGGCGACGCACTTAGCCCTGACGGACTATCCAGCGAGGGCCTTCGCTACAGAATTGCAAAAACAGAAATCTCGGACATTCTCCAGGAATAGATCTATGCTTGCACTCACCGCCACGCAAATACCTGATCGAACAGTGAGGATACCCTATGACTGAGCAGTCTCTTTTCAGCGACCTGTTTGTTATCGACTGCGCCAGCTTTATTGCCGGGCCCGCGGCCGGCACCATCCTGTCTGACTTCGGCGCGCAGGTTATCAAGATTGAGCCGCCCGGAGATGGCGATGGCTACCGTAAGCTTAGATACCTTCCCGGGGTACCCACATGTGACAGGAATTACCCCTGGCGGCTCACAAATCGGGGCAAGCAAAGCCTCGCCCTCGACCTCAAGCAACCAGAAGGCAGAGAGTTGCTGGACCGACTGATAAGCCGCGCTGATGTGTTCATCACAAATTTCCCGCTCGGTGTTCGCGACAAACTGCGGCTGAACTACGCTGATATCGGTGCGGTAAACCCGCAAACGATTTACGCCTCGCTCACACCCTATGGTGAATCCGGGCCGGAAGCCGCCAGTACGGGCTACGATGCAACCGCATGGTGGGCGCGGTCGGGGCTGATGGATTCCGTAAGAGCTTCCAGTGATACCCCGCCGGGCCTGTCTGTCCCCGGCATGGGCGACCAGATGGCAGCCTGCAGTCTCTACGGGGCCATTGTTACGGCTCTGTACCAACGCCAGCGCACCGGAAAGGGCAGCATGGTGGGCACGTCCCTGCTGGCTAATGGCTTGTGGTCAAATGGCTTTATGGTACAGGCAGCCCTGGATGGCGCCGATATGAATATGCGCATGGACACGGAAAAACTCAGCGCTTTCACCCAACTCTATCGCTGCCGGGATGAGCGCTGGTTTCTACTGACAATACTCCCCCAGGTCCAGGAAGTGGCATGGCCCAAGCTCGCCCGCTGCCTGGGCCATGAAGAGTGGCTTGACGACCCGCGCTTCGCTACCGTCGCCACACGCCACCAACATAATCGGGACCTGACAGCGGGAATCAGGCAGGCCATCGAACAGCAGGACTGGAGCCACTGGAAGGCTCACCTGGCGGAGCACGGCATCACTTGTGGCGGCGTGGCAAAAGCTGCAGATCAGGTTAACGACGCCCAGGTGTTGGCCGCAGGCCTGTTCAGTGAATTCGCAGACAACAGTGGCCGTACTTTGGATAACCCGATTTCCGTAAGCGGCGCTAAAAAAACAAAGCCAGCCCCCGCACCGGAAGTGGGTGAACACAGCAACAGGATTCTCAGCGAGATGGGCGTAGACGCAGATACCCTGGAATCACTACGGTCCCGAGGAATAGTCGGCTGAGGAACGACTTAATTTACTCGCACCACCAGCTTGCCGAAGTTATTACCACTGAACAAACCGAGAAACGCCTCCGGAGCATTGCTCAGCCCCTCCACGAGATCTTCCCGATATTTCACCTTCCCCTCGGCAAGCCAGCCGGCCATATCCGCAACGAAGGCCGGTATCCTGTCCTGGTAATTGCTCACGATAAAGCCCTGCATTTTCAGGCTACGCTGCAGGATCAGTCCCTGTAACTGGCTCATCCGATCCGGGCCGGGAGGCAACTGGGTCTGGTTGTAATGGGCGATCAGCCCACATACGGGTATGCGGGCGAAGTTGTTTAACAGCGGCATTACCGCCTCCCAGGAACTGCCGCCCACATTTTCGAAATACACATCAATACCCTGTGGGCAGGCTGCCGCCAGTTGCATGGCCATATCATCATCGTAATGGCTGACGCAGGCATCGTAGCCCAGCTGTTCAACCGCATACTGGCATTTCTTCGCGCCACCGGCTATGCCCACCACCCGACAGCCCTTCAGTTTGGCAATCTGCCCGACCACAGAGCCGACCGCCCCGGTAGCCGCCGCCAGCACTACGGTGTCTCCAGGCTTGGGCTGGCCTATGTCCAGCAAACCCACATAGGCGGTAAGCCCAGGCATGCCGAGCACACCCAGCGCGTAGGAAGGATTGGGGATACGGGGATCCAGCTTCATCAAATCCCCGCCATCGGAAATGGCATAGTCCTGCCAGCCGGCATAGGCCGATACCCGGTCGCCTTTGCTAAAAGCGCTGTTGCGCGATTCGACAACGCGGCTAACCGTACCCCCCACCATGACAGCGCCCAGTTCGACAGGCGGGGCATAGCTCTCACCGGCATTCATGCGTCCCCGCATATAGGGATCAAGGGAGAGAAACTCTGTTTGCAATAAAACCTCGCCGTCGCCTGGTACCGGTACTGCCACGGTCTCCAGTCGGAAATTTTCCGCAGTTGGCTTACCAGCCGGACGGGAGGCGAGGACAATGCGCCGATTCTCCATCGCCTGCGCTGACCAGGTGGGGCTCATTGTCAGTACGCCCAGTGCGCCCAGGGCGGTCAGGCCAAATTCACGTCGGCTCAATGTCATGGATGAACTCTCCTCGAGTCAGGTTTAAACACTGACGACTACAATAGACCAGTATCGGGAATTCGAATAGCGGCGTGATCTTGATGATGAAACGGCGCAACCACGCCTATTCATCCAGCATCGCATAAACTGCAGCGCGCATTTCTTCACGCATTGGCAAATAGGTTCCCAGAAACTGCGACATAACGACACCCACCAGATCATTTTTCGGATCGACCCAGAAATATGTCCCCGCAGCACCTTCCCAGCCAAACTCGCCCACCTCCGTCAGGCTCATCGCCTGTCCAAGATCCTCCATGACGCGGCCAATGAGGTTAAAGCCGTACCCCGGGAATGTCATTGGCCCAAGCTCCAGTGGTAATTGAGAAGCCGGAATACGATTGGCCAACATGAGCTTGTACATGGCGGGTGATAGCAGTGCTGTCCCGTCAGAAAGTTTGCCAGTAAGAAGCATGGTGGCAAATTTGATGTAGTCAGCGCTGGTGGAATACAGGCCGAGGCCACCCCGCAATGCATCATGACCGGGGCGGGAGGGATAGATCGCTTCACCATCCAAGGCCACCAACTCGTGGGGCGGCGGCACATCAAAGGACAAATCAATTCTGTCAAAACCAAACAGCGGCATTAAGCGATGCTGCTTGTCATCGGGAACATAGAAACCGGTATCTCCCATCCCCAGCGGGGCGAGGATATTCTCCTCCAGCAGTGCATCCAGGGATTGACCGCTGGCAACCTCAAGAACCCGCGCCAACACGTCGGTGGAATAGGAGTATCGCCACTCGGTCCCAGGCTGAAAAGCCAGTGGGAAAGCTGCGATCACATCGGCAAACTCGGCAAGGCTGTACTGCACACTATTGAGCAGGTCGGCCTCCAGATAACGCTGGCCAACGGGGCAACCGGGCACAAAATCGTAACTCACGCCGGAGCGGTGGGTAAGCAAATCCTCGACTGTCATTGGACGCATCTGCGGCTCAGTACCGCCGGTGCACAAAACCTCCGTAGCTGCAAAAGCCGGAATGAACTGCATAACAAAATCAGAGAGGCGCAACTGGCCGCGCTGTATGAGAATCGAGGCCATAACAGATACGATGGGCTTGGTCATGGAATAGATGCGGTAGATCGCGTCATCTTTCAGCGGCGTTTTTCTCGCTTCATCGGATGTACCGGATGTGCCCTGAGCCAGCACTCTACCCGACTTCTCAACCCGCCAGCCGATGCCGGCGTAACACTTGCTCTGTATATACCCATCCGCAACCGCTTGCAGGCGCGCACTCAAATTTTCCATCTCCCCACCCCCTAAAATCTACTCCAGTATTGGCATTATAGTGACACCCTACACAATATATGCCACCTCTAATTCCACCAGACACCGCCATCTATCCTATACTTTTAACGTAGTTACCAACAACTTGGCCATTCTTTTTAGAAAGAGGAGTCCGGCACATGAACAAAGACACTGTCGTAATAACGGGAGCTTCCTCGGGAATAGGAGAAGCATTGGCAGGACTCTTTGCCAGAGGCGGCTACGATCTGGTGCTGGTTGCCCGCAGTGAGGACAAACTGCGAACCCTCGCCGGCCAGCTGTCCCGCGATACAGAGGCCGAGATATGGGTGGAAGCTGCCGACCTCGCGCGGCGCGGCGCAGCAAAAACACTGGCTTCCAGCCTGAGTAAGCAGGGCATTGAAGTAGACATACTGGTCAACTCTGCCGGGGTGCTTGAGCACGGTCGCTTTATCGATTTACCGAGCACATCCCAGCAAGGCATTATCGATCTTAACGTAAGTGGCCTGACAAACATGCTGGCCCAATTTCTGCCGCCAATGGTAAAACGGGGGAAGGGGCGCATTCTCAATGTGGCATCTATCGCTGCATTTCAACCCGTTCCCAGCCTCGCAACCTATGCGGCCACCAAAGCCTATGTGCTGTCGCTGTCAGAATCTCTTACTGAAGAACTGGCCGATACGGGTGTGACGGTTACCGCACTCTGCCCGGGTATCACCGCCACCAATATGGTTGCGAGCGCACAGCAAAAAAGCGGCGGACTGAAAATTCCCGATTTCATGGTCGGTGACGTGCAGGACGTGGCAAGCCAGGGCTATCGCGCCTGTCTCAAGGGTGATGCCATTTGCGTGCCCGGGGCAGTCAACCTGGCCGCGACCCTGACAGGCAGAGCCACGCCAAAATGGCTGCTGCGGCGCATTTCAGGTGTCATGGCCCGCTATACGCTAAAGGAATAGCACAGGCCAGGGCACTTCATTACCGCATCAGGGCAGGGCCAGCAGGTCACAATCCAGTTCATCGAGGATCTTTTCCGCTGTATTGGTGTTTATCAGGGCGGATAACCCCGAGCGCGCAGAGTTGCCAATGACAACGAGATTTACATTCAGTGACTTGGCGGTCCCAACAATAACTTTATCGGGATCTCCCATACGAATATGGACATTTTCAGTTGCTACACCGCAGGCCCTGACCAGGGCCCCCTTGTCCGGCCGATCAGACAAACTCTTATGTGCATTGACGAAGTGCAATTCAGCATGCTCCACGTGCATGTAGCGTTTGCAAAAATGGAGAATATGGGCGTTCAGCTGCTTGTATGATGCCTTCTCCCCCCGCGCATCAATGGCGGCGAGCACTTTGCGAGCATCGCTGTTCACCTCTCCTTTTATCAGCAATACAGGGCAGTCGCATTGCCGGATCAATGTCCGGTCGGAGGTAGGCTTCAATAAGCGCTGGGTGGCGGAATGTTTATAGGAGGCCTTCAGCACGACATCGGCATTGTTGCTGATGGAAGCGCGCACAACAGCTTGATACCAATCCACATCCCACTCTACTTCCGTGCTGACTTCTATTCCGCTCTCAATCAGCGGGGAGGCGGCGCTGGCCACAATATCTTGCTGGGCAGAAATCAGTTCCTTGCGCCTGGCCGCCGCATCTCCCGACTTAGCCAGTTCGGTATAGATGCAGGAAAAAATGTGTACTTTGACTTCGTCTCGTTGCGCAATCAGAGCGGCCCGCGCCAGCGCCGGTTGCGTATCTCTTGTTGGATCATAGACGACCAGAATTTTCACAATTTGCATTAATAATCTCCCGTAGTTCGAAGGTGGCAGGCAGCGGCTAGCCAGCCTCATTGGTTCGCACGCATTTATAGCCGAGTTTTGCCGGAAGGTACACCTCCCCCTGGCGCAACGGCCCATATTAAGACGGATAGTCGCAGCGTCCCGCCGCCGTTAACACCTCAGTCAACCTGGCCTCAACAATATTCCAATTTCTCGTCACAGTGAAATTATCACGCTCACCGGTACAGGCAGGTTCGGCCGGTATCCTCTATACTTCAGACTTCATTGTCACCATAGGAATGCCTCGTTGAAATCCTCGAAAAACTCCTTTAACACCCGCTCCACGCTGACTGTAGATGGCGATATCTATCACTATTACGCGATCAACGGCGGTGATCTCGCCAACCATGACAGTGTCGCTCGCTTACCAGTGTGTACGAAAATACTGCTGGAGAACCTGCTACGTCACGAAGATGGCATCAGTTGTTCTCGCAAAGATATTGAGGTGCTTGCAGCCAGTAGCGGCAGGGGCAGCGACCAGGAAATTGCCTATCATCCCACCCGGGTGCTGATGCAGGATTTTACCGGCGTTCCGGCGGTGGTGGACCTGGCTGCTATGCGAGACGCTCTCGTGCAGCGCGGGGTCGACCCCCAGAAAATCAATCCGCTGTCGCCGGTAGATCTGGTAATCGACCACTCCGTGAGTATCGACAAGTTCGGCACTGACACCGCCTTTGAGCAAAACGTTGCCAGGGAGATGCAGCGCAATTTTGAGCGCTACCGGTTCCTGAAATGGGGCCAGGGCGCCTTCGACGATTTCCGGGTAGTACCCCCGGGCACCGGTATCTGCCACCAGGTCAACCTGGAATACCTCGCCCAGGTGGTGTGGCAGCAAAACACCGATGACGGTCCCGTTGCCTGCCCCGACACGCTGGTGGGCACGGACAGTCACACCACCATGATCAATGGTCTGGGCGTATTGGGCTGGGGAGTTGGCGGTATCGAGGCTGAAGCGGCCATGCTGGGGCAGCCGATCTCCATGCTGATCCCCGACGTCGTGGGTTTTGAACTTACCGGGCAAATGCGCGAGGGCATTACTGCAACCGATCTGGTATTGCAGGTAGTGCAAATGCTGCGAGCCCATGGTGTGGTAGGCAAATTTGTGGAGTTTTTCGGTAGCGGCCTGGAGCAACTGCCACTGGCCGACCGCGCCACTATCGCCAATATGGCGCCAGAGTATGGCGCAACGTGCGGCTTCTTCCCGGTAGACGCTCAAACGCTCACCTATATGCGGCTCACCGGTCGTGACCCGCACACCATTGCCCGGGTCGAAACCTACTGCAAGGCCCAGGGTATGTGGCGCGATGAACACTACACCCCACCCGAATTTGCCGCCACCCTGCAGCTTGATATGTCCACAGTCGAGCCTAGCCTGGCTGGCCCCAAGCGTCCACAGGATCGGGTTGCTGTGCGCGATCTGCGCACAGCAACTGACCAGTTCATCGAACTGGACGGAAAATCTGGCCAGCGCGATACCCCATTCCCGCTGGAACACAGCGAAGAGCCCATGCACCATGGCGATGTGGTTATTGCGGCCATCACCTCCTGCACCAATACCTCGAACCCTGCGGTGATGGTGGCAGCCGGGTTGGTGGCGCAGAAGGCGCTGGCGCGTGGCCTGCAACGCAAACCCTGGGTCAAATCGTCACTGGCTCCGGGGTCAAAAGTTGTTACAGACTACCTGACCAAAGCCGGCCTTCAGGAATCGCTGGATGAACTGGGCTTCAATCTGGTGGGCTACGGTTGCACCACCTGCATCGGCAACTCTGGCCCCCTGCCAGCGCCGGTGGCAGACACTATCTCCAGCAACGATCTGGTCGCTTGCGGGGTCCTTTCAGGCAACCGGAATTTCGAAGGTCGCATCCACCCGCTGGTCAAGGCCAACTGGCTGGCCTCCCCGCCATTGGTCGTCGCCTATGCCCTGGCGGGCACCACGCGAATCGACCTGAGCGAGGATGTACTGGGTACCGACAACAACGGCCAGCCTGTCTACTTGCGCGACATCTGGCCCAGCAATGCCGAGATCGCTGAGGTCGTGCAAAGCGTCAACAGCGACATGTTCAGGAAAGAGTATGCCGCTGTATTTGACGGCGATGACAGCTGGCGAAACATAGAGGTCAGTGGTGGTGCCACCTATGCATTCTCTGAGGATTCTACTTATATTCAGCTACCGCCCTTTTTCGAGGAAAAATACCGGGGCAATCAGCACAACATTCTGGCCGCGCCCATGCTCGCCATGCTGGGAGACTCTGTCACCACGGATCATATCTCCCCGGCTGGCGCCATCCCCCTGGACAGCCCCGCAGCGCAATACCTACGCGATCACGGTGTCGCAGAAAGCGACTTCAATTCCTACGGTTCACGGCGTGGCAATCACCAGGTGATGATGCGGGGCACATTTGGGAATATCCGTATCCGCAATGAGATGACACCGGAACTGGAGGGGGGATATACCCGACTGCGCGGCGAGTCACAGCCCCGTTTCATTTACGATGCCGCCATGGAGTACGTCTCCCTGGGCACAAATACCGTGGTGGTGGGCGGCAGGGAATACGGTACCGGCTCCAGCCGGGACTGGGCTGCCAAAGGCACCTTATTGCTGGGTGTGAGAGCCGTCATAGTTGAGAGCTTCGAACGTATACACCGCTCCAACCTGGTTGGTATGGGGGTTTTGCCCCTGCAGTTCATGCCTGGGGATACGCGCAAGACTCTGGAGCTGAAGGGCGATGAAACCTTCGATATCCTGAGTCTGGACGGGAAACTGGAACCCAAACAACTGCTGCCCGCGGTGGTTCACTACCCCGATGGAACCCAGCGCGAAATACAACTTCAATCCAGGCTCGATACCCTGGTCGAAGTTGAATACTATCGAGCCGGAGGCGTACTCACTTACGTGCTTAACCGCATAGTTAAAGAGGCCTGAAGAAACCCATGGCTGAGTTTCGTACTGAGCAGGACAGTCTGGGCAATGTGCAGGTCCCCGTCGACGCATTGTACGGCGCGCAAACGCAGCGCGCTGTAGACAATTTCCACATCAGCGGTATCCCCCTGCCCGCTGAATTCATTGCCAGCCTGGGCCTGATAAAGGCGGCTGCCGCTCTGGCCAACGCCGATCTGGGCTTGCTGGAACCCGCAATGGCAGATGCTATCGCTGCAGCGGCAACGGCAATATCAAACGGACAACATCACGATCAGTTTCCCGTAGATGTTTTCCAGACGGGCTCGGGCACAAGCACCAATATGAACGCCAATGAGGTCATCGCGACTCTCGCCGCGCAACAGCTGGGGATGCCAGTACACCCCAATGACCATGTGAATTGCAGCCAGAGCAGCAACGACGTTATTCCCACAGCGATTCACGTGAGTGCAGAGCTGGCGCTGGAAAATCTGTTGCTACCGGCCGTAAACCACCTTGCAATGGTCATCGCAGAACGCGAAGAGCGTTGCGGCGACCTGATCAAAACAGGCAGGACCCACCTGATGGATGCCATGCCGATCAGCCTGGCGCAGGAACTCTCGGGTTGGCGCACACAACTGACTCTTGGCGCACAGCGTATCGACGGCAGCCGCGCGCAACTTCGTCAGTTGGCACAAGGTGGCACAGCCGTGGGCACCGGCATAAATGCCGACCCGCAGTTCGCCAACCGCTTCTGTTTTCACCTGAGCGAGCGGAGCGGGCGCCCGTTCAAGCCCGCGCAGAATTATTTTGCCGCCATCGCCAGCCAGGATGTCGCCGTGGCATTGTCTGGTCAGCTGAAATCACTGGCTGTGGCCCTGATGAAGATCGCCAACGACCTGCGCTGGATGAACAGCGGCCCATTGACGGGGCTGGCTGAACTCAGTCTTAAGCCCCTGCAACCGGGAAGCAGCATCATGCCCGGAAAGGTCAACCCGGTTATCCCGGAAGCCATTGCGATGGCAGCTGCACAGGTCATTGGCAACGACAGCGTTATCACCATCGCCGGCCAGTCTGGAAATTTCCAGCTCAACGTCATGCTGCCGGTAATTGCGCTCAACCTGCTGCAAAGCATTAACCTGCTCGCCAACAGTTGCAGGGCACTGGCGGACAACTGCATCGCCGATTTCGTGCTCAACACTGAAAATATACAGGCCAGCCTTGCACTAAACCCCATACTGGTGACGGCCCTGAACAGCGAAATAGGCTATAGCAAGGCTGCTGAAATCGCCAAGCGCGCCTATAGTGAGAAACGCCCGATACTGGACGTGGCCACAGAGATGACAGACCTGCCGCGGGACAAGCTCGCCGAGCTGCTTAACCCCGGCAACCTTGTTTAACAGCCGCAGTTAACCCATAACAAAGGCATTCAATTTATTGCCGTCCAGATCTCTGAAATAACCGGCATAAAACCCGTCTCCACGGTCACCTGGCGCGCCCTCGTCGGAGGCGCCCTGCCCAATGGCCTTGGCATAGAACGCGTCAACAGCTTCCCGAGACGGCATCTGCAGCGCGATCATCACGCCATTGCCCACCGTGGCTGGCTTGCCATCGAAGGGGCGGGTAATTGAAAACCCGGGCTGCTCCATAGAGGTCCCCCATACCACGAAATTATCAATCTCCATGATGCGCTTTTCACCGATGCTGCCAAACAGTCCATCGTAGAATGCGCAGGCGCGATCGAAGTCGTTTGTTCCAAGCGTGGTGTAGCCGATCATATCGTTGTCTCCATATGTAGTATTTTGTTGGCACGAAAAGGCCTAAGTATAGGTCATACGCACAACTTTAAACGTATTTTCCTGTCGGGATTACAGACACTGACTATGCTTATGCACAACTGCTAAGGAATATGACGCCCATGAAACAAAAAGTAGAATTTTCCAGTCAGGCATTGATGTTGAGTGGTGCATTGGAAACACCTGAAAATAATATCCGTTGCTACGCGCTGTTCGCACACTGTTTCACCTGCGGCAAGGATGTCGCTGCAGCGTCCCGAATCTCCCGGGCCCTCACCCGCGAAGGGATTGCCGTGCTGCGCTTCGATTTTACCGGGCTGGGCAACAGCGACGGCGATTTTGCCAACACCAACTTTTCTTCCAACCTGCAGGACCTCATAGCTGCTTCCGACTTCCTGCGCGACAACTATGAGGCGCCGGCGCTACTGATAGGCCACAGCCTGGGCGGCGCGGCGGTACTTGCAATGGCGGCGGATGTGCCCGAGGTCAGAGCGGTGGTGACCATAGGTGCACCTCACAGAGCAGAACATGTGACCCGCAATTTTTCCGCCTCGCTGGAAGAAATCGCCAGCACTGGTGAGGCCCAGGTTAATCTCGGTGGCCGCAAGTTTAGTATCAGGAAGCAATTCCTGGAGGATTTGGAACAACACGATTACGCCGATCTGGGAAAGCTTCGCAAAGCTCTTCTGATAATGCATGCCCCACTGGATGAGACGGTGAGTATCGCGGAGGCGGAAAAAATTTATGTCGGGGCCAGACACCCCAAAAGTTTTATCAGCCTTGATGACGCGGACCATCTGTTGAGCCGCAAGGCAGATGCAGAATACGTGGCGCGCAATATCGCGGCCTGGGTTGACCGCTATCTTCCCACCTCTGACGTCTCCAGCGTGAAAATCACCACAGGGCATGTTCGGGTGGAGGAAAAAAATCACAAATTCACCCAGCATATGCACAGTGACAGCCATTATTGGCTGGCGGACGAACCCACCTCGGTTGGTGGCAACAACGCCGGACCCGACCCCTACGAACATTTGTTGGCCGCACTCGGTGCATGTACCTCAATGACCTTGCGCATGTACGCGGAGCGAAAATCACTGCCGCTGGAACATGTCATCGTGAACCTCAGTCATTCCCGGGACTATAATGCGGATTGCCAGAACTGCGAGGAGGAAGCCGGAAAAATTGAAGCATTGGAGCGAACAATAACCCTGCGGGGCGATTTGACTGAGGAACAGCGCGAGCGCTTGCTGCAGATCGCCGACCGCTGCCCGGTACACCGTACTCTGCACAATGACCTGCTGGTCAGGACCTTGCTTGGTGGCGAGCTGGACTGATGCACGCTCTGATACTGTGCATGACTTCGATTTCATCCATGACTGAAATCGAAGTGGCCGTTGCAGACGCGGATATATTGCCCGCGGCCGTACAGGCCGGGCTTCGGAGCTCCGACAAGATAGAGTCAGCACTTGCACTATTGATGTGCGCCCTGATTATGCCAGAGCTGCAGGCAAGGCCAACTCCGCTCAGGTATACTTTTCCACTATGCCAACTACCGCCCTTGACAACAGCCCCAATGTCCTTTGCGTAGACCGTGTGGGCGAGCTCGACTCTATCCGATCGCAACTGGAGCTGTCCATGCAGGGTAAAGCCGCTCTTTGCCGTATTACCGGCAGTGCGGGGTCGGGCAAAAGCACATTACTGAGAACCTTCATAGCGTCGATTGACCCGGCCGAATGTCCAGCCGTAATTGCCTGGGGTCACTGCGATCAAAAAATAGGTACCATCCCCCCGCTGGCACCCTGGACCGAGATTCTACAATCTTTCACCGGCCTGTCCGATATCGTGGTGGCAGAAGAAAAATTACGTGACAGTAACCGGGTGCTTGAATCTATAAGATCTGCTTTGAGGGAACTGGCACCGGATATCATTGAGTTACTTGTTCCCGGCGTCGGGCTGGTGATGCGATCAGCAAAAATAATAAAGCGCACCACCCTGCGTGAACGACTGACGACGGACTACGCTCGGCCGGAGGAGTTGACAGTAGCCGCCGATAAATCCCAACTGCAGGATCAGTACATCGCCATCATCGAGCGGGTGCTCGAACAAACGCCACTCATTATCGTCATGGACGACCTGGACAACAGTGACGAAGCATCACTAGAGTTGTTGAGCCGGATCATTGACAAAACCCGGGGCCGTAAGATCCTGTTTCTTACGGCCCTGCGCGATACGCACTCTGCTACGGCAGCGGGCGCCACTCTTGACCGGGTAGGTGCAAACATCAGTGCCAACACCATTGATCTGGACACTGCCACGGCACAACACGGCGACCAATTTGTCGCGAAGTACCTCCTCACTCAGCTTCCCGGCGTGGACGCCAAATTTACCGCGGAATTTGCACAACATACCGGCGGCCACCCTTTATTCGTTGTTGAGTTGCTGGAGCATTTGCTCAAGCGTGGGTGGATACAACAAAGTGATAAAAAATGGCAGGCAAGCCCGGACATGAACTGGGAGGACGTACCCAAAAAGATTGAGACCATTCTCGCGGAGCAGTTGCAAGACCTCGACCCTGAACTACTGGACATTCTGCAGGTGGGCAGCATCGAAGGCGGACAGTTTTCCATCGAAGTAGTCGCCGCCACTCTGGAGAAAAATCCGCTAGTAGTGGCCAGGGCTTTATCGCGGCGCGCGCCCAAAAACCTGGTCACGGCAATTGGTAGCCTCCCTATCGGGCAAGGCAGGGTCAATCAGTTCAGGTTCGCGCACAGCCTGGCGCAAAATTATCTCTACACCGGGATCAAACCCGTTGAGCGAGTGTTCCTGCACCAGGCCGTAGCTAAAAATCTGGAGAGCCTGGCCGGGGATCAGACTGCAGGTATCGCTGCACAACTCGCCTACCAATTCGATCAGGCGGAACTTGACGACAAGGCCGCTGACTACTATGAGTTGGCTGCCGCTACAGCGACTGCCACCTGCTCGATTACGGAAGCGAGCACCCATCTTGAGCGGGCCCTGGAGCTCCGGCCCGGGCCACTCAATCAAATGCGTCTGAAGCGTCAATTGGCCAGATTGAAAATGATGGTCGGAGAACTTCATGCAAGCGTGCAACTTCACGCGGAATCCATGTTGCTCGCCGAGGCAGCGGGGGCTACAGAATTGGCGGAAATTCTCGCAGACCAGGCATACGCTCTTACTCGCATCAACGACTTTGAAACCGCGCTGGAGGTGGCCCGGCGCGCAGAAACACTGGCGCGCGTTCACCACAATAAAACGGGCCTGCTGTCTGCCCTGCAAACGCTAGCCCACATAAAAAGCAAGCGCGGGCACCACCGGCAGGCACTGGAGTACCAGGCGGAAGCAATGACATTGGCCAATGAACTGGGCAACGAACATTTGATTGCCCCCAGTCTGTGCAAATTAGGCTGGTACCTGAAAGAGCTGGGGCGCTATAGCGAGGCGCGCGAGGCACTGGAGAAATCACTGACAATCCAGAGTCGTGGCCGGCCCAATTATTCGGAACTGGCGATCGCATACAATTCCCTCGCTGACCTCTACATTAACCAGGAAAATTACCCACTGGCGCGGGAAAACTTGCTACTGGCGATCGAAACCTGGCGTAAGTTTGACCAGAATTCCGATGTCGCGGTCGGCCTGAGCAACCTGGCGAATCTTGCCAATCGCGAAGGCTTGTTCGAAGAGAGTCTCGGTTACGCCCGCCAGGCCTACCAATTGGATGTGAAAACCCTGGGGAATGAGCACCCGGAAATTGCGTTTTCCCTCAGCTGCGAAGGAGAAGCACTGCTGGGCCTGGGGGACTATAAAAACGCGATTGCCACGCTCTCCAAAGCCTATGAATTGCGCAAGACGTATGGAGCACCAAGGGGTAATCTGGGTTGGTCTGCCTGGCTGCTGGGGAGAACCCTGGTGGAGTCGGGCGCAGACGAAGCGCGCGGGCACCAGTTGGTCGACGAAGCCATGGCAATACTATCAGCGCTGGGCGCGGCGGCGCAGAGCGAAGTCAGGGAAATCGAAAAGTGGCTGATAAGGCGCTCGTCATAGAGCATAAAAGGAAACTACTGTGGCAGCGCGCCGCAACACAGTGAAATGTTCAAGCTTCAGCTTCCAGTTTACCCTGGCGGACAAACAGAAACAGCGGGAAAGCAAAGGCAAAGGCGACCCCGAGGGCCAGGACCATATACATCCAGAAATACCTCAGCCCCATTCGTCTGGATTCAAAATACATCCAGCTAAGCCCCGCTACACACGCAATTGCGAGGTCCCAGCTCAATGACTTGGCTGCTGCATTAGTAGCGCCGGCGGCGACAAACGCCGTGATATCAAAGCTACCGCCAGAATCCGCCATAAACTGGAGATTGTAATACCAGGTCATCACCAGGCCAAAAAAGGCCAGCAGAAGATAGATAATTCTCGGAATACTCATTCTCGGATATCCTTTAATACGAAACCATACCCACTCTAACGGAGCACCTGACATCATGGCTAACGCAAATTGCTGGCAAGACGATAAGGATTACGACTACACAGGGCTCGTAAACGCCCTGAACCAGTATCTTCGCCTGCGCACAACGCCGGTGGGAATGAAGCGCTTTCACAGTGCCGACGAACTTGCAGAGATCCCGCGGCTACGCCGTATAGCTTCCGGAGAAAAACTGGCTACCGACCAGATCGTCGGCCAGTCCCGCTGGCTTGGCTACACCATCGGCTTCACCATGGAGAATCTCGTCGGATCGCAATGCGGCGCCGTGGTGGGGTTGCACCCACGCGATCGGGATTTTCTCAGCGGCAACGCGTTCAACGGCGTCTGGTACGGCAATATTGCGAGCAGCGCCGAACACCAGAGGGAGATGGCCTGCGCCTCCTACGGCGAGTACGAGGCAGTGGTGACCTCACCTTTGACTTCTGGCCGTATAGACAACCCGGATATTTGCCTGATCTACGGCACACCGGGGCAGATGATTACGCTTATGAACGGACTGCAGTATCGAGACTACAAGAAATACAACTTTACCTGTGTGGGTGAAAGCGCCTGTGCAGACTCCTGGGGCAATGCGCTACGGACGGGCGAACCGTCGCTATCTATCCCTTGTTACGCGGAACGCAAGTTTGGCGGCGTGCAGGATGACGAACTGCTTATTGCGCTCCCCCCTTCCTTTCTGCCTAAAATCGTCGAAGGCCTGGCCGCGCTGAGCCGCAATGGGCTGCGCTACCCCATACCTAATCACGGCCTGGATAAATCACCGCTGGCCAGTATGCAACAAAGCTATGGCCCGAAGGGGTCTTAGCGACGTCAATCACGGCGCCCAACCAACCGACACCCGGGACAAGGCCGGAACTCGAACAGGCATTCATTGCGGAAACCGTGCGCATGTCGTCGTTCACCCACAGCTCGAAGCTGCCGCGAACGGACAGCGAATTGATTCCTGAGGCGTCAGGCTGGGTAATCAAAATCCGCTAAGAGTGGCGTCGAGCTATCCTTAAAGGAGGACATAACGGGAATCGGTGCATTGCATCTGAAAAGCAGACTTCAGCAAACGCCTGGTTCCGTGTATAATGCAGCCCGATTTCAGCGAAACCCATTAGCTTTCTTCCGCTTGCTTGCCCACAGACGTGCTCTAGTAGCATCTCACAATGCGCAATTCGACGCCGGAAGTCAACCTGCCATTCTATTATTGGAATAGCTACCTTATTGTTTTTTAAAGGTTTTTTTAATCTGAGCCACCGATCATGCCGCGCTAGTGAGCATTTACTCACAGGCCGGGCCTCGATGGCCAATACTGGCAACCCACTGGAATACCCTATGGCCATCATTCGCCTGATTCTCGGCAGGCTTATCCTGCTTTACAACTGGCTGTTCACACCCAAGGGTATCAAACGCGGCCCCCTGCTCCAGGAAAGTATCGATCAGCAGACAGCATTGCTACAGCTCTACCAATATGAGGCCTGCCCCTTCTGCGTGAAAGTCCGCCGGGCAATAAAGCGACAGTCACTCAATATTTCCCACAGGGATGTAAAACGCTCGCACACTGCCCGGGCGGAGTTGCTGGCCGGCGGCGGCAACTTGAAAGTGCCGTGCTTGCGAATTCAGGATGGTGAGCGCGGGTACCAGTGGCTGTATGAATCGAACGATATCATCGGCTACCTGGAGACAAGATTTATGGCGGTATAATCAAATTCCACAGGACAGATAAACACATTCAACAACTAACTCAATTGGAGGACACACATAGATGCTAACAGCAAAAAATCTGGAACGAGTCATGGAACTCGAAGAAAATCTGAGATCAGAGTACCAGGTTCAACTCGACACGAAATCGGCCGAGATAGAGAAGCTTAGCCAGGAAAAGACTGAAAAACAGGCCGCGATTGAAAAGCAACTGGAGCAGATCCAGACCCTCTCCAAAGAAGCCACGGCAAACCGGCGGGTGGAGCAGCTCAATCGCGAATTGCACCAACGCTGTGAAAATCTTCAAGCAGAGGTCGCCACGCAAAAAAAGCGCGCCAAAACCCTGCAAAAAGATCTCGCCCAGGAGCGTGAAGAAATCAAGACGCTGAAACAGTTCGACCCGGCAAAAATGAAGAAAAACCTGGACGCCAACAAAAAGAAGCTGGCAGAGAAAACATCTGCGGCGGACTTGTTGCAAAGGTCACTGAAGCAAACCAAAAATGAGAAGGCCGAGCTACAACTCAAGGTCGAGGAATTGGAAGCCAAGCTTGCAGAGTTAGAGACTACTGAAGAGGCACAAGAGGAGGAAGTGAAAGAGGAAGCGGCGGCTTAGAGTACACCTCATTTAACGCACCCGTGAAGCCTGTGAGGTCTGCCAATTTTGCAGCGCTCATGTTTAGATAGCAGCCATGTCTGCTCTGCGCCTGAAATCGGTCAACAAAGCTTATGGTGGCTCCCTCGCGCTGGACAATGTCAGCCTGGAGTTTGCCGAAAACCGTATTACCGCTATCATCGGGCGCAGCGGCTGCGGTAAATCCACCCTGCTACGGACCTGTAATGGCCTGGTTTTACCGGATCAGGGCACCATTGAGGTGTTCGGGCAGCCACTGGACTATGGCAATCTCCCTCCCTTGCGTCGAAAAATGGGTTACGCGGTACAGGGCATCGGTCTCTTTCCCCACCTGAGCGCCAGGGAGAACATTACCCTGCTGGCATCATTGGAAGGATGGGGCCAGGAACGCATCGGGCAACGCCTGGCAGCGCTGTTACGACTGACACATCTAAATGAGATTCAACTGCACAAATACCCCCATCAACTCAGTGGTGGGCAGCAGCAACGCGTGGGCCTGTGCAGGGCCATGATGTTGCGCCCGGAAATATTGCTGCTGGACGAACCTTTTGCCGCAATTGATCCCATTACCCGTACGGACATTCACCGGCAATTGCTGGAACTGCACCGAGCTGAGCCCACCACGGCTGTGCTGGTGACACACGATATCCGTGAGGCAATGCGACTGGCAGACCATATCGTGGTTATGGAAGAGGGGCGCGTAAGCAGCGGCGTGGCAACCATCGATCTACTGCAGGACAATCCAGGTAAAGACCCGGAAGAATTGCTGCAGCTGCTGATGGCAGAGACAGGGCCATGAATCGTCGCAATGGGCTGCTGGCCGGCCTGGCCGTAAGCATTCTCACGGCAGCCACGCTATTGTTCACTCTTCCTACCGGGGGGGGACAGAGGCCGATTCTGATTGGCTCCAAAATATTCCCCGAGAGTTACATACTGGCAGAAATCACCGCGCAGATGCTGGAGAGTCAGGGGTTCGAAGTGCAACGAAAACTGGGCCTGGGCGGCACTTTGATTGCTTTTGAAGCACTGCGAACCGGCTCCATCGATATCTACCCGGAATACACCGGAACCCTCAGTCAGGCGGTGTTGCGCCAGCCTGATATAACCGCAGTGGAGCTGCCCGCGGCGCTGGAGGCGCAGGCGCTTGCCATCGGGACCTCATTCGGATTCAACAACAGCTATGCCATTGCCATCTCTGAACAAATCGCCGCGACGCGCGATATAACTTTGGTCAGCGATCTGGTGGCTCACCCGGACCTGAATGTCGGTTTTTCACTTGAGTTCCTCCACCGGGCGGATGGCTGGCCGGCCCTTCAGGCCGCATACGGGTTGCCCCAGCGCGCCAGCGGTATTGAACACGCCCTGGCTTATCGGGCAATAGAGAACAGTAAACTCGACGTTACCGACGCCTACACCACAGATGGCGAGCTCGATGCCTACGACCTGCGTCTGCTGCGTGATGACAAGGCCTTTTTCCCGGGGTACGACGCGGTGTTGCTCACTCGCAGTGATTTACCAGGGCCTGTCGCAGAGGCACTAGTGCGCCTGAGTGGCAGGATTGATGAAGCGAGCATGCGCGACCTGAATCGCCGAGTGGCCAACGATAAGCTCGAACCCCGTCAGGTAGCGGCGCAGTTCCTGCAGGAGAGTGGTCTGGCCACACCCAATATGGCGGCACCGCCCGGAATGGCAGAGCGCATACTGGGGTACACTGCCGTTCATCTCAAGCTCACCCTTATTGCCTTGCTGTTAGCCTGTCTGGTGGCCATTCCCGCGGCACTCACGCTGGCCAGGCATAAGGGTGTGGCCCGCAGCCTGCTCTATGTGACCGGCCTGATCCAGACCATTCCCGCCCTGGCCCTTCTCGCACTGCTGGTTCCGGTGGTAGGCCTGGGTGAGATACCTGCCATTATTGCCCTGTTTCTCTACTCCCTGCTGCCCATCGTGCGCAACACGCTGACCGGCATCTTCGGTGTGGACCCACTCCTCAAACAGGTGGCCACTGGCATGGGGCTGACTGCCAGCCAGCAACTGTGGAAAGTAGAGCTGCCGCTGGCGGCGCCCACCATTCTAGCCGGAGTCAAGACTGCGGCCATCATCAGTATCGGCACCGCCACCCTGGCTGCATTTGTGGGCGCTGGCGGACTGGGTGAGCCCATCATCACCGGTCTAACCCTGAATGATCACCGTCTCATCCTGGAGGGCGCCATACCGGCTGCGCTGCTCGCCATAGCCGTGGAGTTGTTGTTCGAGGCAGTGGAGCGCACAACCGTACCGGCCCATTTGCGGGTGTGAGCAGTCCGGCGTGTGACCTTCAACAAAAACTGCTACGCTTTCACCCTGTTGGAACGGCATACCATGGAGGGGCGGATTGACATCGGCCATAGCAAGGGAGACTGCGGGCGATGCATAACGCCGCTATAGAGCAACTCTACCGGCAAACGCGAGAGCAATCCGAGGCTTTTTGCGCGCCGCTGAATGTTGAGGACTGCAGTCTGCAAGCCGATGACTTCGTCAGCCCACCCAAGTGGCACCTGGCTCACACCAGCTGGTTTTTTGAGACATTCCTGCTGAAACCTTTTCTGCAGGGGTATACCACCCCGGATTCCCGCTACGAGGTGTTGTTCAACTCGTATTACAACGGCGTCGGTGAGCAATTTCCGCGGCCGCACCGCGGCCTGCTGTCTCGACCCACCATGGCACAGGTGTTGGCTTATCGCTCACACGTCGATAGTGCCATGGCCAGCCTGCTGGCATCAGGCCATCACCCCGAACGGGCGACCATTATTGTCCGTACTGAATTGGGGGTGGAGCACGAGCGCCAGCACCAGGAGCTGTTTTTTACTGATATCAAATATTCCCTGGCGGTCAGCCCGCTGCTGCCAACCTATATAAAAGCAGCCGCAACCGGCGCGGCAGATATTACGGCAGTGCGATGGCACAGCTACGCCGGTGGCTTGGTCGAAATCGGTTTCGATGGCCCGGGATTCTGTTTCGACAACGAACTCCCCAGGCACAAGGCCTACGTGGAATCGTTTGAACTGGCCGATCGCCTGGTCTGCAATGGCGAGTATCAGGAGTTTATCGATGACGATGGCTACCGCCGCCCGGAACTGTGGCTGTCGGATGGCTGGAATGCCGTGACCAGCCGGGGTTGGCAGGCCCCACAATACTGGCTGGAGCGGGACGGCAAAGCGCTTGAATTCACCTTGCACGGCGCGCAGCCCCGCCTGACGGACGCACCGGTCTGCCATGTCAGTGGCTATGAAGCAGATGCCTACGCTCGCTGGGCGGGTGCCAGACTGCCTACGGAATACGAATGGGAACTGGCCGCGGAAGAGTTGCAAACAGTTGCTGACAATACTGGGGTCAGCGGCGTAGATGCCGGCTACTACCATCCCCGCGCAGCGCGCAAAACGGCAGGTTTGCGACAACTTTACGGCGAATGCTGGCAATGGACGCGAAGCGCCTATGAGCCCTACCCCGGCTTCAGCGCATCGCCCGGCGCCATCGGCGAGTACAATGGCAAGTTCATGAGTAACCAGTGGGTGCTGCGCGGCGGTTCCTGCGTCTCAAAGGCTGAACAAGTAAGGCCCACTTATCGCAACTTCTTCTACCCCCAGGATCGCTGGCAGTTCAGCGGAATACGCCTGGCACGCAATCCGAGCAGCAAGATATGAATAAACCAGAACAAAGCACTGATAGCCATACCCTGACAGCGGCAGGCAACGTAAGCTTTCGCAACGAGCACCCCGCCGCAGGTGACAACCGGGAAGAAGTTCTGGCGGGCCTGCAGCAGGCACAGAAAGTCATCAACCCCAAGTACTTCTATGATAAAAAGGGCTCCCAGTTGTTCGATCGCATCACCCGCTTGCCCGAGTATTACCCTACCCGAACAGAAATCGAGATTCTTACCCGCCACGGCCAGGAAATAAGTGAGGCCTGCGAAAAGGGGTGTCTTTTTATCGAGCCGGGCAGTGGCAGTTGTGAAAAGGCCAGATTACTACTGAACGATTTACAGCCCTCGGCCTATGTTCCCGTCGATATCTCGGCAGATTTTCTCCTACAGGCAGCCATTCAACTTGGGAAGGAATACCCCTGGCTGGCAGTTCGCGCAGTGTGCGCAGACTTCAATAACAGCTGGTCCTTCGTCGATGACCTGCCCGCTGGCAAACGCGTAGTATTCTATCCTGGCTCAACCATTGGCAATCTCGAACCGGACAATGCACTCAGATTTCTTAAACGTGTAAGAGCTATGGTGGGTACAGAGGGAGGCGTGCTGATTGGTGTCGATTTACACAAATCCAGCACGCGCCTGAATGCAGCCTATAACGATGCGCAAGGTATCACTGCCGAATTCAACCGCAATGTGCTGAGCTGTCTCAATGGGCTACTGGATGCTGAATTCGATCCCGAGACGTTTGCACATCATGCGTTTTACAACAATGAAAAACGCCGTATAGAGATGCACCTGGTCAGCGAAAAAGCGCAGACTGTGCGCTGCAATGGCAGCCATATCGAATTCGACGAGGGCGAGACCATTCACACCGAAAACTCCTACAAGTACACCCTTGAAGAGTTTACCGCACTGGCCGCGAAGGCTGGCTTGCGCCTGGAACGCAGTTGGCTGGACGATGAGGAACTGTTCAGCGTGCACTATCTCAGCGCCACCTGATCCTGCGGGCGGCCCAAGGGTTATTACGCTGCTGTCACCTGAACACCCTTCCAGAATGCAACACGGCCCTCAATATCACTCGCCGCCGCTTTCGGTTCCGGGTAGTACCAGGCCGCATTGACATTGGTCTGGCCATCGACTTCAAGGCTGTAATAGTGTGCCGTTCCCTTCCAGCCACATACCGATGTGTGCTCGCTGGCACGCAGAAATTGCTGCTGAACATGCGCATCAGGAAAGTAGTGATTACCCTCAACCACCACTGTATCGTCAGACTCTGCTATTACCCGGTCATTCCATTTGGCTATCATGCCTATTACCCCGCAGTGTATTGATTTACGAATTTTTGCGACGGCGGGTAATGAGAGCTGGTCGCGTTGACTCCAGCAGTTCACCCAGAGTCGTCAGCAACTGAGACCGCTCAGCGTCGGTCTCCTGAGTACGCTTGAAAATATGGCTTGGGTGCTGCTCCCGGTCAAGCCAGAACTTACCGGATACCTTCCCTGCCTCGGTCGCAGCCGCCAGCCAGACCGCGGTATCTGCTCCCTCTTCGGGACTGCGTAAAAGGCGTCGCGTTAATCTGTAGAAAGTTTTCAAAGAGTCACCCACCCCGGGAGTGTCGGCCCAACCGGGATGCATGGCGTTAACAACAATACCATCGTCCGCCCAGCGCTCGGCCCAGGTTTCGGTCAGGATCATCAGACCGCGCTTGGCACGCGCATAAGCCACCGCACCGGAATAGCTACCGTGCTGGCTCTGCAGATCATCTGGGTGAATCTTCTGGGTATACATGCCGCCGGAGGACACATTCACCACCCTGGCATCGGCCGATTTCGCAAGTAGCGGCTGTAGTCGCTCAGTGAGTACATAGGGGGACAACAACAACAGAGCAAAGCTCTTTTCCAGGCCCTCAGCTGTTTGCTGGCGCGGGTTGAAAAGTGCACCGGCATTGTTTACCAGTATGTCGACGGGGGCGTCGGCAGCCAGCAGTCGGTCGGCCAGGGCATGCACCTGCGCCAGTAAACTCAGATCGGCGATCTCAATGTCCACATGCGGGTTACCGCTCTGCTTTCGAATGGCCTCTGCGGTAGCCTCTGCCTTGCTCTTGTCTCTAGCCACCAGAGTAACTCTCGCACCGAGTTCGGCAAGCGCCCTCGCCGCCGCCTCACCGACACCTGAAGTTGCGCCGGTCACGACAGCACGTTTGTCGCCCAGGTAGGCTGATACCGGGTTCCAGTGCCTGCTGGCGGTTTTGAAACCCAGGCGGGTAAACCGCCACACGCCGGGTAAAACGCATTTGTCCGCCAGTGCCACCGCGCGCGACGCTTCCGGCACGTCGTAATTGTCCTCCAGCGCTGCCTTCAATCCCAACATGGTACTTTTACCCACCCTGTCCATGGCGGCCGGGTACAGGCGATTGACCGCGGCCAGCGGCAAAGGGAAATTGAAATTCGCGATATAGCGAACGCGGGTACCCTTCTCACTGGCCTTGAAACGGATCTCTTCTCGCGCAGTGAATACTTTGGAGTCGACCATCATCAACATCCGTCGTTCCGGTTCAAATTCCACGATACTGTAATGCAGGGAAAAGCCGGCTTTCATATCGATACGAAACTCGCTGCCAACACCGGGAGCCCCATCCGTCAGCCGGGTACCGCGGGCGACCCCGGGATCCCACTCTTCAATACGTGAAAACTCCGAAACGTAGGCGAACACCTCCGTCAGTGGTCGGTCTACCACAATCGTCTCATCAAGAGTGATTATCTGACTCATCTGCTGATTCCGTTTTGAATACACCACAACATACGTTCAGCTGAGCTGTTTGGTTCACCTCATACACCGCGACCACTAGGCCATCGAGGCAACGCTGCGCCGCCGTAACCACTGCTTCCGGGCCTGGATACTCTGCAACACCGCCCCTCTTTCAGCTTCGCTGAGACTGGAATGCCACACCTCAAAAATCAGCACTACACGGGGCCGATCACTGTTATTCCAGGCACTGTGTTGCCAGGTGTCATCGAAGACCATGAGCCTCCCCTCTTCCGGCACGCGTGTTTCCCTATGTACCTGCAGGCCGCAATCGGGTGGCACGTCTATGGGCAGATGCACAGTCAATATAGCGCTGGATACACCAAAGTGCTCGGGTATGCGAGTATGTGGCGCCAAAACGGAAATAAATACCTCCGCAGGGCTGCCCCCGGATGTGGCTAGCGGCACTGATTTCAGTGCCGCCAGAGTCCTGGGATACTTGTCGATGACCTGCGGGTTGGCGCTACCCCCCCTGTACAGATGTACCGACGCCCAGCTCATCTTGTTTACCAGTGGCTCCCACAGTTCACCCTTGAGAGCATGCCGATTGCTGAGGTAGGGCTTGCCATCGCCTTGAACATCCAGCCTGGCGAGCACTTCTTCACGGATAGCCGGAAATTGCGCCTCCAGCTGTTCGCACCAGGTAAACGTCTCGCCCTCAAAAAATGTGGGCGATTCTGCGTGCTTTATATGAAACAGCTGCGGCTGATGCAACGGGTGGTCGTAGCTCACCTCTCGCGCATCCAGCATTGGCCACACCGCGTTGCGAATACGGAGCGTATGCTCAGCATCATCCAGCGTATCCACAGCGGCCAAATGCAGTTCTGTGTGGTGTTGGCACAGGGTTTGCCAGGCTTTTTTCGACATATTCGCCACCGCGGGATTAACCTTCGGGTGCCGCCAGAGTGACAAAATCTCCGCATCAACCCCCTCCCCCAGGGAAAACACCTGGGCGGCCTTATCGATATTATCCAACTCAAGATGGAGGCAGCCCAGGGTGAGATATATCAGCTTGTTTCGCGGATTGCAGCGCCAGCAACCCTCATAAGCCATCAACGCCTGGTGCAATTTGCCCTGACGATAAAGCGCCTGCCCGAGCTGCGAGTGAACCTGCGGATCGCCGGGCAAGACCGACATCAACGACCCCAGATGCGCCTCTGCCTCCGGAAAATTGCCGCTCCGCAATGCCAGGTCTGCAAGAAACTGTAAAGACGGTGCGTGCTTCTCGTCCAGCGCCAGAATATCCCTGCACACCCGCGCCGCTGAGCGCATATCTCCTCGCGCCGAAAAAGCCTCCGCCCGATTCTCCAGCTCCTGCTTGGTAACCATATGTTGATTCCAGAACAGCCCCCGCAGATCGACTTGCCGGCCACTTGCGCCACCGCGCAATCGAGTCCCGCGGCTGAACTAGTCCTCCGACAATGAAAGAATATAGCCGGCCCTGGGGTCAGAGCGACCAGCGAGCACATTCTGATAGACACGCTCTGTTTCCCTTTCCCCCAGATGAACCTCTATAGATAGCCAGGAATCCACAAACGCAATAAAGCCAGTCCAGGCCCCTGCCAGACGACCTTGAAAAACGTCCGCCCCCCATTCCGAAACGCGTTTATCGGCCTGGCTGGGTGCAAAGAAGAACTGCGGCGCGGGCCCCGGCAGAGCATCGGCGCCAGCATCCAAGGCCGACCCGGTCTGGGCCGTCCAGTGAGAAGCGCCGACCATACAGCTGTACTTGAGGCCAGGTGAAAGCTGTTCATGTAATTGCTGAAGTAGCGCAAAGTCCCCGGCAAAATCGACGATGGCGCTGCTTTCATCGGGCTGCAAACCACTAATTTCGGCGTAGGTGACAACCCTGTCATAGCACCCCAGGCCCTCGACAAAGGTCTTATTACCCGCGGAGGTCAGCCCGACAATTTGGTAATGATGATTGCGAGCGTCACGATTGCTGTGCAACAGATACGCCGTGCCCAGGGCAGTCTTGCTCGACGCACTGGTCAGATACAAGGTCTGCGCACCATAAAAAGCCTCGTCGGCGAACATATCATCCAATAGAAACGCAGTGGTAAACAGGGGGCGAAACAGCATCTGCTGGGCTTCCTGACCCTGCTGATAAGAGGGGTCGGTGGCACAGGCCGCGTGGTAATTGTAGATCACTGCCAAGTCCTGCCGATGGCTGGCCCCGTCTACAAAGCCGGCAGAATTGACCTTCACGGGCTGCACTACGGCATGTGTAGCCATCGGATAATAGCCATAGTAGCGCTGCCCCACGACCACGCCATCACAGCGAGAGGCTTGCACATCGGCAAAGCCCCAAACCGGGATAATGCCCTTACCTTCAGGTGCCGGGAAAAATTCCCAGTAGCGCAATGTTTCACCCAACGCGGCATAGGTAATATTGTTGGCCGTAAAGGCAAAGCGGGAAACGTGTAATAGCGCCTGGCCGGGCTCCAGTTCAGCCTCGTCCCGCTGCTGGCAACTGACGACTGACAGATCACGTCTGTCCACCAGAAAATCGGTGCAAGTCATGAATATACCTCGCTCTTGGACTAGGGAATATCAGGGAATTGTGACGCACTGCCACCACGAACGGCAATAACAAGGTAACTGCCATCGTAGAAGCTCGGCTGCCCTCCGGGCGGCAACAATATCACCCTGGAATATTGTGTGATACCAATGCGCTCCATGCCAGTCCAATACCAACCCGAAAGCGTATTGGGCATTAACCGTGACGTTGTATCAGACGAAGTATCGATAGTCTGTGTCGACACAGCAACCAGTTCGCGCACCGTCGGCAAACGCCAGTCATTGTAGCCGCAAAGACCACTATCCTGCACGGCGTGAATATAAGCCTCTGTATTGCATGAGGATTCAAACATATCGGCACGCAGGCAGGCGCCGCTGGCCCGGTCTTTATAGCCGGGAAAACCACCATTGGTGGACGTGTTGCTATCGAAAGGTGTGTAGGTCCAGTGCTGATCTCGCAGGCCGCCATCTGCCGTTTTGATTTCCCATACCAGCCCTGTCCGCTTATCTCGCAAACAGGCCCAGTCTTGCTCGCCGCTACCCAACAGGGCTGCGGCTGGCAACACATCGCCGCTATTGGCGATCTTCGAAAATGCAGCGGTCTGCTCTGGCTGCTCGTCGGCTGTGGCTTGGCCACCGGGGACTGCCAATGCGGTGACGATGATCGCCAGCAGATAAATGCGCACTGCTACAACCCTGAAAGCACTATCTCGCTGTCACCCGGATCAATGCAAATCAGCTCGGGAGTACCCCCTTCAAGTGCCGCCGCTGGAATGGGATTGTTAGAGGTGCACGCCCAACCCTTGTCGGTGAATGTGAAGTCACGGGTGTAAGTGCCCCGCAATGGCATCGGGTAGGCGACAAACCGTTCTTCATCAGCCAGAAACCGCCAGACCACATCCATCATGGTGTCGTTAACCCATACATCCTGCGTTACGGGATTGATCGCCAGTGCATAGGGCGCTGGTATCTCACCCTCGGCATAGACCGGCAAAGCATAAATTGTTGCCTTCCAGTTGGCGACATCGATTTTTGCCACAGCGCCATCGGAGAAACCGGCAACCCAGAGATTACCCGCCGCATCAAAACGCTGGCGGCGAGGCCCCCGCACCGGTGAGTCGTATTCCTTGACCGCCAGAGTGACCGGGTCGATACGACCGATTTTGTCCGAGGCCAGCTTGGAGTACCAAATGCCGCCATCAACCGGGCTCACCGCAACACCATAAGGTATCGTCGTACCCGGAATACTCAAGGAGGGCGATTCCGGCAAGGCGATGACTTTCATGCTCTTGTTCTTGGGGTCAAAACGACCAACCTGGTTGGAAAAGGCGATGGTGAACCAGACGACACCTTGCTCATCCATACGCACCGTATGAGGGTAGAGCGCCCCCCCCTCAACTTCGAAGTTCTCGAATTTTCGCGTGACCGGATCAAACGAAGTAACGGCAGCGCCGATGGAATCTGTCAGATAGATCATACCGTCTGGGGCTATAACCAGGCTGTGGGGCGCCCGCGGTACCGTTAATCCATAAGGTGCCGGCAAGCCCATTCGGGTAAAAGTGCCTCCCGCTGGCTCACCATCCGCCGGCAGAGCAAAATGCAGGGTTTCACCAGTTTCCAGGTTTGTCTCCAACACCTCGCCGGCAAACATATCCGACGAGTAAATCAGGCCATTGGACTCAGAGTACTCCGCATCATGCGGCACAACTGTGCCATCGAGGCGCCACTGATGGACTGTTGCGCGAAATAGTAGAGGGTCGATAGGTATCTCTGGACGAGAGCTGGCGAGACGGCCATTAAATGCCTCCGCGAGTATTGCGGACCGGGCCCGGATGGGCGCCTCATCGGCATTGGCCAAATAACCGTGCATACGTTGCACGCTGGGCACCCAGAACTCAGCCGGACGGGGGCTTCGCGTAAAGCTGTTTCCCAGAGAGTGGCAGGTCAGGCAGTCGCGGGCGAAATTTGCCCGGGAAAACAAGGCGGATTCATCCTCGTCAAAATCGATCATCGAAAAATGAGAGAGGGACGGATGTGCGTCCGAGAGTTCCTGCGGGTCGGTGAGCGGAATCAGTTTGACGTCGATGTCCTGCGCAGCCGCCGAGTCCAGTTGCAGTTCACGGGAATCGTCCTGATAGTAGCGCTTGCGGATACGCAGGCCAAGATCGCCGGCCAGGCTGGTATCCAGGCGATAGCCGCCACTGGTATCGGTATACACAGACTCACCCACACCCCCCTCAGATGTCAGGGTGACCATGGCTCCCATCACAGGCTTACCAGCCGTATCACTGACTTTGCCCTGCACCACGCCAGCTTCCACTTGTATTGCAAAGATCGTAATCGCCAACCCCGCAAACAGATTGCTTGTACTCCTAACTGAATTATTCTTATTGCGCATAACTGCTCTCCGGCGAAGGGACAGGCCGGTTACTACCAGCCGAAAGAATTCACTTAATCAATTTACGCTATAGATAATTGCCGTGAAGCTAAATGTCTGGGCGTGACACATAGCTTGTCCATTTACGACAGCTCAAGCATGCGTTTACCTGTCACCACACTCTCGGTATGGTGTTATTATCAGCGGTTGAAATTAAGCGAGGCATGATATGACGGATTATATTCCCCCCACGCTCGACTGGGTACGCGAGCAAGTAGAACTGTATGAAAGCAGCGGCGGCACCCAGGGTACGACCCTGCTGGACACCGGCTTACCCTGCATTCTGGTAACCCATAAAGGAAACAAAACCGGTGGGATTCGCAAAATTCCCCTGATGCGCGTCGAAGTCGATGGCAACTATGCACTCATCGGCTCCATGGGAGGTCAGCCCAAAAATCCGGTATGGGTGTACAACCTGAGAGCACATCCGGACATTCAAATACGTGACAAAACCGAAGTGTTTGACATGCGTGCCCGGGAAGTAACCGATGAGCAGGAACGCGCAAAGTTGTGGGCCGCAGGGGTCGCAGCATTTCCGGATTACGATGCGTACCAGGCAAAGACCAGCCGCAAAATCCCGGTGTTTATTGCCGAGCCGAGATGATGCTGTAATTGCAAGACCTGGGCGGCCCAGTTAACCGAATTGGGCCATTCACCCCAGCAGCTGCTAACCTTGAAGCCACACCCACTTCTGGAGTTCAGGTATGGAACAGGCAATGCAAGTATTTATGGATTATGCCGCGGCGTTTGAGGAAACCTACGACGATGACGACTGGTCGCGGCTGGCGCTTTTCTTCTCGGAGGATGCCACTTACGAGGTGCGCGGAGGCCCACTCGCCTGCAAACTCGAGGGCCGCGAGGCAATTTTTGCCGGGATGAAGAAATCCATTGATAGTCTGGACCGGCGCTGTAGTGAGCGCAAAATTGATTTTGTAGAGGCGCCGAAAGTTACCTCAAGCGCTGCGGGCCAGGAGCTGAGTGTCGGATGGCATGTCAACTACCAATACGGCGACGCCCCCCGGGCTGGGTTTGCGGGGCGCTCAGTCGCCACTATTGTCAATGGCGTTATCGTCGCCTTGAGAGACGAGTACACCGACAAGGAAATGGCAAACTTCGGCGCCTGGATGCAGCAACACGGCCAGGGCTTGGGCGGTGCTTACATCTGAAGCCGGCCCCGACCGCTCAGGCATAGCGGGAGCTGCTACCCTCGATCAACTGCCTCTGCTCCAGAATGATGTCCGTGAGGAAATCACGACACACGCGCACTCTGGCAGTGGAGCGCAGATCCACGTGACTGAGTAACCACAGGCCCCAGGTCGAAGGGGTAAGCGCCACATCAACCCGGCGGAGATCCGGATATTTGTCGCCGAAATAACAGGGAATTCGGGCCAGACCATAACCCTCCCTGATCGCCGCTACCATCACATCCACATCGTCTGCGCGCAGGGCCAGCCTGGCGCCACTGAAGTGTTGCTCAACCCACGGCGGCACTTCGTTATCTCCGCTAAACGCAACAAAAACGTGCTGTTCGCGCTTCTCGCGGAGGTAGTGCGCACTGCCGTATACGCCGTGACTCATAGGCAAAATCTGGCGGCCAATCAGGTAATCTGGCGGCGTGGCAGTAAAGCGCAGGGCAATATCCGCCTCCCTGGCGGCGAGATCGAGCAAGCCGGTCGTACCCATCAATTCCAGCGCTATGCCAGGGTAGGCCTCCAGCAGGCGGTGTAGTTGGGGCACTACCAGGGTGGTCAGCACGTCATGAGGGGCGGTCAGTTTGAGTGGTCCTTTGAGCTGCGCATCCATGCCAATAATTTCACGGTCGACGGCCAGCATCTGCTCTTCCATCACCAGCGCATGGTCGTACAGGTTTTCCGCCGCCTGGGTCATGGCATAACCCCCGGTGGAGCGATCAAACAGGCGCGTACCCAGGCGGGTTTCAAGTGCTTCGATACGACGGGCGACAGTTGTGTGCTGCACACCCAGCACCCTCCCCGCTGCACTCACCCGCTGCTCCCGGGCAACAGCCAGGAAAAAGCGAAAATCGTCCCAGTTCAATCCGGACATAAGTCTGACTCCAAGTATGCAATGGTCCCGCACCATCATTCCGTGCGTATATGCACAGCTTGTGTGCATTTCAAAATATATACAACTTTTTATGCACGTCATAGGATGGACTTATTCCCAACCAACAAAGAGGAAATACGTCATGAACTTTTTACAACAGCCAGTACTGTTCTCTTCGGAACCCGCCTCCGGACTCGTCGGTCTGGGGCTTATTCTTACGCTCGCGGCTATCGTCGTCGCTGTCTCGCTGGTGGTTACTTTTGCGTATGCATCCAGCAAGGCAGCAACACCAGAACGCCCTTGTCAAAAAAAGCCGCGACAAGCTCAGCAGGACCCGGACTGCACTGGTGCAGCACTCTCGTAGATACCGGCTTCGCACAGTGACTCTTACCGAATCGTCGCGAAAACTGGCAGAGAACTGCCCGGTAGCCTAAACTGCCTGTCCTGATTAATCACACAAGGAAAGCCCAGTATGTTCAGCCACATTATGGTCGGCACAAACGATATGGATAAATCCAAGACCTTCTACGATGCCATTCTGGGATCACTGGGCTGCGACCCCGGCGTGATTGACGACGCGGGCCGGTGTTTTTACTTCACACCAACAGGTATATTTTCCATAAGCGTTCCCATCGACGGCGAAGCGGCCAGCGCGGGAAATGGCAGCACCACCGGTTTTGCCGTGGACAATTCCGCAGCGGCAGAGGCATGGCATGCGACAGGCCTGGCCAATGGCGGCACTGACTGCGAGGACCCACCGGGGCTGCGCGAAGGGGCCGCAGGCAAGCTGTACCTCGCCTATTTGCGTGACCCCACAGGAAACAAACTCTGCGCACTTCACCGCGTCGCGTAAAAACCCTGCACCCGGCCTGTTTTCCGAACTTTTCCCGGAATTTGCAGTACCGCCCCTCACGGGGCGGGATACAATCACCCTGAACTCGAACCGGAGACTGGGCGACATGAATGGCTTGCGGGGCATTTTCATGACCGGACTTCTGCTTGGCACAATGCATGCCGGGGCAGAAAGTGCTGCGGTGATTACAGCGGCTGAGCCCGTGCCGGCCCAGCCCGCAGCGACAAAAACAACTATCAAAATATTCAAATACCGCGACCGCACAGGCGCCACTTCATTTTCCGACCGGGCACCCATAGATAAGCGTTACAAGGTGATCGAGTACAGCTCGTCCTGTTACGCCTGCAACCTGCAATCGCGAGTCGACTGGTATAGCACGCCACTACAACTGAGCGCCTTCCGCGACACCATCAACACAGCATCCAGAAAATTTGGCGTGGACCCGGCACTGGTTCGGGCGGTTATTCATGCGGAGTCTGCCTTCCGGCCCAGCGCTAAATCCAAAAAGGGGGCACTGGGTTTGATGCAACTGATGCCGGACACGGCAAAAGATATGGGGGTAACTGATGCGCTGTCACCCCAGGAAAACATCTATGGCGGTGTGCGCTACCTCGCCTGGCTGCTGGAGAAAAGCAGTGGCAATACAACATTGGCGACGGCAGCCTACAATGCCGGCCCCGGTGCGGTGGAGCGCCACAATGGCATTCCACCCTATGAGGAAACCCAGACTTACGTCAAACGCGTTAGAATCCTTCACGATCGCTACAGAATTGCCCTGGCAGGGACTTAGCAAGCCCCCAGCAGCAGGCGCCAAAATTGTGCAGTATTTGCGGTCCTGCACCATCATCACATGCGCTAGACTGGTAACCAGCCACTGCCCGCTCTAAAACCTCTAATAATGCAGGAGCTAGTCACAAGCGTTGAAACCAACTATTCGTTACGTTGCCCCATTGCTGGTGCTGGGAATTGGCCTGGTCGCCTATGCCGTCTTGCACTATACAAAACCTGAGCCGGACAAGCGCAAGGAAGCAAGCCGGCCTGTTACCGTGTTCATGGACATCGCAAAGCGCGGCCCGGTACAACTGGATGTTGTAACTGCGGGGGAGGTCCGTTCACGGGCCCTGATTGACCTTGTGGCGCAGGTCAGTGGTCGCATAGTGGAGGTATCAGATGAGTTTACTGAAGGCGGAACAGTCCTGCCCGACACTCCGCTGTTGAATATCGAAGACACGGATTACCAACTCGCCCTCAAGCAGGCTCAGGCCAGGGTGGCCGAAGCGACGGTAGCGGTGAAATTGTCACTGGCGGATGCGGATGTCGCCCGCAAACAGCTACGCAATTCACCGAACCCTTCTGATCTGGCGTTGAAAAAGCCGCAGGTGGCCGAGACACGGGCGCGCCTGCAGGCTGCGGAGGCAGATCTGCAACAGGCACATGTCAATTTGTCGCGAACCCGGGTAACCGCACCTTTTCGGGGGCGCATGGACAGCACCTATGTCGACATAGGTCAATTCGTTACCGCCGGCACACCATTGGGACGGGCTTTCGCCACTGACAGGGTTGAAGTAAGGCTGCCGATTACCGATTCACAGCTGGCTTCCCTCAATTTACCAATAGGTTATGTCGCTCCCACCGGCGATGGTCTGGACATTGATTTCAGTGCCGAGGTTGCAAGTCAATCACAGCTATGGCGCGGCAAGCTGGTGCGTCTGGATGCATCCATCGACAGTACAACTCGCCTTCTTTATGCAATCGCCGAGGTCGATGATCCCTACGGCAGCAATGCATCAGAAACAGGTATGCCCATGGCCATCGGTCTGTATGTCAATGCCGTCATTCACGGTCGGGAGGTCGCCGACGCCATCCGCATCCCACGCAAGGCACTGCGCGCTGGCAACACCGTATTCGTGGTGGCCGATAACAACCGGCTGGATATTCGCAATGTCAAAGTACTGCACAGTTCACCACAGTTCGCGGTCATCGGCGAGGGTCTGCAGCAAGGCGAGCAGTACATAATATCAACTATCCGCAACCCGATACCCGGCATGGCCCTACAGGCCAAGCCTCAAGGCGACGGCGCAGCAGCTGCCTCCGTCGCCCCGGATACCGGGGACTGAGCGTGCGGCGATTCATTGGTTGGTGGGCATACAACCCGGTGGCTGCAAATCTGCTGATGGTGGGAATTCTGATTTCCGGGCTGCTGGGCTTCTTCGCTATGGAGAGAGAGGCCTTTCCAGTCTTCAAGCCCAACCAGGTTGAAATCGAGGTGCCCTGGCTGGGTGCAGCCCCCCAGGAAGTCGAGGAACAGATTATTCTGCGAATCGAGGAAGCCCTCTCCGAGCTGGACAATGTGTACCGGGTGTACTCCACCGCAAGTGAAAACCTGGCGCGTATCGAGGTGCTTACCTATGCCGGTGTCAGCCTTGATAACTTCCTGGACGACGTCAAGAACGCCGTCGATTCTGTCAATGCGCTGCCAGCAGACATAGAAAATCCCAAAGTGCGACGTACAATTTTTCGCGATGAAATGATGCGGGTAGCAGTCCACGGCTCAAACTTGACAGAACGACAGCTAACCCGCCTGGCCGAAGATCTGCGGGATGAACTGGCCAGTCTTCCACACATCTCGATTGTAAACCTGTTTGGTGTCCGCGAAGAGGAAGTTTCGATAGAGCTGTCGGAGCAGGCTATGCGCCGCTACGGCGTAACGTTTGATGAAGTGGCAAGAGCGATTCGGGGCAACTCCGTAAATCTCTCTTCCGGCCGCGTACGAACCGCCACCGGAGACGTCAGGTTGCGGGCCCGCAATATGGCGGATTCAGAGCAGGATTTTTCAGAGATCATCATTCGCCAGGCCGCCGATGGCGGCATTGTCATGGTTGGCGACGTTGCCACGGTGGTTGACGGGTTTGAGGATGAGGAAATTCTGGCCACTCTGGACGGTGAACCGGCGGTATTACTCCAGGTTCTCACCAGCGACAACATGCAGGTGGTCAAATCCAGCGAGGCGGTCCACAAATGGATAAAGGAACGTGGTGTACGCCTGCCTGAGGGGGTCAGTTTGTCCATGTGGTTTGACACGGCAGATATCTACAACAGTCGGATGAAAACCATCAGTAGCTCGGCCTATCTCGGCCTTCTTCTGGTCTTTATGGTACTGATCGTGTCGCTGCGCCCACAGGTGGCGCTGTGGGTCACCGCTGGTATCGGCGTGGCATTTATCGGTACATTCTCGCTGCTTCCGAGCAATGATGTTTCACTGAATATTATGTCGACCTTTGCTTTCCTGCTAGTGCTCGGCATTGTTGTGGACGATGCCATTGTTGTCGGGGAGAGTATTCACGAGTTCAGTGACCGCACCGGGGGTGGCGTGGAAAGCGCTATCGATGGAGCCGCTTCCGTTGCCAAGCCGGTTATTTTCGCTGTTGCCACTACTATGATCGCCTTTGCTCCATGGTTTTTTATCTCCCTGGCCGAGGCACAGATTACACGTCAGCTTTCCGTGGTAATCACTGTCGCCCTGGCAATCTCCCTGATCGAAGCGTTCCTGATTCTGCCCGCACACCTGCGCCACCTGACACCACGCAAACAACTCAGCCCGCTGATGAAGCGACAGAAGAAAATTGAGGAGGGTATCCTCAATTTCGCAAATACCACTTATCGTCGATGGGTACGGGCGGCAATTGCCCACCGCTACCTCACCACCAGCATTTTCGTTGCCGGGTTCCTGATCAGTCTGGGTGTATTCAACAGCGGCTGGGTCAAGTCGGTATTCTTCCCTGAGATACAGGGGGTACAGGTATTCATTCAGGCGCAATTGCCAGCCGGCACTCCGTTCACCCGCTCTCTACAGGTTCTCGATCAGATGCAGGAGGCACAGCGCAAGCTGATCGATGAGGTCAATGTCCGAGTGGAGCACGGCGGTACTGGTGAACTGATAGAAAGCTGGTACACCCGTGCCAGACGTGACAGCGTTATTGCAATATTTCAGCTGGTACCGCCTGAGGTGAGAGACATGACCGCCAAGGAAAGCGCCGATCGCCTGCGCGAGCTGATTGGTGAGATACCCGACGCGGACGAAATTCAGATCGGTTATACCATCGATCAGAACACGCCCAATGTTTCCTTTGTACTTCGCCACCGCGAGACGGACACACTGAAGGCTGCAAGCATCGAAATCAAGGCACATCTGCTGGAATACGATGGCGCCTATTTCGTGCGCGATAATCTGCAGGGACAATCAGACGAATTGCACATGCAATTACTGCCGGGAGCCCAGAAACTGGGCCTGACACTGGCGGATGTTTCCACCCAGGTGCGGCAGGCGTATTACGGCGAGGAAGTTCAACGGCTGCCGCGGGAGAATGGCGACGTGCGGGTGATGGTGAAATACGACAAGGCACTGCGAGAAAACCTCAACAGCCTTGGTGATTTCAGAGTGCGCACCGCTGACGGCAGAGAAGTCCCTCTGCTCTCAGTAGTTGAAGTAGAGCTGGCTACTGGCATGCAGCAAATACAACGCCGCGATGGTGAACGCATGGTGAGGGTAACTGCAGACGTAAGTGCAGAGTTGATGAGTGATATCAACAAGGACATGAGCGACAACTTTCTGCCGGATTTCCAGCAACGCTACCCGGGCCTGGTCGTTCTTAAGGCTGGCCAGGCCGAGCAGGAAGAGTTCTTTCTAAACGAGGTCATCTCCCTGTACATCGTCGCCCTGTTTGCCATGTATGCTCTGATCGCCGTGGCCTTTCGCTCTTACTGGTTGCCGCTGCTGATCATGACGGCAATTCCCTTTGGCTTCATGGGGGCCGTCTATGGCCACCTGCTGTTTGGTGTGTCCATGGCAATGTTTTCATACTTCGGTATCGGTGCTGCAGCCGGGGTGGTCGTGAACGACAACCTGGTTCTGGTAGACTATATCGGGCGGCTGCGGAAGTCCGGGGAGCAGGCACTGGATGCAGTCGAGCATGCCAGTGTGCATCGCTTTCGACCGATTTTGCTGACTACCGTCACCACCTTTGTTGGCCTGATTCCGATAATGGCAGAGCGCTCTATAGACGCCGAGTTTCTAAAGCCTGCCGTGCTGGCCCTGGCTTTCGGTGTTCTGTTTGCACTGTTTGTTACCTTATTAATGGTTCCTGCGCTCTACTGCATCGGCGAAGACCTTCGCACCACCCTGCCTGCGGTGTGGCGCCGACTCTATCGCGGAGCTTCACAGCATTCACCAGAGGCCAGCCACCTCTCCAATCTTGAATAAGCCCTCGATTGATCTATAGCTATGCAGTGTCTCAAAAATTTTTGAGTCAATGGCAGGAGGGGTAGACGGACACACGGTTGTGTCTGAGGTAGCAGGTTCTACCAGCTGATTTCGATCTCAATGCTGGACTCGTCACGCTCAATTTCTACTTCGAATTCGAGGGTCACTTTATCCGGCACCTTGATATGTATCTTCTTACCGTTTTGCACCAAATCCACTGCGTTCTGGCGGGCGAGCGCGTCGGCCAGTTCATGCAGAAAGCTGGCAGCCTCTTCACGCTGCATTGTGCGCTTCTCGGTAATCTCCAGCAGGTCCATAAAAACTCCTCTCAAGGTGATTGGGCGACGACTTCCAATCTACAACACATACCTGCGTGTATACAGCCCGGAATAACGCGAGGGAACCACCGCATACTAGAGGTGTCGCTGAGATCAGAACAATCGAAGCAGATTCGCCAAAAGGTGGTTAATATGATCTATTAGGCATTCGGTGAAAGGGGTACACAACAATGAACGACAAAAGTGCTGCTGAAAAAGAGCAATTCAATCCACCCAAGTGGGTTCTGAAAACCATGTCGCGCACGCATATATTCCTCAATCGCCTCACTATGGGAAGAATGTTCAACACACTGCAGGGAGACGAAGTGTGTTTCGTTACCATGACAGGTGCAAAATCGGGTCGTGCCATCACCATACCCCTGATGTTTGTGCCCTATAACGACGGCGTACTGCTGGTAGCTTCCCGCGGCGGATCACCCAATCATCCCGTGTGGTATCACAACATCGTGAAGAATCCAGACCTGAGGATACGCCACCGGGGCGTGGAAATGACCTTGAGGGCTCGTCTCGCGACCGCCGAAGAAAAGCCGGCGCTTTGGCCCATTTGCGACAGCCATTACGCACCCTACGCTGACTATCGTACCCGTACTGATCGCGATATCCCGATCTTCGTCTGCGAGCCCATTACGACGGGATGAGCTGAAATCGCGGCTGCTCCTGCCCGTTGCGAAAGACAGTCTCCTGAAACATCGCGAGAGGTCTCACCCATAGACCTCCCTCGCCATACAGCGGGGTGTACACGACCAGCTGTTCTCCGGTTTCCGAGTGCCTCGCCACGCCGTGAACCTCATACTCACCACCCTTGAAATGACGGTATTTTCCCTTCTTCATTTGCTGGCCCCTTTCGCCGTTCAGTCCGTGAGCAACCCACGCTCTGTAAGTACCGCCTCAATGCCCTGGGCAAGCTGCCCATACCCCCGGGCATTCGGATGAATTTCGTCGGCGCGCAGGTCACTGTCGGAGAGCACAGCGGAAAAAATATCCGGAACCAGCACCACCCCCTCTTCTGCAGCGAGCTCAGCGTAGATGGGGGAGTCGCTCAACGCACCGACACTGGCACGCAACAACGAAAGGCGCGGCACGGCAACAAGCACCACCGTCGCCCCGGATGCCAGTGATTCACGGATAATATCTCGCAAAAACGCCTTTACTCGCACGGCTTGCGTTTGCCGTAGAAAATCATTGCCACCCAACTCAACAATCACCAGCTGCGGCTGATGGCTGGCCAGCAGCGGAGCAAGGCGGTTTGCGGCTTCCCGTGCGGTATCACCTGATACACCAGCGTTCACGACGTTAAGACCGGTCGACTCTGCTAACTGGCTGGGGTAATCGTAACCCGCATCCGCACCTACTCCGGCAGTGACGCTATCGCCAAAGGCCAGCACCACCGCATCCGGTGGCAGCGCGTCGAAATGCCTGCCCTCGGCACAACCCTGCAGGGCGAACAACAGGGCCGGGAAGAGCCAGAGAATTGGGCGCATTACAATAAGTGAGAGCATAGTCAAAAAGCTTATCACATCCCGGCACCACGATTTCGGCAGTGTGCCTTCGCGAACAAAACGCCGCCGGGAGCCGGCTATTTACGCAGCAGAATCAGGGTTGCATTGTCCTGGCCGGCAGGAGCTCCGGTGAGCCTGTTCGTCATTACCTGGTTGAGCGCTGGCCCCAGTGGAGATGATTCTCTCAATTCGCTGAAATCTTTGCCTGACAACAGCGACCACGCCCCATCACTGGCCACGCACATAAGGTCCCCATCTTGCGGACACCAGCTTTTAACCGACGCCTCCGGTGTCTCCCGACCGCCGAGCGCCCGGGTGACCCGATTGAGATCGGCATCGGTGGCCGCCTCCTCCTCGGAAATTCTACCGGCGGCCAGCTTTAGTTCCGTGGCTGAGTGGTCTCGCGTGCGGTCCTGAAGCCCGGCGGCAGAATAATGAATAACACGCGTATCGCCCACATGGCCAGACCAGGCACTTTCGGAACTTACCAGTAATACCGCCAGCGTGGTGCCTGGAGGCGACCATTCATCTGGTAAGCCGAGGCCCCGCACCGCCTGATGGCAACGTAACATCATTCCTTGTATCCAGCCCGGGGGGTTCAGCAGGGCGCCTCGTTGCGTCCAACAATCCTCCACCGCAGAGATGGCCGCCTGTGCTGCCTCTGCACCGGAACGATGGCCGCCCATGCCATCGGCAACCGCGAACAGGTATTCTCCCCGGGCATCGTCGACCAGCACCAGCAGACGATCCTGGTTTTCCGATCTGTTTCCTACGGCAGTAAAATGCGAACACTCGAGCACATTATCTCCAATCCGACTTGCTTACGTAACTCCCGATCCCGGCACCAGTGTAACTCCTCACTCCTATTACCTGCTGTGCAGGTCCCTCATTGCGCGGGAGCGATCAGCCACCTCCAGTATAGCGGAGCAGCGCCACATGGGGCGCCGTCCATTGCGCTCAGAATTACTCTATGGCGCAGTCCGCTGGCAGATCGCCACCAGCTCGTCCCTAACCACCGGGCGCGTGCGGTTGACAAAAGTCCGGGAAGGGCACGCGTCGGCCTGCTCACCAGCCGGTTGCAGTTTCCGTTGACTGCCACGACAATGGCGATATGCAATTTCCCATAATGGTCCACATGCCCCTCAGATTATTCCTCGCGTCACTTTCCTTACTGGTTATGGCTGTGCCGCTGGCCGCCCAACAGGAGAGTGCCCCTGCAGACACTCCGGCGAGCGCGACATTACCCACCGCAGCTGTTGCGAAAAAACCAAACGGCCCCGCAACGGCGACAAATGTGCGCCTCAAAGATGTCTTCGAGTACCCCTCTACAGACGCGGTTCTGCCACGAATTGAGCCAGGAGAGATCGATTTCCAGCCAGAGATAATTTCGGCTTTCCGCAATAGAGAGCAGTGGGACAACATCGACTTTTTGCTTAGCCCGGAAGAAATACTGCAACATCCCAACAGCCCCAGGCGCCTGCTAGGAAAGGAGATTCTGCCGGCGACAGCTACCCGACTGATATGGAAACCGTCCCGCACATTCAGTGGCATGGCGGTAGACACGCCCGTGCTGGTAGTCAACGGTGCCAGCGATGGGCCAACCCTGTGCCTGACCGCCGCCATACACGGTGACGAACTCAATGGCATTGAGATGATCCGTCGGATTATGTATGAGCTGGACCCGGACAAGCTGCACGGCATGGTTATCGGCGTACCCATCGTTAATCTGCTCGGATTCAGCCGGAATTCCCGCTACTTGCCTGACCGGCGCGACCTGAATCGCTATTTCCCGGGCAACTCCACAGGCAGTGTCGCCTCGCGCATCGCCTACGCTTTTTTCAATGATGTAGTAAAGCGCTGCGAGCTGATGGTGGACATACATACCGGCTCGTTTTATCGCACCAACATGCCGCAGCTGCGTGCAGATATGGACAACTCCAGGGTGGCTGACTTTGTCGAGCTATTTGGCGATATCCCGGTCCTCAATTCACGTGGCAGCAATCGCACTCTGCGAGCCGCGGCGGTGCGGGCCGGTATCCCGACCGTTACATTAGAGGCGGGAGAGCCCATGCGTATGCAGCGCGACATGGTCGATGCAGGTGTGAAGACCATCCATACCCTGATGGCAAAAAGCGGGATGTACTCCAAATTGGGACTATGGGTTAAGCCAAAACCTGCATTCTATGACTCCGCCTGGGTCAGGGTAAATTCCTCCGGCATTCTGTTCAGTCGTATGAAGCTTGGTGATTTTGTCGAGGAGGGGGATGTGTTAGGCGCGGTCAATAACCCGGTAAGCAATGAGCAAATTGATATTGTTTCCCCCTACAAGGGCAGAATACTGGGAATGGCTCTGGACCAATTCGTCATGCCAGGATTTGCGGTTTACCACATAGGGATTCATGCGGCCAAGGGGGCCCAAGTGCCGGTCGACGACGAGGATGACGGCGATGCCGAGTCAGACCATGGCGATGACCCTGAAGGTGTCGCCGCTTCCGAAGACGCTGACACCCCTGCAGGCACGTTAATGGAAGAAGAAATTTTCGAAGACTAGCGCAGGCAAACATTAGCTCAAGAGGTTTACTACATGAATAACCAATACAAGGTGCTGCTGAGCGCCATACTGCTATTGATACCGCTGGCCAGCGTGGCCGAAACACCGGAGCCAACAGTCAAGATAACGCCCATCAAGGCCAACCTGTACCTGCTCCAGGGAAAAGGGGGTAACGTGGTGGCATCAGTGGGTGACGATGGCATTCTGATCATCGACGACGATTATGTCGAGTACGGCCCCGCTTACCACAAGGCGCTGAAAAGCATTTCAGAAACCGACGGCGTACCTCGCCTGGTGCTCAACACACACTGGCACTTTGATCATGTGGGCAGCAACGCCTACTGGGGGGAGAGAGGCTCAGTCATACTCGCCCAGGCCAGTGTATACGAGCGCATGTCCACCCAACAGAATATACAGTTTTTCGACCTTGCAATGGAACCCAGCCCGGCAGTGGCGCTGCCCATAGTGACTTTTGACAACACCATCACCCTTCGCTTCAATCGCGACAAACTGCGGGTCCAGCATTTCCCGGGTGGGCACACGGACGGTGACAGTGTGGTATTTTTCACCGGGGAGAACGTCGTTCACACCGGGGATCATTATTTCAAGGATCTGTTTCCCTTCGTGGATATCGGGTCTGGGGGCAACGTACTTGGCCTCACAGAAAACGTGGCAACTATTCTGGAACAAGTCGACGAGGAAACGGTTATCGTTCCCGGCCACGGTGCGCTTGCTACCCGTGCAGAGCTTGCCAAATACCACCAGATGCTGGTCACAACGACCGAAATCGTCAGGTCAAAGCTGGCTCAGGGCTTGTCTGTGGAAGCAGTTGTCGAACAGGGGCTGGGGCGGGAGTGGAAGAGCTGGGGGCAAGGATCCATCAATGAATCCGCCTGGATTGGCTTCATTGCCGCAAGTATTCCACCCCCTGAATAACTATCCTTCGGATTCAGGCCCCGTTACACCCCGCCAGTGTAATTCGGCACAAAAACGGTGGTTGCCATCGCCAAGCCCTCTTATACTCCCGGTGTAGAGCAGCATCACCGCTACGCGCCCGTAGCTCAGCTGGATAGAGCATCAGGCTTCGAACCTGAGGGCCGGGGGTTCGAATCCCTCCGGGCGCGCCACTAAAATAGTATTTTTTGCCAGTAGTGACTACACTATTTACGCATACCAAATCAGGCTACAGGAGCATATCTATGTTGAATCAACCCATTCACATCGCGGCAATTTTTCTTCTGGTTACGGCTGGCGCAACAGCTTACGCGGCAGAAGATGGCAAACAGGTGTATGAAAACACGTGTGCCCAGTGCCACGACAGCGGTAAAAAGGGCGCGCCGATGCTGGACGATATGGAAGAGTGGACGGATCGCACGCAACTGCTCTGGTCTGATGTTCACGAACAACACCTGGATGACGGTTTCCTGGGTGCCCCCGGCGACGCCGACAAAGGTGTTACCGCCGACCAGATGGAAGCCGCTACCAACTATATGGTATCCATAGTCTCCAAAAAGTAGACCGCGGCGGCGGATACGGGCCTACAGCACAGAACTCTGTAGGCTGACATCCGCCCTGGCCCAGATATTTCCAAACCGCTGCTGCACTAAAGCCGCTTCCTTCTCTTTGCCCTGAGCCTCCAGGCTGCGGGCCAGACCGAACAGTGACCAGCCATTGCGTGGATACTGGGCCAGGTCTGCGCGAAACACGGCCTCCGCTTCAACATTGTCTCCCGCCAATAACAGGGCATGGCCCAGGGTTTGCCTGGTGGGGTAGTACCAGAAGGGGGGCTCTGTGTAGGGCAGTGTGTCCTGGGTGTCGACTGCAGCGCGATACGCTGCGATGGCGGCCGGGTAGTTTTCTTCGGCGAGCGCCAGTTCTCCCTTTGCCAAAAAATCCGCTATAGCCAGAATCTTGCTCGCCGGGTAGTCATTGCCATCGAGAAACCATATCGACTCGTTATCCATCAGTGGTTGCATGGCATCTATCTCGGACTGAGCTGCTGCCAACTCCCCTGTGCGGGCTAAGGCAATGGCCCTGGCGTAATGCCAGATGGCGGTCGAGTAGGCCAACTCCTGCGGCGGCTGTGGTTCCTGCAGAATTTCTTCCCAGTGGGCGAATCGCACCAGTGACAGGAGAGGCACGGTCTGAAAAAACTCGATAATGGGGAACTCTCGAATCTGTTCCAGCCTGACATTCGCGGCAACTTTTCGGCCCGCTTCAATAGCGACCTCACTACGGCCCTCCATACTGGCCGAGGACCATAGGAAGTGGATATTGTGCGGATAATACAGGGCGGGATATAAGCCTTGAGCCTTGCATTGTGCAATATAGTCCTCGTCAACCTGGGCAGCACGCACGTTCGCCTCAGAGGCGTCGTAGTAGCGACCGACCCGCCAGTATATGTGGGAGGGCATATGTACCAGGTGCCCGGAGCCGGGCACCAGGCTGGCCAGTCTGTCGGCAGCTTCCTCGGCCCTGCCCGGGTCGGAAGAGGCCTCCACCGCGTGAATATACAGGTGCAGCGCTAGTGGATGATCGGGATTGCGCGCCATCACGGTTTCCAACGCTGTAATAACCTCCGCCGTACCCGGTTTTGCGTTTTCGGCGTCCAGCCAGTAATCCCAGGGCATGGTATTCATCATGGACTCGGCAAACATCGCCTGGATATCGTCATCACCCGGATACTTGGCAGCCAGCTCCCGCATGGCGTCGGCATAGGCCATATCGAGGGGCTCGCGGGCCGTGGCGGGATCGCCGTTGTAGCGCGCAGACTGGGCCACTATCAGATCTCGCTCGCGCTCACTCAAGCCCGCTTCAAGGCTCAGAGCTTTCTGGATCGCTGCGTAGGCCTCAATCCGCGCTTCCGGCATCATGATGGCCTTGCCTTTGCTGGTCACGTTGATATTCGGCCCCGTTGCCAGGGCTTCGCCCCAGAAACACATGGCGCAACCGGGGTCCAGCCGTTGGGCCGCCTTGAAGGCGCGAATGGCTTCCGCATGATTGAAACCAGAGGCCATAATAATGCCCTGATTGAAATAGCGCTGAGCCCAGGGGTCGTCTGTCGTAATAGGATGATTGAAGTCGCCGAGGCCGGACAGTAAAGGTGCCTGCGCCCGGGCAATGATTTCGGCCTGCTCGTCCCGCTCCGAAACAAGCACCACAGGTTCAGCAACTTCGACCGGCGCGGCACCGACCGACGGGGTTTCCTGCTCGGCCTCGCGGCTACAGCCGGCCAGCGCGAAGGTTGCTGCCAAAACAGCGGTATATAGGCTCTTCATGTTGTTCTCCTGTCAGTTAGCAGCCCACATGGGGCGCCCGAATGCAGCCAAGTATAGACCAGTCTGACCGCAGTAGCAGGCGTCTGGCAGCAACCCCCTGAGATGAAACGAGCCAAATTTGCGTCAAAGTGCCGCTGAAGTGCGCACATCTGGCCGTATAATGGCCCTATGTCTATGCCTCAATTCCTCCAGGATAAACGTTACCTTTTTTGGACCCTGCAACTGGGTGGATGGGGCGCCTGGGGTATTACATTCTATCTGGGCATCCTCGTATGGGGGGATGCACCGGACGCATACTCGATCTACCTGCCGATAATCAGCACGATTGGCATGCTGATTACCCTGGCGCTGAGGTCGCTCTACAAGGCCATATGGGACCGGCATATCATCTGGCGAGGACTGGCGATTCTGGTGGGCTCCTTCCTGGGTGGCGCGCTATGGAGACTGTGCCGCATAATCATATTCCAGAGCCTGTTCCCGATTGACCCCGCCAAAGAGGTCATGCACGACGGGGGATTCTGGTCCTACTTTGAAGGTACAACCAGCGCATTCATGGTCATGGTGGCGTGGAGTGCACTGTATTTAGGTATCAAGTTCTACATGATGGTACAGGAGGAACAGAACAGAAGCCTGAAGGCCACAGCAATGGCCCATGAAGCACAACTCAAAATGCTGCACTACCAACTGAACCCTCACTTTCTCTTCAATACCTTGAATGCTATATCCACGCTAATTCTGGATCGGGAGACTCAACTGGCCAACACGATGGTCACCAGGCTGAGCCGATTCCTGCGATACTCACTGGATAACGACCCCATGCTGAAGGTCACCGTTGCCGATGAGGTTGAAGCACTAAAACTGTACCTGGATATTGAGAAGGTGCGCTTCGATGAGCGCCTAAAACTGAATTTCGACATCGATCCCGCCGCCAGTCAAGCACTGATGCCAAGCCTGTTACTGCAGCCGCTGGTAGAGAACAGCATTAAGTACGCCATATCACAAGCTATCCACGGTGGCTCGATTTCGGTGAGCGCATCTGTCTCCGGCAAGAAACTGCTACTCTCGGTTGCAGATGATGGCCCGGGGCTGGAGTTACGTCCCGGTGGCCTGCCAAAAAGCAGCGGCGTGGGCCTGCGAAATTGCCGCGAGCGGCTCAAGGAAATCTACGGCGACAACCAGCTTTTCCGCCTCGGAAAGACCGAGCCACACGGCCTTAGCGTGATGATCAGCATACCGCTGGAGAAGGGGCTCGAAAAGACGTGACGGTGTTGCGCGCGATAGTCGTCGATGATGAGAGGCTCGCCCGGCGAGGCCTGTCTCTGCGCCTCGCGGCGTTTTCACAAGTAGACGTCATAGCCGAATGCGCCAATGGCCAGGAGGCATTAGAGATGATAGGGGTAGAATCTCCGGATCTGGTTTTTCTCGACATCCAGATGCCCGGGATGGACGGCTTTGACCTGGTCTGTGAATTGCAGTCCGATAGCATGCCGCTGATCATATTCGTCACCGCGTTTGACCAGTACGCCATCGACGCCTTCAAGGTGCATGCGGTTGACTACATACTCAAGCCCATCGATGCCGAGCGGCTGGAAGAGGCGGTCCAGCGCGCGGTCGCACGTCACTCCCGGGAGCACGTGGTCAGCAAGGAAAATCTGATAGCACTGGTCAGCGGGCGCAATAAGGCCTCCAGCGCAAAGGAACTGATGGCCGATAATGCATCCGACAAAACCTGGCCGGACCGTCTGACCATCAAGGATGGCAACGAGTTTCAGTTTATCCGAATCGCTGATATTCAATGGGTTGACGCCGCCGGCGACTATATGTGCGTCCACGCCGGCGGCAAAACGCACATTATGCGAACCACTATGAAACGGCTGGAAACCAGCCTGAATCCAGACACCTTCATTCGCGTGCATCGGTCCAGCATCGTCAACACCAACTCCATCACCAGTGCTGCGTCACACCTTAACGGCGAGTATGTCCTGACCCTCCAAGGTGGAGCCAAGCTGAAGGTGAGCCGCAGCTACCGGGCCAGGATAAAGTCACTGCTGGACGCCTGAAGCGATTCTACTGTGCCTGTCGATCAACGGTTCATCTCCAAATACACACAACTCATCGCCAACTCCACGCAGCTCGTCGCAAGGCCATTTTAACCTCCCCTGATAAGCCCTAACTTAGGTCCCAAGCCAAACGCACATACACGTGGGTTTAGCCCGAACCGGCAATACAGCCGTCTTAAACCAGGTAGGGAGATACCATCATGAACAATGCAATATTCAACAATACCGTTACCGCCGCAGCATTAAGTGCAGCTCTCTTGCTTTCAAGTCAGGCAGGCGCTGCAGAAATTCAGGGACAGACATTGCCTTCCCGATATATCGAAACTCAGTCCATCAACATTGCTTACCAGAGCAGCGATCTCGGCTCTGACGAGGGGCGTGCGAAACTTTATAGCAAAATCAAGCGCGCGGCTAAAGCGGTCTGTGGCCCAACGGGTTCACGGGATGCCGGTGGCCTGAGCATCGCCTCACGCAACCGCCAATGCTACGAAACCGCCATGGAAGCCGCTGTAAGCCAGGTAGAGGCTGGACAGTTGGTCAGCCTGGTCAACTAGAAAAAACGGCGGCAGCCCGGTTCAGCCATCCCCCGCCCTGTCACAGGCCGGGGGATGCGCGCGATAACCAATGCTCATATACTGGGAATCCAACAGCAACCAACAGCAGATAGCATGAACAGCGGCCTGCATTCCGTGCTCTACCATGTTCACGACCCCATGTGCAGCTGGTGCTGGGGATATCGCCGGACCTGGGACAGCTTGCGCCACGCTTTGCCCGACGAGGTGCAAGTGGTGAATGTACTCGGAGGACTGGCGGCGGACAGCGATCAGGCCATGCCGCTTGAACAACGCGACACTATCGCGGGTTACTGGCGAGATGTGAGCCACGCAACCGGCGCCGAATTCAATTTCGACTTCTGGAAAAAATGCAGTCCCCGACGCTCAACGTATCCGGCCTGCAAGGCTGTGTTGGCGGCAGAGAAACAGTCGGCCGAGCAGGAAATGATCGACGCTATTCAGCACGCCTACTATCTGCGGGCGATGAACCCTTCCGATAACAGTACACTGATCGAACTCGCCGGAGAGCTGAGGCTGGATCAGGATCGGTTTGCCGCGGATTTGCAGAGCCCTGAGGTACAGCAGGCACTGGAATGGGAGTTTGACCTGCGCCGGAAGCTGGGTGCTCGGAGCTTCCCGTCACTAGTTCTGGAGCGGGGCGAAAAGCACTTGGCTATTGTCATCGACTACCTGACTCACGAAAGCGCCCTGGCCGAAATCGAGCGCGCCATGTTATAGCGACTCTCACGGAGCATCCCATCTGCAAACATGGGAGCCACAACAGTTTTACATCTTTTCAAACACCAACACAAACCGGTCGGTCTTTCCCCGCACTTTGGGGTCAAAAACCATGATGTTGTAATCATCATCCGGGTTTCGCAGGACGTCGGATTCTGCAACCAGTTTAAAGCCCCTGCTACCTATGTCGGATTTGGCGAAATCCACGTCGATACGGTGCAGTTCCTGAGCGGACACTTTGCCACTGCCAGCGCTGGCGTAGTGATCCACGATCAGGAATCGGCCGCCGGGTTTCAGTGCCGTGTGTATCTGTCGGAAAAAGTCATCGGCATCTATCGCTCCCCAGCCATTGGCTTCATCCACATGGTAGGTGTCATGGTAAGACATGATGATCAAGGCTGCATCGAGACTGTCCGTGCCCAGGTCCAGATCCTCTACTTCCCGGGTGTGAATGGTGACACTTCCCATCTCACGCCCCTCCTGGCGTTCGGCAAGACTCTTGGCAGCAAACTGACTGTAGGCAATATTGTTCACTAATAGTACTTCGCCGCTCTGGCCAACAATACTCGCTATCAGCTCACTGTAGTAGCCACCACCAGCCCAGATGTCTGCCACCCTATCACCGGGCTGCAACTGCAATAACGGTAGTATCGCCTCTGGGTGACTCCGCGCGTCGCGCACAAGATCGCTAGCCAGTCGCCCCGGCTTGTCGATAGCATCGCTGACAGGGTCTGCAGAAACCCCGGGGGCATAAAGGTGAAAGCACAGTAACCAGAGTGTTGCCTTGATCATTTTCATCATAATTCTCCCAATCACACCTCAATCGCCCAACCCAGTCCGGATAATCGTAATGCGATAGCATTCCTTGACTCCACCCAGTGTAGTAGAGAGCCGCGCGGCCGCAAGAACAGGCTTATTGGCGCGGAAGCTGGATCGTCCTACACTGGTCTGTATGGGTGGTTTCCGCTGGCAGTGATCCGGTCGAAACAATCCGGCGTAACGTGCAGGACATACTTTTCAAGCTGAGGGATGCCACAATGAATAAGAAACTTATCTCCCAAACACTTCAAGCCACCATTTTCGGGTCCACCCTGGCCATACCCCAATTTGCTCTGGCCGATGAGACTGCACTGGAAGAAATCGTAGTAGTGGCGCGCCGGCGCTCGGAAAACCTCCAGGAAGTGCCAATATCTGTCACTGTATTCAGCGCGAGCGATATTGAGGATGCGGGAATTAATAGGCCACAAGACTTTGTTTCCCTGACACCCAATGTGTCTATGGTGGATACCGCAAACGCCGGCGACACGCAGGTAACCATTCGGGGGCAGTATTCCACGCGGGATGCGGAATCGTCATTCGCCTACGTGGTAGACGGCGTCCTGATCACCAATCCCAACGCCTTGTGTTGGGTCGCAGCTCGGGCTATGACGGTGTGTTGAGTGTGGGACGGGTGCAAACGCCGGTACTGGGCTTGGTGGTCCGTCGTGATAGTGAGATCGAGGCGTTTACCCGCAAACCCTTTTACACGCTGGCAGCGACAATCACTGCACCAACTGGATCGTTTACCGCGCAGTGGGTACCCGGACCGGGTGCGACCGATTACCAGGATGAGGAGGGGCGGGTGATCGATCAGGACTATGCCCAGAGCCGCGCTGAGCAGTTATCGCGCTGCCCCGGTGTAATCGAGTCAGTGAAAACCCAGAACAAGCGAGAGACACCGCCGCTACCCTTCTCGCTACCAGAGCTGCAAAAAATTGCATCCCAAGGTCGTGGCCTTTCACCCAAAAAGACGCTGGCCGTTGCCCAGTCACTCTATGAAAAACACCAGTTGCTCACCTATCCCCGTTCGGATTGCCCCTACCTTCCCGTGGATCACTGGAACGAGGCATCCGAGGTGCGCGATGCAATCGCGCAGTCAGTGGGCAGCGGTCACGCCTTAGCGCCATTGACCGATGATGCGGATCTGATTCAGCGCGGCAAGTGCTGGAATGACAAGAAGATTACGGCGCACCACGCCATTATTCCCACCAAAAAATGGACGCCTCTGGAGAAACTGACTGAGGATGAGCGGTGGGTGTATGAGCAGGTGGCCTTACGCTACTTGCTCCAGTTCTGCGCGGATCGTGAGTACGACCAAACCGATGTCGTCCTGCAGGTGACAGGGAAAGACAGCGAAGAGCAATTCAAGGCGAAAGGCCGGGTGGAAAAACAAGCAGGGTGGACCGCCTATAAAAAGGTGTTATCCCCTGGCACCGATGATAAGCCGCCGGAAGAGGGCGATGAGACGACGGCACTGCCCGTGTTGGCGGATGGCGAGCCGGTGCAATGCTCGGCGTGTGACATGGTGGAAAAAATGACCAGTCCGCCGAAGCGGTTTACCGAGGCGACGTTGTTGGAAGCTATGACCGGGATTGCCCGTTTTGTCCAGGACCCCGAGATCAAACAAACACTGAAGGAAACGGATGGTCTAGGCACGCCCGCTACCCAAGCGACGATCATGGATACGCTTTTTCGGCGGGGGTATCTCGAAAAGCGTAAGAAGCTAGTATTTTCCACTGCACTGGGCCGCGCCATGATCGATGTACTCCCCGGCCCCGTGACATTGCCAGACATGACCGCAGTGTGGGAAAAGCAGCTCGCAGCCGTCGAGGCTGGCGCACTGGATCTGTCCGAATTCATGGCGGGAATCTCGCAGACGACACGAGGGTTGGTAGAGCAGGGCAAGGCACAGGGCTCGGTAGCTTTAACCGATGTTCCTAAACCAGCGGGAAAAGCAGGCAAGAAAGCCAGCAAACCGGCGGTCCAGCCACCGTGTCCTGGGGCAGACTGTGACGGTCGCCTACGTCGAATTAAGGGCAGTAATGGCTTTTTCTGGGGCTGCACGAATTACAAAGGTGGTTGCAGAGAGACCCGGCCTGACAGCCGGGGTAAACCTGGACGTGCCATGAAGGCCAAATCCAAGAGTGCATCCAGCGACCGCAAAGTAAGCCCGCCAGCGAATGTCGGTGAAAAGTGCCCGGAGTGTAAGAAGGGAACGATACAACTCAAGGCTCTGAAAACCGGGAAAAACAAGGGTACGCCATTCAAAGGGTGTACGAATTTCCCACAGTGCAAGTATTTTGCATGGCCGGAGCACGACCAAACGGAGGCTGATACAGCATGAGAAATCCGAGATCGTTTTCGTTACCAGAGAACCACAGCCTTATGGGTCGCCAATCACGGGCAACCTCATCCAAGAGGTCGCCCTGGCCAGCAGAAGGTATCCGAGAAGGAAGCACAATTGAAGACTACGTGTGGGGCTACCTGTGCATCGATCAAAACGGAGCAGTATCTTTCGACGATTCAACGCAACCCACGACTGATGAAATACTGCTCCGATGGGGCCACTATTTGCGGGACAACTGCACCCGGTAGCTTCGAATTCCTATGGAGAGCCCAATACGTCGAAGTGGCGTCTCAGTCTGGAGCAAACCAATAATATGGCTTTCAGAAAAATCATAAATACATTTTATATCAATAGCTTGCGGCTCAATATTAATAATATTTAGCAAGTTCCGCTGTCCAATACCTGAGGACCGACAATGGATAACCGCCAACTGCTCGTAGAAGAATTCAGAGAAATGGTCGAAGTATTACAGGACGCTAGTCACGAGAAAATGGGCGAACTTACTGTCCATACGGGCATACACCCTGAGATGGGAGAGATCGTTATCGTGACCAGCAGCGACCAGGATGCCGTGCTGATACACGGGTAATTTGTAATAGTCCTATCTGTAATAACTCACATCTGATCTGAAAATCAGTGCACGAGCGTGATCGTAACCACGTTCAGGATCAAGCGACGCCTCTATTCCTTTTTCTTGGAGCAACTGTTGCACATGGTTCGCCAATTCTGGCGAGCCGGGAGCATTATAGGTAATATGATAGAGATATTCCGGGAAGCCGTGATAGTCATAGACCATACTTGGTTTTGCGCCAGACGAAATTACAAAACCTTTTTCTTCCCAGTGTCCAGAAACGATCAGAATCGCTTTTGGCTTATCGTGGAGTTCAGCGCGCATATCGACGAGTGATTTTTCCAGCACATCGAACGTATGGCGGAACTTGCCAGTCATGTATGGCCATGGCCCGCCGCCATGGCTGATGAAATAAGTCGGGAGTCTTGCATGCATAAAAATGCTCCTACTTATTCGCTTCAACTTCAATATCAAGCCGCACGTCATCACTCAAGGCTGGCAAGTACATCACAATACCAAAGTCAGAGCGCTTAATCATAGCTGTAGCGCTAAATCCGGCTGTTTCTTTGTTCATCATGTTCTCGCCAAGCTTATTAAGTTTAACATCCAAATCAACTGGCTTGGTCACGCCATGCAGCGTCAAATTCCCATGCACAATAGCGGTATTTTCACCAGTAACCTCAACTTTGGTACTGACAAAGCTAGCGGTTGGGAATGCTTCTACGTCAAAGAAATCTTTGCTTTTGAGGTGTTCGTCCAATTTGGGGACGCCACTATCAATGGCAGCAACAGGAATAGTGATGTTCACTTTACTCGCTGCGGGATTTTCCTGATCCAAAACGACAACACCATCCGCATTCATAAATTTACCAGACGGATTGGAAAAGCCGAAATGGTTGATATGCCATGTGACCGCCGTATGCATCGGATCAAGTGTGTAAGTATCCGCCGCCAACGCAGGCAAGGCAAATGACGTAAGCGCCGCAGAGGCCAATAAAATACGAGCCGTGTTTTTTGTAGTGTGTAACATAAGATAGTTCCTTTTTAACTTATTTTAAATTAGGCAGCCTTCTGCGTGATTGAATGAGCGCGCTCAGTTGCTGCAGCAAGTGCTTCGGCCTTTTTTTCCGGCCCGAAAGCTACGCCTTCAATATAAATCACCTCTACATCCGTGATACCAATAAATCCAAAAATGGTGCGCATATAAGTTTCTTGATGCTCCATAGCGGGTAAATCCACACCACAAGTATTTGATAAAGTACCAGAGCGTAACGCACCTTGTGTATGTGGTAGTGGCAAAAAATATAAAAAGTGTTGCGGTTAGTTTCTTAACAACTAAATATGTAGCCTTTCTTTTTTCATCGGTATTAAATAAAAATGCCACAGGATTTTGAACCTGTGGCATTTTTTAATGTTAACCGATTATATGTTAACTACTTACGAGGCTCGTAATCAATTCTAAATATCACGGTGTACAGTACCGGCACTACAATTAGAGTCAAAATTGTAGCAAAGCCCAAACCAAACATAATTGTTACCGCCATTGACTGGAAGAACACGTCAAATAACAGCGGGATCATACCCAAAATAGTAGTTATAGCTGCCATTGCAACTGGTCGTACACGGCTCACACCAGAGTCAAACACGGCTTCATAGGGCGATTTACCTTCCCTTAATTCAAGATTTATTTGATCAACTAATACAATACCGTTTTTAATTAGCATACCGCTTAAGCTTAACAAACCAAGTAGCCCCATAAAGCTAAACGGAGCATTCATCGCTAACAATCCCGCACTTACACCAATAATAGCCAAAGGCACAGTTGCCCAAATAACAAGTGGCTGTTTGAGCGAGTTGAAAAGTAGTACGGTTACTGCAAACATAGCTAAATAGCCCAGTGGTAATGAGCCAAATATTGCTTTTTGCGCTTTGCTTGATGACTCAAACTCACCGCCCCATTCTAGTTGGTAACCACGTGGTAGTTCCATGTTCTCTATTGGGCCGCGAATACGTGCAAATAATTTAGCGGGTGTTTCGTCCCCTAATACATTGTGATCTGCCATTACTGTAATAGTTCGTTTGCGATCGCGGCGCATTATTAGACTGTCTTCCCACTGCACATCAAATTCGCCTACAACTTGAGTCACTGGTATAAATACACCAAGAACTGGGCTGTATATTTGAAGGTCGTGTACGCTTTCTACGTTTAAGCGCTCGTTAGCAGGAGAGCGAGCAATAATAGGCAGCAACTGCGTGCCATCGCGATATACGCCCACTTGTTTACCCGATAAGCTCGTTAGCAACACATTATCTAAGTCTGATTTACTAATACCTAATCGACGTGCTTTTTGCTCGTTAAACTGCGGGCGAATCATTTTGGTACGTGCGCGCCAGTCATCACGAATATTATATGCGCCTTCGTCTTCACCAATCAGCTCTTCGGCTTTAGCGGCTAGTTGTCTTAAAATAACAGGATCAGGGCCTGAAAAGCGCGCTTCTATTTTTGCATCAGTAGAAGGGCCAATTTCCATCGGTTTAATTTTAAGCTGTGCAGAGAGTGCATGATTGCTTGAGTAATCACGCACTGTTTGCATTACAGTTGCTACGGCTTCTCTGTCGGCAACACGAATAATTAATTGCCCATACGCGGGATATGATTTTTCAGGCGCGTAGGTAAGCATAAAGCGCGGTGCACCTTGGCCTGTAGTACTTGTTACTTCTTCGACAAGGTCTTCTTTTTGCAAAAATTCTTCAAGTTTTTTAACGCCCTCAAGGGTTGAGCGAATATCAGAGCCTTGCTCTTGCCAATAATCTACATAAAACATAGGTGTATTAGAGGCAGGAAAAAACGACTGTTTTACAGAGCCAAAACCAACAACCGCAGTACACAGCAAAACAACCATTAATATAAGCGTGGTTTTTCTAAAGTGCAGCGCTAAATCTAAAATCGCTTTATAACCATTAAAAATAAAACCTTTGTACGGGTCTTCATCTTCTTGGCCTTCTTCGTTTTTAAATTCGTTTTCTTTAAACATTAAATTGGCAAAAAATGGCGTTAACGTTATGGCCGTTATCCAGCTTAATAAAAGCGAAATAAACAACACCCAAAACAAGCTACCGGCAAATTCACCACTGGCATCAGAGCTTAAACCAATTGGCGCAAACGCAGTTACTGCAATTACTGTAGCTCCAAGTAAGGGCCATTTTGTTTGTTCAACAATATTAACAGCCGCTTTTAGTTTTGTTTGACCACGTTTAAGGTTTATTAATATGCCTTCGGTGACGACTATTGCGTTATCAACTAGCATACCAAGAGCAATAATAAGTGCTCCAAGCGATATACGTTGCAAGTCGATAGCAAACAACTTCATAAATATAAACGTACCCAGTACGGTAAGCAGTAAAATACCACCAGTTAAAATACCGCTTTTTAAGCCCATAAATAACAGCAGTACAACAATAACAATCGCAATGGCTTCAAGTAAGCTGATAATAAAACCATCAACCGATTTTTGAACCTCTTGTGGTTGGTTGTATACAGAATTTATGTGAATACCATGAGGGCGTTGATATTCAAGTGATGCTAAATGCTCATCTATGTTTTTACCCACATCAACCACGTTAACACCCGACATAAACGACACGCCAATAAGTAAAGCTTGCTGAGAGTTATAACGAATAATGTTATTTGGTACTTCTGCGTACTCTCTGTAAACCTTGGCTACATCGCCTAAGTAAATAAGCTCATTGGCACCTGATTTAGAAATTAATAAGGTTTCGAGCTCTTTTACATCTTTAAATTCGCCAGTAGGGTGCAAGCGAATTGACTCATCGCCCACACGAATTTTACCTGCGTTAGATACCGTGTTTTGCGATTGCAATAACTGGAATATATGGCTTGGCGCAATACCTAATTGAGCAAGCTTACGCGTAGAAACTTCAACCATTACTTGCGCTTGTTGTTGCCCCGCAACGGTTACTTTACTAACGCCTTTAACCAATACCAGCTCACGCTTTAAAAAATCGACGTAATCTTTAAGCTCGTCATACGAGTAGCCATCACCGGTTACCGAATACATAACACCGTACACATCGGCAAAGTCATCCAAAATTGTACTAGGATAAACACCACTGGGTAACGACGGAGAAAGGTCGTTAATTTTACGACGCATTTCATCCCAAATTTGGCGAAGCTGCTCTTTACGATAATTGCTTTTCATTTCTACTGAAATTTGCGATTTACCGTTAGATGAAATGGAGGTAACGTAATCAACATAAGGGAGTTGCTGAATCGCGTTTTCAATCGGAAAAGTAACTTCTTCTTCAACTTGCTGCGGCGAAGCGCCAGGGTACATGGTAATAACCATGGCTTTTTTAAGCGTAAACTCAGGGTCTTCTAGTTGCCCTAAATCAAAGTACGACACACTACCGCCAATTAATAGCAGCAGCGTAAACATCCAACTGATTACTTTTTTCTCTATGGAGAGTTGTGCAAAGCTCATAATTATAAGCCTCGCTCTTTATTCCATGCTCTTACTTTCATGCCTTCTTTTAGTGAATGCACACCGGCAGAAACCACAATTTGGCCTTCTTTAATACCACTTAACACTTCAATACCATCGCGGTGCAACTGGCCAACCTTTACAGCTTGTTTATGCACTTGGCTAGTTTTTGAATCAAAAAGCCATACGTAGGCGTTATCTTCAATTGATTCTTGCGGCTCAGAAAACACCGACTCGATAGGTAAAATTGTGTAGGCAACTTGCGAGCGCGTTACTTTGCTTAAATCAATAAGCACGCTACCTGTCATACCTGCGAGTAAATTAAAGTCCTCAGGTACTGGTAGCGAAAATACAACCTTATAAGTAAGTGTTGCAGGGTCTGCTTGGGTATCCCACTCTTTAATATCAAGTATGTACTCTTTGTCGTCAAAGCCATCAAACTTTACAGTAGGGTGGTAATCGGTGCCTTTTTTAAAACGAGCGACTATTTTTTCAGGAACCTGAATTTCTACGTCCATTAAATCGCGTGTTTCTAAGCGTAATATATTTTGCTTTGCTTGAATATTTTCAAAGTTTTTAACAAATACTTTTGCGACAGTGCCTGAAAATGGTGCGCGTAGCTCGCTGTACTCAAGGTTTGTTTGTGCAATTCTAAATGCAGATTCAGCAATTTGCATATTAGCAGTGGCTTCATCTAATTCTGATTGGCTGGTGATTTTTTTCTCAAACAATTGCTCAATACGGCCAAGTTGTGATTTTGCCAGCTCAAAGCGTGCTTTACGTTCGTCAAACTGTAACTGAAAATCTTCTGGGTCTAGTTTTGCTAATAAATCACCCTTTTCAACGTGTTCACCAGCAAGCACAGGAAACTTAATAAGTTCGCCGTTTACCCTGAAAGCTAGGTAAGAGCCTTGGTTTGCAACAGCTTCAGCAGGAAAACTACGAATGTTAGTTTGAGAATCATGACCTATGTTGAATAATTTAACAGGGCGAATAGGCTCTTCTTTAACTTGTTGTTCTGGCTCAGAACAGGCTATTAAGCTAAGTAAGGTCGTTGTTAATAAACATAGACGAAAGAGTTTCATGTCTTCTCCGTTGCAATGATGGCAAAATAATTAAGTGCAGCATACGCTGCCCCCTCTGTCAGGATAGTTGTCGTGTCTAATTTTCAATCAAATCCTATAGGGGCGCTCAGGAATGAGCAATGAAACAATATCCAGAAGAACGAAAGCAGGCGGTGCTTAAGAGAATGATGCCGCCAGAAAATACCCCGGTGCGGGTGCTGTCTGAAGAGACGGGAATCTCCGTCGTAACCCTGTATCATTGGCGCAAACAAGCCCGATCAGGAGGGATAGTAGTGCCAGGGGATGGAAAGAATCCGGAGAATTGGTCGCCGGAGGACAAGTTTACAGTGGTGCTGGAGACAGCTGCCCTGAACGAGGCGGAGTTAGCCGAATACTGCCGCAAGAAAGGCCTATTTGCGGAGCAGATAATGGCCTGGAAAAAAATTTGCATGCAGGCCAATGCCTCTGCCGCCGAACAAGCCAGGGCGGCTAAAGATCAGGCCCGCTCAGCGAAAAAAGAGATCAAGGAACTCAAACGCGACCTGCGTAAGAAGGAGAAGGCACTGGCGGAGACCGCTGCGTTACTGGTGCTTAGAAAAAAGATGAATGCGATCTGGGGCGAGGGAGAGGACGAATGATCAGCACCCCGGATCGCGAAAGAGCCGTTGAACTGGTGAAAGAAACTGTTGCCAGTGGCGCCCGTACATTCAAGGTCTGCCAGCAGATGGGCATCTCAATGCGCACCTATCAGCGCTGGACCCGGGAGGGCACGGTCAAAGCCGATGGTCGCCCGGGTGCGGTACGCCCGCCGCCGGTTCATAAGCTGTCTCAGGCGGAGCGTGATGAGGTGCTGGCGGCCGTGAACAGTCCGGCACACCAGAGTCTACCACCGAGCCAGATTGTACCTACCCTGGCCGATGAGGGTCGCTATATTGCTTCTGAGGCCACGTTTTACCGTGTGCTTCGTGAAGAAAGCCAACAGCAGCACCGGGGCCGCAGCAAGGCACCGGCATCCAAGCCGCTCAGCACGCATTGTGCCACACGGCCGAACCAGGTCTGGTGTTGGGACGTGACCTGGCTGCCTGGCCCTGCCAAAGGGGTCTTCTTCTATTTGTATCTCATCCTGGATCTGTACAGTCGAAAGGTAGTGGGTTGGGAGATCCATGAAGAAGAGTCCAGTGAACTGGCATCAGCGTTGGTGCAGAAGGCCTATTTGCGTGAAGGTGTTGGTGGTGTAGACCTGGTATTGCACTCGGATAACGGC